>Ga0081455_10006379_pt1 | contig 12661 bp, 6 predicted proteins | sample TabmetS3T2R1_FD_70207 | JGI IMG/M metagenome (GOLD analysis project Ga0081455, IMG submission 70207) | Tabebuia heterophylla rhizosphere microbial communities from the University of Puerto Rico - S3T2R1 | ecosystem: Host-associated > Plants > Roots > Rhizosphere ... | reverse complement strand
TCACCAGGGTGAGGTCGTGCCCGTCCCCGTGGGTTCGTCCGCGGCCGAGCGGTGCATGCGTCGCGCTCCAGCCGCTTGGCTCCGGATAGGGTGCGAGCCAGTCACGGTCGCCTTCGGCGTGCAGGTCGCGGGTGTGGTAGAGCGCGATCGGCTCGAGGAAGACGCAGATGCTGCCGTCGACCTTCGCCGCCGCGACGCAGGTGCGCAGCATGGCCGCCGCGTCCTCAGGCCTGGCCGGGGACGCGATGACCACCCCGGGCACGTCGCGCAGCACCCCGATCGCGTTGTCGTTGTGGAAGTGGCCGCCAAACCCCTTCTGGTAGCCGTAGGCGGGGACGCGCACGACCATGGGATTGCGGTAGGCGGCTTGGGAGAAGAACTGTAGGGTCGCGGCCTCGCCGCGGATCTGGTCCTCGGCGTTGTGCAGGTATGCCAGGTACTGGATCTCAGGGATCGGCAGCAGGCCGGAGAGCCCGGCGCCGAGCGCGAGCCCGAGGATCGACTGCTCGTCGAGCAGCGTGTCGAAGACCCGGGCGGCTCCGAACTTTCGCTGCAGGCCTCGCGTGACGCCGTAGACGCCGCCCTTGCGGCCGACGTCCTCGCCGAAGACCAGCAGTTCGGGGTGCAGAGCGAGGAGGTCGGCGAGGGGCAGGTTGATCGAGAGCGCCAGCGTGAGGGGATCCTCGTGCTCGGGCGGGTGCTGGTCGAAGACCCGGGAACGCGTGGCGGGTTCGGCCGAGCGCGCGGCCACCGCCGCGACCTGGTCGGGGCGGCGGGGTGCGAGCGGCGCGATCACCGCCTCCGCCGTGGGGAGCTGCGGGAGGCCGGCCACGTCCTCGGCGACGGCCATCACCTCGCGGCGGGTCGCCTCGTAGCGGTCGACCAGTTCCTGCGGCGTCGCCACCCCGCTGTGGACGAGCAGGCGGGCGGTGCCGATGAGCGGGTCGCGGTCGAGGTCGGCGGCGATCTCGCTGGGTGTCCGGTAGGCCACCTCGGCGTCGGATCCGGCGTGCCCCATGAATCGCACCATCCGCAGGTGGAGGAACGCGGGCGCCCGCCGTTCCCGCACCCACGCGACGGCCTGCAGCGCCGCGTCGTAGGTGGCCGCCAGGTCGCAACCGTCGGCCGCGAGGTAGCGAAGACCTGGGCGGTCGCCGTGGGCGCTGCGTACCCAGCCTTGGGGCGTGCGCACGCTGATACCCAAGCCGTTGTCCTCGCAGACAAGCAGCAGGGGCACCGGCAACCGTTGGTAGGCGCCGTGGCAGGCGGCATTGATGGCGCCGGTCGCGGTCGAGTGGTTGACCGAGGCGTCGCCGAAGCTGCAGACGACAACGGCGTCGGCAGGCCAGACGCTGGAGACGCCGAGCCGCTTCGCCCGCTCGATCGCGAAGGCCGTCCCGACCGCCCGCGGGAGGTGGGACGCGATCGTCGAGGTCTGCGGGATCACGGCAAGGGCGGGATGGCCGAAGACCTTGTGGCGTCCCCCCGCGATCGGCTCCTCGGCTGCGGCGACGACTCCGAGGAGCACGTCACGCAGGGGTTGCCGGCAGGGCACCTGTCGCCCCCGCACGACATAGAAGGCCCCGGACCGGTAATGCAGGAGCGCGGGGTCGGTTGGGCGCAGCGCCGCGGCGACCGCCGCGTTGCCCTCGTGGCCCGCGGAGGCGATGGTGTAGAAGCCCTTGCCCTGGCTGCGCAGCCAGCGCGCCGCGAGGTCGAGGTGGCGGCTGGCGATCTGCGCCTCGAAAAGCTCCAGGCAGCGCCCCCCGGTCAGCGAAGAGCCGTCCCGGACCGTCAGCCCAGGATCCCTGGCCGGCCCTGGCGTCAACGTCGAGACGGCCTCGATGAAGTGCGCGTCGATCGATTCCAGCATCCGTGTCCGTGCCTCCCATGCGAGCCTGGCAGTCCGGGCCGGCCCGCCTCGAGCCGTGCCCGTCATCTTTCCTCCTCCTCACGCCTCCCGCTTGACCCAGGCCTCCTCCGGTGACAGAGCGTGGTGTTCGGCCGGCCGGATCTTCCGGTAGACACGCTCCGGCCGCTCGGCCCGTCCGTGCACGGCGAGCAGCCGCTCCAGCGGGATCCCGAAGATCCGCTGGTTGGCTTCCAGGTACGGGCGGATGAGGGCCCAGTCCTCGGACCCGAGGTCGGCGAGCTCCCCGCCATTGAGCTGGTCGTCGGTGAGTGTGCCGTGGGGGTCGCGGACGTAGACCGCGCCGCCCGAGGCCAGCGAGAACAGGTTGCCGCCCGGGTACGGCGTGTCCAGGTCCATGGGGTGCCCGTCCTCGTCGAAGACCAGGCCGTTCAGCACCGCGAATCCGCCGCCGTTCAGCGGATCGCCGGTCATGAAGGACTCCGCGAGGTAGTCCAGGCAGGTGCCGTTGATGACCACCCGGGGCCGGCCGACCGCGTTGACGAGCGGCCGGCCCGCCGCGTCGCCCAGGACGAACACGTCCCCGCCCTTTGCCGCGTACATGAACGTCTGGCCGACGTCGCCGTGCACGACCAGCGACCCGTCCTTCATGATCTGGGCCACTTGGTCCTGAGCCGAGCCGTGCACCACGACCTGCGCCCCGTCGATGCCGGAGGCGAGGTAGTCCCCGGACGACCCGTACACGTCGATGCGCACCCCGTGGGAGTTGGGGCCAAGGCCGCAGCCGATGAACCGCTGCCCTCGGGCGTTTGCCACCAGGAACTGCCGCGCGCCACGCCGGTACAGGTCGACCACTGCACGGGACAGGGAGGACTCGCCCTCGGAGGGAAAGCCGCGGGCGTCGAGGGCCACGACCACCTCCGGGGCCCGGACCTCGGGAAGCGGCGCGCCCCCGCCCGCCCACACGTGTCCGGGGGAGGGCTCGCGCCGGACGCGGTCCACGGCCGCGGCCAGGCAGGCGTCGGCGAGTGACAGCAGGGCGCTGCGCTGCATCGGCCCGGAGGGGTAGCGGCGATCCATGAGGAGTGTGAGCAGGGCGAGGGCGCGACGACGGCCCTCGTCGCCGGTGGCCGTCAGCTCCAAGGTGTCCAGGAACGCGCGCATCTCGCCGTAGTCCCAGGACGGGAGGACGCGGCGGACCCGCTCGAACAGCTTGAGCGGTTCAACGTCGAGGCGCGCCAGGCGCTGTGGGTCGGCAGCCCGCAACGCCTCCGTCCTGCTGTCCCTGGACGGGCGCCTGGTGGTGTCGGCCTGGATCCGGCGTCCGAACTTGTCCGTGCACCAAAGCCGCGCGCCACCGTGGGTCGCCACGGTGAACACGAACGCGCCGCCGTCGGTGTGGCTGCCTCCGCGGGCGTTCCAGTACCGGTCGGCCCGGCTCCAGAATCGCCCGTCCTCGTTCGACACGCTTTCGAGCAGGGCGTCGATGGCCTGTTTCTCCGAGGCGGCCACCCCGATGTCGACCGATCCCTGCTGCAGGGCGAACACCTGGGGCCGCAGCATCGAGGTGTCGGTGACGCCGATCAGCCGCGCAGCCCTCAGTTGGGGAACCGACTGCGCGATCAGGAAGAACCAGGGGCCGTCGGGGGAGCCGTGCAGGTGAACGGCCTGTAGCAGCCGGTACACCTGCTGCTTGCCGGGAGGGAGCAGGGCGAAGTCCCGCTCTGTCGTGGGCGCCATGGCCTCGATCACGTACTCCAGCGGATAGCCGTACACCCGCTGCAACAGGTCGAACGCAAGGACCGCGACCTCGGTGTCCGTCAGGAACAGCGGGTATCGGTTCCGCTGGGCCAGGTAGGAGCAGAGCGAGGAATAGTTGGCGAAGTCGCCGTTGTGCACCAGCGCCTCGTTGAGCCCGATGAACGGGTGCGCCCCGCCCGGGTGCCACACGCGGCCCTTGGTGGGGTAGCGGTGGTGGCCGATCCATACGTGGGCCCGAAGCTCCTCCAGGCCGTATCGGCGGATCACGTCGTCGCCGTACCCGACGACCTTGAGGACCAGCAGGTCCTTGCCGTGGGACAGGACGAAGGCCCGCTTGTCCCCAGTCGCCGTGTAGAAGGCCCGGTTGAGGCGGTAGGAGCTCTGAAAGACGATCTCGTCCGCTGCAGCCTCGAGGTGCTCATTCGGGATGCCGTGCTCCCGGGCGAAGGAGGTCAGCACGTCGGGGCGGACGCGGACCAGGTAGCAGCGGACGTCCGGTGGTCGGATGCCCGCCGCCGGCTCAGCCGGACCGCCGCCGCGGGCCGTCAGGTCCACGACGTGGTCCACCTCGAAGGTCGGCTCGACAAAGCACGCCTCCACCTCGGGGCGGACCGAGCCGTCCAGGTAGGCGACGGCGAGGAGGCGGTCGTCCCAGAGCGTCTCAGGCCGTACCCCGAAGAACTCGGGGTCCAGTCCCGCCGCGGCGATCCCGCCGCCCTTGCCGTTGCCGCGGTTGCGCATCTGCGCGAGCGGCTGCAACAGCGCCCGAGCGGGCAGCGGGACGTTCGAGGCCGCGCCGATGACCCCGCAGCCGCCCTCGGCCTCCACGGGCCGGCGCGTGGTGGCCTCCGGTCGCTCGAGCGAGCGAGCGGAGACGATCAGCGCCTCAGCGAGGTCGGCTCGGTCCATCGGTGCCCTCCTGGGGCACGTATCGCAGCAGGTCGGTGCGACCCCGCAGCGCCCGGACGCTCAACAGCCCCAACCCGCGCAGGATGGCCCGCAGGCGGAGTTGGAACGAGGCGTAGAGCCGGCCGATCCGCTCTGCCCCCCAGTCCGGGTCCACGAGTTGGGAGAGCTCCGGGTCGGTGGTCGTGAGGCCGAACGGGCAACCTCGGCCCCGCTCGCAGTTGCCGCACCGGGTGCACCCCAGGGCCACCAGCTCGGTGGTGCCAAGGACGCCGCCGTCGGCCCCCAGGGCGATGGCCTTGGCCACGTCGTCGGCGGTCCGGATGCCACCGGAGGCCATGATGACGAGCTGGTCGCGGATGCCCTCCTGGTCCAGGAACCGGTGCACCCTGGGCAGGGCCAGCTCGATCGGCATCGCAATGCTCTTCTTGGCGACCTCCGGGGCGGCGCCGGTCCCCCCATACCCGCCGTCGACCTGCAGGACGTGGGCGCCAGCGTGGTAGCTGCCCACGGCAACCATGTCGATGTCGGTGGGCGTGGAGACCTTGACCGCCACGAGCGCCTCGGGGTTGATGCTCCGCACCCAGTCGACGTGCTTTCTGTGGTCCTCGACCGAGTAGACGCTGTGGAAGGGGAAGGGGGAGAACAGGCTGACCCACGGCACGGTCTCCCGCATCGCGGCGACGGTCACGGTGGTCTTGTCGCCGAGCAGGTGGCCGCCAAGACCCGGCTTTGCACCCTGCGCATACTTGAACTCGATCACGGGCGCCCACAGGATGGTCTCCTCCCGGACCCCGAACATGCCCGTGGCGATCTGGGTGATGACGTGCTCCCGGTAGGGGTACAGCGACTCGGGGTACCCACCTTCGCCTGAGGACGTGAACGTCCGCCACTGCTTGGCCGCCTTGGCCCGGGCCAGCAGGATCTGCTCACTGACCGAACCGAACGACATTCCCGCGCCGTACCACGGGATGGGAAGCTCAACCTGGGGGCCGTTCCCCCGCCGGTTGAGGTGGAGCGAGGTGTCGACGGGGACACCTTCAGGCAGGCACTGGTCGTTCGGGAGGAACCGGAACTCCAGGGCGTCGAACCCGCCGCCTGAGGCCCCCACCCGGTACTCCAGGCCGCTGGGAGGCTGGCCGGTCTCGGCCTGCGTCCAGATCGCCAGGATCAGGTCCGGGGTCCACCGGGCGTCGCCCATCGCAGGCGGTCGGTCGAAGACGAGCGAGGGCCAGACCCGGTAGCCCCGACGCAGGGCCTCGGTGTGCTTGTCCACGATGCGGTCGGCCGCGCTCTTCTTCATGAAGCTCATCCCACGTGTCCCTCGATAGCGCCGAAGGCCTCCCGCTCCAGGTCCGGTTGGAGGAGCAGGCGGCCCAGCTCGCCCCGGAGCCGGCGGACCTCCCGAAGCCCCATCGCACCCAAGACCTCCAGGAGCTGGTCGCGCCAGGAGGCGGCCAGGTTCCTGATCCGCCGGACACCCCAGGTCACCTCGAGGTGAGGAAACGACACCCCGACGCGGGCACCCTCGGCGGCCTCGAGGTGGAAGCGCGCCTGGAGCGCCACCCACACGGCGGTGTCCAGGGCCACGGCGTCCAGGCCGCAGGCGATGGCCTTGGGGACATGCTCGGCCATGACGATGCCGCCGCTGCCGACCAGCGTGACCTCCTCGCGAAGCCCGGCATCCACCAGTCGCTCGTGTGCCTGCCGGATCACCTCGCCGACGAACCTGCCCCCGGCCATGCCGTCATGGCCGGCCACCAGGTGAAAGATGCGCACACCCTGCCGGGCCAGGTCGAGCACGTCGGCGTCGGCAGGGACCCGGACGCAGCGCAGGCTCCGCGGAAACAGCTGCCCGAGGTCGTCATAGGCGGCCGGGTCCCACCCGTCCAAGGCGACCAGGACCGGCGGGTCGAAGCGGGCCAGCCGGCCGACCTCGTCCGGGCGGATCAACGGCACGACCTCGGACCCTCCCAGGGAGCGGCCCTCGATATGGGCGGCCGGCAGGATGGCCAGCGTCTCGAGCTCCCGGGCAGCCCGGAGGAGAATCTCCGCCACGGTCCCGGACCGTGCCCCCTCTGGCGGGGCATCGAACACGAACGGCACCTGGACCGAAAGGACGCGAGGCGCCGGCCCAACAAGCTCGCCGGCCTCGTCAAAGCACAGGTATGCGGGCTTCTCCCCGATGTCCACCGTGGTCGAAATGAACTCGCGTCCGTGGATGCCGTCGCGCGTGGGGCGCACGATCTCGGACATGTCCAGCCACATCCCATCCCACCCCTGGCCTCCAAAGGGGCCCCGGTAGCCCGCGCCCCGGACGGGGACACGGCCGGTCCGCGCCTCGTACAGGATCGTGTCCACGGCCTCGGGCGCGAGCAGGCCATCTCCCAGACGGTCCCATTCCGGGTTCCGGTGGATCTGCACCACCTCCGGGTACTGAACCGTGCAGCGCAGACAGCCCACACAGCGTTCCTCGATCGGCGCCAGGCCCCCAACGGGCCGGGCGAACACGCCGTAGACGCACGGGCGGGACAGCGCGACCGGAAGATTCGCCCTCGTCTGGACCAGCTCCCGGAGGATCAGCCCGATCAGCCGCCGCTTGCTCACCTGGACACGGAACCTGGGCGGAAGGCGGACCGCATCGGGGGCCGGCCCGGTCCCGATCTCGTAGCGGCGGTAGACGCCGTTCGGGAGCATCGCTCTGGTCCTTCTTTGGACTTCCCTGAGCATAGACCGATCCCAAACGGCACGGAGCGCATCGCTCGGAGACGCGGCGATCGCGAGTGGCCCGCCCTCCCTGGCCTGGCTGTTGGCGGCGCCGTAGAGTGCGGCGGGTGGTGGGCGCGAGCTGCGGGAGAGGTCGGGATGGTGTTGTCGGTGACCGTGGAGCTGACGGCAGTGATCGTCGCGGTGACGGATGACGCTCCGCGGATCCTCGCCATGACGGGTGCTGCTGCGGGCGGGACCGGGGACGCGTTGCCGTGCGGGCCGCTCGACCCGGAGGGGGACCGGACGCTCGGGCTGGGGCTACGCCGCTGGGTGCGCGAGCAGACCGGCCTCGATCTGGACTACATCGAGCAGTTGTATACCTTCGGCGATCGCGACCGTGACTCAGGCTCGGGGGCCAGGGAGCTGTCGGTGGCCTACCTTGCGCTGGTCCGTGAGGAGCGGCCGTTCGGGAGCGGCAGCGGCGAGGCGCGCTGGTGCGACTGGTACAGCTTCTTTCCCTGGGAGGACCACCGCTGGGGGCGGCCAGAGCTGCTCGACCGGGTGATCGTGCCAGCGCTGGAGCGTTGGGCCGAGCGCGCCGCGCAGGGCGCTGGCGAGGCCGCCAGCGCTGCCGTCACCGGGCGGCAGCGGCGGGCGCGGGTGAACATCGAGTTCGGGCTCGGCGACGCGCCCTGGGACGAGATCCGCGCGCTGGAGCGTTACGAGCTGCTCTACGAGGCGGGGCTGCTCGCTGAGGCGCAGCGGGACGGGAGCAGGCCACCTACCGGGTCGTTGGGTGACGGCGAGCCCGTTGGTCGGCCGATGGTGCTCGATCACCGGCGCATCGCTGCGACCGCGCTGAGCCGGCTGCGCGGCAAGCTCGCCTACCGCCCGGTGGTCTTCGAGCTGCTGCCGGTGGAGTTCACGCTGCTGCGCCTGCAGCAGCTCGTCGAGGCGCTCGCCGGCACCCGCCTGCACAAGCAGAACTTCCGCCGCCTGGTCGAGCACGGCCGCCTGGTCGAGGGCACCGGGCGCTACCAGGTGCGCACCGGCGGGCGCCCGGCGGAGCTGTTCCGCTTCCGCGAGGAGGTCTTGCGGGAGCGCTCCCGCGCGGGCGTCGCCCTGCCCTTGCTGCGAGGCTGACTCCGGCTGGGTGACCCTTGCGTCGCTGCCCGGCTTTGCGCGGTGAAATGCTCAGGATTAGCATAAGCATATACTCAGTCTGAGCATAAGGAGCGCGCAGTGCTCGCCAGCCGCCTGCAGGACTCCACGATCGGCCACGCGGTCGACTACGCGACCTGGGCCGAGCAGGTGCGGCGCCTGGCCGCCGAGCGCCGAGCGGTCATCCTCGCCCACAACTACCAGGTCCCATGGATCCAGGACGTCGCCGACCAAGTTGGGGACTCGCTGGCGCTGTCCCGGGCGGCGGCGCGAAGCGACGCGGAGACGATCGTCTTCTGCGGCGTCCACTTCATGGCGGAGACCGCCAAAATTCTGGCGCCAGGCAAGACCGTGCTGATCCCGGACGCGGCCGCCGGCTGCTCGCTGGCCGACTCGATCGACGCCGGGCAGCTGCGCGCCTGGAAGGCCGAGCACCCGGATGCGGCGGTGGTCGCCTACGTCAACACCACGGCCGAGGTCAAGGCGGAGGCCGACGTCTGCTGCACCTCATCCAACGCGGCCGAGGTGGTCGCGTCGGTCCCCGCCGAGCGGGAGATCCTGTTCCTGCCCGACTTCTTTCTCGGTCAGCACGTCAAGCGGGCGACCGGGCGCGACAACATCCGCCTGTGGCTTGGGGAGTGCCACGTGCACGCCGGCATCCACCCGGCCGAGCTGCGCTCCCGGCTCGAGGCCGAGCCCGACGCCGAGCTGCTGGTCCACCCCGAGTGCGGCTGCACCACCACGGCGCTGTGGATGGTCAGCGACGGGCAGCTCCCCGCCGGCCGTGCTCAGGTCGTCTCCACCGGCGGGATGCTCGCCGCGGCCAAGCGGACCCGCGCGCGCACGGTGCTTGTCGCCACCGAGACCGGCATCCTCCACCAGCTCCGCAAGGCCAACCGGGCGGCGAGCTTCGAGCCGGTAAGCGCCGACGCGGTCTGTCGCTTCATGAAGATGATCACCCCGGACAAGCTGCTGACCAGCTTGCGCGAGGGCGTGCACGAAGTGGAGGTGCCCGAGCCGATCCGCGTGCGCGCCGAGCGGGCCGTGCGCCGGATGATCGCCATCGGCCAGCCGAGCAGCGGCGAGTGATCCCGCGAGCATTGACGGCCCCGATGCTGCGGGGAGCACTCCCATCTTGATCTTGAACGGTACGGTCAAGCAGAATGCCGGTTTGATGTTCTGGCTTCTGGGGGAAGCCGATGCTCGATGATGAGCCATTCGTTGCTTCCTCGCGCTCGGCCACCCTCCGCGTGACGTGCTCGGTCGGCATGCTCGCCGGGCCTGGGCCCGCGCGCGACCCGCCCGCGCGCCAGCGTCGACGACTGTAGGTCGTTCGACCCACGAGGAGGTGGGTGGCGTGCGATCCGGTATCCGCTGGACGGTGCTCGTACTCATCGCGGCCCTGGCCCTTGTGGTGGGCATCGCGCTTCCCGCATCGGCAGACCATGCGACGCGACCCCACACCCCGAACATCCATGCGCTGGGCCACAGCCCCCAGCCCGGCTCGTTCCAGGTGCCGGACGGCCAGCGCACGGTCAACTCCGACATCGCCTTCTGGGGCAACCTCGCCTTCAACGGCAACTACGACGGCTTCCGGATCATCGACGTCTCCGAGCCGGGCGATCCCGTGCTGGTCTCTCACACCCTGTGCAACGGCGACCAGGGTGACATCGCCGTCTGGCAGAACATCCTGGTCCGCTCGTGGAACTCCAAGAGGACCACGGCGCGCGACTGCGACGGGCACACGGTGCCAGCGGGCTGGGAGGGCGTGCACGTCTTCGACATCAGCAACCCCGCCGACCCTCAGCTGGTGGCCTCGGTTGAGCTGCCGTGCGGCTCCCACACCGTCACCCTGGCGCCGGATCTCGCCAACGGCCGGGTGATCGTCTACAGCAACAACTCCAGCAGCTCTGGCTGTGGCGTGGGTCTGGATCTTGCCGGCCAGAACGCCTTGGGCGACTTCATGGACGTCATCGCGGTCCCGCTCGACCACCCGGAGAACGCAAGCCTCATCAACCGCGTGGCGCTTGCCGGACCGGCCGACCCGACCATCCGCACCGGGTGCCACGACGCGGCCGTGATCCTCGGTGACGTCAACCTGGCCGCCTGCGCCAGCGCCGACACCACCAACGTGTTCAGCATCGGCGCGCCGCGGGGTGGGTCGATCGAGGATCCGCAGTTCCTCTACACGGTCCAGGAGCCGGGCGTGGACGGCCACGCGGGCCGCTGGCACTCGGCCGGGTTCACCTGGGACGGCAAGGTGCTGGTCCTTGGCTGGGAGCCCGGTGGCGGCGCGGCGCCCGAGTGCGAGGCGACCGATCCGCCGGTCAAGAAGAGCATGTTCTTCTACGACGCCAATACCGGCGCCAAGCTGGGCCAGTGGACGCTGCCGCGGCCGCAGAGCGCCGAGGAGAACTGCACCATCCACAACTACAACATCGTGCCGCTGCGCAGCGGCCGCCACGTGGCGGTCAGCGGCAACTACCAGGCCGGGACCTGGGTCACCGACTTCACCGACCCCGCCAGCCCGGTGACGGTGGCCTGGTCGGACCCACCGCCGCTGGTGCCCACGCAGCTCGGGGGCGCCTGGTCGTCGTACTGGTACAACAACTTCGTGTTCGAGTCGGAGATCACCAAGGGGCTCAATGTCTTCCGGGTCAGTGACCCGCGCCTGGCAGGGGCGCGCGTCCTCGACCACCTGAACCCCCAAACCCAGGAGTTCACGATCGGCTGAGCTGGGCGTCCGCACGTGGGGGGTGGGCGAACATCGCCGACCCCACACGTCCCCTTGACAAGAGAAGGAAAGCGATCCGGGGAGGAGCCAATGAAGCGCCGCCTACTGCTGGCGGCGACCGGCCTGGCGCTTGCCCTCGCGACCGCCGCCGCCGTGCCGGGCGACGTCGGTGTGGGGGCCGGGGGTGGTACGCCTGGCACGTCGCGCAACTTCACGCTTGTCGGCCACAATCCGCTGTTCAACCGCGGCATGAACGCCGCAGCGACGATCTTCGACCACTTCGTCTACATCGGCAACCGAACCGACGGCTCGAACTCGTGCGGCGACTTCAACGCCACCGGGCCCGTCGCGCCGGTGCTCCCACCGACGAATCCGGACGGGACGTGCACGCACGTCCACCCGGGCATCCTGGTCGTGGACATCGCCAACCCGGCCAGCCCCACCGTCGTCGGCGAGTTCGGCAACGAGTTCGTGACCGGCCCCAACGTGGGGCAGACCGCACGGGAGCTGCGCGTCTGGCCGGCGCAGAAGCTGCTGATGGTGATGTACTTCCGCTGCAGCCGCATCATCCACGCGTGCCCGCGGTCGGCCCAGCACTTCAGCATCCGGTTCTTCGACCTGGCGGCAAACCCGCTCAACCCGCCGCTCATCGCGACCTACGTGCCGTCGCAGCTACCCCACGAGATGTACCTGTGGATCGACCCCAAGAACCCGAGCCGCGCACTGCTCTGGCTGTCGACGCCCACGGTCTCGGCCAGCCCGACCGTGTCGAACCTGATCATCACCGACATCAGCAAGGCGCGGCAGGGGAGCTTCTCCGAGATCGCCAGGGGCAACTGGAACCAGCTCTTCCCCGGCGCGGCCGACCCGGCCAACTACGACTTCGACCTTGCGCTGCACTCGATGGCGCCATCGGTCGACGGGACCCGGACGTACCTGGCGTACCTGCGCGGCGGCTTCGGTGTCCTCGACACCAGCAAGGTGGCCAACAACCAGATCCCGGCTGGCACGGTCGAATCGCTGAACGACGACCTGCTGACCCCCGTCCCGTTCCCGACCTGGGGCACCGGCCCGCGGTGCCCCGGCCACACCGCGGCCGGCTGCGCCGAGAGCCACTCGGCCCTGCCGTTGCCGGGGCGGCCGTTCGCACTGACGATCGACGAGGTCTACGGGACCTTCACGGCAGCGTCGTTCGGCTGGCCGTGGGGCTGGGCGCGCACCTGGAACGTGGCCCATCCGCAACGGCCGCACATGCTGGCCGAGTACAAGATCTTCCAGAACACCCAGCCCTTCCAGGGCAGCCCCGGCGACGACCCGTTGACGGAGCAATTCACCTCCTACTCGTCGCACAACCCGACCCCGCTTCGGCACCTGATCTTCGACGACTGGCACTCCGGCGGAATGCAGGCGATCGACGTCAGTGTCCCCTCGCGGCCGGTGCAAGCCGGGTGGTTCTCGCCGACACCGCTCAACTCGGTGGCAAACGAGGATCCGGCGCTTTCAAAAGGGCCGAACAAGGT
>Ga0081455_10006378_pt1 | contig 12662 bp, 11 predicted proteins | sample TabmetS3T2R1_FD_70207 | JGI IMG/M metagenome (GOLD analysis project Ga0081455, IMG submission 70207) | Tabebuia heterophylla rhizosphere microbial communities from the University of Puerto Rico - S3T2R1 | ecosystem: Host-associated > Plants > Roots > Rhizosphere ... | reverse complement strand
CGATCGGGGCCTTCCTTCACTGCGCCTGACTTCAGGCACGCGACTTCGGCCTCGGCCCGCCATGGCTCGCGCTCGGCCTGGAAAAATCCACGGCCGCAGCCTGCCAGCGAAACAAGGACAAGGGAGCCGACGAGATACAAACGAACTCCACGCGTCATGCGCGCAAGTTCGACGAATTTATTTAAGGACTCTTCAACGCGTTGATTTCACGAGTCTTTAACCACGTCGCGGGCCGGTTCCGGCTGTGGAGATCGGGCAACGGACAGGAAGACTGACTTTTTTGGCCGGGAACACGGCGCTAGCCTCAAGTGTTAATTGCGGGCACGACGTGAACCAGGGAGTTCTTCCCATGACTTTCGTCAGCAGACTGAGCGTTGTTACCGCGTATGTCGCCATCGCTTTTGTCGGCGCCATCGTGCTCGGCGTGTTCTAGGCTCTCCCCAGTCCAACCTGGACAAGAAGGCTTGGATCAAATGGCCCGGCGGGGCTGCTACCGCCGGGCCTTTTCATGCTCTAACAATTGACACTTCCGTCATGGCCGGGCTTGTCCCGGCCATCCACGTCTTTCCTTCGTGGCGGAAACAAAGACGTGGATGCCCGGCACAGAGGCCGGGCATGACGAAGCTCACTAGGTCCGCGGCTCCGACGTTACCTGACGCGACGTCACAAGCGGCTTTGTGGTGACGCGCATCCAGTTGTTGCCGTTGCAGTAGAAGCGGCTGAAGGCGCAGGCCTCGACCCGCAGCATGTTCGGTCCCTTCAGGCGCATGGTGCCGTAATAGGTGTCGCCCGAATCCTTGCTGTAGATGCTGCCGCTCCACTGTGAGTCGGATTTCGGCTTCATGTTGATCAGGATGGCTTCGCCCTTCCCGCTCTCGTCTTCCTTGATGGCGTAGCCGCACAGCGCGCGGCCGCATTCGGCGATGCGCACCATGCCCTTGCCTTCGGTCTGCCAGTCGCCGACCGGCGAGTCCGGATCTTCCTCGTGCAAGACTTTAAGCACCGGCGGCGGCGCCGGCCGCACGCTTTCATCGGGCTTGGCAGCAGGCGGCGTTGTACAGTCGTGCGTGGCAATCGGTGCCGGCTGCACCTGCGGCACGGGCGGCAGCGGCGGTGGCGCAACCTGCTGCGTCGTCACGGCGGCGGTCTGGTAGACGGGCTGCGGCGCGGCCTGCGGGGCGGTTACGACGACCGGCTTCGGCGCGGGCGGCGCCGATTGCTGGACGGGGGCCGGCGCAGGTGGCGGCGCGACTTGCGCCGGAGCAGGTACAGGCGCAGGCGGCGGCGAGGCCGCGACATCGCGCGTGTCGTCATCGCGCTTGCGCCGCGATTCATAAACGCCGGGAATGGAGATGGAGGCGCAGGAGGAAGAAGCGCAGCCGCGCGGCGCCTCGATACGAATTCGGTGACCACCGACCGAGAACGATATCGTTCCTGCATCAGCGGATGAACTGACCGCCATCAGCACCATCAAACCGCAAAGTCGTTTCATGACAGCCTCCCCGAGCGATGGTGGAACCTTGACGGGAACCGGCCGACTTGAATGTGATTCAAATCACCTCGCCTGGGGGAGCCGGCCCGTTGTGACGAACGTCACTGAGGGGTCGTGCGACTGAGCCTAGGGTCCGGCCATCAACTTCAAGCCCCCAGGAGGCTCACATGAAGAAGCTCTATTTCGCCGCCGCCACGGCGCTGCTCTTGGCGACCACCTCTGCCCAGGCCGGCAGCGGTCTTTCCTTCCAGATCGACGGCCAGCGCGTCCGCATCGAATCGCCGCGCGGCTGCAACTCGCTGTCGTGCATCACGATTTCGGCACCCGGCTACAAGGGCAAGCTCGGCAATATCGACCTGAAGGGATTCGGCTCGAAGGACAAGGATGACGACGTGTCCGATCCGCCGCCCGCGAAGACGACCACGACGGCTCCGGCGACTACCGCGCCGGCGACTGTCGCGCCGGCCACCACGACCGCGCCGGTCGCAGCTCCGGTTGCCGCGGCTCCCGTTGCGGCCTCGCCTGCGGCTCCCGCGACGACCAATCTTGTGGCGCCGCCCCCGCCGGCACAGACCTATGCTGCTCCGTCCTCGCCGGTCACCAACGACATCACGCCGGCCCCGGCTCCGGCCCCCGTTGCTGCGGCTCCCGCTCCGGCGCCTGTCGCCGCGCCCGCTCCGGCTCCCGCGCCTGTCGCGGCTGCGCCGGTCGTGGCCGCCAACTCGCCGATCGGCGTGTGGGCGACCGAAGAGAACAAGGGCAATGTGCGCATCGAGCAGTGCGGCGACAATCTGTGCGGCTATGCGGTCAAGACCAACGAGCGCATCCTGATCAACATGAAGCCGTCCGAGACCAAGTGGGTCGGCCGCATTCACGATCCGGACTCCGGCCGCAACTACGACTCGACCATTGCGATGCGCGGCCCGAACGCGCTGCGTGTCCAGGGTTGTGCCTTCGGCGGCATGTTCTGCGGCGGCCAGACCTGGAAGCGCGTGAGTTAAGGACAAAATCTTTCGACAAAAGGCCCCGCGCAACCCGCGGGGCTTTTTCTTTGCAAGAGCACTGTGGCCGGTGACCCTGCTGACACCACCCTGTCAGCAGGACAAGCGCATAGAAGCGTCGACTTGGCCTGTGTCTTGAATCCGATTGTGGAGAGTGGCATGCACGATCGCTCAACCGACGTGCAAGATCGATCGGTTCTGGTCACGTTCGCCCTTGGCCTGGGCACATTCCTGACGCTTTTCGACGTGACGGCTGTCGTTGTCGCTCTGCCCGGAATCGCGAAGAATCTCGAATTGTCCATAGGCGGCGCGGCTTGGGTCATAGATGCGTACAGCCTCGCGTTTACCGGCGCTCTCCTAGTCTCCGGTGCGCTCGCTGACCGCTTTGGTCGCCGGCTCTCGATGTTGGCCGGCAATGCCGTGTTCCTCGTCGCTTCAATCGCGTGTGGCGCTGCCGTCGACGGTCCAATGCTGTTGGCTGCAAGGGCGTTGCAAGGCGTGGGGGCGGCCTTCATGGTCACGGGCGCGATCGCACTTGTCGCCGGTGCATTTCCCAACCTCGATCAGCGGACGCGCGCATTCGGCGCCATAGGAGTGGTTTCCGGCGTGGCGATGGCGCTGGGTCCGACCCTGGGCGGTTTGCTCGCTTCGTGGTTCGGCTGGCGCTGGATCTTCTACGCAAACATCCCCTTCTGCCTGATGCTGGCTCTTGCAGTGCCACGGCTTGTGGCCGAAACGCGTGATCCGAACGGGAGGCCGCTCGACCCTCTGGGCGTCGCATTGCTGACAATATCGCTCGGCCTGGCGATCGATGCGCTGCTGAGGCGCGACGGCTCGCCAGCGCTCAGATTTTCCTTGCTCGCAGTCAGCGCTACAATGGCGACCCTTTTCGTCTTGCAGCAATGGCGCAGTGCGCATCCGGTTCTCGACCCCCGTGTGTTCGCAACGACGCCGATGGTCGCGGCCGGCGCGCTTTTGCTTGCCATACAGTTCGGCTATTGGGCCGTGCTGGTTTATTTGCCCCTGTTCCTGAGCGCCGGCTTGTTCATGGCAATGGAAGTAGCCGGCATGGCTCTGCTCGCGGCGACGCTTCCAATGCTCGTGGTGCCGCTGACAGGCGGCCGGCTTGTTACGCATTGGGGATGGCGGCGCTTCTTCGTCATTGCATTCGGCATCATTGCCGTAGGAGACGCATTGCTTGTGTTTGCCGCTCTTGCAAACGACCAGTTAACTCGCCTTGCGGCCGCAATCGCCGGAATGCTTGCAATCGGCGTCGGGGCCGCGATGGCGAACCCGCAAATGTCAAGCGTCGTCCTGGCGCTCTCGCCCTCTACACAGGCTGGTATGGCCTCGGCCGTGATAATGATCGTGCGCCAAGCCGGATTTGCCATCAGCATTGCCGCCTTGGGCGCATCGCTCGCGACGACGGACATGGCATCCGCTTTTGTGGCACCGTTCCTAGTTGCGACCTCGGTCGCGCTGTTCGCCATGATCGCCGCTCTGATCCTTCCGGCGAAGTCCGAGCCAAATTGACTAGACCGACGAAGGGCTTCGCGGCTTACCGCGGAGTCCTTTCGTTTGCGCCTGACGGTCTGGTTAAGAAATCCTTTCCATTCGAGGCGATGAAACAATTCTCTCTACCGACGAAACAATTTCGCCGCTTCCACGAAAAAATCCGGAAACGAGGCTCGCTTATCTTCATGCGCAACGAGGACGTCGGGCGACGCACTCGGGGCGCATACACTTCAAGGGGACACTCCATGACATTGTCAGGTTCGCTTTTCCGCGGCAGCAAACTCGTGGCCGCGACGGCTCTCGCATTGGGCCTGCTGACGACGGCTTGCTTTGCCTACACCCAGGAGCAGCAGCAGCTCTGCACGGGCGACGCGATGCGGCTGTGCAGCTCGGAAATTCCCGACGTCGACCGCGTCACCGCCTGCATGATCGCGAAGCGCGCGCAGCTCTCCGATGGCTGCAAGTCGGTCTTCCGCAAGATGGACGGGCCGACGCCTGTGAATTATCCGCCGACGGGCAAGCCGCACCAGCCGCTCAACATCACCCCGCACAAGCGCGGCTGACATTTTCCGCTTTCGTGTTCAAGCGCCACGTCCTGACGGATGTGGTGCTTGATCGTTTTTTCGGGCCGTGACAACAACACTCATTCATCCCGCATTCAGCCGGGACCGAATGAAATCGCCTTCTCCTTCCGTGCCTCCGCCTCCCGTTACGTCTCCGCCTGGTCTGGAAATCCCCCTTGTGATGCGGCGCTGGTTCTCATTCGCGCTTCTGCTCATGGCTGGCGTTGCGTCCGCCGAAATCGCGCGCGCCGAAAGCGATTCGGTGCAGGTCGCGCAGGCGCAGCCCGCGCCCCCGATCCAGACGCCCGCCGGCGCTGCACCCTTGCCGACCCCACCGGCGCCCGCGCAGGCGGCGGATCCGCAAGCCGAGGAGGAGCCGATCGGCAATGTCGCCACGCTGAGCGGCAAGGCGAGCGTCAAACGCAACGACAAGTCGATCCCGCTGGCGCTGAAGGACGACATCTATCTCAACGACGTCGTGCAGACCTCGGCGAATTCGGCGCTTGGCATCACCTTCAGCGACGGCACCACCTTCAACCTCAAGGCCAACGCAGAGATCACCATCGACAATTTCGTCTATGAGGAAGGCGGCAAGAACAACGCCGGCGTGTTCGACGTCGCCAAGGGCACGGTGGCCTTTGTCGCCGCGCAAGTCGCCAAGACCGGCGACATGCAGATCACCACGCCGACGGCGACGCTCGGCATCCGCGGCACGTCGGGCCTGGTCGAAGTGCCGGCAGGCGCCACAGCGGCAAGCGCAAACAACGTCAACATCAAGCTCTATCCGGACGCCGACGGCCGCGTCGGCCGCATCGAGGTCAACGATCGCGCCGGCGCGCGGCTCGGCTTCTTGAGCCAGGGCGCGAGCGGCTTTGCCATTCGCCCCGGCACGGGAGGCGCGCGCTTTGCGGCCGTGCCGATATCAATCACGCCGCAGATGATGCAGCGCGACCAGGGTTTTGTGCGCCAGGTGCAATCCGCCCAGATCGTCGGCCAGCGCGTATTCGCGGAGCGGCGCGACTTCCGCCGCGCCAACCCGACCTTCGTCAATCCGAACCGGCCGATCCGCCAGCCCGGGCAGCCGGGTGCGCCCGGTCGGCCGCGGCAAAACGGTCTGCCGGGTCAACCCGGCCAGCAACCGCTGCCCGGCCAGAACCGGCCCGGTCAGCAACTGCAACAGAACCGGCCGGGTCAGCAGCTACCGGGCGCGCCGGGTCGGCAGGGCCGGCAACCGGGTCAGCCCGGGCAGCCCGGCCAGCTCAATCGGCAGCAGGGCCAGCAACAGCAAGGTCCGCAGCAGGGCGGCGTGCCGCCGCGGCCGGGACAGCAGACCGGCGCGCCCGTGCAGGGCGGAGCGCCAATCGGCGCACCTGCGGCCGGCGGCCCCGCCCGACCGGCACCGCTGAATCAGCCGCCGCGCCTGCAGCAACCCGGAGGCCCGCAACAGCCTGTTGGCACTCAGCCCCTGCCGCAACAGGGCGGCCGGCTCGGGCAACCCGGTGCTCCCGGACTGCAGCAGCCGGGATTGCCCGGCCGGCCCGGCCTGCAATCGCCACGTCGACCGGGCGCGCCGACACTCGCGCCGAAGGGCAAGAAGCTGCCCAGGAACCTGCACTAGGCCGCTTCCAAGGCTTGGCTCGCGAGGCACGGAATTGTGTCGTCGCCCGACCGGGCAACGAAACAATTGGTTAAAGCCACGAAACCATTTTGGCGGTTTCGTGCAAACGTCCCGAAACGGTTCATCGTTATGGATGTCCCAACGACGCGCCGGGGACTGGCGCGCAGGGCGCAATAACAGGGGACGACAATGTTCAACTCAGCCAAGCTGAATGTACGGTTCGTCGCGGCCACGCTGGGCGCGCTGACGATCGGCGCGATCGCCTTGACCTCTCCCGCCGCCGCTGCTCCGCTGCCGCTGTTTCCCTTCTTCGCCCCGCCGCAGCAATATGCGCCGCCGCCTTCGGCGCAGGTCGCGCCCGATGACGAAGACGCCACCGGACCGTATGAGCTGCCCGCCCGCCTGAAGCGCCAGGTCGTCAGCTATCCGACCCGCGAAGCGCCCGGCACCATCATCATCGATACGCCGAACACCTATCTCTATCTGATCCTCGGCAACGGCCAGGCGATGCGCTATGGCATCGGCGTCGGCCGCGAAGGTTTCACCTGGTCGGGCACGCAGACCATCGTCAAGAAGGCGGAATGGCCGGATTGGACCCCGCCTCCGGAGATGATCGCGCGCCAGCCCTATCTGCCGCGCCACATGACCGGCGGCCCCGGCAATCCGCTCGGCGCCCGCGCCATGTATCTCGGCGGCACCATCTACCGCATCCACGGCACCAACGCGCCGCACACCATTGGCACCCGCGTGTCGTCCGGCTGCCTGCGCCTGGTCAACGAGGATGTCATCGACCTCTATAACCGGGTTCACGTCGGCACCAAGGTGATCGTGCTGCCGATGGATCGCCGCGCCGACAATTTGAGCGACAAGCGCAGCTGATCTTTCAAATTAACTTGAAGCAAGATGGCGCCCTCGCGGCGCCATTTTTGTTTGAAGCTGCGAAAGGAGTAGTTCGCCGGCCGGTCTGGCGTGGCCTTGCAAGCGCCTGTAAAGTCTCGCCGATCCCGGGGGGACGATGCGCCTGAAGTTAAATCTCAATCTCCTGAAGCTCGATCTTAATCTCAAGACGATCCTGATCGCCGCCGCAGTCGTCGCGGTTTCCTTTTTCGTCAGCCTGAAGGCCATGGACCTTCTGTCGTCGGGCGGCGGCAAGGCGCCGGCGCTGGCCGAACTGCCGCCGCTGCCGCCGGCCACCCGCTCTTCGCGCGTGCTGGCGCCGGTTTCGATTTCGCTAGTGGCGATCCGCGACGCCGCCGAGCGCTCTACCGCGCGCAGCTTCAGCGGCAAGGCCGACAATCCCGTCTCGCAGGTCCTGCAGAACGCCGACATCGGCTGGACCGCCTCGCGCGGGCCGATTGCGGTGACAGGCACCCAGGATGCGCTGCAGCTGACCACGCCGCTGACGGGTACGCTCAGCGTCACCGGCTCGCTGTCATCAAAGGCAAACGACACCGTCAATGACGCCATCGGCGGTCTGCTTGGCGCCAACGCCGCCAAGCAGCTCGGTGGCATCAACATCAAGAACCTCAATGTCAGCGGCGAGATCAAGGGCAATGTCGTCGTGATCTCGCGGCCACGCCTTGCGGCGGCCTGGCGCGTCGAGCCGAACCTGCAGGCGCAGGTCAATCTCGGCGACACCTCTCTTGCGGCCGCCGGCGCGCGCATCAGCGTGCCCGCGCAGGTCAAGCCTGTCATCGACAAGCAGGTCGCCGACCAGCTTGCCGCCGCACAAGCGCGGATGAAGAACGACCCGACCTTCGAGCAGAATGCACGCCAGCAATGGGCCAAGGCCTGCCGCTCGATCCTGTTGCAGGGCGCCAGCAGCGCCGGCCTGCCGCCGCTGTGGCTCGAGGTGAAGCCGACCCGGGCGATTGCGGCGCAGCCGCGCATCGATTCTTCGGCGATGACGCTGACCATAGGCCTTGAGGCCGAGACGCGCATCACGCCGGAGGAGACCAAGCCGAACTGCCCGTTCCCGGCGACGCTGACCATCGGCCCGGCATCGAGGGGCGGCGTCAACATCGCAGTCCCGATCGACCTGCCCTTCACCGACATCAGCAAGATGGTCGAGGCGCAGTTTGCCGGAAAGACCTTTCCGGAAGACGGCTCGGGCTCGGTCGACGTCACCGTGAAGAAGGCGAAGGTAGCGGCTTCCGGCGACCGGCTGCTGTTCTCGCTGTTGGTCTACGCGAAGGAAAGGAAGGGCTTGTTCGGCTTCGGAACTGAGGCCGATGTGCACATCTGGGGCGTACCAGTGATTGACCAGGCGCGGCAGACGCTGCGGCTTGATTCCGTCGAGGTGGCGGTGGAGTCCGAAGCCGCGTTCGGCCTGCTCGGCGCCGCGGCGCGCGCGGTGATGCCGCATCTGCAGCGCGTGCTGGCGGAAAAGGCGATGGTGGACCTGAAACCCTTCGCCAGCACCGCGCAGAAGAAGATCGCCGCTGCGATTGCCGACCTGCAGAAGAGCGAGGACGGCTTGCGGGTATCGGCGGAGATCGCCAGTCTCAAGCTGGCCGAGATCGCCTTCGATTCCAAAACGCTGCGCGTGACCGCGGAGAGCGAAGGCTCGATCAAGGTGTTCATCTCGGCGCTGCCGGCGCTGTAGCGCTCGACTACACCTCTTCCCGCTGCGCTTACTTCTCCCTCTCCCCGTTCTTCACGGGGAGAGGGCATAGGCGGCCTTCGGCCGCCGTCCTTAAGAAATCACGCCGATGCGAAGCATCGGCTATGGTGAGGGGCTGTTTCAGCATTGGAAGTCGCGGAGAGTCCCCCTCGCCCGCCGCGCAAGAGCGCCATAGCCGAAGCTTCGCTTCGGTGTTCCTTACTTTGAAGAACGGCCGCCAAAGGCGGCCTATGCTCTCCCCGCAAGCGGGGAGAGGTAAGCTCGCTATGACCCCTCGAACTTGAACGAGACGTTGAGCTTGGCGCGGTAGGCCTCAACCTTGCCCTTGGAGTCCAGCTGAAGGTCGAGCTTTACGACTTCCGCGACGCGCAGGTCGCGCAGCGTCTTGCTTGCCCGGTTGACGGCGGCGGCCGCCGCTTTTTCCCAGGACTCCTTGCTGGTGCCGATCAACTCGATCACCTTGTAGACGCTATCAGCCATGACGTCCTCCCAGTTTTGATGGGGCAGGACGCAGGATGCTCCTGCCGCCCTCCGAGCCTAACATCGACAGCAGGAGGCTGGATAGGATGCGGCGCAACAACAATCTGAGGGATACGCCTAAAGCGCGATGAGATTGGGGTGAATCATCATCGCGCTTTAGGTTATTGTTTGAGCATGATCTTTTCGGAAAACGCTGCACACTTTTCCGGATCATGCTCCAGGCTGAAACAAAAGGCCGGGCCGCAATGCGGCCCGGCCCTCTTACGATCGGGGATTCAACCGTGGGCGCTCGTTGCCTCAGGTCGAATACTTGAACTCCGGCATCGCCTTCAGCTCATCCTTGGTGGCGTTGAAGACGGCATGGTCCGGCCACCAGGGGTTCGGCTTCGAGGCCGGCGCCGTTGACGCTGCGCCCGTGGTCGTGCTCGAGCCGCCCGGCTTCGCGCTGCCCGATCCGCCCGACGGCGCGGTCGCGGTGCCGGTGTAGGCGACCGGCTCGGTCGAGAACTTCACCTTCTCGAACGGTACGGCGACCAGATGCTCGCCGACGCCGAGGAAGCCGCCGACGCCGATCACGACGGCGACGATCTTGCCGTTCTTGTCGGTGAGCATGTCGTTGATGGAGCCGACGCTCTCGTTCTTTTCGTTATAGACGCTCAGACCCACCAGCTTCGAGGCGCGCCAGTTGCCCTGGAACGACGACGTCGACGCCGTCTTGTCCTTGTCCTTCGTGTCGGACATCGTGGCCGGCGGCGAATTCTTGGTGGTATCGCTCGGCGTCGTCGGCGATTGCGCGAACGCAATGGACGCAAGCAACGCCGTGCCGGCAACGCCGGCGATGGCATATTTGGCTAGCATGGTGCTCTCCCTCATTTCCAGAAACTTGATGCTGGGAGAACACGCCACCGCAACAACCGTTCCACGCATCGCGTGTGGCATACGACGGTGATCGCTGCGCCGCACACGGCACAGCGTCAAGCTGCCGCACACCGCGCAGCGTTACGACAGCGTCAAATGGAAGCGAAGCTTGTTGTCAGGCCGCGAGTTTCAGGCCGCGAGCGGTTCCGGTTCCACCTGCCTGTCATCGAAGATCGCGATTGCCTGGAAACGGTAGTCGCAGGCGCGGCAGTTCCAGAGATAGGAGATGCGGCCCTGGCCTTGTTCCACCCAATCGGGTGATGCAATCGGCTTGCCGCACTGGGCACACGGATTTCCACGGGGAAGGTAGCCGAGATTCGCTCTGGCCATGGCGGCGCTCCCTCAAGACTTTTTTGATCGTGATGTCGGGTGATGGACAGGAACTGACTTGCTGTCGGTCCCGCACACGTTCTGTGTAGATGTGAACCCTAGACCCACATTGAGTCATTTGCACGACGAATATAGTGGATAACCCGGTAATTCGTCGCTGCGGTGCAGTTGACAGCGCAACCAAACTGATTCGTCTCAGCACAGCAGCGTGCATAGCGCGGCGGTGCCGCATTTATCTGCGTGTGATGGCCTGGCAGTCGGGAGCAGAAGATTCGGCTCATTTGGCCTTTGGATCGACGGCGGGTTCCACGCTGTGCACCGCACCGGCCTTGCGCAGATGGATGGTCGCGATGTCATCCGAATAGATTTTCTGCCAGCCGTCGACGCGGTCGAGCAATTTTGTCGCAGCGCTTTGCGTGCGCAGCAATGTCGCCTCGATGTCGTACTGCGCCAGCAGGCGGAACAGATTGTCCGGCTGCATAAGGCCGGTGGCGGCGTTGTGGTCGACGAAGAATTTCTCGCCATAGAGTTCGGTGCGGCCGTCGATGAAGGGCGCAACGCCGTTGGCAATCAGGAAACCGCCGAAATCATAATCGTTGAACACACGCGCAAGGTTGAGCTTCTTCAGCTCGATGACGGCAGCAGCGGGCGAGCTGTACGTACGCGGCTCGAAGGAATGCAGCGCAGCGTAAGCCGCCGTCCCCGCCGTCAGCGCGGCTGCAAGGCCCGCGACCAGCGCACCACGGAGCGGCGACGGGTTAGCGATGGAAGCCTCTGCGCCGATCTGCCGAGCCAGCGGCGCAGCGAGCAGGAGCGGCGCGACCAGCGCCAGAATTTCGGCGGCGCGCACTTGCGCCAGCGCCATGTGCAGAAGGCCGAGCAGCAGCACGATCCGCATCACCGGCAGGGCGATGCCGCGATATAGCGCAAGGCCCACGCCGAGCAGCAGGATGACCTCGAACGGGCCAATCGAGCCGAAATCCGCCGGCCGCCATTCCGTGATCAGGGGCAGCGCCGAGCCGAGCGAGAGGACCTTTTTTGAGGCGAGCAGCGCGCTCCACCCATAGGGCGTGATGCAGCTTGCCGCGAGCGCCGCGAGGCCAAAGCCGAGCCAGCGCAGGAACAGCGGCTTGCGCCGCTCGCGGTCGACGCGCGACACCGCGTCGAGGGCGAGCCCTCCGATCAGCAGCAGGCCGAACACGAAGCCGCCATGCAGATTGGCCCACAGCGTCATCAGCGGCAACAGCCACCAGGACGGCGCCTCGCGCCGATCGGCGGCCACGACCAGTCCTGCGGCCCACGCCACCAGCACCGGCAGCGCCAGCACATGCGGCCGGGCCAGGAGATGCGGCGCAGTAAGCGCGAGCGCCGCCGACATGAGCACCAGCGTCGCGCTTTCAGAGAGGCGGCGGCCGACAAAATGCGTCAACAGCGCAAAGGTCGCGGCGATCGCGCTCGCAGCCAGCACCACCGGTCCGGCCCAGCCGGCGACCGCATAGGCCTGCGCGTACATCACCTGCGCCAGCCACTGCGTCGAGATCCACGGTTGCCCGCGCATGGTGAAGGAATAAACGTCCACCGTCGGCACCGCGCGGTGATCGATGATCCACTGCCCAACCGAGATCTGCCACAGCGTGTCGGGATCGTTCAGCAGGCGGTTGCCGACGAGCACCATCAGCGCGTAGATCGCCGCACCCACCCAGACAGGCAACAGCCCGCGCAGCGAAGGCGCGGCCTGATCGGTTTGGACGGTGGTGACGCTCATGGTTTTTCCGGTTGTCCCGGCCGGATCGAACCATGCCGGCGCATAATGCTTGGTAAAGGCGAGCGGATTCCCGGCACCGCGTAGCAACAATCAAGGTGCGCAAAGCGTTAACGCGGGGCGCTTTGCCCGCCCCGTCGCCGCGCAGGTTCCGCAAGTCAGCCCCGCATTCCGATGGTGCAAACGGTGCAAAGCCGCGTTGACACATGCGCTTGAGGCCCTACATTAGGCCCGTTCCGAGGGGTGCTCCGAAGGAGGAGCTGAGATACCGCCATCCGCGGTGACCCTTTGAACCTGATCCGGGTCATGCCGGCGAAGGGACAGGGATGTACCAGAACGTCAAGCCGCGGGCGCAATCCC
>Ga0081455_10006377_pt1 | contig 12662 bp, 13 predicted proteins | sample TabmetS3T2R1_FD_70207 | JGI IMG/M metagenome (GOLD analysis project Ga0081455, IMG submission 70207) | Tabebuia heterophylla rhizosphere microbial communities from the University of Puerto Rico - S3T2R1 | ecosystem: Host-associated > Plants > Roots > Rhizosphere ... | reverse complement strand
TGCAGCTGGAAGAGCGGCTGCTCGCGTAGGGTGCCAGTCCCCAGGCGCGGGGTCTTGGCCAGGGCCACCGCGGTGATCTCATCGAGGGCGCGCTGCGCGATCCCCAGGGCCACCGCCGCCATCGGCCAGGAGAACAAGCCCAGGAAGGGGAAGCGATACAGCGCGTCGCTGAAGTGGGGCCCCCGAGGCATCTGGGGCCGGAGCTGCCACACAAACGCGTCAGGGACAAACACATCCTCGACCAGCACATCATGGCTGCCCGTAGCCACCAGCCCACTGACGTCCCAGGTGTCGAGGATCTGGATCTGGGCCCGCGGAAGGTGGACGACCACAATCGCGGGCTCCCCGGTGGAGGTCGGTCGGGGTGCCGCGGCCCCGTCGTCATAGACGTGGCAAAAGGCCAGATACCAGGTGCTGTGCCAGCAGCCGCTGGCATAGGCGCCCCGGCTGGAGACGCGATAGCCGCCGGGGCAGGGGATGGCCCGGCCGCGGGGAAAGGTTGTCCCCGCCATAATCGTGTGCCGGTCAGGCCCGTAGAGGGCCGCAGCCGCCTCGGCGCCGAGAAAGGCGGCCGAGATGGGGGCACAGCCATTAATGAAGAGGCACCATCCGGTGGAGCCATCCTCGCGGGCGACGGCCTCCACCACGTGATAGAGCGTCAGGGGATCGACCTGCATCCCGCCCAACGCGCGTGGCACGAGCATGCGGTAGAACCCGGCATCCTGAAGCGCGTGCACCACGGGATCCGCGAGATGCCGCTCCCGCTCGCCGGCATCGGCGTGTGCGCGGATCACGGGTGCGAGGTGCTGGACCTGTACGAGCAGGCCCTCACGGGTGACGACGTCTGCCATACACGACCCTCCTCTCGGCTGTGCGTGCATCACGAAGAGACCACGCGCTGGCGAGCAGCTGGCGCGGGACCACCTGTCGCCGACGACAGACCGTCGTCGCGCCAGGCGGCCTCCAGGATAGCACGGCGGATGGTGTCGAGCACGGTCAGCGCCTCTGTAGGCCGCCTGCGGATCACTGGTGCGGATGCCGAGGTGTGCCGTGGAAGATGATCAGGGGCCCAAGTTGGACAAAATGCTTAACTTTTGAAGCAGCACACAAAGCCAGAGGATGGGCAGGACCCCAGCGTACTACGGCCTGCTCCTCCCTCGCATGCGCGCCACGCAGGTCTTGGCGGCCAACCGAGACAGGAGCGCCGCCTGGTGGCGGGGCGACAGCGTGGCCAGGAGGGCAGCGTCACCGTCGACGCGTCAGCACGGACACTGGGCTACCAAGCTGGTGGCGTGGGCGATGCGCCGCAGATCCGCCCTCGTGTCCTCTGGCAACGCCACCCCCTCACGCCGACATCGGGCGTCGTTGTGGTCTTCGATCTCGCCGGGGTAAAACACCTCCTCAAAGCCCTGGGCGAGCGGTACTGCCTTGATTTCGTCGACGAAGGCTTCCATGCGGGCGGTGAACGCCTCGAGGGGCTGAAACTGCGCGATGTCCATCGCGATCAGCAAATGGCCACAGTCACTTTTCTGCGTGGTCTGGTAGGGGCTGTGCACCGCGGACAGAAAGCCACTGCCCGTTAAGACCCCAGAGAGCATATCGACCATCGCCGCGATGGCGTAGCCTTTGTGCTCGGCCATGGGCAAAATGAGGCCGTCGAGCGCTGCCTGCGGATCAGTGGTGGGCTCGCCTGCCTGGTTAAGGGCCCAGCCCAGCGGGATTGGCCGGTGCTCATTGCGCGCCAGGTAAATTTTGCCGCGCGCGACGCCCGTCGCAGCCATGTCCACCACGAACGGCGCGCGGGTGCCCACGGGCGCCGCGACCGACCAGGGGTTGGTCCCGATGATCTTCTTACGGCCGCCCCACGGGGCCATCGCCGGTCCGCCATTACTGGTGAGCATGCCCACACAGCCCGCGGCCGCTACGCGGCGCGTGTAATACATACAGGTGCCAAAGTGATTGGAATGGCGCACGGCCACCGCGCCGATGCCGTGCGCTCTGGCTCGCGTGATCGCCTCGTGCGTGGCCCGCATCGCCAGCACCTGGCCAACACCGTCGTGGCCGTCCAGCACGGCAATCGCGCCAGCGTCGACCACGATCTCGGGGGTGGTGACCGGGTGCATCACGCCATGGCGGAGGCGGTCGAGGTACCAGCCGAGCCGGAGCACCCCGTGGGACTGATGGCCCCACAGGTCGGCCTGCACCAGCGTGTCGGCCACCAGCCGGGCATCGGCCTCGGGCAGGCCCGCGCTGGCATAGACTGCCGTAGCGAAGTCGATGAGACGCGTGGCGTCGATGCGAGGACTCACGCTCATGATGTCTCCCTCCTATGGTGAGCGATGGTGCGCACCCGGCTGTCTTGTGCCACAGGGCCATCCGCCGCAGAGCGTGCGATGGCCCCATGACACGCACGAGGGGTGCTGCAAGACAATGATGCAGATGCCCCAGGGCGATCACACGCGAGGGGCCCCTCTGCCCAAGGAGCTCCGTCGCGCGGCGTTACCGCCCGGTGACCAGCTGGAGCATCGCCGCCGCCAGCGGCATCCCCACCGTCATCGCGTCCTCGAGGAGGGTGAAGTGATGCGCTCCCTCGACACACATCCAATGGACGTCGAGGCCGGCCGCCGCGCAGACGTCGTGATACGCGCGCGATGGCCCAATCCAGCCGGCAGGCTCGGCGCCACCCGCCGCGATCAGCACCGGCACCTGGGACTGTGGGGGCTGGCGCAGACCATCGTGCCGTGCCGCCATCGCTGCCGTCAGGCCCATCTCCGCGTTGACGGCAAGGCGCAGCACGACCTCGGGCTCGTCGATGCCACTGAGTGCGACGGCGCCCGTGATCGTGTCGGCCGGGAGGCCCGCCGCGGCCCAGTCCTGGGCGAGCATCCTGGCGACGAGATGGGCACCCGCCGCATGACCGACCAGGCACAGGCGACGGGCGGCGGCGCCAAAGTCGGTGGCATGGTGCGCGCAGTACAGGACCGCCTCCCGTCTCTCGTCCACGATCTCGTCGAGGGTGACGCTAGGACATACATCGTCATTGATATTGGCGAGCGGCACGCCGGCCTCGACGAAGAGCGACGCGACCAAGCTGTGATCGCGTTTGTCCAGGGCACGCCAGGAGCCGCCATGGAGGAAGAGCACGAGCGGCGGCGCGCTGAGAGACGACACCGCACGATGGAGATCAAACGTCTGCTGCGGTCGGGTGCCATAGCGCAGGTCGGAGACCCCCGGGAGGCGTTGGCGGGCGGCTGCCGAGCGAGCGGCGTACCGGTCGAGGGCCTCCTGAAAATGGGGGACCGCGACGCGGGGGTTGCAATGCTGTTCGAGCAGCGGAGCCGGTTGGTCACGCCAGGGAAACATCATGGTGCCGCCTCTCTGTATCGCGCCTCGTGCGCCCAGCGAGCTTCCACCGCCGTGGCGTCTCGTGCCCCAGTCACGATGGGCACTGGTGGGCAGGTCGATGCACCTCGATACCCCTGGAGACGCCTACCGTGCTGCGCGCCTGTGCTTCCCCTCCTGCCATGGCCCTCCACCGCGCTAGCCCAGGAGCGCGCCGCGCGTCGTGGTGGGAAGCCGGTAGACACTGGTGCGCGCCGTGAGGAAGAGGACGCTCCCATCCTCACCCCAGGCCAGGTTCGCGGGCAACTCCGGCGGGAGTATACGGCCCAGCAGTTCCCCCGTGGGGCGGCACACCCACACGCCGCCTGGCCCGGTACAGAACACATGGCCCCGCTGGTCCACCTTGAGGCCATCAGGCACGCCAGGGTCGTCGGACGCCATATCCAGGAGGAGGCGACTGTTGGTCAGGGTGCCATCGGGACGGACATCAAAGGCCCGCAGGTGCTTGTGGGCGGAATCGTCGATGTAGAGCACCGACTCGTCCGGGGCAAAGGCCAGGCCATTCGGCAGCGCGAAGTCGTCCACGAGCAGGGAGAGGGTCCCGTCCGGGGTCAGGCGGTAGACGCCATTGACGGACAGCTCTTTGCCCGGGAGGGGCGCGCTCCACCAGCCCGCTGGCCGGGGCACCCCGGGCGTGGGAGGTTGGACCCCATAGGGGGGATCGGTAAAGTACAGGGAGCCATCGGACTTGACGACGAGATCGTTCGGGCTGTTGAGGCGCTTGCCCTGGAACTGCTCCGCCAAGACCATGCGGGTGCCGTCCTCCGCCACGCGGGTCACGCGCCGGCCATTGTGCTCGGCCGCCAGCACCTGCCCCTGGCGATCCAAGGTCAGGCCATTGGACATGCCCGTGGCATAGGTGGTGAGCTCCGGGCCCTCCGGCAAGCGGCGCCAGCGCACGATCCGCTTGTTCGGAATATCACTGAAGAGGAGGGCGGTGCCTCGCCACACCGGCCCTTCGGTAAACTCCAGGCCACCCGCAATGCGCGTGAGGGGGGTCTCAGGGGCAATGAGTGTGTGCAAGTCCGGGTGGCGCACGTCCAGCGTGACTGGCCCGCTGCCGGCCGCTTGCGCCCAGCCGCGACGGAGACCACGCATCATGGTGAGACCGCCGACAGCCATCGTGAGCCCCAACAGGTGTCGACGGGAGAGACCGGCATGTGGAGACATGGTGGACCCCCTTTCGGACAAGAGATGGCGTGACACGGCGCGTCGGCGCTCGCCTCTGGGCCTGCCCGTCTTGGTGGCGCAAGAGGACCAGGCAGGCCTGGAGGCCGCGGCGTCCACGTGGTGTGGGAGGAGTATAGCCCCTTTCGCGCGGGGAGCCAAACAGCCGCAGCCCCGTCGGTGCGCAGGCGCCACACACCCCGCATCGCTGTGTAGCATAGTCCCCACGACAGCGCCGACCCATACAACCGCTGGACGAGACATGCTGCCCCCCGCGCTCTTCGTGTGTGTTCCACCCAAGGTACCCTGGGTGGAGCGGAAGGGAGGCCCTTTCTTTACGGATTTGTAGGTACGCTAGCAGCACAACCAAGGGTGAGGCAGGTCCACGTATCCCCCCCCTTATGATGGTCCGTCGTGTGGTATGCTCTTTTCTCCGATACGTCTCGTCTCCCACGCTGACCCTCAGGAGGATGCATGCCTGCGAAGAGCACACAACCGTCGAAGGACGTGAAGAATCCCTATGGCTACACGGAAATGGACTGGGCCGCGCAGCTCGATCCAGCCTACGCCGCCGCCCGGGCCGAAGTCCGGCGCCTCAGTGTGGGCGAGGAGGGCACGCTGTCGGTCAAAGTGAAAGAATTCGTGGTGATGGGCGTCTTGGCGTCGCGGGGCCTCCAGTATGGGGTGGCGGCCCACATGCGCCGGGCGATCGAGTACGGCGCCACGAAGGAGGAATTGTTCGAGGCGATCAAAGCCGCCGCCGTCCCTGGGGGAGGCGTGGCCTACAGTGTGGGGGTCCGAGCGCTCCAGGAACTCGACCAGGAGGGGGCCTTCCCGCAGCCCAGCCCGTCTTCCCCCTCGCGGAGCCAGCGGGGCAAAGCCAGCCCACCTCCACCTGCGGGCCGCAGGCGAGGCAAAGCGGCCACACGATGAGCGGAGGCCTTCCCCGCTGCTACGAGAAGGTGCGCCTGAGAGGGAAAGCTGTATGCCGCTCCCTGCACGGGACGTCTCATCCACGGCAGGCATAGGCAAGCCAGGGTAGTGCAGCGTTGGCTGCTCCGGCATGGCAGGATCGTACTGGTCATACACGTAGCCATAAGAAGACAGCAACAGGGCGTACATGACACATGGCTCATGTCATCGCCTTCTGAAAACAAAGATTTTACTTGACATACAACCAATATGGCCCTAGCATAGACCTAGGTCCATGCTAGGTCTGCATCAAGAGCGTGCATCATGCATGGGTAGCAGTATGATCGTCCATGCCATGCATGTGGCTGTAAGGACGAGTCTCGTATGGACCTAGGTCCAACCTAGGGCCATACGAAGGAGCAGGTATGATTGTCCTGGTAGGGGGTGAAAAAGGCGGGGTGGGGAAAACCACACTGGCGGTGAATCTGGCCGCCATGCGCGCCCGGGCTCAGCATGATGTCTTGCTCGTGGATGCGGACAAACAGGCCAGTGCCAATCTGTGGGCCAACATCCGTGACCAGGAAAAGGTCGATCCACCCGTCCGCTGTGTGCAGAAACGCGGCAAGGGCTTGGCCGCTGATGTCCGTGACCTCGCCACACGGTATGAAGATATTGTGATCGACGCCGGAGGCCAAGACTCTGTCGAGTTGCGAGCGGCGATGACCATTGCTGCGCTCGCCATTTTTCCGATTCAGCCTTCGCTCTTTGATGCCGCCACGCTTGAAACGCTTGCCGAGCTGGTAGCCCAAGCCCAAGCCTTCAATACCGAACTGGTGGCAGGGATCGTCATCAACCGCGCTTCGCCCAACCCGCGTGTGAAAGAAGCCGAAGAAGCGAAGGAGCTCATTGCCGAATATAGTGACCTCCACCTTATGCAGGCACTGCTCCGGGATCGTATTGTCTTCCGGAAATCCGTGCGGAACGGGCTCTGTGTCCTGGAATACCAGGAGCATGATCATGCCGCAGGGACCGAAATATCCGACCTGTATCGGGAGGTGTACGGCGATGCCTAGTCTCCGGGACCGTGTGAAAGGCCAGCGAGAGCTGCCGAGTGCCAGTACAGCAGGTGCCGACGCCTTTATTGAGGCGGCCAACGAGGGGCGCAGCGACACGACCGCACGGCCATGGCAGGCCTTTGAGAAGAAGGCAGTCCCACGCACGACCTTCAACTTGCGCCTGAATGACTACGAGTTGTCCCTCCTGCGATGGCTCGCGGAGCAGCGCGAGGAATCCATGCAGAAAGTGGCCAAACGCGTGCTCATTCCAGCGCTAGAACGCTTAGTAGAAGACACCGGATGAGGCGTGAGAGATCCTAGGATGAACCTAGGTCCATATCAGGTCTGTCCTGGGTTCATATGAGGTGTCCTGCCAGCGACGTCATAGCTTCCGTTGCTGGCAGCAACGCATGGAGGTCCTGCGAGGAGAGCAATGGGTCGTGTATACGACCGCTGCGGATAATTCACGCAGCACAAGAAGCCGCTACAATCACCGCTGCACAGCACCACCATCTTCGTGTATAATGCGTGGCAGCGTGCACAGGTGTGCACTAGGCCAGTCTATGGCCCACAGGCGCGTTCTGCACGAGGTCTTCTCTCGAGGGAACCCCTCCTGTGCTGATCTCGCGGGGGCAGGAGACCGCTGCGCATGCGCGTTCCGGAGGCCAACGTCCTCCGGCAGGCCGCCTGGCACGCTGCTGCAGCGACACCCCGGCTGCCCTGGACACCGCTTTCCTCCAGCAGCGGCCTCGAGGAGACGATGATATGGCCCAAGGACCTCGCGTCTACTTTCTCGGCACGCTGACGCGGCACCCCGAGGTGCGGTATGCCCCAAACGGCATGGCCGTGGCGCGGTGCGGCGTCGCTGTGCCGACCCGCCTCCGTCAGGGGGACACCTGGCACGTGGACGTCTGCCGGATTGAGGTGGTGGCCTTTGGGCCCCACGCCGAAACGATGGGCGCCGCGCTGCGCCAAGGCCGTGGCGTCCTCATCGAGGGACGGTTACCGCGGTGCTGGGCGCAGGAGGGGCCGTCCCGCTGCACCCGTGCGGTCATTATCGAGCGCCTCCAGGTGCTGTCCCGCCTCGGCGCCACCGTCCCGGAGGTCGCCGGGGAGGCAAGCACCCGGTAGGGCGTACGACGGGTGGGGGCCTGCCCGGGGCTGAGACCGCGCCGTGCTACTGCCGTGGGGCCTGCCGCGGTCCCTTGGTCTCCCGCCTACGGTATGGGTCGGCGAGCGCCGCACCAGCGTACGTCAAGAGAGGGGAAAAAAACGGGGTGCGTGCGCAGGGGAGTGCTCCCGCGCACGTGACACCCACCAGGGCTGGTCGGATGAAGCGAAGACACCTGGCGGAGCGCCATCCGCGCGCTGGGCCGCTCACACCGCCTGCGGTCGCTTGGTCACGCCGTTGCTACCCATGGTCGGCGTGCTCCCCAGGCGGAATCCCGCGCGTCTCCCCCGCCCACGTGGGGTGTGCGACCAGGAAAGAGGGGAAGGTATGGAGCAGGAACAGCCGGGGAGCCCGCCTCTCGGAGACACGCTGCAGGCCACGCGGCACTGGCTGACCGACGCCGTGGTGTTCGACGACTATACGATGCACGAGGGCATGGTCATCCCCTCCGGGACCATCCGCACGCGCTATCACCCGGAGACCTGTCCCGCACTCCCCCAGCAGCTCGCCCGCGTGTCCCGGGGCGATACCGCGGCCGCGCTGGCCTTTGTCCGCACCTATGGGCTGTTGGGCTATGCCCAGGTGGCCGCGGCTGTCGGTCACCGGGCGCATAGCGACGCACCGGGGGATCCCCTCTCCTGGATCTGGGCGCACGCCGAGACGGTCGCCTTGTGTCTGCTCCTGACGTATGGCCTCCAGACCGGTGACGGTGCCACGCTGCGGCACGGCTTACACGCCATGCAGCTCCCGCAGCCCCCTCACGCCGACGGGGGGCCACGGCTGATTGTGCCGGCCGTCTGGGATCAACCCCGGGTCCACGTCTGCTGGCCCTCCCCGTTGCACAGCCCAGAGGACTGGCGCACGTATGCCCGCGCCATCCGGCGCGAGATTCTGAATGCCCATCTGCTGGGGGTCCGGCCGCAGCTGGTGGATGGGGGGGCCACGGATCAGCGCGGCTGCCAGTTTCAGGCCCTCCTGGCCGTGGTCTACTGGCATCTCCTCCAGATCGCTACGCAGGGGACTGTCCAGCGCTGTGCCGAAGTCTCGTGTCAAGCGTTCTTTGTGCCGACGCGACGTACCCAGCGGTTTTGTCCCCCAGAGGCGCCCGCGCGGGCCAGTCGGTGTGCCGTCCGCGCCCGGCACCGGAGGCGGGGCGGGCGGCCGCCCGGGGCGGGCTAGCCACGCCAAGGGCGCGGGTGGCGGCGCAACGCATGACGCGCCATCGCGCGCCGAGTGTCGGGGGGCTCGGGGGACCGCATCAGGCGGTCTGCCCCCAGCGGGCTGTGACCGCCAGGGCCCGCGTGGGGGGCCACGGCCGGGGCCACGGGCCTCGCCGTGAGGTGGGGTGCCCACCAGGAGGAAGACCGATGCCGCTCGCCTTATGTATCGTTGGGTGCGGGCAGTTCGCCCGGACCTTTGCCCATAGCCTGCAACCTGTGCGGGACGAGGTCGACCTCTTTTTCGCCAGCCGGGACCTGATGCGGGCCCGTGCCTATGCAGCGCTGTTCCAGGGCCGCGGGGCGTTTGGCTCCTATGCCGCCGCCGCGGCCGACCCCCGCGTGGAGGCCCTGTACCTGTGTACCCCTCACCACCTGCATCAGGCCCACGTCGCCCTGGCCGCCCAGGCGGGCAAGCACATCCTGGTGGAGAAACCCCTCGCCCGCACCCTGGCTGAAGGCCAGGCCATGCTTGCGGCAGCCCAGCGGGCGGGTGTCATCTTGATGGTCGCCGAGAACGCGCGCTTTATGGTGGCGGTACGGCAGTGCAAGGCGCTCATGGCGCGTGGCGGTGTCGGCGATCTCCGCGTCGTACAGCTGCATGAGGAGACCCCGTTCCAGCCCGGCGACTGGCGCAGCCGCCGCGCCCTGAACGGTGGCGGGGTGTTCATCGACAGCGGCATCCACAAGGTACATCTCCTGCGGTATTTCACCGGTGAACCCGCGCACCTCTACGCCACCGCACTCCCCCAGGCCCTGGCCCAGCACGAAGGCGAGGACGGGGTGGTGGTCATGACGCGAGGCGCCAGCGGGGTCGTGGGGGTGATCCACCACGCGTGGACGAGTGCCCAGCCTCCCTCCCCGCCCTGGGTCGTGGTCTCCGGGACCCGCGGCCGCCTCACGTTAGAGCTGGGGGCCTCCTGGCTCCGCCTGGCGCAGGGCAGCACCGAACAGACCTGGCAGTGTCCCGGCGACGCCAGTGGGCTGATCCCGATGGTCCAGGCGTTCCGGGAGAGCATCCGAACGGGGCAGGAGCCGGAGATGTCTGAGACCGAGGGTCTCCGCGATCTGGCAGTGGTCCTGAAAGCCTATGAGTCGATCGAGGAAGGCGTTTCCCTCCCGTTATAGCCGCCGCTGCACGTGTGGCGCGTTGTGCACATCTGCCTCGCTCAATTTGGGGATCTTCACATACTGATTCTGGTTGAGTAAGGGGCGATAGCAGCAAGACTTCTGAAACACCACCTTTGTTTGACACTCACCTTATGTAATGCAACCCCCCCTCGGCGGTGTCTGAAAAAAAGCTTGACATCAATGTACAAATAAGTAGAGTATGAGCACTCTACAACTGTAGAGTAAGAGTATCGTATACAGGGAGTCGAGAGGGTCGTGCAAAAAATCTATATGATCTCCGATCTCGCTTCTGTGACAGGTTTGTCACGCCATACGCTGAACTTTTATCTGAACCTTGGGCTCATTGAAGAATCGGGGCGGACGGAGAGCAATTATCGGTTCTTTGATCAGACAGTCGTTGACCGCCTGCATCGCATTATCTGCCTGCGACACAAAGGCTTGACCTTGCAGCAGATCAAGGCGCTCCTGGAGGATGACACGCCGTGAATTACTACGAGCTGCTGGGCTTACAGAAAGAACCCTTCTCCACCACGCCCGATCCCTATTTCTTTTATCGCTCTCCTCAACACCAAGAGGCCTTAGAACGCCTGGAGATTGCGCTACGACTGCGACGGGGACTCAATCTGATTATCGGTGATATTGGGAGTGGGAAAACGACGCTGGCGCGCGTCCTCCTCCAGAACTTTGCGGATGAAGACCAATTCCAGTTTTTCTTAATCCTTGACCCGGTTTTCCGTTCAGAGTTCCAATTCCTCAAATATTTGGTCGATATCTTAGGGGCGAATCCACGAGGCCGCTCGACGCTCGATTATCGGAATGCTTTGGAAGCATTCCTCCTCCAAGCAGGGGTGATGGAAGGCAAGGTCGTCGTCCTCGTCATCGATGAAGGACAAAAGCTTACACCTGGCTATATCGAGACGATCCGGACTCTCCTTAATTTCGAAACTAATGAGCATAAGCTTCTCCAAGTCATCATTCTTGGCCAGCTTGAGCTCCTTCCCAAAATCCGACGTAAGCGGAACTTTATGGACCGTATCAATATCTCATATATGATTAATCCTCTCTCCTACGCAGACACAGAAGAAATGATCCATTTTCGACTCGAGCGGGCTGGCTATAAAGGGCATGGACTTTTCACCGCCGAAGCTATTGGGCTCGTCTATGATCACAGTAAGGGATCACCTCGGAAAATTACGCTGATGTGTCATCATGCTCTGGAATCGCTGATCATGCGTGAGCGCACGCTCGTGGAGAAAGATCTTATCCAGGAGCTCATTGCATCCGAGGTGACCTAAAAATGGATGCCCCACCTGTTAACAGGCTGCTACAACTTCTTCGGCAGAAACCGTCCGAGACCTCAGAGCCATCACACACTAGCCAATCTCATGCTTCCCTCGACGTGTCAACCCCGCAGTCAATCCCTCAAAGTAACATACTGACCGCCACTGAAAGTGACATACCTATAACCAGCGATAGTGACACACAGCCTGCCACTAAAAGTGACACTCAGCCTGCCCGGCAAAGCGACAGACAGTCTGTCCCTAATAGTAGCAGACAGTCTGCCCAAAGTAACATACAGCCTGCTACTGAAAGTGACACTATACCACTACAGGGAAGTAGCATACAGCCTGCCACTTACGAGAAGATTTCACTGGCAGTAACGGGTCTCTCCAAGGGGCAGCAGCGGGTATTGCGATTCCTGCTCTCCAATCGGGATGCATCGAACCGCTCTCGTACCATCCCCATTGGTTATGATGCAATCTCAAGGCATTGTGTTTTAAGCCGTAGCGGTTCAAGGAAGGTCATTGGCGAGCTATGCCAGAGGAGCCTCATCACACGCTTAGAAACGAAAAGGGGAGAAACCCAAGGATCAGTGTATCTTTTAGAAAGTATCATACTGTATGCCACTCAAAGTGGCATACATGGGTCCCAAAAAAGTAGCACACTGCCTGCTACGCAGGATGATGGATCTTGTAGTAGTAATAAAGAACTACTACTACAAGATCTCATTCTTGAAGGGGCTTTCCACGATCTCCATCCTCGCTCGCTTGCACCTTACCTGGATAAGTTCGACACGGGAGAAGACTTCCAAAACTTCCTCGATATTGCGAATGCATGCATCCAGGCTGCGAAAGAAGGTCACGGCAAGCCTATTCAGAACCCGCACGGTTTTCTCTTTGCGCAGCTCCGCGCTGGCTATATTAACCCTCCTGAGGGCTATAAAAGCCGCAAGATACGCGCTCAGGAACTCAGAAATCAACAACTGGAAGAAGAGTTGGCCACCTTACGACGTCTGAAGGAGCGTGAGCAGGAACTCCAGTTTGAATTGTTTGTCGCACAATTGACGGCAGAAGACCTTGCGCGGCTTGAGCAAGAAGCCCAAGTCGAAGTCAAACCTCACCTGGGCCTGAGTCCAGCGTTCCAAATGACCATGCACAAAGATAGCATTCTGAAGCAGTGGTTTGCCCAACGTACGCAGCTCCATCAGGAACGCAGTGGACACCGCTGACACGGGGATGCCATTGTCTACTTTCCCACAATCTTTGGGGAAACCCTCGCCCCGGCTAGGGCGAACCGCAGCGCTATTCAGGTGCTGGGCCATGTGCC
>Ga0081455_10006376_pt1 | contig 12663 bp, 16 predicted proteins | sample TabmetS3T2R1_FD_70207 | JGI IMG/M metagenome (GOLD analysis project Ga0081455, IMG submission 70207) | Tabebuia heterophylla rhizosphere microbial communities from the University of Puerto Rico - S3T2R1 | ecosystem: Host-associated > Plants > Roots > Rhizosphere ... | reverse complement strand
TGTGGCAGCCGTATTTCCTGGGCCTGCTGGCCGAGGCGTATGGGGTAGGTGGACATCCCGACGAGGGGTTGGCGGCACTGGCCGAGGCGCTGGCCGTGATGGACACCACGGAGGCGCGTGTCTACGCGGCCGAGCTGTATCGGCTCCAGGGGGCCTTGCTCTTGCAGCAGGCAGTCCCGGATGCGGCGCAGGCAGAGACCTGTTTCCAGCAGGCCCTCGATATTGCCCGCCAGCAACAGGCCAAGTCCTGGGAACTCCGCGCCGCCACCAGCCTGGCGCGCCTGTGGCAGTTGCAGGGCAAGCGCCAGGACGCCTACGACGTGCTGGCCTCGGTGTACGCGTGGTTCACCGAGGGCTTTGACACGGCGGATTTGCAGGAGGCCAAGGCGTTGCTGGAGGAGTTGCTGTGACTTGAGGCTCAAGGGCTATGCCGGCGTGAAATAATGGTAGATGTTGATGCAAAACCCGCATGGCGGGAGGTGTTTCATGACTGGCCAATCGGTGACGCTATGCGTAGAGGAAATGCAAACGCTCTTGAGTCACAGTGCCATCGGGAGTGCACCCACAGTGACCGCAGGAATGGGACCAAGTCTTGCACTGCCACAGCCTTACAAGGAAGAAAAGGTATCAGGAACCGTTCCGCTAGGCACCGGGCGTTGGTGGGAGCCTAACCAAGCGCCAGACTGTGTGAAAACCCCGATCTCTGGCATTTTTGACGTCGTAACCTATTGATTCTATTGAGGCACATTTCTGGAAAATTGAGTTTTCACACAGTCTGGCGCTGGAGCCGACGCCCTACAGCGTCCGCTCGTCCCTCGCTCCCGCTTTCGGGCGCGGCTCACCGCGGGCGTTCGGCAGCATGTCAGGTTACGCATGAAAAACGGAGAAGACCTATGGCGAGACAGCAGGCAGGCTCTCCAGGGGCAGCTACTGGGTTGAACGTGGCGATTGTCGGGGGTTCCCTTGCTGGGTGTGCAGCGGCGATAGCCCTTCGGCATGCGGGCTGCGCGGTCACGGTGTATGAGCGCTCGCGAGGCAAGCTCGAGGATCGTGGCGCCGGCATTGGGATGCCGTTAGCCCTGCTGCACACCCTCATCGAGCGAGACTTTGTGGATGCGGGGATGGCCCACTTCCAAATCACGAAGGCTCCCTTTGTCCTCCATGCCGATGCCGAGGAAGGGGAGCACGTCCAAGGGCGGCTGCTCTGGGAACAGCCCATCGCAGCCGCGGTGACCAATTGGGGGATCGTATATCGACACTTACGGAGCCGGCTCCCGGAGGCAATCTACCACCAAGGCCAGGAGGTCACCGCCGTATCAGACCATGGGAACGAGACCGTGTCAGTGCACCTCGCGGATGGTCACAGCGTGCAGTTTGACCTCGTGGTGTGTGCCGATGGCCCGCAGTCCGTAGGTCGCCGCCGCCTCTTTCCCGCCCAGTCGTTACAGTACGTGGGGTATATCCTCTGGCGAGGGCTGGCCGAGGAGCAGGCGGTCGCCAACATCCCCCTCTTCGAAGACCGCCTGACGTGGGCAGTGAGCGCCACCGGCTATTGTTTGCTCTATCTCGTACCGAGTCGCGCGGAGGAGGTCGCGGTGGGGAAGCGCCAGGTGAACTGGGTCTTGTATGAGAACGTCACGGATACCGCACTCCCCGGGGTGCTCACCGACGCACACGGGGTCGTCCATCCCACCTCGCTCCCTCCAGGCGTAGCGTCCGCAGCGCAGGTGGCATACATCCACCACAGAGCCCGCCAACACTTTCCTGGGTATGTCGCCGACGCGGTGTGTGCCACGCCCACTCCCTTCATCCAAGCGGTCTTTGACCTCTCTATCCCCTCCTACCGTCGAGGGCGTCTCTGTCTCATTGGGGACGCCTCTACGCTGTGTCGGCCCCATGCAGCGAGTGGGGCAGTGAAGGCACTGACCAACGCCCTGGCCCTCGCGGATGCCCTCACCACGCCGGGCGCCCTCGATGACGCATTGCACGCCTGGGATGCCGCCCAGAGTGTGGAAGGGAGACGGTTAGTGACCTTGGGCCAAGTGATGGGGAGGGCGTTGGTCCAGGATATCCCAGCGTGGCGGCAGATGGACGCGGCCGCCATGGAGCATTGGTGGACGGCGCTCATGCGTGGGCAGCACTGGTATGTCACGGAGGATGGGAGAGACCAGCAGGCGTGAGATGCCATGCGCGTGGGACCTCTGGCCCATCCGGTGCCGAACGCTAGGCGTGCAGGCGGCGGCTTCCAGCCTACGCTTCGCTTCAGCTTTCAGCCGCGCCTGACGCCTAGCGTTAGGGCCTGAAGCTAATAGCAGGGCAATAGATATGGTATTCTGTAGGGACTGAGAGTTAGAGGAATTCAAGCAGGAGATGAACGATGCCTATGACTGTTGAACAAATCGAGGCAGAAGTTCTGAAGCTGCCGGAGCAGGCCCGGGTGGAATTGCTTGGTCGGCTTATGCGCAGTCTTGCGGATACTTCGGCGATGGATCCGACCGTGGCAGAAGCGTGGACGCAGGAGGCAGTACGTCGCGATGAAGAGATGGAATCGGGCTCTGTCGCTGGTATTCCTGCGGAAGAGGTGTTTGAGGAACTGAGAAGCAAAGGGAAATGACGCAGGTAATATTCCATCCCGCAGCGCGTCGGGAACTCGAAGAGGCGATCGACTCCTACAATGCAGAGAGACAAGGATTAGGGCGAGAGTTCCGAGAAGAAGTGCAGCGCGTACTTGCTCTCCTAACCAAGTTTCCTCGGCTTGGGCAACCAGTCCGGGGAAGCGTGCGGCGGATGATGCTGTCGCGCTTTCCCTACCACATTTACTACCGACTCCTCGAATCAGACAATCTCCGTATTCTGGCTGTAGCCCACAATCGTCGAAGGCCGGAGTACTGGGTTGGTCGGCAATAGAGCCCTAACCATGGCGTCCAAGTTGCAACCTAATTTATTCCTGGCTATCCTCCAAGCAGGAGGAAAAAACTATGACCACATTGCTCCAACAAGCTTTTGAGAAGGCATCACAATTGCCTGCCGACCTTCAAGATCAACTCGCCCAAGATTTACTGGAAGACATTGCTGGGGAACTGCAATGGGATACCACCCTGGCGCATTCCGAGAACCTGCTTGAAAAGCTTGCCCAGAAAGCACTCCAGGAGTTCGAGGCCGGGCACACCCGTCCACAGGGATTTGATGAGTTGTGAACTCGCATCCCACTGAGGATTTTATTGCGCATTTTCGCCGCTTGCCACGGCGTATCCAAGAACTGGCGAGAAAGAATTATCGCCTCTGGAAGCACAACCCCACTCACCCGAGTCTCGATTTTAAGCAGATCAGCCGGAGAAACCCAATCTTTTCTGTACGTGTTGGTATCGGCCGGAGAGCCGTGGGGATCAAGAAAGAAGAGGCGATGATCTGGTTTTGGATTGGCTCACACGCCGAATATAACAGACTGCTCAAACAGCTCTAGGCAAGTCAGGGCTGTGTCCTCGAGTGCGGTGCAAGGAGGCAGGTAACAGGCGCGGTACGCCACTGGTGAAGAGGGTTCTGCTACGGAGTCGTTGGCCGTTCCTTCGCCGAACCAGGGTTTGCAACTGACTACCAGGAGCCTACGCTGCGCTTCGGCCCCTGGCAGTAGCTGAAACCTAGCGTTAGGCCTCAGTTCTCAAATCCAGGGCAAAGGCAAGAGCACGCTTAATCTGGACCATGACAGCATCTGGCAGCGTGCCGAGTCTGTGCTCAAGCCGCACGGTCGGGAGGGAACCAAGCCCTTGGACATTCGCCACAGAGTTTTGTTCCAGGAAGGGCAGGCGTGGCAACACCACTTCATAGGAGCTTTGGCGGTGCTGCGTCGTTAACGGCACATACAGAATCAAGGCGCGCGGCGGGTCAGGATCATCGCGCGACACGATCACCACAGGCCGCGTCTTTGCCGCCAGGCCCAGGTCCGCCAGCCACACTTCACCGGGGTGCGGGGGCATCGAGCAGATCCAAGACTTCTTGCTCTACGGTACGCGAGCGCATGACATCCAACACGTCTTGGTCGGCCAAGGCGATAATTTCCGCGACCTGCTGCCGGACGTGGGCCGCCGTTTCAGGCGTCCATTGGCGGAGTTTGGCATCTAACTGTTCTGCTAAAGCGTCCATGGCTGCCTCCAGCAGTTGCGTTGAGGATGCCCTAAGCCTACCATGTCGGGGTAATGGGTGCAGCAAAAAGCTGTACGGCGGTCTCAGCCGTCTGGGGCAGTATGCTGCCGCCTGGACAAGGGCCAGGAAAACCAGGGGCAGTAGGCATGCCCTGGCCTAACACCGGGCCCTCCTGGCGCGTCAACGTCGCCGTCATAGCGCTCCCCTCCCCCACCTCGTCTCGACCTCCTGTGCCGTCAAGGGCGACCAGTCTCCAGGCGTGCCAGCTTTGCATGCCACAGCTCCATTTCCCTGGTCGGTTCACCCAGTTTTTGGCGGAGACGGGCGAGTTCCCGATCGCGGCTATCAAGCAGTTGTGTTTGTAGCGCTGCCTGTCCCGCGTCGAGGAATGCCTCCCGCCAGGTCGCGATACGGGCGGTGGGTATCCCCAGCTCGCGCGCCAGCAAGTCGCGAGCTTCCCCCCGCAGCAGACGTAGTACGACCTCGGTCTTCTGCCGCGCAGAAAACCGCCGGGCTTTCTGCCAACCATTCTTGCTCCCCTCTCCAGGCGCTCTACGAGCTCCTTGCGAGGGGACCTCTATGGATAGCTCTTGGAGATGCATTTGGACACCTCCTATGCGTATGGCAAGAATCTGTGGCCGCTTGGCTCCTCTTCCCCATGTTTTTCGACACCCAGCGCCCAGGTCGCCTCCCCATCCTCCAGGCATTTTCCTCTTGCACCTCCAGGATTCACCTGATGGTCGGCCTCCCCTATCTGCGCTATCCTTGGAATCTCACATACGCGAACTGTCCCTGACTCTAGCACATCCCTGAGCCGATCCTGACCGAGCCGAACCGTAGAATCAAAGACAAAAGCGCACACGGACAAGCTGGGGGTATGTGCCCAACTCCCCAATCGAAGGGCGATATGCCAGCGCTCATACGATCAGACTTCATCTAGGAGCGCAGTGGAGAGACAAGGGCACCTTTGTTCTTCCGGGCGTTGGGGCGCTGGACAGCCAGAGGGAGAAGAAAGTATGATGCAGCTCGGCAATACATTCCAAGGGAAAAAATGTACCCGCTGTCGGCAAGTGATCCAGAGCGATCCGGCCTTTGACGATGACCTCTGGTATCATCGCACCTGTCTTGAAGAGGGCACAAGAGCGCTGCAGCGCGCTCATGAACTCGCGGCTCGCTTCGGCGTTGTGTCGGCGGACTCCCGTGCCTCGGAGGCGCCAGGAGACATCGCATAGGGAGCTTGGGGAGCGACGGAACAAGAAACCGGTGTAAGCCAGTGATCACCTTCGCAGAACTCCTACTTTCTGCGAAAAAAGGCCACCTCAGAATGAGGGCATGTCTTGTTTTTGGCCAGACGACAGGCGCCGGGCGTGCACGCTGCCGCTCAGCCCTCGGCCGTCGCTTTGATGGCGGCAAGGGTCGTGGCCAGCATCGCTTCGGTGTAGTGAGCTCGCTCGTCCAGTTGGTCCTGGGTGGAGATCGTCCGGATCAGCGGCCTTGGGCCGCTCCTGGATGCAGAAGAGAATGGGAACGGGCACGCCGCTCCTCCAGCGCGACGGCATCACGTACCTTGATGCCGTATGTGGCCAGCTCTGAGGCGCTCAGGAACTCGACGCGCTCCGGTGGGATCAACATCAATGCGTCGATGATCTTGCGTGGCACGTTCATCTGCTGCGCATAGAGCACGAGCGACTCGGACGTGGCCTTGACGAGCTCGTCCTCGCTGGCTGGCCTCGGTCCCCCTGCCTGTAACGCGCGGAGCGACGGTCGATGGATCCCCACACGGGCGTCGCCGCTGATGTGCCTTTCGATTGCACCCATCAGCAGGAAGACACAGGCGCTGATGCAGGAAGCCCCCTTGCCAACCGAGATCGACGCTCCCGCTGCCCGCATAAGCCTGCCGATCTCGAGCGTCGCGAAGATCTCGCCGCCCTGGCTGTCGACATCGACATGGAAGTCCACGTCCCGATGCAGCGCGCGCCGGACGGTATCACGGCGCTGAAGAGCCTGTCGAACCAGCTGGAGTCGGGATCCGTCGATGACGCCGCGGAGCTTCACTGTGAAGGCGCATGCCGTCGTTTTCGCTTCTCGCGTTCGACCAGGCTTGCCGCACTCGAGCTTCCACCACCGCGAGGTACTTGCAGTGCTTGCATGCGTGCCCGACTCCAAAGCATGCGGAGGAATAGCGGATGGCTGCAAAAGCAATACGCCGCACAGCAACGCAGTGTAGAACACCTGACGCGATGTCATTGGAAGCCTCCCAATGCTGCGTCGGATTGTACTGTACTCCCTGCTCTTACGTCCACCGGGTATGCGCTGCGTAGCCCTGGCATCCATGTGCCTGTGCCACTTCAGGCTGCTGCGGGTGGCAGCGGTGGTGGCCAGATAGCCGCAGACGTTGGATCGGTATAGAGATGGCAGGCGACCTGGCGCTGGGCTGCCACGGTGGCGAGCGGAGGAGTGAGCGTACGGCAGGTGGGTTGCACGTACGGACAGCGGGGGTGAAAGGCACAGCCGCTGGGGATATCAAGCCCGTGCGGAACCTCGCCGACAATGGGGAGAGTCCAGGGTGGCGTGCGCCCTGGCGGCGTGGCAGCGGCGACCAGGGTGGCGGTGTACGGGTGCCTAGGTTGACGACAGACAGCTTTGGCCTGGCCAACCTCGACGAGTTTGCCCAGGTACATGACACCAATCCAATCACTCATATGCTCGACAGTGGCCAGGTCATGGCTGATCAGGAGATAGGAGATGCCGAGTTCGGCTTGCAGATCTTTCAGGAGATTGAGAATCTGTGAACGGATGGAGACATCGAGTGAGGACACCGGCTCGTCGAGGATTACCAGGGGTGGCTGCAGCACCAGGGCCCGCGCGATCCCGATACGTTGACGCTGGCCACCGCTAAACTCGTGTGGAAAGCGCTGGGCACTCTCTGCTGAGAGCCCTACGGCGCGTAGCACCTCCTGCAGGCGTTGCTGGCGGGCGTGCCGTGGGTAGCCATGAATGGCCAGAGGTTCAGTGACAACGTCACCAATGCGCATGCGTGGATTCAGCGCCCCATATGGATCCTGAAAGACGGCTGTCACGGATTTGCGATACAGCATTAACGCCTCTGGAGAGAGGCGGGAGATGGGCTGACCACGTAGCAGGATGTCGCCACGCGTCGGTGGCATAAGGCTCAAAATCAGATTGGCGAGGGTGGTTTTGCCGCAGCCAGATTCCCCGACGATGGCAAAGGTTTCGCCTGGCTGGATGCTGAACGAGAGACCGTCCACCGCCTTCACCGTACCAATCTGTTTGCCCCGGAGCACACCGCGTGTGACGGGGAAATGTTTCACGAGATCACAGACTTCCAGCAGCGCTTCGGTCATGGTCCTGCTCCCGTAGCCAGCAGCGCACCTGCCGGCCCTGGGCCAGCGTAAACACCGGTGGGGGCTCACCCGTCCGGCACACGTCGAGGGCCGCGTCACAGCGGGGATGGAAGGGACAGCCAGCGGGGAGACGTCCGAGGTCAGGGGGCTCACCCGCAATGCTCGGCAGGCGTTCGCGGGGCTCGCCGAGCTGAGGGATGGACTGCAAGAGCGCCGCCGTGTAGGGATGACTCGGCTGGCTGAGCACCTGCTGACGCGGCCCGTACTCCACGAGCAAGCCGCCATAGAACACCGCCAGCTGGTCGCACATGTTACCGACGAGACTGATGTCATGCGTCACAAACATGATCGCCATCCCGGTGGCCTGTTGAAGTTCCATCAACAGGTCGAGATACTGGCGCTGCGTCGTCACATCCAGAGCGGTGGTGGGTTCGTCGGCGATGAGCAGAGCAGGAGCGCAGCCAATCGCCGCGGCACTGGAGACCCGCTGGCGCATGCCGCCACTGAGTTCGTGCGGGTAGCTGTACAGCCGCAGCTCAGGCGCGACGACTTTGACCATCCTGAGCAACTCCACGACGCGCCGCAGGGCGGCACGCCAGGACATGTTTTGATGCATCACCAGCGGTTCGCCCACTTGCGTGCCAATGGTGAACACCGGATCGAGGGCCGCCAGGGCATTCTGCAGCACCATGCCAATCTGCTTCCCCCGCACACGCTCGACAGTGGCCTCCGAGGCGGTTACGAGGTTTGTTCCCTGCAACCAAATCTCTCCAGAGACGATGCGGGCACCACGCGGTAACAAGCGGAGAATCGACAGGCACGTCATGGTTTTGCCCGAGCCCGATTCCCCTACCAGGCCCAGTGTTTCCCCAGCGCGTACCTGGAAGCTCACGCCGTTGACGGCTTTGACCACGCCACGCCGAGTGAAGACATGCGTGCACAGATCGCGGACCTCGAGCAATAGGGCGTCGTTGGAGGGCTGAGTGTCGGGCAGCATCTGCAGTCACCTCAGAGCTGACGCCTGGTAGGATCTAAGCGGTCACGCAGCCAATCCCCGATGAGATTGCTCGCCATGACCAGCAGGGTAATGGCGATACCGGGAAAAACCGGGAGCCACCAGGCGGTGAAGACATAGGTCTGGGCCTCGGCCAGCATCGTGCCCCAGGAGGGCAGAGGGCGTGGCACCCCGAGACCTAAAAAACTCAGCGACGCCTCGGTAATCACCGCCGAGCCGACTTCGAGCGTGCCCAGCACCAGGAGTGTATTGACAATGTTGGGCAAGATATGCTGCACGATAAGGCGCCGCCGTCTAGCTCCTGCGGCCCGTGCCAGACGCACAAAATCCATCTCGGTGAGCCGCAGCACTTCGCTGCGGATGGTGCGGGCATACGTCATCCAGCGCAACAGGCCAATCACCAGCACCACATTCACCAGGCTGGGACCCAACAGGGACACGACGAGCACAGCAACCATCAGAAACGGTAGGGCCAGGAAGGCGTCAGTGAGACGCATCAGCACGGTGTCGGCCCAGCCGCGTACCACACCACTGACGACGGCGATGAGAGTACCCACCGTACCCGATACGAAGACGGCCAGGAAACCGACGGTGACAGAAATCCTGGCACCATAGATGAGACGGCTGAGGATGTCCCGCCCGAGATGGTCTGTGCCCAAAAGATGCGCGCTGAGACTGGGCGGTACAAGCGTCTGGGTGCGATTGGTCTGGATGGGGTCGTAAGGGGCCAGGAGCGGTGCACAGACGGCACAGGCTACCGCGAGCGTTAAAAAACACAGTGAGAACACCGGGGCACCACGGAATACCGAGCGCCCCCACGCCACCAGGCCCGTCTTATGTGCCGGCACAGGCTGGGGGAGGACCAGCTCTGGCGCGGGCGTTGTAGACCTTGCCATAGGCAAGCTCCTCTAGCCGGCAATCCTGACGCGTGGATCGAGCCAGGCGTAGGCAATATCGACCACAATGTTGATCACGATGATAAACGACGCGGCGAAGAAAACCACCGTCTGGGCGACTGGGTAGTCCCGGACGAAAACGGAATCCACCAGCAGGCGACCGACACCAGGCCAGGCGAAGATGGTCTCTGTCACCACCGCACCCGAGATGAGCTGCGCAAAGTTCACAGCAAAAAGCGTAAAAATCGGGATGGAGGCGTTCTTCAGAGCATGCTTCCAGATCACCGTACGCCTGGGCATACCTTTGGCCCGCACCATCTTGATGTAGTCAGCATCTAACACGTCCAGCATGCTGGAACGGACGATGCGCATATGCGCTGCGACAAACAGACAGCCCAGGGTGAAAGCCGGCAAAATGAGGCCTTTAAGGCCCAGGCGATCCAAACCGCCAGCGCTCGGGAGCCATTCGAGATAGACGGTGAACAACAAAATGAGCAGAATGCCCACCCAGAACACCGGCATAGACTGGCCCAGGATGGCGGCACCTTTCGCCACTCGATCGAAGAGCGAATCGGGGCGGGTGGCGGCCACAGCACCCAACACAATTCCCACGATGATGGAGAAGGACATGGCGGCGCCGGTGAGGGCGAGGGTCGCCGGCAGGCGGGATAAAAACACTTCCAGAGCATCTCGTGAGTCCCAGCGCAGCGAGGGGCCAAAACGGCCGTGCAGCAGGTTGTTGTTGAACACCACGTATTGCTTCCACAACGGATCGTTAAACCCGTACAGCGCGATGAGACGTGCACGGTCCTCCTTGGAAGCATCGGGGGGAAGCATGTAGCTCACCGGGTCACCCGTCAGCCGCAGCACACTAAACACCCCCAGGGTCACCAACCAGATCGTGACGATACCCTGCAACACACGGCGCGCAATATATCCCCTCATGGCTAACGCTCACCGCTCACGACAATGCGGTTTAAGTCCAGGAAGTGTGCGCCAAATTCCGGCATGGGATGTTCCAGCACTCGATCCGTATAGGCGTACACCGCACTGGCATCGTAGAGGGGCACAATCCAGTGGTTGCGTAGCACTTCGTCCTCGATCTCGGCCAGGAGGGCTAATTGCTTCGGCTCGTCCAGGGTCTGCGACAGCTCTTTCACGAGGGCATCCGTTTTGTCGTTGTATAGCGAGCGGAAGCCGGTCGAGGCATAGGCAATCTGGGCAATAAAGATGCCGTTTTCCTGACGCCCCCAGGTCCACTCGTTGATCGGCAAGTAGGCGCGCTTGCCGGCGTCTTGCTCAGCGTAATACTTGAATGGATCGTGCTCGACGACCTGTACGGTCACGCCGATGGCCTTCCAGTTGCTGGCGATGATGTCCATGGCCTCCTTCTGATTCGGACGTCCGGCAAATTCCGCAAAGTGCGCGGTGGTCTCGAAACCGTTCGGGTACCCTGCTTCGGCCAGCAACTTTTTGGCTCGCTGAGGGTCATAAGGGGCCGGTTGTTCGGCCCGTTCCTTGCGCCAGCCATAGGAGTTGTAGTTGTAGATGGACTCATTAGGGATAAGGAAACCATAGCCGGTCTTGAGGATGGCCTGTTTGTCAATGGCGAGCGCCAGAGCTTCACGAACTTTTGGATTGAGCGTCGGGTCATTGCCCCACTTGGCGGGATCGGCTTTGCCTTCCTTGAGGGCCATTTCGAGATCGAAGGCGACCTGCATCTTGCCGTTGGCACGCAGGGTCTGTGTCCACAAGGGGCCTTTCTTGGGGTTGACGCCTCGCTTGCCATCTTCGGAGCGTGGCAGGTCTTTGGCGATGGCAAATGGCACCACAGTCGCCATATCAGCCTGCTTGCTACGCAGCAGGGCATAGCGTGCCGCGCCGTCAGGGACCTTCAACCATTCCATGGTCTTGTGCTGGGGTTTGCGCCAGTAGGGGTAATCACCCCAAAACTCCTCCCAGCGCTCGAACAGCACCCGGTCACCCGGTTTGTACTCTTTGATTTTGTAGGGGCCACAGCCAAGAGGGTTTTTGACATATTCGGCATGACCGACCTTCAGGAGATACTGGGCCGGCCCGTACCACCACAGATGGTAGTTATGGCCACCGATAATTGGCACAACGCCCGGGTCAGGACTTTTCGTTTTGATAAACAGATGGTGGTCGCCGCGGACCTCAAATGCTTCGAACGCCGCCTTGACTTTGGCCGCATTCAAGGCCCCCTTAAACCCTTCAATGAGCCCCATGGAGCCTTCCAGGCTCTTCTGGAGCATGGCAGCATCGGCTTTTTCGCCGTTCTGACAGGTCGCTTTGGGGTGCAGCTTAATGTCAATGCCCTGGTCGCTCTGGGACCATTCTACGGCCCACAGCGGCTGCACTTTCATATTTTCGTCACGTGTGAGGAGGCGGAGGTTGAGATAGTCGGCGATAAAGCCTGGTTGCGCGAATTCCCAGGGGTCGATGAGGTCCGAGCCCCAGCCATCCATAGCAATAATGAGCTGGTTCACTGAGGCTGGCGGGTCTGCAGCGCTGGCAGGGGACCAGACAAGCACGCCCACGAGGAGGCAACTGGTCAGGATACTGAGCCGCCGCAATAGCTGGTGACGCATGACGAACCCTCCTCTGCTCTGTACAGTTTTGTCCAGTGTCTCACAGAACTGTTACGGGGCTCACAGTATCCTGTTTCCGAGGTGAAGTCAATGGCTCTGCTCTAGTCTACTCGCTCTCCAACGGTGGGGAAGGAGCAAAATCCCTCTCCCCTTGGGAGAGGGCATAGGCAGGAAGCTGCGAGTGCTATGCCAGGTGACATAGCTTGTCGAGCATTGCAGCCGGTAATGGTGTAGAGGCAGCCGCGTTGGACCTCGCTTGCTCTGGAGTACGGATACCAGGAATGGTCACGGCAGCATGGGGATTCGAGACGCAGAATCGCATGGCGACTTCGAGCAACGATAGGCCACTGGTGGCGGCGATGTCTTTAATCTGACGGACTTTGTCAAGCATGGCGGGCAACCGGTCAGGAGCAAGAATCCGGCTACGCCGGTCGCCTTCGGCAAACGTCGGCTGCTCGCCAAAACGCCCCGAAAGCAGGCCACGCATGAGCGGCACACGTGCAATCACGCCTATGCCGGCAGCATGCGCTCTGGCAAACACGTCTGCTGCACTCTGGTTGAGAATGTTGTATTCCATCTGCATGACGGACGGCACTCCGCTCGCGACAACATAGTCGCACTCGGGCAGGGTATTGACC
>Ga0081455_10006375_pt1 | contig 12663 bp, 10 predicted proteins | sample TabmetS3T2R1_FD_70207 | JGI IMG/M metagenome (GOLD analysis project Ga0081455, IMG submission 70207) | Tabebuia heterophylla rhizosphere microbial communities from the University of Puerto Rico - S3T2R1 | ecosystem: Host-associated > Plants > Roots > Rhizosphere ... | reverse complement strand
GCCCGCGGCAAGCGCGCGGGCTTCTTCGGTGTTAACTACGTCATAAGGGACCGCGGCGACCTCCGACGCCCGTTTAGGCCCCGGGCGGAGCGCGCGAAAAGGCTTAATGGTGGCCACGATGTTCCTCCTTCATGCATTGTGAAGATAGCTGTCGAGTGGGGCAAACCAGAATTCTACTGAATTGATGAGCAAAAGAGAAACCGTGACAGCATTTAACATCTTCTGAATGTGACTGTCTTATGATTTCGGGAGTGATCCCCGCATGTGATGGTGGTTCCTCAACATCTATCGAACGATTTAACCGACTTTCGGAAGTCGCAACGACAATAGGAGAAACATATGAAAAAGTCGCTGGTATTGATCTCAATATTCATGATCGCGGCGTTGTTGAATGGTTGCGGCGCCAATGACGCGGCCAAGACCGCTCCGGCGCCGACCCCCGCGCCTTCGGATCACATGGTGATAGTCGGCTCGACAACGCTACTTCCTGTCGCGCAAAAAGCCGTGGAAGCTTTCCGGAAACGCAAACCGGAGATCAAAATCAATCTCACCGCCCCCGGATCTCAGGTCGGGATCAATGCCCTGGTGGATGGGATCTGCGATATCGCCATGTCCTCTCGCAATATGAATCAAGAGGAGAAAGAGAAACTGAGCAAAAAGAGGGCGGAGGCCAAAGAACACATTGTGGCCTGGGACGGGATCGTTCCGATCGTCCATCCAACGAATCCGGTTAAAAACCTGACGATCGCTCAACTCAAAGACATTTACACCGGCAAGGTCACCGATTGGAAGGATGTCGGCGGTAAGAAGGGCGCCATCGTCGTGGTATCGCGCGATACCACTTCGGGGACTCACGAGGCTTGGTCGGAGCTCGTTCTTAACCACGAACCTGTCGTCGGGGCTGCGTCGCCCCAGATATCAAGCCAGGCGGTCTTGGAAAAGGTTGCAACCACTCCGGACGCCATCGGCTATGACGCCATCGACTACGTCGAAGGGGCCTCCCGGGTCAAATCTGTGAGCGTTGAGGGCGTCAAGGCTTCGGCGGCCACTGTGTCGGACAAGACGTACAAGATTGCGCGACCGATCTATATGTTCACGCGCGGTAACCCGAGCGCGCCCGTTGTCGAATTTGTGGACTTCGTGTTGGGTCCGGAGGGACAGGCGTTTGTCAAAGAGGCGAAGTTAGTGCCGGTCCCACAAAAGCAGTAGTTGTTCTCGCCTGCCGGAAAGAGTTCAAAAGAATTGCGCATCCGTCTTGGCTAATACGCGCGCCCGTCGTAGGATCGGGGCGCTCAAATGATTAACCAGGAAGGGGGCATGGCCCATGATTAAAGCGACTGACCTCGCCGAAACGGCAGGCGCAAGTGAAATTCAAACAAAAGTTGATTGGAAGACGAGTCCGTCGTTGCGTTTCGGTCCGACAACGCTCGGCGAACGTTTAGTCTCGCTCGACGCCTATCGCGGCTTCGTGATGTTTTTGATGATGGCTGAGGTGTTGCGCTTGAGCCTCGTGTCGAGGGCGCTGCCTGAAAGTGGGTTCTGGGGCTTTCTCTCACATCATCAATCACATGTTGAATGGATAGGCTGTTCATTGCACGACCTGATCCAGCCGTCGTTTTCATTTATGGTCGGGGTGGCGTTGCCGTTTTCGTTGGCGGCGCGGACGGCCAGAGGCCAGTCGCAGAAACAGATGATCATTCACGCTTTCACGCGGGCCTTCATCCTGATCTGCCTCGGCATCTTCCTGCGCTCGGTCAACCGCCCTATGACCTATTTCACGTTTGAAGACACGCTGACGCAGATCGGACTCGGCTACGGTTTTTTGTTTCTGCTGGGAATGCGCTCGACGCGCGCGCAATGGATTGCGCTCGGAGTGATTCTGGTCGGGTACTGGTTGGCGTTCGCGCTTTACCATCTGCCCGCGCCCGATTTCGATACGACAACTGTCGGCGTGCCGAAAGATTGGCCGCATTGGATGAGCGGGTTCGCCGCGCACTGGAACAAGAACACGAATCTGGCGTGGCGATTCGACGTGTGGTTCCTAAATCTTTTCCCGCGCGAAAAGCCGTTCGCGTTCAACGGCGGCGGGTATGCGACGCTCAGCTTCATCCCGACGCTCGGCACGATGATCCTTGGATTGATCGCGGGCAATGTGTTCCGCAGTAAGCGTGATCCTCTGAGCAAAGTGAAATGGTTCGTGATCGCAGGCCTGATCGGTCTGGTCGGCGGTTGGTTGATCGGGCTCTTGGGTGTTTGCCCCGTCGTGAAGCGCATCTGGACGCCGAGTTGGGTGTTGTTCAGCGGCGGCTGGTGTTTTCTGCTGACGGCGGGGTTCTATACGCTGATTGATGTGAAGGGAATGAAGCGGTGGGCGTTCCCGTTGGTGGTCATCGGGATGAATTCGATCGCCGCGTACTGCATCGCCGAGTTGCTACACGGATTTACCTCCACCACGCTGAAGACTCATCTGGGCCAAAACAGCTTCAAAGTTTTCGGCGAAGCTTACGAGCCGTTGCTCGTTGGTGGCTGTGTGTTGATCGTTTACTGGGTCGCATTGTTTTGGATGTATCGCAGGAAAATTTTCCTGCGAATCTGAAAGAGGGGCCACAATCGCTCTTTACCGGCGCAGTGAAGGAGATAAAATATAAAACAGATTCTACCTTACATCCTGCTATTGATCGCGTTGGCCTACTTATCGAACCAGGTCCGAAAGCCGACAAAGTGGATCGGCAGGTTCTTTCTGTGGGTAATGAATATGTCTCATTCCGGCGTGACCGACTGGGGGTTGAAGCATGTTCTGATCAAGAAGCGCTTTACGATTTTGGATGTGGGTTGCGGTGGTGGCAGGACCATTCAGAAGATGGCCGCGATCGCCACGGAAGGCATGCTTTACGGCATTGATTACGCCAAGGGCAGTGTGGCCGCATCCATTGGGAAAAACGCGCAGTTGATCAAGGCAGGTCGTGTCGAAATACGGCAGGCTTCTGTGTCTCATTTACCGTTTCCCGACGACAAGTTTGATCTCGTTACCGCCGTAGAAACCCATTATTACTGGCCTGACCTGGTCAAAGATATGCAGGAAATCCTGCGAGTGCTGAAACCTGGCGGAACGCTGATCATCATCGCGGAAAGTTACAATGGGGGCAGGTACGGGAAGCTGCAACAGCCGGTGATGAGGCTGTTGAGATCCACGAGCCTGAGCGTGGATGAACATCGGGAATTATTTTCGTCGGGAGGGTACACGGATGTTCAGATTTTTGAAGAGCGCAACAAAGGCTGGATTTGTGGGGCAGGCAGAAAGACCTTGTAGTGACCTTGTCATCACCGGGTGATTGCCAGTGGCGAAAGCCGGTTTTATACTGCGCGCGCTTATGATGTAATCTTCAGGAAAGTGAAATCATGAGCTTCAACTTCAGAAACTGAGGCGCGACAAAATTGTTGCGCTCACTTAATAGATCGTGTTTTAAAACTCCGATTTGAGCCTGCGGAGCAGGCGACAGCATAAAGCCTGGGGCGTGAGCCCCAGGAGTACGGTAGTAGAGGCCCCAAAGCCCACGGAGTGGGCGACAGCCAGGAAGGCTGCCGCCCGTTTCACGGGCTTGATGGCGCTTCAAACCTGACCCGGGGTTCCGCCTTCGGCTCCACCCCGGGCTTTATGCTTGCGCCCGCTCCGCGGGCTTTAGAAAAGAGCTTTTAAAACACGCTCTTAGGCGAACAGGTACAAGTGGACACACGACGATACGCAGGAGTTTCCGAGGAGTATTTCTCGCGATATGTCGAGACATATCGCGACCTGTGCTCGAGGACGTTGCGAATCTACATTTCGCTCGCTATTGGAGGCGTCGCTCAGGCAGTCGATTACGCGTCCTTTTTTGACGCCCTCATCGGCCGGCCCTTGGGTCCGGTCGCGTTCTCGACTGGCTTATTACCATTGGCAGTCTATTACGTGATCAGCTTTTGTCGAATACCACCGCCCGTAACGCCACTGATCTTTCGCCGTCTTCTTCTCTTTGTGATGACCTGGTACGTGGCGAACACCATAATCCTTTTGACCATGGCGGCGCTTTTAACCCGAGCGACCCGCCAGGGGGCTGGAGCGACAATGGCGTTCCGCGTGTGCATGGTGTTCGGCTGTTTAGCAATCCCGACCTTGCTCCGCCGCCACAACGCGTTTCATCGCCAAGAGCTCACAGCTGCGGCGGTGTCGGGCTCTGATCGTAACGCCTAACAAGCTAATTCGGCGAACGCGCTCGCGAGTCATGCCGCTGGTGAGGCAGGCATGCGCCGCGCCATGCGGCGCGACACTGACACGAGACGTTAGGCAGCGGATATGAACAAACGTCCAAGCTCAGTCACGGTCATCGGTTGCATATTCGTAATAGCTGGAGCCGTCGGATTCGCGTATCACCTCACGGAATTCAAGGCGCAGCGTCCTTTTGAATATGACGTTGTATGGGTTCTACTCGTCCGGCTTCTTGCGATAATTGGCGGAGTTTTTCTGATCCGCGGCAGCGATTGGGCGCGCTGGTTATTGCTCATTTGGCTCGCATACCACGTCATCCTAAGCGCGTTTCACTCGATGTTTGAGTTGATAACCCACGGTGCGCTGCTTGCTGTAATCGCATATTTTCTCTATCGCCCACTAGTGTCGGCGTATTTTCAGGATGCAAACGCCCCAAACAAAGACAAACGAAGGAATTTGCAATGACAACCATCACATCTTTTGACGGCGACCAATTTGACGCCTATCTCGCCTTGCCGCCCGGAAATTCCGGGCCGGGCGTCGTGCTCTTGCAGGAAATCTTCGGGGTCAATCAAGTAATGCGTTCGATCGCCGATTGGTACGCGCGGCGCGGCTTCGTCGTGATCTGTCCCGATCTGTTCTGGCGGCAGGAGCGCGGGGTGCAATTGACCGATCAGACCGACGCCGGGTGGAAACGCGCCTTTGAACTTTATCAAGGGCTGGACGAGGCCAAGGCTGTTGAGGACGCCGCCAGCGCGATGGCCTTCCTGCGCGGGCATCCGGCCTGTACCGGCAAGGTAGGCGCGGTCGGCTTCTGCCTCGGCGGAAAGCTGGCCTACTTGCTGGCGGTTCGTCATCCTCTCGGTCATGTGGCAAATTGCAGCGTCGGGTATTACGGCGTGGGCATCGAGAATGCGCTCGACGAGGCGACCAAGCTGCGCAACCCGCTGATGTTGCACATCGCGCAAAAGGATAAGTTTTGCCCGCCCGAAGCGCAGGCCGGAATTCACGCGGCGCTGGACAACAACCCCTTAGTCACGCTTCACGATTACGCCGGCCAGGATCACGCCTTCGCCCGCGTCGGCGGGGCGCATTACGACGCCGCGAGCGCGGAGTTGGCCGATCTGCGCACGCTCGAATTCTTCGCGCGCAACCTGGGAGGGGCGCCTTCGGTCAATCTGTCGGCGCTGTGGGACGATCACGTCAAATATGAATTCGCCACACGTGATACCGAAGCTACGTTGGGGACAATGGTCGAAGACGCTTACGTCAATCACGTCCCGGTTTTGACCGGCGGAGTAGGGCGTGACCAATTACGCGAGTTCTACTCTAAGCGCTTCATCCCGCAGATGCCGCCGGACACGGCGATGACGCCGGTCTCGCGCACCGTCGGCGCGGATCGCGTGGTGGACGAGATGGTTTTTGAATTCACCCACACGATTAAGATGGACTGGATGCTGCCGGGCGTCGCGCCCACGGGGAAACGCGTCAGGGTTCCGCTGGTCGTGATCGTGAATTTTCGTGGCGACAAACTCGCGCACGAGCACATCTACTGGGATCAGGCGTCAGTGCTCGCGCAGCTCGGCCTGATCGACGCGTCACGGCTGCCTGTAGCCGGGGTCGAGAGCGCGGAGAAAGTGATTGACCCGAAGCTGCCGGCGAATCGTCTGATGGAGCGCGCCGATGGATAAATCAGTACAGCGAGAGGCATCGAGCGACGACAGCGCCGGACGGCCGCGGCGCGATCCGGATGAATCTGCGCCTCGAGCGGTAGAGAGCGGGCACATTGCGGGACGACTACGGCGCGATCTGGGCGCGCTCGAATCTTACGCCGCGCTGCTGGGCATTCTGATCGGCGCTGGAATCTTCACGGTGACGAGCGACGCCGGGGCGCTCACTGGTCCGAGCGTGATTCTCGGTTACGTCGTGCTATTTCCGGTGATCCTGGCGACCTCGGTCCCGTACTCGGCTTTTCTCTCGACCCCGCTCGGTCAAGAGCCTGGTGGCGAATACACGCACATCTCGCAGACTCTAGCCAATACGCCGGGAGGACGTCGCCTGGCCTTCGTCGGGGCGTGGCTGAAGATCATCTCTTACATCGGCGCCGAGGCTTTTCTGGCGAATTCGCTGGCCGATTATTTGATTGCGGCCTCCGGCGGTCGGCTCGCCCCGGAGTCGAGCCGATTGACGCTCGCGCTCGCGAGCCTGCTTTTTTTCTACTTAGTTCACTTGATCGGCGTGCGATGGTTCGGGCGGTTGCAGGTGACGATGTGCGCTCTGCTGGGCGTTTCGCTTCTCGCGCTGATCGGGCCGGGATTGTTTGCTGTCCGCGCGGAGAACTACCTGCCGTTCATCACGCACGGCGCCGGAGGCTTTATGACCAGCCTCGCGCCGCTCTTCTTCTCATACGCGGGCTTCGAGTCTCTGGCGCAGACTGCGGGAGAGGTGAAGGACAGCACGCGACGATTGCCGGTAGTATTCCTCAAAGGCATCAGCGGCGCCGCGTTGATCTTCGTCTTGATGTCAATCGTCGCGTTCGGCGTGTTGCCCGGCGCCAGGCTGGCGGCGAGTTCCGCGCCGATGGCCGAGGTCGCGGCGGTCTATCTGCCCGTGGGCGCGGCGTGGTTCGTCACATTCGGCGCGATCATGGCCATCACCACCTCGATGAATTCGACTATGCTCGTGCCTTCGCGCCTGGCGTTCATTCTGTCGCGTGACGGCCTGGCTCCGGGATGGATCGGGGCCATTCATCCGCGTACTGCTACGCCGGTTTTCGGATTGACATTGACGCTAGTGGCGTCCGCGGCGTTACTTGTAGGACGTCAGATTTCGCTCGCGCTGAACGTGGCGGTCTTTGCGCTGGTCATTCTTTACTTCCTGCACAGCCTGACCTTCTTACTGCTCCCGCGCCGCAACCCGTCGCTCGCCGGGTTGATCACCGTGAACATGTCGCCATCGCTCCAGTGCGCGGCGGCCTGGATTTCATTGGCCTCGATGGGCGTGTTGATCGCGTCGCAGGTCTGGCAGGACATTTCGACTATTCGGGGGCTGAGTTTGTGGGATCGAATCGCGAATCAGAAGCTGACGAGCATGGAGCTTGCGGTCGTGTGGGGATTGATCGGGTTGGCGCTCTACGCTTACGCCACGCGGCGGGGCAAGAAAGGGACAAGTGGACAAGGGGACAAGGAGACAAGGGGACGGGGAGACGGGGAGACATTTCACTGAAGATGCCTCTGTCCCCTTGTCCCCTTGTCTCCCCTTCTCCTTGTCTCTCTTTCTCTCTGTGTATGTCGGGACTTACCTCACTGAGGCGGCCATTGCGCGCGGCATGATCGCCCCGCGATCAATCACCGCGCCGCTTCTGGCGATGGTTTGAAAGTTGATCTGTTGATCTTCGATCACCATCTGCAGGTAGTGATTGTCCTGGTCATAGCTCATCGCCCTGAGAGGGCTTCTCAGGTTGACGTCGCCGTGGCGCACCTTCCCGCCGGCGCCGGTGACGAAATACTGGACGCCTTGCTGCGGTTTGACGCGTTCGTAAACGTGGTCGTGTCCGGAGAGGACGACGTTGACTCCGTAGCGCGTAAGGAGCGGTTCGATCCTACTTCTCAGGCCTAGGTCAGAGCCGTGCTCTCCCCCCGAAGAGTAGATGGGGTGATGGAAGACAGCGATCTTCCATTTGGCCGTAGACTCCTTCAACAAGCCTTCGAGCCAACCGGCCTGGGTCATGTCGAAAGCAGTCGAATCGATCATGAAAAATTCGGCCAGCCCGTCGCCTTTTTTGATCGTGTAGTGGCACTGGCCGCTCATATTGAAGAGCGGGTACCGGCATTGGTCTCCTCGCCCGTCTCTCACGTCGTGGTTCCCGAGCACGGCGTGAAACTTCACGCCCTCCCGGATCAGCCCTGCGTAGGGGCGCTCGAATTTCTTTTCAAAGTGCCGCCCGCCGCCGTCCGGGTATATGTTGTCGCCCACGGCGATCACGAAATCGAGGGGAGAGGTCTTGTGGTCTCTCAGCATCTGAGCCGCGATTCCAGTTTGGTTGTCGTCGCCGGTTCCGAAATCGCCGATGGCGATGAATTTGACCTTGTCCTTTGCCGGCGTCGCGCCGAAGACCGCGCGAGGCAAAACAGCCGCGCCCGCAGTGATCGTGGCGATTGATAACAACGCCTGCCGCCTTGTCAGCAGGCCGCTCTTTTTCTCATCCATATTGCTAGCCATTTATATCCTCAGGAGTAAAGTCGCTCGTTTTCGCGCGCGCTCCGCTACACAAATTGGCGCAGATATCCCGACGGAATCGGGTTTTTCCTGTTTCATTTGTTGTGTAGAGGTGAGGGCGAAACCGAATTACTTGTGAATAGGAATATTCTGTCTATCGGTCTTGAATGTCCCGCCGGCGCTTACGAGAGGCGGAAGCGCCGGCGGAAAAAGGGCGAGCGGATTATTACCCGTCACGGCCTTCGCGCGCAAAGATAAACGCGCAATCAAAGCTATTTAATTGCGAGGCGGCTTTAATTGGATCAACGCCTCATTTTAATGATTGAGCATTCGGCGCGCCGGTACGACAATGGGCGCCAGCGCGCCGAATGCTCACGGAAGACCAGGCGAAGCAGGGCTGTGATGTAGTTGATCAAAGGGCGACCACAAAGATGCTAGAAAATGCCATATGCTTGGTAGCCATCTAAAAGGTTGAAGGATGGAAACTGAACGACACGAGCTGACTGCCGACACCGAAGCGCTTCAGGAGCAGTTCCGGCACGTCTACTGGATCGGTGGCGGGAGCGGCGCCGGCAAATCGACAATCGCTCGTCGCATTGCTGCTGAGCATGATCTACAGCTCTACGCGACCGACGACGTGATGGAGGATCACTCTAGGCGGAGCACACCTGAGCGCTGCCCGTTTCTGCATCAGTTCATGGCGATGGACATGGACGAGAGATGGGTGAACCGATCCCCGAAAGCCATGCTTGAGACATTCCACTGGTTCCGGGGAGAGGGCTTCAGCATGATTATCGAAGACATCCTTCGCCTGCCCAAGAAACCTGGTGTGATCGCTGAGGGCTTCCGACTAGCGCCTCACCTCGTAAAGCCTCTCCTCGCCGTGCGTAGTCACGCTGTTTGGCTTCTCCCGACTCCCGAGTTCCGTCAGGCTGTGGTCGATAGTCGGGGGGGACCGGAATGGCGATTTCTCGGAAAAACAAGCGACCCTGAACGGGCCCTCCGCAACTTGCTCGAGCGCGATGCTATGTTCACCCACCGCCTCTACGAGGAAGCGAAGCGTCTGGAACTGAACACCATCGAGGTTGACCCCACGATGGCTGTGGATGATCTTGCCAGACGAGTGACGGAACAGTTTGGACTGTAAGCAGCGACGGCCCCACCGACAGACGCTCGTCCGGATGACGCGATCGCCAACGATCCCTGGGAAGCAATTAAGGGTGTCCTTTCGGGGGCCAGGATTGTCCAATTTATCGTCATGTCTATCCCGGCCCCCGAAAGGACATGGTTGGTCATTAGTCAATCTGTCTTACCGAAGCCGCACTTTTAATGGGATCAACGCCTCGCTACTTTATTACCGGGCCTTGCGGCTGCCTGGGTATCGTTCTGCGCGGCTCTCTAATCGGCGGTCTGGTGGGCGGCAGTTTGGGCGGCGATTTGGGCGGCGTTCTGGTATCCGACGGCGGCTTGTCGCCTCTCGGCGGTTGGCCGGTATTTGACGGCGGCTTGTCGCCTCTCGGCGGCGGGTTGGTATTTGACGGCGGCCTGTCGCCTCTTGGCGGCCTTCTGGGGCCGGGGCCGATTGGAATCCCGATCGGAATCCCGATGCTTATTGACGGCCCCCTGTTCTCTTTCGGCTCCTTGAACTTGGTTTTTTTGGATTCCTTGCTCTTGCTTTCATTCGACGCGCAGGGGCATGGCACAGCGTATCCTGTTGGGGCATTGACGCCTTTCGGAATATTGAACATACCCGGAAGGTTGCGAATCTCAGGCGGCGCGTTCTCTCCGACAGATTGTAAGACTCCGGCGAGGGCCAGTTTTTTCACGGCGCCTTTCAAACCCGGCTCATACTCGCGCGCGTCATCTTCGCAAGCCTTGCCGGCCTTCCTGTATTCTTCGCCTTCCGCGCCGCCGATCTCATCGCCCTTCTTTCTGTAGAGCGCGCCGAGCGCCAGGTTGTTGGCGGCCATCTCGCTGGAATCGCTTGTCGCGGCGCGATAGCTGATGGTCACTACATATTGTCTGATCGCCTGGTCAGTGGCGCCCAACGCATGATAACAATATGCCATCTCGCGTTGCGCCTGGTAATAATTGGGACGCAGGTCGATCGCTCTCTTCAATTGGGGCACGGACTGCTGGCACTGTTGTTTCAACCGGTAGACGTAGCCGGCCCCGAAGTAGGCTTCTGGATCTTCCGGCGCGATGGTCGAGGCTTGTATGAAGGCGGTCAGCGCGCGGTCGTAATCCTTCCCCTCCGCCAGCAAGGCGAATCCCAGCGCGAGGTGGGCTTCGGCGAGTCTATCGTTGTTCTGGACCGCAAGCTCGGCGTCGCGGATCGCATCGCCGGCGCCCGCAGCGAGACCAGCGCCTTGCTGCTGAGCTTCGACCGGCGCGACCACTGTGAGGCTCCTTCCCTGGGTCTCGTCAGTGGAGTCATTTTTGCTCTTTTTACTTTCCTTGCCGCTTTTGCTTTTTTTGCTCTTCTTGCCGGAACCCTCGTCAGATTGCGGCGCGCCAGATTGCGGGGCGTCAGATTGCGGGGCGCCAGATTGCGGGGCGCCAGATTGCGGGGCGAAGGATTGCGACATGGGCGGTTGCGCGCCGGCTTCTTCATCTTTCTTTTTGCTCTTCTTGCTCTTCTTGCTCTTCTTGCCGCCCTTGCCGCTTTGAGTTTCATCGGCGCTATTGGCTACTTCATCTTTCTTTTTGCTCTTCTTGCTCTTCTTGCCGCCCTTGCCGGGCGCCTCGCCGGATGTCTCGCCGGATGTCTCGCCAGATGTTTCGTTTGATTGCGACGTGGACGGCGCAGGCGATGTGGCCAGATCATCTTCGCCTGACCTCAGCGCGATGTTGGCGCGGGATCGGCGGGCCAGGATGAGCGCATTAGCCGGGAACTTCAGCGAGGCCACGGTCAACAGATTGACCGCCTCGCGGTAGCGTCCGGTCCTCACATAAGCCTGAGCCAGACGCTCGTAGACGGCTATCGAATTCGAGTCCTCGAGCAGCGCCTGTTGATAGAAGGCGATGGCCTGAGGCAAGAGCTGTTGTTTTTCGAACTGGATGCCTTTTTCGTAATTCGAATCCGCGGCGAGTGGTCGCAGGGTGATTGTAATCTCTTGCCGGTAACCGGTGATCACGTTGACCCTCGTCTCGGCGGGTTGGAATCCGGGCAATTCGGCGCGGACAGTGTATTGGTTCGGCGGAAGATCTTTTTGAATCGGCCCGCGTCCGGTTTGCTGACCATTGATGGAGAGCGTCGCGCCTTCGGGAAAAGTGTTGATCAGTAGTCCGGCGGGAGTGGCCGGCTCCGGGACTTTTGCGGAGAGGGGCAGGACGCGCGCGACCAGAACGGGGCCGCGCACGTCGGTGGCGACCATCGTCGGATTCTGTTCGAAGGGGATCTTGGCCTCACGTAACCATAGGCGGACGTTTTCGCTCAGGTATCCGGCAAGTTGGCCCGCCTCGACGCGCCCGTCGGGACTGTTGGCAAGCTCGCGCAGGCCGCGCAGGATGTAGTAGGTGAAGACGCCGTGTTGGAGACGCGGGTTCTCGAAAGCGCGTTCGCCGACCTGGCAAGCGTAGAAGATTACGCTGGTCGGCGGTTCCATCCGGGGCTGCGGCAAGCGAGTAGAGACCGTGGTCAGAATCCGCGCCGTCACATCGGTGAGCGCGTTTCCTTTCAGACCGCGTCCGGGATAAGGGTCTTCGCGGCAGGCGTCGTAGAAGACAGTGAATTGCGAAGCCTTCAACATCGAGAGCTTGCGCGACAGTTCTTCCATGTCGACCGACGTGCGTTCGAGCGATTCTTTTGTTTGAGCGTCAACGTCTACAGGCAGGTAATAACTCCTGGCCTCCGTCCCAAGTCCACGCACGACGCCGTGGCCGGCTATAAAGATGATTATTTCGTGACCCGGCTGGACGCGCGGAGCCAGGTATTGATCAATGGCGCTGAAGATGTTCTGCTTCGTCGCTTTGGCTTCTCCGACGCCGTCGTCGGTGAGCAGCCGAATATGGTCTTCCGCGAAGCCCGCTGACGAGATCAATAATTCCTTGATCGAACGGGCGTCGGCGCCGGGGAAGCGCAGGTCGTTAATCGCGTCCGGATAGTCGCTGACGCCGATTAGCAAAGCCCATTGGCTGGAATTCGGCGCGAGTTTCCTGGCGGGCTGCTGAGTTGTGGCTTGAGCCGCCCTTTGACTCTC
>Ga0081455_10006374_pt1 | contig 12664 bp, 11 predicted proteins | sample TabmetS3T2R1_FD_70207 | JGI IMG/M metagenome (GOLD analysis project Ga0081455, IMG submission 70207) | Tabebuia heterophylla rhizosphere microbial communities from the University of Puerto Rico - S3T2R1 | ecosystem: Host-associated > Plants > Roots > Rhizosphere ... | reverse complement strand
CCTCGACCGCGCCTTTCAGAAAATCGGGCTCGGCCTGGATGCCGGGGCTGCGCGCATCCGCATCGAGCGCGATGCGGAGCCCAAGCGGCGACCATGGCGTCGGCTGAGCGCCGAGATGGCGGAGCGACGCAAGCACCTTCTCGCGCTGCGATTTCAGCGTGTTGACGCGCAGGTCGAGCGGCGCGCGGCGCGCCATCGCGCTGGTCTCGGCGACGCGATCGGAACCGAACGCTTTTGCGAACTCCGCATCGAGCCATTCGGGAAAGTCGCCCCGCACGTGAGCCGGAGCGGTCGCAGGCAGCGTCGCCTTGAGCCCGGCGAGCTCGGCCTCCGACAAAGGCTCCGGCGCATGGCGGCTGCCATCGGCGAGAGTGGCGACTTGCTCGGGCGTCATTTGCCATTGGCTGACGAGCGTTCTGAGCACGAGCGCGCGCGGGCCGCCCTCGCCCATGGCAAAAGCCGCGGAAGCGCGATGGCGCAAGCAATCGAACACGAGATTGCCGATCGCCGCCCTGTCGCCCGACCCGGCAAAGCGGTGCGACGTCCCCCAATCCTTCAAGGCTTCCGCCGCCGGCCGCTTGCGCGTCTCCATGTCGGCGAGAATTTCGATCGCCGCGCTCGCCCGCGCCGCCGGGGTCATCAGCCCGTGTAGAACAGGATGATGCGCGCGATCACGATCACCCACATGAGCAGGAGCGCGATCGCGCCGACGCCGAACACGCCGGTGCGGCGATCGAGCCGGTTCGAGGTCACGTGGACATAAGCGTGGACGACCCGCGACAGCACGAACAGCCAGCTCAAGACGAGAAGGGTCACGTCGAGCGTGTTGCTTGCGAAGGCGAGCAGCACCACGACATAGAACAGGACCGGCAGCTCGAGCTGGTTGTGGTAGGCGTTGGAGATCTGGAGCACGCGCGCCGGCCAATGCGGCTCACGCAGCCGGATCTTCTCCGGATCGACCTCGCCCTGCCGGATGGCGCGCAAGCGAAGTCCCCCCATCCAGAACAGGAGCACGAAGGTGAGCCCCACCTGGACGAACATCGGCATCAGGATCGCATGGATCGACATCGGCCCCTCCCCTACTTTAAGCCTATCCCCTCCGGACGCGGGTGGAGGAGCTAGAGCAATGTCCACGCCGTTAGGCAAGTCCATCCTCGACCCCGTGCCGCGATCGAGGCCCGGTAATCATGGACGGAAGTTCAATTGACGGCCGCCCCGAGGCCCCTCTAAACCTACCGCCAAGGACCGAAACTCGCCCGTTCTGGAGGATTTCCATGCGCTTTCGCGCGTCTCACGCCATTGCCCGCGCCGCCTTTATGGCCGCGCTTCTCCTCGCCGCCTGGCCGCGTCCGGGCCATGCCGAAGACAATCCCTGCTTCACCGGCGAAGGCTCTGTCAAAGAAGTGCTCGACGCCTGCGCCGCCTATATCGCCTTGGGCGCGACCGATAAGGACCAGCTCGTCAGGGCGCATGCCGTTCGCGCCATGGCCTTCTCCGCCATCCGCGATCTCGATTCCGCGCTCGCGGAGCTTGACGAGGCGATCAAGCTCGATGCGACCAAGCCGAATTCCTATTTCATGCGGGCCGCGGCTCATGAGGCGAGGAAGGACTACGACAAGGCTCTGGCCGATCTCGACGAGGCCATCCGTCTCGATGCCAAGCACGGCGACTATTATCTGCTGCGCGGCATCGTCTACCGCGACAAGGGCGACCTCGACCGGGCGCTTGTCGAGCTAAACGAGAAGGTCAAGCTCGATCCGGATGCGACTATTGGTTATTCCAAACGCGGCGATCTCTACCGCCTGCGCAAGGAATACGACCTCTCCCTCGCCGATTACGATCAGGTCATCAAGATCGAGCCCGAAGACGCGAAGGGCTATATCGACCGCGGCTGGGTTTTCGTGCTCAAGAACGATCTCGACAAGGCCGGCGCCGATTTCGACAAGGCGCTCGTGCTGCACCAGAACGATCCCTCGGCGCTGGTCGGTCGCGGCCTGGTCAAGAGCCGCAAGGGCCAACCGACCGACGGCAGCGCCGACCTCGCGCTCGCCCAGAAGCTCGAACCGGGAATTTTCGACGAGATCCGCAAGCTCGGCATCGAGTAACGGCTTGCGGGCGACCTACCCCTCGCGCGGGTAGTTGGGCGACTCGCGCGTGATCGTCACGTCGTGGACGTGGCTCTCGCGGAAGCTTGCAGTCGAGATGCGGATGAACTCGGCGCGCGTCTTGAACTCGGCAAGCGTCCGCGCGCCGGTATAGCCCATCGAAGCGCGCAAGCCCCCGATCAATTGGTGCAGCACGCTCGACACCGGGCCTTTGTACGGCACCTGCCCTTCGATGCCTTCCGGCACGAGCTTGAGCGCGTCCTTGATCTCCTGCTGGAAGTAGCGGTCGGCCGAGCCGCGCGCCATGGCGCCGATCGAGCCCATGCCGCGATAGGCCTTGTAGGACCGGCCCTGATAGAGAAACACCTCGCCCGGACTCTCGTCGGTTCCGGCCAAGAGCGAGCCGAGCATCACGCAATCGGCGCCGGCCGCGAGCGCCTTGGCGAGATCGCCGGAATAGCGGATGCCGCCATCGGAGATGACCGGGATATCGCTCTTCTTTGCCGCCTCGACCGCTTCCAGCAGCGCTGTGAATTGCGGCACGCCGACGCCCGCAACGACCCGCGTAGTGCAGATCGAGCCCGGACCGATGCCAACTTTGACCGCATCGGCGCCGGCATCGATGAGCGCCTTGGTGCCGTCGGCAGTCGCGACATTGCCGGCGACGACCTGCACCGCGTTCGAATGCCGCTTGATGCGGCGGACCTGGTCGAGCACGAGCGCCGAATGGCCGTGGGCGGTATCGACCACGATCAGGTCGGCGCCGGCATCGATCAGCCGCTCGGCGCGCTCAAAACCGGAATCGCCGACGCTGGTGGCGGCCGCGACCCTGAGCCGCCCCTGCTCGTCCTTGCAGGCGTGGGGATGCGCTCTTGCCTTCTCGATGTCCTTGACCGTGATGAGCCCGATGCAGCGATAATCGTCATCGACCACGAGGAGCTTCTCGATGCGATGCTGGTGCAGGAGGCGCTTGGCCTCGTCGAGCCCGACATTTTCCCTGACGGTGATGAGCTTTTCCTTGGTCATCAGCTCGGCCACGCGCTGGTCCGGGTTGGTGGCGAACCGCACGTCGCGATTGGTGAGAATGCCGGCAAGCCGCCCTTCGCGGCTGCCATTGCCGCCGGGCTCGACCACGGGGATCCCCGAGATCTGATAGTCGGCCATCAGCTTCAGCGCATCGGCCAGCGTCGCCTCGGGATGAATGGTCACGGGATTTACCACCATCCCCGACTCGAACTTCTTCACCTGCGCGACCTGGGCCGCTTGCGCCTCCGGATCGAGATTGCGGTGAATGACTCCGAGACCGCCGGCTTGCGCCATGGCGATGGCGAGCCGCGCTTCCGTCACGGTGTCCATGGCCGAGGAGATGACCGGCACATGGAGCGCGATGGAGCGGGTCACCCGGGAGGAGACATCGGCCTCGTTCGGCAGCACGTTCGAGGCCGCGGGCCTGATCAAAACGTCGTCGAAGGTGAGCGCGATGGCGCCGTCCGAGAACGCCTTGCCGTGATTTGGGGTCCGCCCTTCGGGCATTGGCCAACCTCTGCTGGGTGGGGCGGCCTGGAATTGCGCCGCCACCGGTTGGCGGCCTCCTTTAGCACCTTGCGCCGGGTTTGGGAAGGCAAAGGCGGGGAAAGTCCCGCCTCAGGCAAACCCACCCGATCGCAGCACCCGCCGGAGCCGGGGCGCCGCGAAGGCAATGAAGCCTTGGACCTTGGATCGGGGCAGCCGATCCTCGCGATGGATGAGGTTGACCGGCATCGCCTCGGGCTCGAATGGCTTGAGGATGCGGCGGAGCGAGCGGTCGGCAAGACTGGCTTGGGCCTGATAGGACAGCACCCTCACGATCCCGAGCCCGGCCGTGGCGGCATCGATGGCCGCGTCCGCCGAGTTGACGACAAGCCTCGGGCTGACCGTGACCCGAGCCTCCCTCTTGCCGGCCCCGCCGAAGGTCCATCGCTCCGGGTGGGTGAAGTTGCTGAAGCTGATGCATTGGTGGCCGGCGAGCTCGGCAGGCGTCGCCGGCACGCCGTGCTCGGCGAGATAGGACGGGCTCGCGCATGCGATCAGGCGGATCGCGCCGACGCGCGTTGCGCGGAGCGTCGAGTCAGGAAGCGTGCCGATGCGCACGCCGACATCGAGACCCTCTTCAACCAGATCGACGATGCGATCGACCAGAAGCATGCGCGCGGCAACACGCGGGAAAGCGTTCAAGAACTGAGCGACGATCGGCAGCACATGCAGCCGTCCGAACGCGACGGGCGCGGTGAGCCCAAGCTCGCCGCGAGGCTCGGCCTGCTCGCCTGCCACGCGGCGACCGGCGTCGTCGAGTTCATCGAGCACCTGGCGGCACGTGGCGGCGTAAGAGCGGCCGGATTCCGTCAGCACGAGCCGCCGCGTCGTCCGCGTGATCAAGCGCGTGTCGAGCTCGTCTTCGAGCGCCTTCAATTGGCGGCTGACCGTTGAGAGCGGCATGTGAAGTTTCCGCGCCGCCGCCGACAGGCTGCCGGCTTCGGCCACGGCCACGAACACACGGAGTGCGGCGAGACGGTCCATCGATTATTGCAAGAAATGGAAGAATGACTTGCGAAAATAGCCGATATTCCTGCTCCTCGGAATAGGGCATGAAATCGGGGCTTGGCGCGTCGGGCCCAAGCCGCGAACAAGGGAAAAGCGCCATGGCCGAGTTGAAGCTTCACGACCTCGAACTCTCCGGCAATTGCTACAAGGTCCGGCTCCTTTGCGCGCTGCTTGGGCAGCATGTCGACATCGTGCCGGTCGATTTTCTCGCCGGCGCGCACAAGAAAAGCCCTTTGATCGAGAAGAATCCGTTCGGCGAAATTCCGATTTTCGAGGATGGCGGCATGACCTTGCGCGACTCCCAGGCGATCCTCGTCTACCTCGCGCGGAAATACGGCGGCGACGCCTGGCTGCCGAACGACGCGGCGTCCATGGCCAAAGTGATCGAATGGCTGATGGTCGCCGAGAACGAGATCGCGCGGGGGCCGAACGACGCAAGGCTCCACGACAAATTTGGCGTCCCCGTCGATGTCGAGGGGGCGCGCGAGAAAGCCAAGCGAATTTTCGGATTGATGGAAGCTCATCTCGCCAAGAACGATTGGCTCGCGCTCGGCCGCCCGACCATCGCCGACATCGCCTGCATGCCTTACGTGGCGCTCAGCCACGAAGGCGGACTATCGCTCGAGCCGTACCCCGCGATCCGCGCCTGGATCGGACGCATCAAGGGCCTCCCCGGTTTCATCGCCATGCCGGCGATTTGACCTCTCGATGTCACCTTCCTCGACAGAGGTGGCTTTCACCCCTTCGGTGAAGGACATCCAGACGCGGCGCGGCTCGCGCGACGCCTACGCCCGCTTGGAGGAGAAGGGCGGTTTCGCCACCGCCATCGACGACAGCCTCGCAGCCTTCATCGCCAACATCCGATCCTTCTATTTCGCGACCGCCAATCGCGAGTGTCAGCCCTACATTCAGCATCGCGGAGGCCCCAAAGGCTTCTTGCGCGTGCTCGATCCGCACACCCTCGCTTTCGCCGACTTCGCCGGCAACCGGCAATATATTACGGTCGGCAACCTCGCCGATAACCCCCGCGCGTTGCTGTTCCTCATGGATTACACGGTTCGGAGGCGTGTGAAGATCTGGGGCACGGCGCGCGTGGTCGAGGACGACAAGGAGCTGACCGCGAAGCTCTTCCCCGAGGCTTACCGCGCCCGAGCGGAGCAAGCCATCGTGTTCGCGGTCACGGCCATCGACATCAACTGCCCGCAGCACATCCCGCAGATGCTGTTCGCCGAAGACGTCGCCGAGGCGATCGCCGAACGCGACCGGCGCATCAGCGCGCTCGAAGCCGAGATCGCGCGGGCGCGCGCCGCGCCTGCCGGAGACGCGGTCCCCTAACCTTGACTGTCTCCCCGGCGAAGAGCCAGCCGAACAGGAACCAGGCGGCGACCGCGCCGAGAAGCTCCGCCACGATGAAGCCCGGCGCGTGGGTGGGGTTTATCCCTGCGAACGTGTCGGTGAACGCGCGCGCGATGGTCACCGCCGGGTTGGCGAAGGAGGTTGACGAGGTGAACCAATAGGCCGCGCCGATATAGAGGCCGACGGCCGCCGCAAGCGCGGCCGGCTTGAAGCGGAGGCAGCCGAGAATGGTTGCTATCAGCCCGAACGTGGCGATGAATTCGCCGAGCAACTGGCCGAAGCCGTTGCGCGCGGTGTCCGAGATTTGAAAAGGCGAAAGCCCGAACATCAGATGCGCGGCCACCGCACCGAGTAACCCGGCAACGATCTGCGTCGCGACATAGAGCAGCGCCGTGCGGTCGTCGATCTCGCCGCGGAGCCTCATGACGAGCGTCACGGCGGGATTGAACTGTGCGCCCGAGACGGACACGAAGATGGTGATGATGACGACGAGGGTCGCGGCGGTCGCGAGCGTATTGCAAAGGAGCGCGAGTGCCACGTTTCCGTCGGCAAGCGTCTCGGCCATGATGCCGGAGCCGATCACCGCCATGACGAGAAAGAACGTACCCAACGCCTCCGCCGCCAAAGGCCGTGCAAGATGGTGATTCATTCGGCTATCCGCTCCCTGACGTCTGAGGATGGCCTCCCCTAACAGCAGCCCCCGCTTGCCTTGGCAGGCGCGGGCGCGTCCGTCGCGAACGGGATCGAAGTCCCGCAGCCGGGGAAGATGCCGTAATGGCTGGCGAAGTCGCCGATGAAATCGAAATGCGGGGCGAAGCGCGTCTCGGCCAGCATGCGCCAGGTGTTGCCGCAGACCGGGAACACCTTGCCGCGCTCGATCAGATGATGCCCGTCGAGCGCGAAAGCGTCGGGCTGCTCGGCTACGGTTCCCTTGTAGATCACCGCCTGACCGTAATCCTCGCAGGCCGTCTCCAGCCCGTCGAGCTTGAACAGCCGATAGGTCGCCGAGAAGAACTGCGCTTGTCCGAGCTTCGACCGCATCGCCGCGTTCTCGACCGCGATGGGACGGCTCGTGACGAGCCGCGGGTCGAGGAAACCGGCCTGTTTGGCCAGCGTCAGGAAATCATTCCAATAGAGCGCGCCGCCCAGGCACTCGCCGTAGAGCAAGGGATCGGCTCGGACATGGTCGGGGAGCCTCCGGTCGCAATAGACGTCGGCAAAGAAGAGTTCGCCGCCCGGCTTCAGCAGGTCGAAGGCGCCGCGCAGCACCGCGAGCTTGTCCACCGAGAGATTGATGACGCAATTCGACACGATCACGTCGAAGCTCGCTTGCGGCAAGCCGAGAGCGCCGAGCTTCTCGATATAGCCTTTGAGGAATCTCACGTTTGGGCGGCCATGACCGAACCGCTGCATGTGCCAGTCGATATGGGAATTCGCGGTAGCAAGCTGCTCGTCGGTCATGTCGACGCCGACGACCTCGCCCTCAGCGCCGACCAGCTGCGCGATGAGATAGACGTCGCGACCCGAGCCCGAGCCGAGATCGAGCACGCGGGCGCCCGCAAGCGCCGCCGGCACCACGATCCCGCAGCCATAATATTTGGCGCGCACCCCTTCGTGGACATTGTCGAGCAGCGCTTCGAGATGCGGGGGCACATCGCCGCCGTCGCAGCATGCTGAGGTTTGCAGATCCTCGGAGCTCTTCAGGACCTTGCCGTAATAATCCTTCACCACTTCGAGATTCATGACCGAACTCCCCACGGGCAAAGAGCGGAAGCCGCCGCACCATAGCAGCGCGCCAAAGGCCGCGCAGTAAAACTCAAAAGCACAGTTCCGTGAATGGCTTAAGTCGCGGGAGACGGCCTGCGAAAACCGGTGGCGAGCACATACATCTCGGCGGACGAGGAGCGGGACGCCTTCGGTTTCACGTGCCGCACTTTGGCGAAGGAGCGATTGAGCCGCGCGACGAGTTCCCGGCTCGCCCCGCCTTGCAGCACCTTGCACAGGAACGCGCCTCCGGGGGCGAGAATGTCTTCGGCGAGATCGAGCGCCGCCTCAACGAGGCTCATGATGCGCAAGTGGTCGGTCGCCTTGTGCCCGGTCGCCGGCGCGTGCATGTCGGAAAGAACGGCGTCGGCCTTCGCGCCGCCCAAGGCAGCGCGGACGCGATCGGGCGCTTGCGCGTCGGTGAGATCGAGCTTGAGCGCGACCACGCCGGCGATCGGCTCCATCTCGGCAAGGTCGACCGCGACCACCCGGCCCTTCCCCGCCATGAGCTTCACCCTCTGCGCGGCGACCTGGCTCCATCCGCCGGGCGCCGCACCGAGATCGACCACGCTCATTCCCGGCCGCAAGAGATGGTGCCTGTCGTCGATCTCGGCGAGCTTGAAGGCGGCGCGGCTGCGATAGCCCCTGCGCTTCGCCTCCTCGACATAAGGATCGTTGAGCTGGCGCTGGAGCCAGCGGGTCGAGGCGAGCTTTCGCCCCTTGGCGGTGCGGACCCTGACCGCGAGCTTGCGGCTTCCGCCCTGCCCTGCGCCGCGCTGCCCTTTTCCCGGCCTTGCCATGCGTTAAATCACCCCACCTTTGGCCTCGCGCTTGACGCTTGGGCCGCTTTGCCCCAACTCCGCATTACCGCCCGCCAACACCTGCCACATGCCACGCTATTTCGTCACCCTCATCGTCGCCGTCGCCCTGTTCATGGAGCAGATGGATTCGACGGTGATCGCGACGTCACTGCCGACGATCGCGGCCGATCTTCACGAAGATCCGGTCGCGCTCAAGCTTGCGCTGACATCGTATCTCTTGTCGCTTGCCGTGTTCATCCCGTTGAGCGGCTGGGTCGCCGACCGCTTCGGCGCCCGCACCGTGTTCCGTGCCGCCATCCTCGTCTTTACGTTGGGGTCGGCCGCGTGCGGCTTCGCCCAAGGCCTCCCGGACTTCGTCGCCTTCCGCATCCTCCAAGGCATGGGCGGCGCCATGATGGTGCCGGTCGGGCGGCTCGTCATCCTGCGCACGGTGCCGAAGGCCGAGCTGATCTCGGCGCTCGCCTGGCTCACTATCCCCGCGCTGATGGGGCCGGTGATCGGGCCGCCGCTCGGCGGCGCGATTTCGACCTTCGCCTCCTGGCGCTGGATCTTCTGGATCAACATTCCCATCGGGATCGTCGGCATAATCCTCGCCACGCGCTTCATCGAGAATATTCGCGAGGAGAAGGTGCCGCCGCTCGACGTCAAGGGCTTCATTCTCTCCGGCATCGGCCTGTCGGGCGTCGCCTTCGGCTTCGCCAATATCGGCCAGGGGCTGTTCCCGGCCGAGATCGTGCTCGCGCTGCTTGCCGTGGGCGCCGTCGGCTGTTTCCTCTATGTGCGCCACGCGCGAGTGACGAAAGCGCCGCTGATCGATCTCAACCTGCTCAAGATCGACACGTTCTACGCGAGCGTGGTCGGCGGTTTTCTTTTCCGCATCGGCGTCGGCGCGATGCCGTTCCTGCTGCCGCTCATGCTCCAGCTCGGTTTTGGCCTAAGCCCGTTTCAATCCGGGCTCCTGACCTTCGTCAGCGCGGTCGGCGCCGTCGCGATGAAGGCGACCGCCGGGCCGATCATCCACCGCTTCGGCTTCAAGCCGACGCTGGTCGTAAACGCCGTCGTGAGCGCCCTCTTCACCGCCGCCATCGCGCTTTTCACCGCCGGCACGCCGCATGCGATCGTGCTCGCTGTGCTGCTCGCAGGCGGCTTCTTCAAGTCGCTGCAATTCACCGCCCTCAATGCCATCGCCTATGCCGACATCAAACACGCCGCCATGAGCCGCGCGACGAGCTTCGCCAGCGTCGTCCAGCAATTGGCACTGTCGGCGGGCGTGGCGATGGGCGCGCTCGTGCTCGAAATCGAGCGCATGGGGCGCCCCGGGGCGCAGGTCGTCGCGGACGATTTCCCGCTCGCCTTTCTCATCGTCGCCGCGATCGCGGCGAGTTCGACCTTCATTTTCATGCGCCTGCCCAAGGGCGCTGGCGCGAGCCTGTCGGCCAAGGCGGAGCCGGTGGGGACCGACCAGAAAACCGTCTCGGAACCCGCCCCGTTCGCGTGAGCTAGCGCGCGCCTTGCGGGGGCCGCGGCCGCGCCTGCTCGGAGCCTCTGCGGTCGTGACCGTCCTCGGCCATGAGCGTGGCGAGGATGCCCTCACGCAAGCCGCGATCGGCCACGCGCAAGCGCTGGCACGGCCACACCCTGAGCAACGCTTCGAGGATGGCGCAGCCGGCAAGCACGAGATCGGCGCGCTCGTGCCCGATGCAGGGTTGCGCCGCGCGTTCGGCATAGGTCATGCCGATGAGGTTGCTCGACACGTCGCGCACGTCGCGGACGCTGAGCCAGCACCCATCGACCCGCGACCGCTCGTAGAACGGAAGCTTGAGGTGAATCCCGGAAATCGTCGTGACGGTGCCCGAGGTGCCGAGAAAATGCGCGCGTCGGCCGGCGATCTTGGCGCCGAAGCCGTGCTTGTTTTCGAACTCGCCCATGCCTGCCATCACCTCGCTCACCATGGCCTCGTAGCCCGCAGGGGTCACGTCCCTTCCGCCATGGCGTTCGGCGAGATTGACCACGCCGATCGGCAGAGACGTCCAGGCGGCGATGCAAGCCTGCACGTCGACCCGGTCATGCAGCGTGCGGCGCCAGGGCCGTCCGAGCCGCTTGAGATCGAGCCAGATCAGCTCCGAGCTGCCGCCGCCGATATCGAACACGAGCGTGAAGTCGGCGTTGTGGTCGATCAAAGAGGCGCAGCCCGACACCGCGAGCTTGGCCTCGGCTTCTTGCGTCACGATCTCGATGCCAAGCCCGGTCTCGGCGCGCGCGCGCGCGATGAACTCCGGACCGTTGGCGGCGATGCGGCAGGCTTCGGTCGCGATCAACCGCGAGCGCGTCACGCCGCGGCGCTTCATCTTGTCGGCGCACACTTTGAGCGCGTCGATGGTGCGGCTCATAGCCGCCTCCGACAGCCGCCCCGATGTCAGCACGCCTTCGCCGAGGCGGATGATGCGGGAGAACGCGTCGATGACGAGGAAGCCGCGGCGCGAAGGCTTGGCGACGAGCAAGCGGCAATTATTGGTGCCGAGATCGAGCGCGGCGTAGATGGAAGGCGCGGACGCCCGCGCATGCGCGCCCGCATTCGTCTTAGCCTCGGCTGCCGCGTTGAGGCCGTCTGCCGGCGCCAACGGACGCGCGCCGGTTGCGTCTTGCGACGGCGCTTCAGCGCCCACGCAGTCGCCGGTCTCGCTTCGCCGCGCCTTGAAGTCGCGGGAAGCCTTTGCAGCCGGGCCGGCATCGTCGCGCGGCCCACTCAAATTTCATACCCCTGACCCGGACGCGCCCGTTTCCTTGAGGCCGGCGCCCGGCGTGTTGGTGCTATGCCGCCACTCTATCAAGCCCGCGTTCGGGGTAAAGGGGTTGTGCTGTCTTGGTTTTGCTCTCGCGCCGAGGCTAGGGCTTGAGCGGCGCGGCCTGGCGTAGAATATTCGCGGGAAAACATCCCGCGCCCCGCGGCTAGGCCTGAGGGCGCCGCGCCCGTAGCTCAATGGATAGAGCACCAGACTTCGAATCTGGGGGTTGCACGTTCGAGCCGTGCCGGGCGCACCAATTCCCGCCATTGCGGCGTCTCAACACGCCTCGCTTTGGGGGCAAACCGGGAGCACCGCTGGCTCGGACCTCCTTGAGATCATATCGAGCTGCGGAGCCTCGCTTGCGCATTCGATAGTGAGCACGGTCTTCACGGTGCACTCATGCGGAATCGGGTACGCTTCGACAGCAGAGATACGTGCGCCCGTTGCAGCCAGCACTCGTCGGTAATCCTCCAAATTCCGCCAGCGTAAATGTGGGAAGTGAGCCTCGCCCGGCATATTGAAGGACTCCTGGATAAGGAGAAACCCGCCGGGCTTAATCGTAGCAATCATGCGGAGGATCGAGGCTTCCCACAGGGCATCGTCCACGACATGAAAAAGTACGTCCATCGAAACAGCTGCGTCGAAAGTCGAATCGTATGGCAACTGATCCAGAGACAGACAGTCGAACCGAGCTTGCGGCGCATAGGCCCTTGCTCTGGCAACGGCAGTCTCCGAGTGGTCCACGCCCAGCACGTCGCCTCCCCTCAAGACGATCTCCTTCGTCAGGAGGCCTATGCCGCATCCGGCATCTAGGATCTCTTTGCCATCAAGCGACCCCAATGCCCTTTCGAGTGCCGCGGCCACGTGGCTGATTTTGACTTCATAATCGGCCTCGCTGTCGGCCTCGGACAGGCTCACGTGTCCGACACTCCTCAGTGAATCGCGATATTTTCTATGACGGTTCTCCCAATACTCTGCTGCATTGAAAAGACTCCCGGCGCGCAGAGAGACGGAACCGTTGTATCGATCGGGGTGGCCGCTCGGCACATGCGCTGAATCCTGCACATGGGAGAGATAGGGCCGCACCCTCTCCCCAAAACGTTCAATACCGTAGTTTGCGATGAAATTGAGGCCGCGCGTTACCTGCGCCCCGTAAGCCTCCTTGTCTCCCCACAGCCGCTTGATGACATCAAGCACCTCTGCCGGCTCGGCATAGATGGCGGCCTCACCAAAAATTTCCGAGAAGGTCGGG
>Ga0081455_10006373_pt1 | contig 12665 bp, 10 predicted proteins | sample TabmetS3T2R1_FD_70207 | JGI IMG/M metagenome (GOLD analysis project Ga0081455, IMG submission 70207) | Tabebuia heterophylla rhizosphere microbial communities from the University of Puerto Rico - S3T2R1 | ecosystem: Host-associated > Plants > Roots > Rhizosphere ... | reverse complement strand
CTCCGCAAAGTCGGCAATCGCATCCGCGTTCTGCCGCTGATAGCTCGCCCACCAGCGCAGAAACGTTTCCGAGAGAGCCGACTTGATGGCCTCCTTGTTCTGGTCCGGCAGGCTGTCCCACACATCCTTGTTGAAGGCCATCTCGGCCACCGACGCGCTCTCGTGCATGCCGGGCGTGTAGTGGTACTTCCACACGGTGTGCAGCCCCAGCCGCTGATCCTCGATGCCGCCGACCCACTCGGCACAGTCGATGGTGCCGCGCTCGGCCGCCGGCAGGATCTCACCGCCCGGCATGTTGACCACGGCCATGCCCATCTTGGAATAGAGCTCGGCAACGATGCCCGTCTGCCGGCACTTCATGCCCCGGAAGTCATTGAGGTCCTTGATCGGACGCTTGAACCAGCCGAGCGCCTGCGGGCTCGGCGGCATGCTGGGGAACGCGACCAGGCTGAGCTTGAGCTCCTTCTGGTAGAACTCGTTCCACAGATCGAGGCCCCCGCCCTCATAGACCCAGCCGATGAAGTCGACAGGATCCATGCCGGCAATGCCGGCTGGGGTATTGGCGAACAGGGTCGCAGCCTTGTTCTTGCCGAACCACCAATAGGAGATGCCCCAGGCGCCGTCGATGACCTTCTTGTGCGCTGCATCGAGAATTTCGAACGGCGGGACGATCGCGCCGCCCGGCAGGGCCTCGATCTTGAGCTGGCCCGCCGTCAACTTGTCCACCCGGTCAGCGAAGAACTTCAAGGCATCCTGCGCCGTGGACGACGGGGGCACCGCTGATTGAACCTTTAGTGTTCGAGCTTGCTGCGCTTGCGCCGTGACGGCGAGCGCCAATGTGGCAAAGACAGCAGCGACCAGAGCCGTCGCCGTAAGCGAACTGATTTTCATTGCTGACCTCCCTCTAGCGTTAAGTGTCTACCTCCCTCTAACAGTGTGCAGGCGAGCCCATCGGCGTTCTGCCGGCGAACAATCCTATCGCAGATGGGGTGGCTTGGCTGCACGTCTTAGTGAAATTCGCCCCAACAGCTCGCTGGCCGGTCGCTCAAGGACGCGCAACGAGCAACGGCTGTACGTTTTCGCCGCCTGACATCAGGGGATTTGACGGCTCGAAGCGCTCGCGCAGTTCTCGCTTTCTGACGAGCGCGCGCGCAACGACAAATGCGTCCTTCAGGGTATTGGCCTGCCGGAGTGCGACATTGAAGAAAGCATCTCCGAAATAGGTCCACTTGGCTTTGTCCTCACAGCCGAATGACGAATGGTCGGCATCGGCCGCCGTGATGACCAGCGTATCGGGGTTCGCGAGGCGAGGAATAAAGACCCCGGAATAGCAGGCCGAGATGACCACCACCTTGTATCGCATGCCGGTACGCGCCAGCATGCCGGCGAGATTGGACGGCGTCAGCGTTTGCTCAAGCCGGCCCGCTTTGACTGCGAGGCCTGCCTGCGAGCCATGCGAGGTCAGGATCAAAAGCAGAATGTCATTCTCGGCGTCCATCCCATTGGCCGCCGCCTGCAAGGACGTGGCCAGGCCTTCAATCGTTGCAGCTCCGCCCTTCTTCGAATTGTATTGCACGCGGATCGGGCCGCCTCCGAAGCGGCCCGCCACGACCTGTGCTGCGCCGGTCGCCTCGCTTCTGAACACGCCCTGATCGCCGAAAAGGCCAAAGGACACCACGCTTACCCTGCGCGCATGCTCGGCGGCGTGCACCGGCGATACCGACGGCGCAACGGTTACAACAAAAGCGACGAACAGCGCGCTGAGCTGGTTCATCCAGCGTGGGTACACGGCTTCATCTCCTACTCAGCCTCCCGCTCCGGGACGCAGCCGATCCGGATCGGGGCACGTCGGTGCCCCGGTTTATCCATGTGCGACAACGACAGGAACGTGCGTCAGGCCGAGCAGTTTACCCGCGGCCAATCGGCCGTGGCCAGCTAGAACCAAGCCGTCATCGCCGCAAGGACCGGCATAGCCAGCCCATTGCCGGATCGATGCCGCAATTTGCTCGGCTGCAAGCGATCGATGGACCATGTTTCCAAGCCCGCGACCAGCACGTCCATGATCTACCGCCTGTAAGGCCGTTATGGCGGAACGGAACTGGAACGGGAACATCGCAATGTCGCCGTGCGTTGAGGGGGTCCATCCGAACACGTCGATGGAGGAATCCCCATGACCAAAGCAACGTTGAATAGCCTCGCAACCACCTGCGTCGCCCTGGCACTTGGCCTCGCCGTGGCTCCGGCCGCGGCTCAGGACGCCAGCCGGACGAGGGTCGGCACGCTCACCTGCAACATATCGCCCGGTGTCGGTATGGTTGTCGGAGGGCAGCGGCAACTGAACTGCATCTACGCCTCAGCGCGAGGCAGGGCGCGCGAAGCCTATCAAGGCACCGTCAGCACGCTTGGCCTCGACGTCGGTGCCACGACCGGCGGCCAGATGGCCTGGGCGGTTTTTGCGCCTGCCACGCTTCCCCGGGGGGCATTGGCGGGAACCCATACGGGCGCGACCGCCGGCGGCACAGTCGGCGCCGGAGCCAGCGCCAACGTCCTGGTTGGCGGCCCGGACCGCAGGATCATCATGCAGCCGGCAGCCATGCAGGGGCAGACGGGCGTGAATGTTGCCGCCGGCGTATCCACTCTGGAGTTGCGGCCGGCCGCTCCGCCGGCACGTCGCACGGCCCAGTGACGGTCATCACGTGTAGACTGGTCGGCGGCATGCCGCCGCCGACTGGCCGTTATCCCGTGCGAACCACGTCATCAAGCGTCTCGGACGGAGGCTGACAGATGTGGAATTCACTGACGAGGTTGGCAATCGAAGCAAATACCGTCATCGCTCTACGGATGATGAAGCTTATGCTCAGCGGAAAAAGGGCGGCGCGGCGCGAAGCCCGACTGATGGTGAACGAGAAGGTCGATGCGGCGCTCAAAGCGTCCAGGAGCCTGATCGGCGGCGCTTCGGCTGAGGAGATCATCGGTCAGTACCGCAGACGCGTGACAAGCAACGCGAAACGGCTTGGCAAGGTCCGCACGACAAAGAAAATACGCCGTCGCCGTAAGTAGCTCTGTCGCACCGACGCCGAGAACGCAGCCCACAGATCTTGCGCCGATGATGGGCTTCGCTCTACCCATCCTGCATTCCACAACCTTCCGATCAGGTCGACGACCAGCGAAACGTCCCGGTCCTAGCGCTTCGGCTTTGGAAGCACCATCCTGCCCTGTGAGGCAATGTCCCCCCATTTGGCGGACCAACTGACTTCCGAGCCGGCGGGTCGTTCGGCATCTCTCTCACCTCGGAGACCCTGCAACGCAAACAGGGCGCCCTGGGGATCGACACATCGCGCGATCCAGCAACCTTCGAGCAATTCAATCGGCCCCTGAAGAACGTGGCCTCCGCCGGCATTGACGCGCTTGGCGGCCGCGCCGATGTCGTCGACATTGAAGTAATAGAGCCAACACGGATGCGACACGCTCGGAAGCTTGGTGAGCATGCCACCCATCGTCTGCCCGGCCGCCGAAAACAATTGATACAAATCTGCCGATTCGGTTTCACCTTGGGCCTTCTGCCAGCCAAAAAGATCACCGTAAAAATCAAAGATCTTGTTCCGGTCTTCGGCCAGCAACTCGTGCCAGCCCACGCGCCCCAGTTCGTCCAGCCCGCCGGGTTGCGCTTGGCCATATGTCAGTCCGCTGACCAGTGCAAAAGTGGCCTTTTGCGGATCGGCGACCACTGAAACCCGGCCGATATTGCTGTCCGTCGGCGGCAGCAAGACAGCGCCTCCACGATGCCTGATCTGTGTGGCCGTCGCATCCATGTCATCGACTGCGATGTAACCGACCCATCTCGGCGTTGCCCCCAACCGCCGTGCCTCTTCCGGGAGATCCATCAGCCCGCCTACCGGTACTTCGCCGGCGGTGAGCACCGTGTAGGCCAGTTCCGGCGTCGACGCGTCCTTCGCTCCCCAACCGACGACCTCGCCATAAAAGGCGCCTGCTGCCGCAGCGTCCGTGGTCAGGAGCTCATACCAGGCGAAGCGTCCGGGTTGATCGACCAAACCAGTTTCTCCGCTCAAGCTTGAAGATGATTGTGCGCTGCATCAAGCCGCACTCATTGCATCGACGCAACAGCCGTGGACCGTCACCGCACCCGATGAAAATGTGGCGACAACGTTCATCAACATGAATGCTATCTGAACGAGCGTCATTACATTTTCGTGTGAATCTTGCCTGCCTTGTTTGCTCAGCGTAGCATCGCCCTCACGGAGATCCTTCCTGCAACATTGGAGGATGCGACCATGCCGCGGGTGAAGCAAGCTTCGAAAAAGAAGCGAGTAACCAGAACCGCCGTACCGGCGTTAGGCGCCGCCGGATTGACTTTTTCGCTAGCAGGAGGCGCATCGGCATCCGCCGTGCCGACCGGTGACGTGCAACAGGGGCGGAGTTTCGCGCCTGGCATGATGATCACGCTCGGTGAAGAGGAAATTGCCGACGTCAGCCTCGCAACCTTCCGTCTCTTCGATGACGAGGAAAATGTCCTTGCCGGCGTGCAGCTAGCCCGGGGATGCGGTGGCTGCCGCGGATGCGGCGGATGTGGCGGCTTCCGCGGATGCGGTGGTTGTCGCGGCTGCGGAGGCTGTGGATGCAGAGCCTGCCGATGCGGCTTCGGCTGTGGCGGCTGTGGTGGCTGCGGTATTGGTTGGATTGGCGTAGGCGTGCCAGGCATAGGAATAGGCATAGGATGTGCAGGTTGCTGCGCATCCTGGGGCCGGTGCCGCTGGTGCTAGGCAACGACGCTTTCTGATTGTGGATCGACACGCCACGATTTCATTGGCCGGGCTCGCGAGCGACCCGGCCAATTTCTTGTTTTCGCAAGTCCCGCGGGAGAACGGTCCGCCGTGCTCTGGCGATCTGAAATGACAGGCAACAAAACCCGCGTGCTGACCCCATGACAGCCAATCGCAAGAGCCGCATTGCGAGCAAGACCCGCAAGGACATTTTGCAATTCGCGCCGAACTTCACCGCCTATGTACTTCCTCCCGATGTGGTCTGCCTCTATTCGGAGGATCGCAAGTTCTTCCTGCACGGCGAGCTGTATTGTGCGGTGGCCACGACGATCGGGAAAAATGGTAAGGCTGCGCCAGAGATCGTTCGCCAGCTTTCGAAGAGCTTTCCGCCCGACAAGATAGAGGAAGCGATCAAGCGGCTGCTCGAGCGCCGATACATCGTTGCAGGAGCATCGCACGCATTCGATGGCGCCGTCGCTGGATATTGGGCGAGCCTCGGCCTGCCGATCGAGGTCGCGGAGCAGAATCTCCGCAATTGCCCCGTGCGTGTCGAAGCGATCGATGTCAAAGGCGCCAAAGAACTTGCCGCGGCCTTGAGCAAGCTCGGCGTTCAGATCGCCGGGCGTTCGCCCAAACTCACGATCACGTTGGTGAACGACTATCTTGACCGGCGGCTGGCCGAGATGAACCGCCAGCGCGTGGCCGACAAGACGCCCTGGCTGCTGGTGCAGCCATCCGGCGTGTTTCCGCTGGTGGGGCCCGTGTTCAAACCGGGCGAGAGCGCCTGCTGGAATTGTCTGTTCGATCGCATGATCCGCAACCGGGAGATCAAGGGGTTTCTCGACCGTGGGCCGGCGCAGCCGATTGCCGTATCGCCGCTGGTCCAGGACAGTGTTGGACAGACCGCAATCCACTTCGCTGCCGTCGAAATCGCGAAAGCGATTGCCTCAGGCTTTCGCACCGATCTGCGCGATCACATTGCGAGCCTCGATCTGACGGGCGCGGTCGTCGCCAAGCACTTTGTCGCGCGGCGCCCGCAATGCCAGACCTGCGGGAGCAAGAAGCTGCAGAGTCCGCGCCGGGCGGCGACATCAATCGAGATCGCCGAAGGCAGCCAGCTCATCATGACGAGCGGTGGCTATCGCACCGTAAGCTCCCGGACGACCGTGGCGCGCTTCCGCAAGCATGTAAGCCCGCTCACCGGCGTGGTGACGCGGCTCGAGCGGATCGAGGTCGATCTGCCGATGAACACCAATTTTTTCGCCTACCACAATTTCTCTGCGCCAGCCCACAGTGTCGATCAGCTCAGGTCCGGACTGAGCGGCGGCAGCTTCGGCAAGGGCTCTACCGCCGAGCAGGGCGAGGCCAGCGCGCTGATGGAGGCGATCGAGCGCTATTCCGGGATTTTCCAGGGCGACGAGATCCGGACAGCACGCCGCTTCACTGACTTCGCTCCCGGCGACGCCCTTCACCCCAATGACGTCCAGCTTTTCAGCGAAACGCAGTTTCAAAACCGGCATGCCCAGCAGCCGGACGATTCACATCCGGTTCCCGAGCCGCTCGACCCCTCGATGAAGACCGAGTGGTCGCCGGTCTGGTCATTGCGCGACAAGCGTTTCAAGTACCTCCCGACCGGCCTGCTCTACTTCTTCTATGGCGGCTTCCATACGGACTCCAACGGTTGCGCGGCCGGCAACACCCGCGAGGAAGCCATCGTTCAGGGCTTCCTCGAACTGATCGAGCGCGATGCCTACGCCATCTGGTGGTACAATCAGGTGCAGCGCGCCGAGGTCAACCTCAAGCAATTCGACGATTCCTATGTCCGGGATTTGCAAACCCAGTTTGCCGATGCCGGGCGCCGGCTGTGGGTGCTCGACGTCACCAGCGATCTCGGCATTCCTACTTACGTGGCGGTGATGCACTGGATGCAGAACGGCCACGAGAACATCGAGTTCGGTTCCGGCGCGCATTTCGACCGCCGCATCGCCCTGCTGCGTTCGCTCACCGAGCTGACCCAGTTCATGTCGATTGGCATGATGGGCGGCGGGAGCGGTGAGAAGCCGACGCTTGACGGCGTCAAGCCGCTGCGGCTGGAGGATTATCCGTTCCTGATTCCGAGCGACAAGCCGATCGTTCCGGCGGCTCCCGACCTTCGGGTTCACGACAATACGCGCGATCAGGTGAATGCCTGTGTCGAGATCGCTACCCGGGCGGGTTACGATTTCCTCGTGCTCGACCAGACGCGGCCCGACGTTGAGGTCCCCGTCGTTCGCGTGCTCGTCCCGGGGCTGCGGCATTTCTATCGCCGCTTCGCACCGGGCCGGCTTTACGATGTTCCCGTGAAGCTTGGACTGTTGGATCGCCCGCGGCTGGAAAGCGAACTTACTCCGTTCCTGCCGCACACCTGAAAGGCAAGTCTTTTGAAAGGCAGGTCTTTCGTGCGCGCTGTCAGGAAAAAACCGACCAGGAAGATCGCCCCTGTCATCGCCATCAGATTGAACCGTCACCTCTCCCTTCAGATGCAGGCGGACGGAAGCATTGCCACCTCCGTGGACGGCTATCTTGTCAATCTGGGGCACCTCAGCCCGGCCGCAATGGACCGTGCGCGCAGTCTGACCGATGGCCTGCCGCTCGCGTCCTTTGCCGGCAAGAGCGCCATCGCGAGGGAACTCGACCTCCTGGTGCGTCGATTGGCGCGGCACGGACTTGTCGAATACCGCCTGTCCCTTCCGCGTGACGAGCAGGATCTCGTGGTGATCGAGCCCCAGACCCCAGAATACTGGCCGCAACGCGCAAAGCTCGGCGAGAGCGACACCGTCGTGCTGTCGCGCTTTGCCTATCTGCGCCGGCGCGGCAACGAAATGGTGCTGGAATCGCCGCGCGCCGCCGCGCTGTTTCGAATTGGCGATCCCGCCATCGTCGCTATCCTCGCCACGCTGGCGCGGCCCGAGAGGATCAGCAGGCTTCGCCGACACGCGGCGGCCTTCAACCTCGATCTGCTCGAACTGCTGGTGGATAGCCAGTTCCTGCTCAAGCTCGATGCGAAGAGCGGCGACGGCCTTCGCGCAAATGAGGGCGATGGCAATCTCGTTCTCTGGGATTTCCATGATCTGGTGTTTCACACCCGGAGCACGGAGGGTCGCCATGCCAATCCGGTTGGCAGCACCTTCACCTATGCCGGCGTCGCTTCCCTGCCGCCTGCGGTGCGCCCGCCCTGGCCCGGCAAGAAGATCGACTTGCGCAAATTCTCCACCTCGGATCCGGCCTCGCCTTTCGCCGGGCTGTTGCGCGAACGCCATTCAGTCCGGGATTTCGATGACGAGCACCCGATCACGCTCGCCGAGCTCGCGCAATTCCTGGGCAGCGCGGCCCAAGTCCTCTCGGAATGGAAGAGCGGCGCGAATTTCGAAGGCGGCCCTGAGATCACCTACAGCACACGACCCTATCCGTCGGCGGGCAGCGCATACGAACTGGAACTATATCTGGCGGTCTCGAACTGCGAGGGACTTGCACGCGGACTGTACCACTACGACGCGGGCAGCCACGCACTGGTGGCGATCGAGGTTTCCGCACGGCAACTCCAGGCGCTTTCAGCGGCGGCCGAGTTTGCCATGGACGCATCCGGACCGCCGCAGGTCCTGATCACGATATCAGCGCGTTTTGGGCGGATATCCTGGAAATACAGCTCCATCGCATATTCGCTTATTTTGAAGAATGTCGGCAGCCTGATCCAGACGTTCTATCTGGTGGCGACCGATATGGGCCTTGGTGGCTGCGCCATCGGCACGGGCAACATCGATCTGTTTGCAAAAATGACGGGGCTCGAATTCCATGTCGAGGGCCCGGTCGGTCAATTCGCGCTCGGACGCAGCAAGAACGCGAATTCGACGAAGCCGCCGGCGCACGGCCGATGATCTCACACGCCGAACAGTTTCGTGTACCGCGCCTTGATCTCCTCGCTCTGCGCCTGCACCTGGGCGGGATCGGCCTTGAGCAGCTTCAGGTCCGCCAGCGGAACGTGCTCGCCCTTCTCCTTGACCTGCGCGTGGAACGAGCGGTGGGCGAAGACGTCGACCAGCATCTGCTGGGTCTCCGCGCTGAAGAAGAAGTTTTGGAACAGTTTTGCCGCGTTCGGATTGGGCGCGCCGCGAAAAACTCCTGACGGCACGATGATCAGCGGCGAGCCTTCCGTGGGATAGACCACTTCGACCGGTTTGCCCTGATCCTTCAGCAGCACCAGATTGTAGTCGTTGCCGTCGGCCATGACTGCGCGCTCGCCGAGCAGGATCTTCTTCGGCGGATCGGCGGCCGACTGCACCTGCATGATCTTCTGCCGTGCAAGCTTTTCCAGATACGGCCAGCCGAGATCGCGCGCCAGCAGGAAGGTGGTCGTCAGGATGGCGCCGCTGTAGCCGGGATGAGCCTTGACCATCTTGCCCGTCCATTTGGGATCAAGCAGGTCGGCATAGCTCTTCGGCGCCTCTTCGCGCCTGACCAGGCTGGTGTTGTAGCCGATTGCTTCGGTCCAGGCGCAGGCCGTTGCGTACATGCCGTCCGGGTCGATCTGGTCGGCCGGAAAATGCCGGACAACGTCGCCGGGAAGGTAGGGCGCCAGCCAATCGTGCTTCTTCCATTCGAGGTAATGCGCGGGATCGGTCGAATTGGCGACGTCGACGGCGCGGATGCCGCTGCCCTGCTCCTGCGCGATACGCTGGAAAATGCGCTCTGCACCGGATCGTTCGACGCGCACTGAGATGCCCGGATATTTGGCTTCGAACGCCCGCGCCAGCCGCTCGGCGGTGTTGAGTTCAAGCGCCGAATAGAACGACAGCTTGCCCTCCCTCTTCGCCGCCTCGATCAGGGCTGGCGTCACCTCCGTCGCCGGCGGTGGCGCGGCCTTCAGCGGCTCGGCAAACAGCAGACCCGCGGCCGAAGCTGCCGACGCCGTGAGCAGGTCGCGTCTTGTCCATCGTCGGTCCCGCATCGCATCCTCCCTTTTTGCCGCGGCCTGTTTTTCGGCCGCTTGGTTCGTGGGCTTGCAAGCCTTCAGCGCCGGATCATGGCTCCCTCGTCACCGCCGTGAGGCTCATCGTCAGCAATGCGCCGGCCTTGGGAAGCTCCTGGACGCCGATGACCGTGCGCGCCGGCCGGCGATCGCCCATGATCTCGACATAGGCCGCGTTCATCGTCTCGAAGTCGGACATGCGCAGCAGGAAGATGTTGATGTGCGTGACATGGCTGAGGTCGGATCCGACTGCCTCGAGCATCACGGTGAACGATTTCAGGATTTGCCGTGTCTGGGCGGCGACGTCGCCGGCCAATTGCCCGGTTGCCGGATCGACGCCGGCCGTTCCGCCGATCGTGATGTGTTCACCGACCTTGGCGATGTGGCTGTAAGGGCCGATCGGTGTCGGCGTGTTCGGCGGTGTGAGCGTCTCGACGCGAGATTTCATGTGCCTGCCCCGTCATGGCTTCTTCGGTCCATCGGATGGGAGCGAAAGCAACACCCCATCATCTCGGACCTTGATACCACGATGGGCTTCGCTTCGCTCTCCCCATCCCGCGCTATCGTCTCCGGTCTTGTACAAGCGCGACCACGAGCGATGCCACCAGAACAAAAGCAACGATGATGGCAAACACTTCAAAGTGTCCCATAGCGCCGATCCCTGTCAGGTCCGCCACCCGCCTAATGTTAACTCATCGGAAGCATCGACCCGTGCGACAATTCGCATCGTAGGCCGCAATGACGCACCCTCGGAAAATCACCTTCGGAGAAATGCGCGCCGGCGGCATCAGCGATGTGCTGGTGCATTGCTGCGATCGCAAATGCGCGCGCCGCACACCGCCGCGCCGAGCGATGAGGGAATGATTGAGGAGAAAGCGATTCGGAAGCGAACGGACGTCCTGCGGCTTGGGCGCCGGGACGGCCGATCGCCAACAGAGGCAGAAGATGCGCGAGGACAGCCCTGTCCAGGCTAGCGCACGATCTTGATATTCGGGCCCTTCGGCTTGGCCTGCGGCTGCTCCTGCGTTGCCGCCACACATTCATATTGCGGCCACTTCGGCAGTCGCTCGTCGAGATTGACTTCGCGCCATTTCGGATGGCCGTTCACATCCAGCCAAGCCTTGTTCTCGCGGATGATCTGGGCCACTTTGGCCACGTTTTGGCACTGCTCGCCGGCGTAGCTAAACGTTATCAGAACGGCCTTGACCGCTACCGTTTTCACCTCGGATTCCTGCCATTTGTACGTGCCCGCCGGGATGGCTGTCGTCACATAGCTGTCGAGGGCTTTGTCATCCACGGCGATGAGCTGGAATTTATCGTCGACCGTCGTGTTCTCCGAAAACAGCGTTGCCGGCGCGCCGGCCACATAGAACATCGCGTCAATTTCGCCCTTGCGCAGCGCATCCAGCGCTTCCTTGCCTCCGAGAAATACCTCTTTCGAAGGCGTGACCCCCGTCTGGAAGAAAATCGTCTTCGCGGTCAGGTACGTGCCGCTTCGTTGAGGACCTATCGCAACACGTTTGCCGTGCAGATCGTTCAGCGTTTTCAGGGAGAGATCGCCGAGGATATGGACCTCCTCCTTGTAAAGCGGATAAACGGCAGCAAGCTTCGCGGCGATGGCTTTCAGTTCATTGTCGTCAGAAATGTCGCGGATATAGTCGAGCACGTCCGACTGCACGATACCGAGTTGGACGCCGCGCTTCCTGCGAACGTCGAATACGTTCTGAATAGAGCCGGCCGATTCAAGAACCTGCAAGGAGATGCGGCTCGGTTCGGCGATCTTCTTGATGTCCTCGCCAATCTTGATGTAGGTGCCGGTTGCACCGCCTGTGACAATTCCCATCTGCGTGCCAGACGAGAGGGACATAGCAAGCACAACAGCCAAAACAGGAAGCTTCATCACTTACAACCTTGCGTTATAACCATGTCACAAATCGCGTATTATGGTGGCGCGTCACGCGCACGTTCAGGTTTCCGATGTGGAACTTTGCTCGCCTGGCCTGCGAGTATGGATCAATGAACCCCGGGCGGCGTCGGGATATTCCCGCGTTTGTTCTTCGTTTTTTTCGTTCATCAGCTCGATCACGCGTTTCAGAACGCGACGGATAACGTCGGCCGGATACGGGAACCTGTAAACTGACGGCCGCGTGACGTAGTTACGGCGATTTCAGGGGAGAATAGTTGTGGCGGATCTGGTGAGATAATTGCGGCGAGTCTAGGGCGCAACGACAGGAAAAGTCTACCTCCGGCTGTCTCTACCTCCGGCTGTCCAATGTTCCGTCGAACCGCCGTCGGTCTCGGCATCGTCGCGCAGCACAAATCGAGAGTACGTCGCAGCCTTGTAGCCCGGATGAGCGCAGTACTCCGTAGGGTGGGCAAAGGCGCGTCAGCGCCGTGCCCACCATGGATCAACGTGCGCGGTTCTTGATGGTGGGCACGCTGCCGCTTTGCCCACCCTACGGTCTGCGAACTGATTTGCCTCCCTCAAAGCGCAATCTCGCGGCGCACGCTGCGACAAATCAACACGAGGCAAATCACTTCTGATTTTCCGAAATCGTGTCAACCCCGGCAATCAAAAATATTCCGCTTAACATGCAGGGCAAATCAGCGGCATGACTCCGCCCGTCTCACGGCAAGATGAGGGCGCTTCGCGATCGTCACGAACGTGCGGTGAGATGCGATGGACGCTGATGGCGCGCTCGACGTACGCGCCGGAGGCGTACGGTGAAGTCGTGTGGTTCGGACGCCGCGGTGCTGGCGTTAAGTTGGTGGGAAGTGTCCTGCCGATGACGGAGGCAAAAGAGCCGTTCTCCGGGAAGAGCACGAAGTAAGCCGTAAAGCCATTGCGCAGGGAAGGCCGGAGTGTTTCCGCTGTACCT
>Ga0081455_10006372_pt1 | contig 12665 bp, 12 predicted proteins | sample TabmetS3T2R1_FD_70207 | JGI IMG/M metagenome (GOLD analysis project Ga0081455, IMG submission 70207) | Tabebuia heterophylla rhizosphere microbial communities from the University of Puerto Rico - S3T2R1 | ecosystem: Host-associated > Plants > Roots > Rhizosphere ... | reverse complement strand
GCCGTTCCTGCAAGAGCTCGAGAAGGCCAGCTTCAGGACGAGCGCGAAGCTCGTCATACTCGAGGCTCTGCTCGAAGCCGATGCGCTCACCGCAGGCATCGCGCTTCGTGAGCTCGCCGAGCGATCCCACGCCGTGCTGCAACGTTCCCCGGAGCTCTGGGCGGACGCCACGACTCGCGAGCGGTTCGCCACGCTCGACGCCAGCAATGCAGACTCCTGGCTGCAGCTGTGGACGACGAGTGCAGTCGCGGAATGGGTCACGCGAAAGCAGCAGCGACGTACGTGGTTTCAGGTCGACCATGACCGCTTCGCGCTCGAGCTCAGCGTCCCTGCCGATCTGGCCGAGCCACTCGCGGACCTGACGCGTGAGATCGTCGACTACAAACTCGCCCAGTATCGCAAACGCCAGGAGTCGCCAGTCGACGGGTTCGTTTGCAAGGTCCTATCCAACCAGCGCGATCCGATCCTGAAGCTTCCGAGTCGCCAGCAGCAGCAGGTTCCGAGCGGTCCGACCGACGTTCGCCTTCCCGATGGATCGATCTGGCAGTTTCGCTTCATGAAAGAGTTCATCAACGTCGCGAGCCCGCCCGGCGTTCCGCGCAACCAGCTTCCGGATCTGTTGCGCCGCTGGTTTGGACCGCGAGCTGGGCAGCCCGGGACGGCGTACCAGGTTCGGTTCGTGCAGAGCCCGGATGGGTTGTGGGCGGAGCCGATCCAAACGACCGTCACAGCGATCGAACCGAGGCGTGGGGTCGTCACGTATCCGGACCTGAGGGCCGCGGCGGGACACGCGCAGGTTGCTGTCGATGATCTCGAGGCAGAGCGGGTCTTTCTTCCTCTCGCAGAGGACGATCCGAACTTGTTCGCGGTGCGGGTGTCCGGCACTTCCATGGACGCTGGGAAGGCGCCGCTGCGCGACGGTGACTGGGCGGTAATGCGGCTCGCGCGTGGAGTGAACGCCAGCGCTGTCGTCAATCGGGTGGTGCTGGTGCAGACGCCGGATGCGGCGTTCGGGTCACAGTTTCAAATCAAGCGGTTGATCAAGGATGGTGAGCGGTGGCTGCTCACGTCGGACAACCCGAGCGGTCCGACCGTCGAGCCGACGAGCGAGATCGTCGTCATCGCGCGTCTCGAAACGGCAGTGCGGCCGGAGGAGCTCGCGCCGGCGCGGGGGACGATGGTCGCGGCGAATGAGCTGCCAGCGAGCTTTGGATTGCACGACGTGCCCGCGCGATCCGGGCGCACGGGTGGGCACCTGTTCGTCTTCGTGGATCGGGAAGGCATGCTCGAGGCCCCCGATCGAGTGCGGTACGCCGTCGAGCGGCCGAGACCGAGCGAAACCGCGTTCGTGCTCGCAGAGAGCGTGCGCGGCGAGGGATACCGGTACTTGGGCATCGGACGACGAAGCGACGAGCCGAGTGTCTGGAGCATTCCCGAGGCGGACTACGCGACCTGGCGTAAGTGGGGCACCGGCAAAGAGGTCTCGCGGCGAATCCCGGAGGGGCCGCTCGATCGTGCGAAGCAGTCAGTCGCGGCGTTGCTTGCGCTAGCGGATGCTGCGCGCGAGATCGAGCAGTCCGGTGGGCGCCGCGCTCGAGTGCTGGGTCCAGCGAGGCGTGGGGGGCTGCGAATCGTCGGTGAAGCGGGTGGATTTGCTGAGCGGACTGTCTCGCTGCTGGATCTGGCGTGGGTGATCGCAGCCGACGAGGACGTGCGCGAGCACGGGGGTTTGCTCGATGAGGAGCGGGTCAATCGGTTGCGATATCTCGAGGGAACGCCGAAGGGGGCGACGCGGTGGATCGATACGGGGTGGGCGATCGCTGCGTGGAGAAGGGCGAGCGGATTGGGTCGCGACGTGTGATCGCGGGCCAGAGGCTGGTATGCATTGCTGGATGGGGCACTACAGCGCCTCCGGGAGCGCCAGGCGCGACTCGAGGAGCCGGATCAGCGCCGAAAGCGTCCAGACGATGGCGAGGTACACGACCGCGAGGACGGCAAACATCTCGAACGTCCGGAAGGTGATCGATTGGATGTTGTTCGCGACGTTCGTCAGCTCCGGGTAGCCGATGACGAGCAGCAGCGATGTGTTCTTGAGGACCGAGATGTACGTGTTGATCGACGACGGCAGCGCGATGCGGCCGCCGATTGGCAGGGTCACATTGAGGAACGTCTTGAACGGCGAGAAGCCGAGGGCGTCGCCCGCCTCACGAAGGCTCTTGGGCACTGCTTCGAAGCCGGCGCGGAAGTTCTCCGTGTTGAACGCGCCGCCCCAGATCGTGATGGAGAGCCACGCGGCGAAGAAGGGATCGCCGGTGTAGTGGAGCGCGGGGAGGATGCCGTAGTAGAGGAAGAAGATCTGGACAAGAATCGGCGTGTTGCGGATGGCCTCGACGTAGACCCAGCCGAGCTGCGTGAAGACCGGGATTCGGTAGGCCCTGAGCGCGCCGAGCACGAGGCCGATGACGAACGAGCCCGCAATGCCGATGACGCCAGCCTTGAGCGTGTGCCGGAGTCCGCTCCAGAGATCTGACCGGTAGTCCCAGACGAACGACCAGTCGAAGGCGGCTAGGACCTTCACGGACCGCTATGAAAACACGAGCGGCCGCCGGAACGGCGGCCGCTCGGGAGCGTGCCTCAGCTCGGACAGTTGTTCTCCGGCGTCGTCGCGCGTGGGTATTGCAGCTTGTTCGTCGGGCTCGGCACGTTCTTCCGGAACATCGGGAAGAAGCGCCGCGGCACGGTACGACGCATGATCGGCCAGAACATGTTCCTGGCCGCCATGCCGCGGACGGCGGTGTCGACCCACCGCTTCATCGCGGACTCGCCCTTCCGGATCCCGATCCCCCAGGGGACGTTGAGGAACCGGTGGCCGCTCATCTTCAAGGTCGAGTCGTTCGCGGCGACGCCGACCAGGAACGCGTCGTCGTACATGAAGGCGTCCGCCTGCCGGTTCTTGACGGCGAGCACGCCCGCACCAGGGCTCGAAACGACTTGGAACGAGGTGTCCTTGAAGCAGTTCGTGATCCAGCGGTTGTAGATCGACCCGGACGTCGAGACGATCCGCTTCCCGTCCATCCAACTCGCGAGCCGGCCGACGGTCGTGGAGTTCGGAACCAGTAACCTGCCGATGGCGCCGTAGTACGGCGGCGAGAAGTCGATCTGCCGCTCTCGCTCGGCGGTCCACGTAATCGTCGCGATGATGATGTCGACACGCTTCGACTCGAGCGTCGGGATCCGGCTCGCAGTCGTCACGCATGTGTAGTCGACGCGATCGGCGTTGCCGAACGCCCACCTCGCGAACTGCTTTGCGACCTCGACGTCGTAGCCCTTGTTCTTTCCGCTCGTGTCCTGGTAGCCGAACGGCGGCGTGTCGCACTTGACTCCGATCTGCCACCGACCGCGGCTCCTGACCTCCGACGGCAGCGCTGGAAGCTTCGGCTTTGCAGGCAGCTTCGGCTTCGCAGCCGGTGCCTCCTGGCGAGACGTTGCCGCGGTCCCGAACGCCGCCGCGATCGCCACGAGCGCGGCGATCACCACGGTGACGAGCCCAAATCGTTTCATTCGACCTCTCCTTCCTCGGTGATTTCCAGGTCCTCCAGTGACTGCGCCATCTGGAGCGAGCGCCGGAGGAATCTCTTCGTCCGCTCCTCCTTCGGACGATCGAGGACGTCCCCAGGTTTGCCCTGCTCAACGATCCGCCCGTGGTCCATGAAGATCAGCCGGTCGCCCACTTCGCGGGCGAACTGCATCTCGTGGGTGACGACGAGCATCGTCATCCCCGTCCGTGCCAGGTCTCGCATGACGACGAGCACTTCGCCGACGAGCTCCGGATCGAGCGCCGACGTGATCTCGTCGAAGAGCATCACGTGCGGGTCCATCATCAGCGCCCGAGCGATCGCGACCCGCTGCTGCTGGCCTCCCGACAGCTGATGCGGGTACTGCCTCGCCTTCTCCTCCAGGCCGACACGGGCCAGCAGCTCGTGTGCCCGCTTCTCGGCCGGGCGTCGATGCATGTGCTTCACGCGGCGCGCCGCGAGCGTGACGTTGTCGATCGCACGGAGGTGCGGAAACAGGTTGAACTGCTGGAACACGATCCCGATCCGCTGGCGCACCGCGGAGACATCGACCCGCTTCGCCGTGATCTCCTCTCCTTCGAGGAAGATCCGCCCAGAATCGATCGGCTCGAGGAGGTTCACACAGCGGAGCAGGGTGCTCTTGCCGCTGCCGCTCGGGCCGATAACGACCAGAACCTCGCCCGGGGCGACGGTCAGGTCGATGCCGTTGAGGACGACGAGATCGCCGAAGCTCTTGACGACGCCCTCGACGCGTACCTTTGGTGTGCCGAACCTCGCCGGCGACGTGTCCTCGACAGTGGCTTCGCGCTGCGCCACAGTGGTCTCGTCCTCCCCTCTCGTCGGAATGCCCCGAGAGGTTAGAGCGAGAGCCGCACGCGATTCAAGCGGCTAGTTCGCGCTCGCGCTCCGCGTAGAAGACCGCGAAGCGTCCCTCCGGCGTTGCCAGCCAGCCCATCAGCTCGCGATCAAAGCAGTCGACCTCGAGTCGGATCTTGAAGAGCTCGTAGCGGATCCGCTGTCCCTCGTCGCAGACGTGCTCGTCCAGCTCGTTGCGTGGAACCGACGCGCCGCAGTCGGGACACGGCTGCCAGAGCAGGTCGAACATAGTTGAGGAACGCCATTGCCAGTTCGGCGGATACGCCGGGACCTCAGGGTGCCCACCCCGCGTATGAGGAGGGATGAGACTCGGGTTCTGCATCGCCGCCCTTCTGGCAACGCTCATGAGCCCGGCAGCTGCGCGCGCCGACGGTCTCCCGGTCCTGGACGTCGATGTCGGGCCTTCGGGCGTAACGGCGCCGGGTTTGAAAGCTCGATACGTCACCGTGCCCGCCGGGCACAACACGGTTGTCGCGATGATCGCGACGAACGGCGGCAAGGTTCGTCCGCTCCCGTCTCCTCCGTGGGAACTTCACCGTGCCCGCCGTGGCCTACGACGGATCGGCGGGCGGGCTCTCGGCCGACGGAGGCAGCCTCGTCCTCATCACGCCGCGACAGGGCTTTCCGCGCGCGAAGACCACGTTCAAGGTGCTCGACGCAACCCGGCTGCGGCCGAGCAAGACGTTGATGCTGCGAGGCGACTTCAGCTTCGACACGCTCTCACCCGATGGACGCTGGATCTACCTGATCGAGTACACGTCTCCAGTCGACCCTCTCAGGTACCGCGTTCGCGTTCTCGACGCGGTGACGGGGCGGCTCCAACCGAAGCCGATCGTCGATCCACGCAATCCGGGCGAGAAGATGAACGGCGATCCGCTCACGCGGACGAGCAGTCCCAACGGACGCTGGGCCTACACGCTCTATTCCGGAACCGAGCACCCCTTCGTCCACGCGCTCGATACCGTGGCGCGCGATGCGCGCTGCGTCGACCTCGATCGGCTGACGGGCCGGACGGATCTCCCGGACCTGCGACTTTCGCTCGGTTCCGGCGAGCTGACCGTTCGAGACCCCAAAGGGAAGGCGGTTGCGGTCGTCGACACGGCGACGTTCGAGCCCGCGACTCCAGGCTCCGCGGGCCACCGATGGACGATCCCCGCAATCGTCCTCGCAGGAGTCGCGCTCGCCTTCAGCGTGCTGTGCGTGCGCTCTGGACGAGCTTGGGCGGCGCGACTTCCGCGAATGCGTCCTCGATGATCCCCGCCAGCTCGTCCCAGTAGATCCCGCGGTCGAGCCGCACGCCGAGCCACCCGCGATGCCCGACGTAGGGCGGGCGGAAGAAACGCTCCGGATCGGCCTCCACGAGCATCTCCTGCACGCCGTCGCCTGCGGCACACCAGACGGCGAAGCGGCCGTCTCCGTGGTGGTTCCTGAGCACCATGACGAACGCGCGCTTGTCGCGGACGAAGAACGTCGGCGCGCCGTGACTCAGCCTTTCGGTCGTCTCGGGCAGGGCAAGGCAGAGCTCGCGAACGCGACCGAGGACTTCATCGTGCTCCACCCACCGCAGACTACGCTGCGCGTCCGTGAAGCTTGCGCTGTTCGCTCTCGCGGCCCTGTCACTCGGTGTCTCGTCACCGGCGCCTCGTTTCGTCGGCACCGTCTCGCCCGTCAGCAGAGCTGACCTCCGCTACTCGTACCGCCCCGGCTGTCCGGTCGGGCCCGCTCAGCTACGGCTCGTCCGAGTGAGCTACTGGGGCTTCGACAACCGTGCTCATCTCGGGGCGATCGTCGTGCGCTCGACCGCCGCGTCCGACATCGTCTCCGTCTTCCGCAGGCTCTACGACGCGCGCTTCCCGATCCGCCGCCTGCGGCCGATCGACGCCTACCGCGCAAGCGACGCGAGATCGATGGCGGCCGACAACACCTCCGGCTTCAACTGCCGGTATGCGATCGCAGGCGGCCCGCGCCGCTGGTCGTCGCACGCCTACGGCCTCGCTCTCGACGTGAACCCGGTGGAGAATCCCTACCTCGATCGCGGCGTCGTGCGGCCGCCGGCGGGACGCAGATATCTCGACCGGTCTCACCGGCGACCAGGCATGGCCTCCAAAGGCGGTGTCCTAGTGCGCGCATTCGCTTCCGTCGGCTGGTCCTGGGGCGGGAACTGGGCCTCCCCCGATTACCAGCACTTCTCTGCCACAGGCGGCTAGGACGGCCGGTCGGCCAGGTTTCCGAGCTTGACCTCGACCGTCTTGGTCTCGCCGTTGCGCTTGAGCTCGAGCGTGACGGTCTCCCCCGGCTTGTGCTGGCGCAGCTCCGCGAAGATGTCCTCCACGGCCACGACCTTGCGGTCGTCGAGGCGCACGATGACGTCACCGCTCTTCACGCCGGCCTTCGGGGCGGGTGAGCCCGCAATCACCTCGTCGACCAGCACTCCGGTGTCCAAGCCGATGCCGTACGCCTGGTTCAGCTCCGGCGTGACCTGGACGGGGCGGATCCCGAGATATGCGAACTCGACTTCGCCCTTCGCGATCAGCTGATCAGCGGCGAGAACGGCCGTCGGCGCCGGAATCGCGAACCCGAGGGAGACCGCACCGCCCTGCGGCGGGATGTACGCGACATTGATTCCCACGACCTGTCCGTTCCCGCCGACAAGCGCGCCGCCGGAATTCCCGGGCGAGATCGCAGCGTCGGTCTGGATGAGATCGACGAGAGCGGGCGTTGCACCGCCACCCGGAATCTCGCGATGCACCCCGGAGATGATTCCCGCGGTGACGGAATTCTCGAAGCCGAGAGGATTGCCGATCGCGACGGCGAGCGCTCCCACCACGGGAAGCGCGCGGGCGAAGCTCGCAGCCGGAAGCCCCTTCTTGTCGACCTCGAGCACGGCAATGTCGTAGAGCTCCGTCTTCGAACGCACCTTCGCTTCCAGCCGCTGGCCGTCTGCCAGCACGACCGCGACGCGCGAGGCATCTCCGGCCACGTGGGCGTTCGTGATGACGAAGCCGTCCGACCGGTAGATCACGCCGCTGCCCTGACCGTCGTGCGTCACGACCGAGACGACGCTCGGCTCGGTCCGTTTCACGATCACGGGGATGCGGCCGAAGGCGTCCGAGCCTCCGGAAGGCGCAATGACCGTCGTCGTCTCCGTCACAGTCGTCGTGGTGCTCTTCGAGCTCGAGTCGTCGCCGCTCTGGCAGCCCGCTGCGACCAGCACGGCGAGCAGGAGGGCGCAGCTTCGTCGCACGCGCTCAACGGTACGCGGAATCGGGCCTCTATGGTTCGAGCGATGGTCGACGAAGCACGGCTCGAAGCAGTGGATTCCGGGCTCGCACCTGTCAGCGAAGGCTGGTTCGTCGTCAATGCTCGAGACGCTGCGTGGCTTCGGAACGACGCCTTCGGAGCCGAATGCGTCTTCGAGGGCGACAAGCCCGTGCTTCGCAACCGACCGGACCTGCCGGTGCACAAGTTCGCCCAGGTCGGGTATTCGCTCACCGTGCTGGAGCCCGAGCAGCCGAGCGGCCTCTACCACGCCGAGTCCATGCAGGAGGACTTCCTCGTCCTCGCCGGCGAATGTCTCCTGCTGGTCGAAGGCGAAGAGCGCCGTCTGCGAGCTTGGGACTTCTTCCACAGCCCGCCGGGCACCGAGCACACCTTCGTCGGCGCCGGCGACGCGCCCTGCGTGATCTTCATGGCCGGCAGCCGCGGAGAGGATCGCAGTCTCGTCTATCCGCCTTCGGAAGTCGCCCTCCGTCATGGCGCCGGCGTCGAGACGGAGACGCCTTCGGCGCGGGACGCCTACGCGCCGTATCCCCACTGGCAGCCGGAGCGCCCGAAGAACTGGGACGAGCTCCCCTGGTCTAGCCCTTCCGGCTGAGGCGGGTGAGAGCCGCCCGCGCGACGCGGCCCGCGAGCAGGTCTGACGCCAACCCAACACCGCGCTCGTTCCAGGTCATGACGACGGCCACGAACGTGCCGCCGGGCCAGTAGACGAGCCCGCCGTCGTGGCGAGCACGAGTGATCCAGCCCGCCTTCTGCACGACCGTGGCCTGCCGGGCTGAGAGAGATCGGTCGAGCCAGCCCGTCGTCGTATGCGAGAGCAGGTAGAGAAGATGGCGAGCGTCCGCCGGGATGAAGCTGCCGCGGAAGCGGCGCGCGAGCCGACCCTTGCCTTCCACTGCGAAATGGATCTGGCGGAGGAGACTCGCGTAGTCCGCCGCTGTCGTGCGCTTCCCGACGAAGCTCGGCTCGCTCGCCTGCACCAGGTAGCCGCCGTACATGTCGCTGTCGTAGAGCGCGAGCGCCCGCAGCGTGGCGTTGACGCGCGCCGCGCCGCCGCTCGTCGACCCGCCGAGCCAGACGAGCAGCTCGTTCGCGGCCTTGTCGTCGGACGGAATCAGCATCTTGCGCAAGAGCTGGTCGACCCGGCTGCCGCGCCAGGGCTGCCCGTGGAGGACCCGCAGGACCTCCACCGCGATCGCCACCTTCAGCGTGGAGGCAGCCGGGAAGTGGGCGCGAGCGTTCCAAGCCGCCTGAGCGCCGTCGCGAAGGTCCTGGACGAGGATCCCGCAGATTCCGGGAAAGTCCTGTCCGAGCGCGCGAAGCTCGCCCGCGAGGCGAGTGTCCTGGAAGCTCCGGCGCGGCGGCCCTCGAGGAGCCGAGGCCCGTGGCAGCCCGAACACAGGCTCGACCGCAGTGGCTGCGCGCCGGCCGCGCTTGTCGACGGCGGTCACCGTCAACCGGACATCCCGCTGCGGGAGGGCGATCCAGAAGTCGAATCTCGAGCGGCCGATCTGCTTCTCGGCCCGGACCCTCCCGTCGACCGAGACGACGATGAGTGCGGTTCCCGGTCCGGCGCGACCTGCGATCCGCCCGAACGAGACTTCGTACGGTGCGGGTGTGACGAGCTCGGGCGCCACGAAGGGCATCGCGCCACGAGAATGACACGCGTGCAGAGAATCAGCGAGCACGTCTACTGGCTTCCGCCGGGACCGCCCGACCGCCCCTCGCTCTCCGCCGCGGTCGGTGCTCGCCGGACCTTGATGCTCGACGCCGGCTCCTCGGCGCAGCACACGGGTCTCTTTCTGGACGGGCTCGCCGCTGAGGGGGTCGGGCCGCCGGGCCTCGTGGCCCTCACACATTCACACTGGGACCACGTCTTCGGCGCCGCCGAGCTCGCCGTCCCCGTAATCGCACACGCCCTGACCGCCGACGCGCTGACCGAGTTGGCGGCGACCGACTGGAGCGACGAAGCGCTCGATCGGCGCGTGGCCGCGGGTGAGGCATCGCCGGAGCACGCCGCCAACGTCAAGGAGGAGCTCCCGTCACCGCGCAGGGTCCGGATCGCGCCGGTCGACATCGTGTTCCACGAGGGGCTCGACTTCGACCTCGGCGAGGTGACCGTCCAGGTTCGGCACGTCGGCGGCGACCACGCTGCCGACTCGTCCGTCATCTACGTCGAGCCGGACCGCGTGCTCTTTCTCGGCGACTGCCTCTACGAGGCGCCGTCAGGTGGGTACACGGCCGAGCGGCTCACGCGACTCACCGATGCGGTTCTCGCCTTCGACGCCGAGCTCTACGTCGAGGGTCACAGCGAGACGGTTCTCTCCCGCGCCGAAATCGACGAGATCCTCGGCGAGGCTAGCCATGGAGCGGCACGATGAAGCGCCGGTAGGCCGCGCGGCTCTTCGGCTTCGTCCCGATGTCGTAGCTCCCCCCAGCGGGGCCGTTGAAGAAGCTGATGAAGCGCACGCGCCGGTGCGTGCGCACGAACCCTGCAAACGCCTTGATGAACGCGGGGTCGTCGATCGTCAGTCCCCACTCGGGGAACATGAACGGCTTGGTCTTGTACGCCTTGTAGAGGTCTTCCGTGCGGTGGAACGCGTAGACGCCGCTCGTGTCGTAGTAGTTGTTCCCGTACGCGTCGAAGTACCTGAGGCCCGGGAAGTAGTTGCGGAAGTGGTTGCCGCTGACGTCCGGCACTCCAACGGCCAGGGGATTCCAGATCACCGTCAGGTTCGGATAGCGGTTGACGGGAACGTCGGTCTTCACTCCCGGCATCCCGAGGGCACGCAGCCTCGCGGTCAGCGCCTTCGCCGTGCCGCCGTGCATGAGGATGTAGATCCGCTGGAAGGCCTTCCGGTACCAGGCGGTGGTCCACCCGCCTCCCTTCGGACGGCCGTTGGCATGGAACGCGCAGTAGGGGTTCCGCTCGTTGTTCATCTCCGCGAGCGGGCGGATGTAGACCGGCTTCGCGGACTCGGCGATGGCAAGGGCGAGGCCGATCAGGTGCGCGTCGCCCTTGCCGCGGGCGATGCCCTGCGGCGTGATCCCGCCGCCTTTGGCCGTCTTCAGCGCGATGTGTGGCCGCTCACCCAGGTTGCCGATGAAGTAGCTATACGGCGAGCCCCAGGTTCGACCCTGGTCCCATGCGAGGTATGTCAGCCCCGAGGCGGTGCTTTGGCCTGTCAAGCGGTCGAAGCGCGCGGTATTGCCGTATGCGCCGAGCGGCATCGCCTGCGCCGCGGTGACGACGGTAGACCCGACCAGGATGAGCACGCAGACCACGAGACGGCGCGCCGACACGCGCCCACAGTACAACGGCGTCCTCTTGACTCAAAGACCGCCGCGGCGGATCCTCCGGCGGTGCGCCGACGCTGTCTGATCCTGCTGCTGGCCGTCGTGGTTGCTGCCGGCAACGCATTCGCCACGGGCGCCGAAGCAGCAGCGCCGGTGAAGACGCTTGCGAGGTACTGCACGCCGAAACGGGACATCTGCTATGGCGTCGTGGTCAAGCGGGGCGCGGTGTACCTAGACGTGACGACCGAGCGGCACTACTTCGGCTGGTACCGGCTCTGCGTCAGCGGCGGCGCCGGCTTCTGGCGCTGCAACGTGTACCGGCTCCGGCGGATCGGCTGGCTCGCTACCTCATCCGTGAACTTCGCCCGGCAGTTCCCCAACGTCGGGTCCGGCCCGTACCGCGTGCGCTGGAGCCTCGGCCGGCGACCGCTCGGGCCCACGTTGCGCTTTCAGCTCAGCTGAACGTGACGAGCGCGTCGTCCATGCGCCTGGCGCCTGACAGGCAGTCCAGGCGCGGCCTCGCCGCCAGCCGCCGACACCCAGAGCGTCCGAACTCGCCGTCGGTCAGGACCGAAAGGGTCTTTCCGAGCCAGCGGTAACACGCGATGCGCGTGGCGCCGGAGAAGAGCCCGCAGCGGCGGATCAGACCGACGTAGGTGGCGATGGGGCGGCCGAGCAGGTTCTGCACCTTCGTCCCGCGGATGCACGCAACGGCGTCGGCCGGATCTTCAATGCCACGGCAGATCTCCAGCTGAAGGGCGGGGTCCGGCGGGCCGATCACCGAGCCGGCCGTGATGCAGGCCTCGCGCTGCAACCCGGCAAGCCCCTGACAGAGCACCTCGAGGTCGCCCGGCGATCGGACCTCGAAGCCCTTCGGCCGGTTGTCGATGAACGCTCGGTACCAGCACGGCCGCACGAAGACGCCTTGCTGCGACGCGCAGAGCCTCCTTGGGTTGGTCACGGCGTCCTGCGACAGTCGGGCGTCGTCCGCGCCGATGACCGCGAACCAGTAGTCGTGGAAGGCGCCCTGCGCGCAGTCGGGCGCCGCTCGAGGCCCAAGTGCGCGGCACAGCCTGAGCGCGGGCGGCAGGCGGTCGCCGTAGATGCGCATGAACGCGTGCCCGAAGCCGTGGACGCAGCTGTAGCGCTGGTAGCGCGTCTCGGAGCCGCCGCACACCGCGGCCGCCGCCTGCGGGTCAGAGAGGTCGATCTGCGGCGCGACGCCGGTGACGAGCCCGTGGGCGAAGCCGGCCGCGCAGCCCGCGTCGTTCGTCTGCGGGAGCGAGCCCATGAGCGTCGCGAGCGTCAGCCCGTGCTCGGTCGCGTACTCGCGCCCGACCGTGTGCATGAGTCCGTGGCAGTCACTCAGGAGCCGGCCCGACGGATCGGAGTAGGCGGCCCTGGCGATCTCTTCGAGCCGAAGCGACGGATCATCGGCATCGCGCATCAGCTCCGACATCGCGACTCCGTAGCACGCGCGAGCCTCGTCGTCGTCCGCGAGCGCGGCACAGCCCGCCAGTCCTCGCTCCGGCGCGTCCGGCGGGCCGCCGGTGAGCGTCTCGGCGGAACGCTCGTCCCCGCCCGATGAGCAGCCCAGCACGACGGCCGCGACGGCGATGAGGATGCCCTGCGCGGCGA
>Ga0081455_10003145_pt1 | contig 12666 bp, 16 predicted proteins | sample TabmetS3T2R1_FD_70207 | JGI IMG/M metagenome (GOLD analysis project Ga0081455, IMG submission 70207) | Tabebuia heterophylla rhizosphere microbial communities from the University of Puerto Rico - S3T2R1 | ecosystem: Host-associated > Plants > Roots > Rhizosphere ... | reverse complement strand
CGAGGGGATGTACTTCGGCGGCGGGGCCAGCTCGATGTCGCCCTCGGCCGCCCGGGTCTTCGACGACGGGTTCTTCAGCTTGAACTCGAGCTCCTGGGCCCCCGGCGGGGCCACCACGTTGAACGTGGGGTTGGGGATGAACTCGCTGATCTTGTTCTTGATGGCGATCTTGGTCCGCCCGTTCACCTCCACGTATCGGACCACGCCCGCATAGGCGTCCGGCAGGTACTTGGTGAACGCGTCGGGCGTCTCGTACATGTGGTTGTCGGCGTCGAAGACCAGGTAGTCGACCTTGCGGGACATCGCCACTCCCCCACCGAACGAACGCCTGAACGTCCCGTACTCTACCCGGCAACATTCTGACCGTATCTAGATACGGAGGGCCCGACGCGCCTGGCGGCCCGCCGTTTCCTGGCGCCGAAATGGTTGGACGGCAACCACTTCGGCGCCCGGAACATCAGTAGCTGGGGTTGGAGGTGCTGCCGCTCGAGCCCGTCCCGGACGTCCCCGAGCTGCCGCTCGACTGCTCGGACATCACCGCGTGCCAGGTGAACTGCTGGCCACCGAAGTCGTCGGAGAAGTCGTTGCCGGTGACCTTGCCCTTCGAGTCCTCGGTGAAGGTGTAGAGGGGCTTGCCGTCGTCGGTGACCTGCTTGGTGCCGTCGGGACGCGTGATCACCGCAAGGTCGGCGACGCCGGCCGCCGCGGTCGGCGTGCCCGAGCCGGGCTGCAGGGGCTTCCAGAACGACTCGCAGGCGCCCGTGCACAGGATCATGCCGTTCGCCTCCTGTTCCGGCGTGTACAGCGCCATCCCGTTCCGGTCGACGAGGACGTCGCCGACGTTGGCGACATGCTCGACCGAGACGGTGTCGGAGCTGTTTGCCGGGGTCGACCCGGACGTCTCGTTGTTGCTGCTTCCGCCGCCGCTCGAGCCGCACGCACCGAGGGCCAGGGCGGCGGCGACGATCGCTGCGGATGCCGGTAGTCGCTTCATGTACTGCATCTCCTTGGGTAGGGGGACTGGGGCGGGAGGCCGATGCGGCGCCGAGCCGGCGGCTCTGCTACCACCGGGCCTTCGGCCCCTTGGTGGAGAACCGGGCCGCCAGTGACGCGGTCAGCAGGACGACGGCGGCCAGCTCGGTCGCGCGGGCGTTGGCGATGGCCGTGGGGTCGTAGCCCGGCTCCTGGAAGCCGAACAACGGCCTGCGCTCGCTGACGAGCAGCAGCACGAAGGAACCACCCGCGAGGGCGATTCCCCCCGCCGTCACCAGGGCCACGAGGGCACCGGCCCACGCGGCCCTGGTGAGGTGCTCGATCGGCGCGAGCAGGGCGATGGCGATCACCATCGCGGCCACGAAGTTCACGACGAACAGGGTTCCGACGGTCGGGATCGCCGAGTAGGAGTCGTTGTACTGCTGGAGGTGGATGGCCCCGACGGCGAGGATGGCCAGGGCGCCCAGGCCGCGGCCGACGAGCCAGGCCCAGGGCGGCAGGCGATGGCGGCCGCCAGCGGCGGGGAGGACTGCGGGGCGGGGGCCGGTCTGCGTGTGCATACCTAGGGATACCTGCCGCCGGCGCGGCCGGGATCTCGGGGGCGACAGATCCATGCGAGAGATCCAGGCGGGGCGGATCGCCGGTAGAAGAAAGTGTGTGGAATGCGTCCGACGAGGCACTGGTTGCCGGCTACGCCACGGGTGACCCCGACGTCGCCCGCGTGTTCGTCGGCCGCTTCCAGGACCGCGTCTACGGGCTCGCGCTCGCCATAACCCGTGACCGCCAGGCCGCCCAGGAGGTGGCGCAGGACGCGTTCCTGCGCGCCTGGCGCTACGGCGCCAGCTACGACCCCCGCCGGGGGTCGGCAACCGCCTGGCTTCTCCGGATCACCCGCAACGCCGCCCTCGACTACGTGCGGACCAGCCAGCGCCGGGTGGACCACGTCGTCGCCGACGCAGACAGCGCGATCGACGACATGGCCGGCGAGGCCGACGTGTCCAGCCCCGTCGGCGACTTGGCCGCGATCGCCGATGGCCTGAGGTCGCTGCCCACCCAGCAGCGCGAGACGTTGATGGCGGCCGCGTACTACGGGTTGACCGCACGCGAGATCAGCGACGCGTGGGACATCCCGCTCGGCACCGTGAAGACGCGGCTCCGCTTGGCGCTCGCCAAGCTGCGGGACCTGTTCGCGGGGGTGGCACCGTGAGGATCATGGACTGCACGGACCTGGCCGAGGTGGCGCCCGAGCTTGCGCTCGAGATTCTCGGCGGCGCCGAGCGAGCCGCCGCGATCACCCACCTCGAAGGCTGCGTGTCATGCCAGCAGCTGGTGGACACGCTGGCGGCCGACGCCGACCGGCTGCTCATGCTCGCGCCGAGCGCCGAGCCACCGGCCGGGTTCCAGGACCGGGTGCTGACGTCCCTGACGCAGGTTGCGCAGCCCGCGGCCCCACCCACCCGACTCCCCGCCCGGCGTGCACGGACCAGTGCACGCGCCGTTGCGGTGCTCGGGCTCGCGGCCAGCGTCGCCCTCGTCGCCCTGGTACTGGGCCTGGGCCCTGCGGCTCGCCCCAGCCCCGCCGGGGCGGAGATGCGCACGGGTGCCGGCGAGGTGGTGGGGCATGTGTTCGTACACGGCGAGCCCGAGGCGGCGCTGTTCATGACGCTGCCCGGCTGGGCCGACCAGATCGAGCGCTACGCCCCCCCGCACCAGACGTACGCGCTTCGCATCGAGCGCGGCGATCGCACGCCGCGTCTGGTGCCGCTGGACCTCGAGCACGATTCGTCCTGGGGCGCCACCCTCGACGTCGACCCCGACAGCATCACGGCCGTCGCCGTCGTCGACAGCCAGGGACACGTCTGGTGCCAGGCCGAGCTTTGACGCGACCCCGGGCGGGTAGCGTCCTCCCATGAAACGCACCATCACCGGCCGAGCTGGGGCCCGCCGCATGACGCTGGGCGAGCTCCGGCAGTTCGTCTCGTCCATCGACGGTCTGCCCGACGATGCGCTGATCAAGACCCAGGTGACCTGGCGCAAGCACCTCGTCGCCGTCACGGTCGAGGAGGAGGACGTGGGCTTTCGCGACTACGTCAAGGCCGTCGGGTCCAAGGGTGACACCGAGCGACGCAAGTCCGCCGAGCGGTCGCCCGCCCGATCGGCCGAGCTCTCCCGCCAGTAAGAGGCCGAGCGGATAGGCCCGCAAGGGGGCACCGAACAGTACGGGATTTGCAGCGCAAGCCCGGCCACCCAGCTCGGACGCCCGGCATCACCGACCACGGCGAGCCGAGACAACGTGCCCATCCGCGCATCCTTCAACGCGCGCCGGCTCAGACGGCGAACACCCCGTCCACCACGAGCAGGACGGCCGCGACCACTGCGGCCGCGGCCGTCGCTCGTGTCGCCCAGCGAAGGGCCCGCCCGCTGACGCCGTCCACGCCCACCTGGGTGGCGACGACCGTGAGCAGCCCCACGGTGAGCGCCAGCGCCACCGCGACCACACCACTGCCCCGGTCGGCGTTTGCGCTCAGGGCCAGGAACACGAGGGCCGGGCCGGCGACCAGCGGCACGGCGACCGGCACCAACGCCGCACCGCGGCCCGGCAGGGCGGGCTCCGGCGAGGGCGCGGGCCGCACGAACGCGACCGCGCCGGCGACGGCCCCGACCGCGCCCGCGGCGATCCGGAACGCCGGCGCGCTGACGTCGAGCGCGTCGAGGAGCGGGCCGCTCGCCAGCGAGATCAGGTAGACGGCGAGCCCTCCCGCCGCCCCGCCGAGCGCCGCCACCAGTGCGATGTCACGCGGGGGTCGGTCGCGTCTGGGCACGCCGAGCGCGACCCGGCCCGCGTTGGCAACCGCGACCAGGGCGACGAGCCAGAGCCAGGCCGACGGCGCCGGTTGCGACGGAACGACCGATCCGGCTCTCCCGGCCGCGTCGCCGCCGCCGCCCGTCGCCTCGACGATGGCCACAGTGCGCAGCAGGGCTGACAGCGCATGCTGCTGGTCGTCCATGCGCGTCTCGCCGTCCCGGAACCAGGCGCCCCGCACGCGGTCCGGTGCCACCGCGGCGCGCGCCTCGTCGGCGTCGGACTGGCCCCGCATGGCGAGCCCGGCGATGCACGTCGCCCGCTCGGCCAGCGGCGTGCGCAGGTCGGCGAGGCGGGAGTCGGCCTCCGCCACGCGCCAGAGGCCGGTCAGGCCCTCCCCGACCACGCCGTAGCCGCCTCCCCGGGGAACGTGTGGGCCCCTGACGACGACGCCCCAGGGCCCGAACCGCTGGCTCACCCACCGGACCTGCGACCCGAACAGGCCCGCCTGGCGGCGCGCGTAGGCGAGCTCCGCGTCCGTGAGTGGCTGACCGCCCCCGCGGTCGTCGAAGGCGACCGTCTCCGCCAGCCCGTAGGCGGCCCAGTGGTCGGGGATGGGGGGCCACAGGTCCTCGTCCACGTCGCGCCTGGTTGCGAGGTACGCCCCGATCCTGGTCGCGGCGTCGCCCCAAGGCCCCCCGGGGAACAGCCGATGGAGCTTGGCCAGGGCCCAGTACGTCTCCCCCGTGTAGTACTTCGAGTACATCCCGGGCACGGGACGCCCGGCGTCGGCGTCGTAGTAGGCGAGCACCGCGCCAGAAGGCTCGGTCTGGCCGAGCAGGAAGCGGCCGAGCCGGGCGAGCAGCTCGTCGTGGCGACCGTCCCCGGTGTCGGCGCGTCGCTCCGCCAGCCCGGCCACGAGGAGCGCGGTCGCCCCGGCCGAGACCTCGCCTCGGTAGCGCGGGGCGGCCCAGCCGTCACGCTCGACGAGTCGGTCGAGCGCCCAGGCCGTCCCGCGATCGGCGACCTGGAGCGCACCGGGGATCCCGGCGCCGGCCGCCTGGTACAGGCCCATGCCCGCGCCCATGTGCCGGACGACGTTGTAGTCGGCGGCGGCCGCGTCGTGGTCGGCGTCGTAGAGGTACAGCCAGCGGCCGTCGTCCTGCTGGTTGCGGGCGAACCAGTCGACGGTCTCCGTCGCCGCGGCGCGGAGCGCGGCCGCGTCCACCGCCGGGCAGCGCTCGGGCGGCGACAGCACGCCGAAGACGGCGACGGCGATCCCGCCGAAGGCGAGGGCGGCGAGCGCCACTCGCGTCCACGGCCGGCGCGGTGTGCGGGCCATGGTCAGCGCGGCCCGCGGGCGGCGACGCCCGAGCGATGCCGAGCGCGTGCGGCGGGCAACAGCAGCGTGGGGAACGCGAACCACGCGGTCAACGGCAGCCGGCTGAGCACCCGGGCGACCGCCGCGGGGCCGGTCGACAGGTCGCCGTTGCGGTCGGTGAGCGTGACCGGGGTGCCGGGCCGGCCCTCGAGGACGCGGAACCGGGCCAGCCAGTCCAGGGCACCGATCGAGGACGCCAGGCGCTGGTGCCGCGGGTTGCCCGGATCGATCGCGACCAGGCGATCGCGCGTCGACGGCACCGCCCAGATGACGAGGGCCGCGATCGCAAGGTACGAGAAGACCTGGACCGACGCCGAGACCTCGATCGCGACGTGGAAGCACACCGCCACCCACACCGCCGCGTAGCGGGTGCCCCGCCACCACAGGCCGACGGCGATGAACAGCTCGGTGAGCACGATCAGCTTGGCTGCGTACGTGTGGAACGAGCGGTCGGCGAGCAACGAGACCGCCCATGCGGGGAGGGGCGACGCATCGAGGCGGTCACGCACCTGCACGATCCGATGCCACGTGACCGTCCCGCCGAACCAGTCGGGGTCGACGAGCTTGCTCAGGCCGGACGCCCCGTAGACCACGGCGGCCTCGAACCTCAGCAGCCACAGCGGCCAGGCGGGAGCGCGCAGGTCGAGTGGCGGCAGTCGCCGCCGCCTCCGCAGCCACGCATCCACGGAGAGCTCGCGCCCGCACGGCGCGACTGCCAGCGCCGCCAGCACGATCAGGAGATAGGCCCGGTTGCTGTGGAAGTGCGTGGTTGACAGGAACAGGTTGTAGGCGACGACGCCGAGCGTCGCCCCCGTCGCCAGGCGGGTGCAGAAGCCGACCGACATCGCCACGGCTGCAACCACGCCGATGGCCAGCACCGCGCCGTACAGCGGACGGGGCAGGTCGGGGTACCACGCGGCGTACGGCTCGTAGAACGCATCGCGATAGATCCGTCCGCCGAGCGCGTCAACGACGAACGGGCGCAGGTGCAGCAGCGTCACCGGTCCGACCAGGATCCGTAGCAGCGCCAGCGACCGCATGCTGACGCGCCGGCCCAGGAGCGCATCCACGGCGTCGATCGGGCTCGCCGGCGGCCGGGGTGCGACCACCGCCGTCACGTCGCCTCCGGCCGGTCGTCGCTGCGCAGCACCGTCACCTCGGGGCGGTCGGTGTTGTGCCAGGTGGTGACCGTCGCCTCCAGGTACCGCGTCTCGTCGTCGCGGGGCGTGTGCGCGGCGACGTAGTCGAGGGCGGCAGCCAGGAAGGCCACCTGATTGTCGAGCCCGGCATCTGCGTGGTGGCGCGCCTCCGGGCGCCCCAGCCCGCGCCCCACGACCAGCTCGTCCCACCGGTAGCCGTCCCAGGGCCGGGTGACGGGCACCCGGGCACCGTCGCTGGTCACCCTGACGATCTCCGCCTGCCAGGTGCTCGACTCCGGGAACATCTGGAAAGCGAACTCCTTGTGCGCGGACCAGTAGCCGCGCGCCACGAGCGCGAGTTGCACGACCACGACCAGCGCCACCACGAGCCGTCGAGCGATGACCCGTGCCCGTGTGTCCACCCCGAGACCATGGCACGGATGCGGCCGCCGCGACGACACGCCACGCTCGGGGATCCACCACCGGGCGCCGCCGATCCGGTATGCCTCGTCCACCAAATTCCTGTGGGGAGGTCCGAAATGATCGCTGGCCTGTTCGTCGGCCTGATCCTGTTTCTCGTCGCAACGTTCCCGGCGACCTGGCTGCTCATGCTGTTCCTCGGGAACATCGGGACCAACGTGTCGTACTGGGGGGCCCTCCCGGTCGGCATCCTGGCTTCGGCCCTCATCGGCGCCGCCGGGTCCCAGGGGGACTATCGCTAGGGCCCACTGGTCGCGCCGGACGGCGCACCGTACACCGGGGCGTTCACACTGCGACCGGCCCACCTCGGGTGAAGGCAAGTCGTAGGACGAACAGGTTGCGGGCGCCGTCCGGATAGCCGACGCGGCCGCCGACCCAGGCGTGCACGACCATCCAGAGCCCGTCCGAGTCGCTGAACACCTCTGGCCCCCCGGGGCCCTGAGCATTGTCAGACGACGCCAGCCAGGGTCCCCTCGCCGGCTTGCGGCACGGGCCCAGCGGCGTTTCGCACACGGCGTACCCGACGGCGTAGTTGGCGGTTCGCCAATCGTTCCCCGAGTAGAAGAGGTAGTACCGGCCACCCTGGGCGACCATCGTGGGGCCCTCGACGACGCCCGCCTCCCACGGCTGGTCGGCGCCGATGAGCGGCTGGGCCGAACCCACGAGCCGGAGCCCGTCGGTGGTCAGCTCGGACGCCACGAGGAGGCCGTGGCTCTTCCATTGGAGGAACACCCGCTCGTCCGGCGCGACGAACGGGCTCGGATCGATTGCCCCGCCCGGGTCGGAACAGATGAACGGGCCACTGGACTGGTCGACGAACGGACCCGCCGGGTCCTCCGAGCGCGCCACCGAGATGCACTGGCGACCATCGGGCGTGCCGACCGTGTAGTAGAGGACGTACCCGCCGAGGCGCGCGAGGACGCTCGGAGCCCAGACCCGCGACGGGCTCTGGGCCGCCCAGGTGGGCAACGTCGGCAGCGCGTCGCCGAGGGACGCCCCCCTGAACAGGCTGCCGGCGGTCAGCACCGGCACGTGCCTGTGGCCGCTGCTGGTCGAGTAGGCGTAGTGGACGTCGTCCACGACCAGCACGAACGGGTCGGCGAAGTCGTCGCAGTAGGCCACCTGCTGGTCGCCGAACGCTCGGCGCAGCCCGCCGAGGCCGCCGCCGCCGATGTTCGGGCGGCCGTCGACGGACACCTGCGCCGTGGCACCGGACCGAAGGGCCACGCCCTCGCAGCGACCGCCACGGCCCGCAACCACGATCGCGATCGCGCCCGCGACGACCACGGCCCCGGCGGCTACCGCCCCTCGTCGCATCTCACCTCCCAGCACGGCCGCGCCCACCCTTGCAGCTGCGGCGGTCGCTTCGCGGCCCTGTCCTAGGCTTCCGCGGGACGCGGGCGCCATACGGGCGGGGAGCGGTGGTCGACGGCACGAGCGAGGAGGCGCAGCGGCCCATGGAGGATCTCACCGACCGTGTCGCCGTGGTGATCGGCGGCGGAAGCGGGATCGGGCGTGGCATCGCGCTCGGCCTCGCGGCCGAGGGCATGCGGGTCGTGGTCGCGGACATCGACGCGGCCTCCGCCGAGGCCGTCCGGGACGAGGTCGCGGCCGCCGGCGGAAGGGCCACCGCAGCAGGGGTGGACGGCACGGACCGCCAATCGCTCGGCCGCTTGGCCGACGACACCGTGGCCGAGCATGGCGCCGTGAACGTGCTGTCCACCAACGTCGGGGTCGTCGCCGACCGACCGCTCACCACCGCCTCCGAGGCCGACTGGGCCTGGATCATCGAGTTCAACCTGCTGTCGGCGGTCCGCGCCGTGGACGTCTTCCTGCCCCGCCTGCGCGCCTCGGGGCGGGCGCACATCGTGATCACCGCCTCGCTGGCGGCGCTCCTGGCGCCCCCCAGCGTCGCCGGCATCCACCTCGGCCTCTACACGGCCACCAAGCATGCGCTCCTCGGGTACGCCGAGTCGCTCCGCGGCGAGCTCGCCGGCGAGGGCATCGGCGTCTCGCTGCTGTGCCCGGGGATGGTGCAGTCCAACCTCGCGGCCACGTCGGCACGCCACCGGCCCGCACGGCACGGCGGTCCGCTGCCACCCCCGCCGGCGCGCGAGCCGTTGGCCACGTCGATGGCGCCCGAGGCGGTCGGCCCCGTGGTGGTCCGCGGCATCAGGTCCAACCGGCTCCACATCCTGACGCACCCGGCGAGCCTCGGTCTCGTCGACGCCCGCCACGCCACGCTCGTCGACGACTTCGCGTTCTTCGCCGACGCCTGACCGGAGGGGCGGTGCGCAGGCCCGCCCCTCCGGCATCGGTAGCGTTCGCCGCCCCGGGGTCAGCGGACCGCGGTGCGCTGGAATGTGCGCATGGCCGCCATGGTCAGCGCCACCGCGAACACCACGACCACGCCGAGGCTCAGGGCCGCCATGACGGTGGTGTTGCCCATGCCCCAGATGTCGTGGAGGCCGTTGCCAGTGCGGTCCACCAGGCCGTAGCGGACGAGGGCGAGGACGTGGGTGATCGGCAGCAGCTTGCCGATCACCGTGAGCCCGGCGGGCAGCGCGCTGATCGGGAAGAAGGAACCGGCGAAGAAGAACGGGACGATGGCGACCGGCGGTAGCGCCCCGATGTACTCCTCCTGCGTCTGTAGGCGATTGGCGAGGATCTCGGCCGCGCCGTACATGGCGACGGCGAAGGCGAGTGTGCCAGCGGCGAACCACATCACGCCGGTGGCCTCGAGCTGGAACTCGGCGCCCCGCAGGGCGGATGCGCCGAGGAGGACGGCAACCTGGAGCGCGCTGAGCGCAACGGCGACGACGAGGTTCCCGGCGACGATCGACGCCCGGGACACCGGCGCGGCCAGCAGGTCGCGCAGGCCACCGCCGAGGCGGTCGACGACCACGCCGAGGCCGGACTGCATGCAGCTCAGTGGCACCAGGAGCCCGATGGTGGCCACGGCGACGAAGCTCATGTAGTCGACGCCGCCGACGGGGGTGCCGAACGTGTCGGCCAGGGCGGGAACGACCACCATGGCGAACAGGAGCGGCGCGAGCAGCGGGATCAGCAGCTCGCGGGGTGTCCGCGCGCTGATGGCGAGGCGCCGCCGGGCGAGGGTGGACACTGCGGCCAGGCGGCCGGTCGCGGATCGGGGCCAGGCGATTGTTGCCGGCGCCTCCAATGTCGCGGTGCTGGTGACGGCTGTCATGGGGCCTCCTTCGGGGACCGGATCGGTTTGGGGCTGGTGGATCGCCGCCGGGTGCCGGCGCCGCGGGCCGGCACCCGGCGAACGTCAGGCGGCGAGGGTCTCGCCGGTGAGCTGGAGATAGACGTCGTCGAGCGTGGGCCGGCGGGTGGTGATGGCGGTGGCCGCCAGCCCGAGGTCGGTGATGGCCGCGAGCGCCTCGCGGGCCGGGCGGTCATGCACCGGAACGTGCACGGTGGCACCGACCGCGAACGTGTCATCGCCCGCCACGCCCCTCGACCGCAGGGAGTCCAGGGCGGAAGGAACGTCGCCGTCGAGGCGCAGCTCGACCAGCTCGCGACCCAGGCGGGCGAGCAGAGCGGCCGGGCTGTCCAGGGCGACGATCCGGCCGTGGTGCACGATGGCGACCCGATCGCAGAGCTGCTCGGCCTCGTCCAGGTAGTGCGTGGTGAGGAGGATGGTCATGCCGGCGCGCGCCCGGAGCCCGGCGATGACGTCGAGCAGCTCGAAGCGGAAGCGCGGGTCGAGGCCCACGGTGGGCTCGTCGAGGAACAGCACCGTGGGCTCCGAGATCAGGGCCCGGGCGATCTCGAGTCGGCGGCGCTGGCCGCCGCTGAAGCTGTCGACCGTCCGGTCGATCACCTCGCCGAGACCGAAGGGGTCCACCACCGCAGCGATGCGATCCGCCGCCCGGGTGCCATCGAGGCCCCACAGGCGTGCGTGCACCTGCAGGTTGCGCCGGCCCGTCAGGCCGCGATCGACGACCGGCTCCTGGAACACGACCGCGCTCGCCCGCCGCGCCGCGATCGGATCGGCGGCGACGTCGAACCCGGCCACCTCGGCTGTGCCCGACGTCGGGGCGATGGTTGTCGTGAGCATGCCGACGGTCGTCGACTTGCCCGCACCGTTGGGGCCGAGAAGGCCGAAGACCTCGCCCGGTGGCACGGTGAAGTCGATGCCTTTCACGGCCTCGACGCCGCCGGCATAGGTCTTCGTCAACCTCTCGACCCGGATGGCAGCTGTGTGGTTGGCAGTCATGCCCGGGAGGACGATCGACCGGCGCCAAAAGTGATCCGAGCGCGGCGGGACATTTGTCACGTCACAAATGGGGCGGCGAATTCGTCCCCTCTGTGCACGCCCCGGCCGGTGCCGCGAACCTGGAGGAACCCATGGACCGCTCTCCGCCCCCCAGCGGCCCCCGCGAGATCGACGTCCGGCTCGGACGGGCCTGGCGGGACCACCACCGCCACCTCCTCGACGTCGCCTTCCGCGTGCTCGGGAGCATCAGTGAGGCCGAGGACGTCGTGTCGGAGGCGTACGCCCGGCTCCTGAAGGCCGACCTCGACCAGATCGACGACGTCGGGGGTTGGTTGGTCGTCGTGGTCAGCCGGCTCTCCCTCGACCAGCTCCGCTCGGCCCGCTGGCGGCGCCAGTCCCACGGCGCGGCGCCGCCCGAGGACCGCCCCACCGCACAACCCGGACCGACCGATCCGGCCGACCGGATCACCCTGGACGACGAGGTCCGGATGGCGCTCCACGTGCTCCTCGCCCGACTGACGCCCGCCGAACGCACCGCCTACGTCCTCCACGACGTGTTCAAGTACTCGTTCGACGACATCGGCGGGATCGTGGGCCGGTCACCCGCCGCCTGCCGTCAGCTCGCGGCGCGGGCCCGGCAGCGGATCCACGTCGACGGTGGCGCCGCGCGGTTCGCGGTCGAGTCGGACGACCAGCGCCGCGTCACCGAGGCGTTCATCGCCGCCGCCTCGACCGGCGATCTCGACGGCCTGCTGGCCGTCCTCGACCCCGACGTGGCCGGCCAGGCCGACCTCGGAGGCGCCGCCGGGCCGTTGCCGCCGGTCGTCGGGCGGGACGCGGTCGCACCCCTGTTGCTGCGCTTCCTGGGGCCCGGCTCGTCCACGACGCTGCTGTCGCTCCCGGTCGGCGACGGCGCCACCGTCGTCGCCCTGCGGGACGGACGCGTCTACGGCACGTTCACGTTCGAGCTGCGCGGTGGACGGGTCCACCACATCGACGGTCTCCTCGACCCGGCGAGGCTGGCGGACCTCAACGTCATCCTCGACTCGTGACGGGCACGCCGAGGCGACAGATCGTTCGACCGCTGCGCTACGTCGTCTTGACGACGAGGACCGCGCAGTCCGCCTCGTGGGTCACCGAATTCGGGATGCTGCCGAGTGCGCGGCGCTTCATGCCCTTGTTGCCCACGACGAGAATCTCGGCGCCGCACTTCTTCGCGAGGCGGACGAGCACGTCGGCGGCGTAGCCCTCCTCGGCCAGCGTCCGGCAGCGAACGCCCTCCTGCCGGAGCCGTGCCTCCGTCTGCGCGACCACCTCGCGTTGCTCTGACGTGTCTGGGCGGTTGTAGGCGGTGAGCAGGACCAGCTCCGCCTCGAACCGCCGCGCGATTTCGGCCGCCATCTTCACGGCCTCGGCGGCCGTGGGCGACGCATCGACACCGACGGCGATGGTCGTGAGCATGAGGGCGTGAGTATGTTCGGTCCGCGCCCGAATGTCCACCTTCTGACCGGGGAGGAGCAATGGAGCCGCGGAGGGTGCCGCGATGAGCGGGCAGACCATGCGGGCGGCGCTGTGCCGCGAGCACGGGCCGCCCGAGGCGGTCGCGGTCGAGGCGGTCGAGCGTCCC
>Ga0081455_10006371_pt1 | contig 12668 bp, 10 predicted proteins | sample TabmetS3T2R1_FD_70207 | JGI IMG/M metagenome (GOLD analysis project Ga0081455, IMG submission 70207) | Tabebuia heterophylla rhizosphere microbial communities from the University of Puerto Rico - S3T2R1 | ecosystem: Host-associated > Plants > Roots > Rhizosphere ... | reverse complement strand
GCGCTTTTCCTGGCGTGCTCGAAGCCGTGCATGCCCATGCTCCACTGCAGCGCCACGATGGCGCCCTTCACCGGCTGCAGGAGACCGATCGCCAGTGCGAGGGTGGTCGGCAGCCATAGCGCCAGGTGCGTCCAGTACGACGGCGCAAAATGGGTCTCGACGTAGAGCACGGCCGGCACCAGAGCGTGGCCGACGATGAAGATCACCACGTAAGCCGGGAAGTCGTCGGCCCGGTGATGATGCAATTCCTCGCCGCAGGCTTCGCAGCGATCGCTCACCTTGAGGAAGGCCCGAAACATCCGGCCCTCGCCGCAGCGCGGGCAGCGGCCAAGAAGCCCGCGGACGATCGCAGGCATACGCGACGACGAGGGCTGCAGGTTGCGCATCGGGCTCTCTGATGGGTCTTGCGCTGAATGTATCCATACAATAATCTGCATTATCCTTACACTCAACGCACGATGCGGAGAAATGTATGGATTGGACCCCTACGCTTGCCGACCGGGAGGGTCCGGTCTATCGGCGCATCGTCGAGGCCTTGAGCGCGGACATTGCGAGCGGGCGGCTGCATCGCGGGCAGCAATTGCCGACCCACCGCGCGCTGGCAAAAGCGCTCGGCATCGATCTCACCACCGCCACGCGCGCCTATGCCGAAGCGCGACAACGCGGCCTCACGGAAGCGCGCGTCGGTCGCGGCACGTTCGTCGCCGAAAGCCTGTCGCATGTCCGGCATGCCGCCGCCGCGCAGCCGCAGTTCGACCTGTCGATGAACCTGCCTCCGCAACCGATGGAAGCCGACCTCGAAGGCCGGCTCACGCGCGGCATCGCCGCGATCCAGCGCGAGGTCGGTTTCTCCGCGCATCTCAACTACCGGGAGCCGGGAGGAAGCGAAGCCGAACGCGACATCGCAGGAGCGTGGCTTCGCTCGCGCATTCCCGATGCGCGCGGCGATCGGCTGGTGATCTGTCCGGGGACGCAGAACGCCCTGTTCAATCTGCTCGTCGCGCTGACCTCCCCGGGAGACGTCGTGCTCACGGAAACGCTCACCTATCCCGGCATGAAGGCCGCGGCGGCCCATACGGGCGTGCGCCTCATCGGGGTCCCCATCGACAAGGAAGGCATTCTTCCCGATGCGCTCCACTCCGCATGTCGGCAACACACGCCCAAGGCGGTCTACCTGATACCGACGATCCACAATCCCACGACCGCGACCATGCCGCTCGCGCGGCGCCAAGAGGTTGCCGGTGTCCTTCGCGCCAACGACGTCCTGCTGTTCGAAGACGATGCCTACGGCATGCTCGACCCCACCGCTGTGCCGATGGCTTCGCTCATCCCCGAGCGAACATATTTTTCCGCGAGCCTTTCCAAATGCATCGCGCCGGGGCTGCGCGTGTCCTTTTTGCTGACGCCCGATTCCGACTCGGCCGGGCTGGTCGCCGCCGCACTGCGTGCAAGCGTGCAGATGCCGACGTTTCTGATGGTCGCGCTGGTCACGCGGTGGCTCGAGGACGGCAGCGCCGATGCGATCATCGCCGCGATCCGCGACGAAGCGAGGGCGCGACAGAAGCTGGCCGCGGAGGTGCTCGCACGGCATGCCTTTTCGCGACATCCGAACGGCCACCACATCTGGATCCCCTTGCCGCGCACCTGGAGCAGGACCGAGTTCGCCTCGCACGTCCAATGGCAGGGGCTGGCGATCGTCACTGCGGAAGCGTTCAGCGTCGAGGACCGCCAGCCGCATGCGATCAGGGTCTCGCTCGGTGCCGCCGCGAGCCGCTCCGAGCTGGTCAGAGCGCTGGAGATCCTCTCCACGGCATTAAGGTCATCGGCGGCCGGGACACACGTCGTTTAAGGGCGCGTACTCATAAAATCCCTGCGGAGCAATTAGCCGACGGTTGTCACTAGTGTGGCGGTTCAGAAGTCCGCATCATTCTTGCGGCGAGTCCGAAATGCGGACTTCTGAACCAAAGCCACACTAGATCAGTAAGTTGCTAGTGTCCCTCGATTCCGAAGTTCGCAAACGAGGGTGCCGCACAATGATGCGAACTTCGGAATCGGGACACTGGTGGGTTTGTTGCCCGCCCTGCGCCAAGCCGCCATACTGTCGGCACAACAAGCACGAGGAAGCGGGATGAAGCTTGTTACATTCGTGAAGGCGGGCGAGGAACGGCTCGGACTCTTCGCGGGCGAAACCGTGATTGATCCGCTACTCGCCGGGGGCAGCCCTGCAGTGTTCGGGAGCGCGTTAACCTTCATCAGGTCCGGGCTGGTGGGCCTTGAGGCCGCGAAGGCAATTCTCGTTCATCCGCCGCGGGAGGCGACGATAGCGCTGAAGGATATGACCCTCACTGCACCAATCCGTCCCGCGACTATCCTGTGCAGCGGCAGCAACTACCGTGACCATAATGCCGAAAAGGCGAACACGCCGATCAGCGGCAAGGAGCCGGAATTTTTCGTCAAGACCGCCGACTGCGTGGTAGGGCCGAACGAGCCGATCGTCTTCGACGATCGCTTCTCCAAGAAAATCGATTGCGAAACGGAGCTTGCCGTCGTCATCGGCAAGCCCGGCCGCTTCATCGAGACGGCCCGCGCACTCGAACACGTGTTCGGCTACACCATCGTCAACGACGTGACGGCACGCGACCGCCAGGTACGAAGAACGCCCGAAGGGATGACGTGGTACGAGCTCGGCTCGGGCAAAGCGTTCGACTCCGGTGCGCCGCTCGGGCCCTGTATCGTAACCGCGGACGAGATCGGTGATCCGCAGAATCTCAAGGTGATATCGCGGATCAATGGCGAGCTTCGCCAGTCGAGCAACACCTCGAACATGATCTGGACTTGCGCCGAGCTTATTCATTTCTTCTCGCGCAACTTCACGCTCAAGTCCGGCATGGTGATCATCACAGGCACGCCGGCGGGCACCGCGTGGTCGGCCGACAAGGAGCTGGGCGGCAAGGGCGTGACGCAGCCGGGCCTCGTGCCCGCGACGCGCTACTGCCTGCCAGGCGATATCGTCGAATGCGAAGTGGAGAAGATCGGCGTTCTGCGCAATCCCGTCGCGCAGGTCTTGAACATCGCTGCCGAAGCGGTCATTCGCTGAACAAACCTGCCAAAGGCGGGGAAACCGCCCGGTCCGAGGAAATACTGAAATTCACCCAGGGAGAATTGAAATGCATCGCCGCAGATTTCTGCAAGGCGCGCTCGCCGGTTCCACTTTCGCAATTCCAATGATCGGACCTTTTGTTTCGTCAACCACAGCGCAGGGCTGGCCTTCACGCAACATCACGATGATTGTCCCGTTCCCGCCGGGTGGACAGGCCGATCTCGCGGCGCGCCCTGTAGCGCAGGCGCTCGAGAAGATTCTCGCTAGGTCGGTCGTGGTCGACAACCGCTCTGGGGCTGGTGGCATGGTCGGAAATGCCTTTGCGGCGCGCGCCGAGCCCGATGGCCACACGATGCTCATGGCGCTGTCGTCGATGACGTTTCTGCCGGAAGCCGAGCGGCTTTACGATCGCAAGCCCTCTTATGAGCTGGATCACCTTGTCCCGATCGCCCGTGTGCTCGCCGATCCCGCTGTGCTCTGCGTTCGCAGCGACGCACCGTGGAAGACGGTCGCCGATCTCGTGGCCGACGCGAAGAAGCGCCCCGGCGAAATTTCGTTCAGCTCGTCCGGCAACTATGGCGCGGCGCATGTGCCATTCGAGATGTTTCAGCAGGCGGCTAATATCAAGCTCCTGCACGTGCCGTATCGCGGCGGCGGCCCAGCGCTCACCGCCTTCCTCGGTAAACAGGTGGACATCACCGCGCAGGCGCCTGGCCCGATCACGCCGCATATTCAGGGCGGCGCGGCCCGGCTCCTGGGCAATTGGGGATCGAAACGCGCCGCCGAATATCCCGACGTTCCGACCTTCATCGAGATGGGCTACGAGGCGGTCGAATACTACATCTGGGCCGGCCTGTTTGTGCCGAAGGGCACGTCCGCGCCGGTGATCGCGCGGCTGCGCGACGCGATGCGGGACGTGATGAAGAACCCGCAGGTGACTGACGTTTTCGTCAAGGCGGCGAGTCCGCCCGCTTATTTGGACCAGCCGGAATTCCAAGCCTTCGTCGACGCCGACGCCAAGCGTCTCATCCCTGTCGTAAGAAAGATCGGCAGACTGGACGAGAAATGAGGATTGAAGGCAAGGCGGCTCAAATAGGTCTTGCCCGGGTATCAGGGCCAACGCCAGCTTCAGCAGCGAGAGCCTACGACTCGTTCCGCGCATCTCGATGCAGCAATGACGTAGAGCCGAGACCGGCCTGGAGCGTGGTGGAAAGCGCATGCCACAACGCGGGATCAGCACAAGAATTCACGTCGGATTTGGCCACATCTCGGGAATGCTGGTCTTCCCAACTTTTTGGGGCCTCACCGCATAATCATGAAGCGTTCGGTGCCTTCTCGTCGGACGCAACCAAGGGAGGAAGACAATGACGAATGGACAGGGGGATGCACTCACGCGCCGCGCAACGCTGGCGGCCGCGGTGGCGGGTTTCGGAGCGTTCGCGTATGTCAATTCGGCGAAGGCGCAGGTAGCGCCGAAAATCTTCGTGCTCGTGCATGGTTCATGGCATGGCGGGTGGTGCTGGCGCCGCGTGAGCGACCGGCTCGAGAAACTGGGCCACAAGGTGTATACGCCGACTTTGACCGGACTGGGCGAGCGCTCGCACCTGCTCGATGAGAAGGTCAACCTGACGACCCACATCACCGACGTCGTCAACGTCATCAAATGGGAGCGGCTGACCAATGTGGTCTTGTGTGGGCACTCCTACGCCGGCTACCCGGTTTCGGGCGCCCTAGAGCAGATAGGTTCGGCGGTCTCCTCGATCGTCTTTCTCGACTCCTTTTTGCCGGACAATGGCGACAGCATCCTCGAGAAGGGCAATCCACGCGTCGCCGATTCCATCCGGGCGGCGGTCGAGAAGAAACAGCTCAGCCTGCCGCCGCTGCCGGCCTCGTTCTTCCAGGTCAATGAGGCCGATCGCGCCTGGGTCGACAGCATGTGCACGCCGCAGCCGCTCGGCACGTACACGGAGAAGCTGATGCTGACCGGCGCCCGCGAACGCATCGCCAGGAAGACCTACATCCGCGCCAAGGGCTATGCCCAGCCGATCTTCGATGCGGCCGAAGAGAAGTTGAAGAAAGATCCGACCTGGCGTGTGCTGCCCGTCCAGAGCGGCCACGACGTCATGGTCGACGCACCGGACCGCCTGGTGGAGATGCTGCTCGAAGCGGCTTAATTCTTGGCCGAGTTTTGCAACATGGCGGTCATCATTCGGTTGGTCTGGCCACGTTCGCGTTGGGCTGGCTTGATGGGAGGGCCGAGGTTGACCGAAGCGCGCCTCACCGTGGTTGTCGGAGGCGGCCGCTATGCGGCGCACCAAGAATAGGGCGCTGACGGCAGGTTGCATGGCAGGCGCACCTGCAAGTCACGCAAGGTTTGACGGCCTTCAGGGATACGCCTAGCGTTGCAGCAACGATGGGCACAGGGGAGGCGCTGTGCATGCATCCGGTCCGACTCTTCTGTTGGCATTTTATGGCCTACCCTTATCTGCCGTCGGACTTCGACGCGCGCTACGACAGCGGATGGGTCACCGTTCCGAATACGCTGTGGGATCGCGAGCGCGCGGGCGATCTCTATCAGGGGTACATCGATCAACTCGTCTATGCCGACGAGCTCGGCTTCGACGGCATGGTGCTGAACGAGCATCACCAGAACATCTATGGCCTGATGCCGTCGCCCAACATCATCGCGGCGGCGCTGACGCAGCGCACCAAGCACGGCAAGATCGTCGTTCTCGGCAATCTTTTGCCGTTGCACCGCAATCCGCTGCGGGTGGCCGAAGAATACGCCATGATCGACAACATGAGCGGAGGCCGGCTGATCGCGGGCCTCGCGATCGGCGGCGGGCCCGAGGCCTTCAACTACAACGTGCCGCAGCCGCAGGCTCGCGACCAGTTCTGGGAAGCGGTGGACCTGATCAAGCGCGCCTGGACGGAGCCCGGCCCGTTCGAGCACGACGGCAAATATTATCCGCTGCGCTACGTCAATCTGTGGCCGCAGCCCCGCCAGCGGCCGCATCCGCCGATTTGGATTCCTGGCGCACTCAGCCTGGAGACCATGGAGGAAACCGCAAAGCGCGGGCACGACTATTTCCTGTCCTCGCGCGCCCACGGGCCGGCGACCCAGCGGGCCGCCCAACGCTTCGGCGAGATCATCCGGCGACACGGCGGCGAATTTCATCCCTTCCGCATGGGGCTGTTGATCTCGGTCTACGTGTCCGAGAGCGATGAGCAGGCGCGCGCGGAGTCGCGCGAGGGGGTCTGGTATTTCATCAAGAACACGCTCAAGGGGCATCTGCGCAACCATGGGCGGATGTTGACCTTCGGCATCGGCGTTCCGTCGATGACGGTGGCCTCCTACGACAGCTTCCTCAAGAACGCCCGGCCCGAAAACAAGATGCTGGGAGATTGCGACAGCTGGGAGGAGCTCGATCAGTTCGGCTCCATCATCGTCGGCAGTCCCGCGACCGTGCGAAAGCGGCTGTGGGAGCTGATCGAGCAGGCCCAGATCGGCAACTTCCTCGTCCAATTTCACTTCGGCAACATGGAAGACAGGCTGGCGCGCAAGAGCATGCGCCTGTTCGCGACCGAGGTCGCCCCGGCGCTGCGCCGCGATTCCGCGGACCTGTTCGCGCGCAGCTTTCCGGCGCTGGGCGACATCGCGATGGCCGGAGCGGCGCAATGAGCCGTGCTCTCGACGTCGGCGGCCGTGCCGTGGCGGTGGCGGAGACCGGGTCCGGCGCGCCGCTCGTCTATCTCCATGGTTTCGCCGATATCCACGGCAGCAGCAGCGATTGGCTGCCGTTCCATCGCGCGCTCGCGGCGAAGGTCCGCGTCGTCGCGCCCGCGCATCCCGGCTGCGGCGTCAGCGAGGAGAACGAGGAGATCGACACCATCGAGGACGTGGTCTTCCACTATCTGCAGTTGCTCGATGCGCTGGAGATCGGCGCGTTTCACCTCGCCGGAGCCTCGATCGGCGGCTGGATCGCGGCCGAGCTCGCGATACGGCTCCCGGAGCGCGTGCGCTCGCTCGCCCTGATCGGCGCCACCGGGCTCTTCGTACCGCAGCATCCGATCGCCGACATCTTCATGATGGTGCAGGCCAAGAACGGCGGCGACTACTCCGACTTCAGGCATACCTTGTTCCGCGCCGCCGGCGCGCCCGAGGCCCTGGCGATGTTTCCCGACGGCCGCATGCCGGCCGAGCGCGAGCTCCTGCGCTACCGCATGTTCCGGCTCGCCTCCCGCATCGGCTTCTCGCCGCCCTACCTGCATCACCGCAAGTTGCGCGACCGATTGCACCGGTTCACCGGACCCGCCGCGGTGATCGCCGGCGAACGCGATAGTCTGGTTCCGATCGCCCACGCGCGGGCCTATGCTCAAGGCCTGCGCAACGCGCAACTGAAGCTGGTCGCCGAGGCCGGCAACAGCGTCGCGGTGGAAAAGCCGGGCGAGGTCGCCGCGGCGGTGCTGGCATGCGTCGGTCGCGCCGGCGCGGCGTCGGCGGTCGAAGGTCGGGACAACGCTTTGCAATAACATGCGCGCGCACGAGGGAGGGATTGAATGTTGCACCAAACGGTTCTCACCGTGCCGGCGATCGCGCTTGCTTGCTGGCTCGCCGCGTCGCCCGCCGGTGCCGCGAGCTTCGACGTCGCGATTTTCCACACCGAGCGCGATGCGCTCGCTGACGCGTTCAAGTTCTGGGCGGCGGAGATCGACAAGCGCACCGACGGGCGCGTGCAGTTCAAGCCGAGCTATTCGGGCGCTCTGACGTCGGCGGTCGAGACGCTGGCCGCCGTGCGCAACGGCGTGGTGCCGGTCGGCCTGACGGCCGCGAGCTTCAGCTCCGGGGCGATGCCGGCGCTCGGCTATCTCGAGGCCGTCGGCGGACTTCCAAACGACGCCGATCAGATGCGCAAGGCGCTCGACGGCGTGCAATCGCCGCTGGCCGACCTGATGCGGAAATACGGCGTCGAGCTGATGTTCACGCAGCCCACCTTCGAGCTCGTCGTCGTATGCAGCGGCAAGCATCTCAAGGCGGTAGGCGACTGGCCCGGAACGAAGGTGCGCGCGGCCGGGCGGTGGCAGAGCCAGCAGGTCCTGGCGCTCGGCGGTGCGCCGACCGCGATCGATCCCGGCGAGCAATACCTGGCACTGCAGAACAAGACCGTCGACTGCGCGCTCTCGGTGCCGAACCTGGTGCTCTCGCTCAAGCTCCATGAGGTGGCGCCCAAGCTCACCGCCCTGCGCCAGGCCGTGAACTTGTCGCTCCTGGTCATGAACCCGCGCACCTGGCGGTCGATCTCCGCCCAGGACCAGGCGACCGTCGCCGCCGTCTCGACCGAAGCCCGGCAGCGCGCGATCACCAACATGCGTGCCGTCGCCGACAAGGGCCTCGCAGACCTCAAAGGCATGGGCTCCGACGTCTACGCGCTCAACGATGCGGAGCTGAAAGCCATGAAGGAGAAGATGAAGCCGGTGTTCGACAAGATCGCCGAGGGATCGGGCGAGGCCGGAAAGCCGTTCGCGGAACAGCTCAAGCCGTACTGGTAGGGAAGGCGGGCGGCGCCCCTCCCCCGGCGTCGCCGCCCGCGCCGTGGCGGCCGACATGGCACATGGCCGATCATGGATCGACGCGGCGGAGGCGCTCACGCGCGCCGTCAACCGGGTGTTTGCGCTCGGAGCTTCTCTCTTGGTGGCGGCAATCGTCGCGGTCGTCGTTCGCGAGGTCGTGCTGCGCTACGGCTTCAACACGCCGTCCACCTGGGCGCTCGATGCCGCCCGATACCTGCTGCTGTTCACCTTTTTTCTCGCGCTCGCGCCGGCGCTCGAGAGCGGCCACCACGTCCATGTGGACCTGTTCGACTCGCTGTTTCCGCCGTCATGGCGCCGCTGGCTGCACCTCTCCGGCTGGGCGCTGGTCGTATTCTTCGGCGCGGTGCTGTTCTGGTATGTGCTCGAGGTGACAATCGACGTTTTCGAGACCGACGAGTTCAGCTTCTCGGTCATCCCGATCAAGCTCAAATACCTCTACTGGATAGGCCCGATCGGGACGTTGCAATTCCTTCTGACCGGCTGCGTGCAGCTTGTCCGCGCCTGGTCGGTGCCGGCGGCGGAAGCCGCCAACGCAGCCGCCAACGAGTAGCGACGGCGAGCGACGCGCATGCCGTCGTTTCTTGGATTCCTCGTCTTCATCCTCGCGCTCATGGCGCTGATGGCGACGCGCACGCCGGTCGCGGTCGCGCTCGGCACCATCGGCATCATCGGCACGACCTTATTTATTTCACCGGACGCGTTGCGCCAGCTCGGCAACATCGCATTCACCCAGTCGAGCAACTTCGTGCTGGTGGTGGTTCCGTTGTTCGTGCTGATGGGCGAGGCGCTGGCGGCAACAGGCATCGGCAACGACCTGTTCCGTGCCGCCCACATGTGGTTGCGCCGGCTTCCCGGCGCGCTGGCCGTCGCCACCGTGTTCGCGTGCGCGGTGTTCGCCGCGGTCTGCGGCTCGAGCCCGGTCACCGCCGCGACCATCGGCTCGATGGCGGTGCCGGAAATGATCAAGCGCGGCTACGACAAGTCGCTCGCGCTCGGCACGGCGGCCGCGGGCGGCACGCTCGGCATCCTCATCCCCCCGAGCGTGCCGATGATCATCTACGGCGTGCTCACCGAGACGTCGATCGGCGATCTGTTCATTGCCGGCATCCTGCCGGGCATCATGATGGCTTTCCTGTTCTCCGCCACCGTGATCCTGAAAGTGATGTTGCGGCCGGAGCTCGCACCACCCTTGAAGGAGAGCACGCCCTGGCCGGAAAAATTCCGGGCACTCGGAGGCGTCGCGCCGGTGCTCGTCCTCTCGGCGCTGGTGATCGGATCGATCTACTGGGGCATCGCAACACCGACCGAGGCCGGGGCGGTCGGGGCTGCCGGCGCGGTCGTGATCGCGGGCCTCATGGGCTATCTGCGCTGGTTCGTGCTGCAGAGGATGCTCGACGCCACGGTGCGCACCACGGCGATGTTCCTGCTGCTGTTCGTGGGAGGGCTGTTCAGCTCGTTTCTCCTGACCAGGCTCGGAATTCCGCAAGGGATGTCGGCGTTCCTGACGAGCTTCGATGTCCCGCCCTGGGTGATCATCGTGCTGATCAACCTTCTGCTGCTCGTGCTCGGGATGTTCCTCGATCCGACCAGCATCCTGGTCATCATCGTTCCGATCTTCTTCAAGACCGTGACCGCGCTGGGCTACGACCCCGTCTGGTTCGGCATCATGGTGACGATCCAGATCGAGGTCGCGGCGATCACACCGCCCGTCGGATTCAACCTATTCGTGCTCAAGTCGGTGGTGCCGGGCGTGGAGATGGCGGACGTCGTGCGCGGCTCGCTCATCTTCATCATTCCGATGCTGCTCGGCATCGTCATCCTGATGGCCTTTCCGCAGATCGCGCTGTTCCTTCCCGCGCTGATGAAATAGCTGGAGGCAACCATGCCGGACGTGGCATCTCGCGGACCGGGCGGCCTGAACGTACTGACGGCGACCGAGGCGGCCGCCAAGCTGCGTGACGGGTCGGCCACCTCGGTGGAGCTGGTCGAGCACTGCCTTGCGCGAATCGCCGCGCGCGAGCCCGACGTGCAGGCCTGGGCCTTCGTCGACCGGGACATCGCGTTCGATCAGGCGCGTGCACGCGACCGGGAGCAGCCGAGAAGCCCCCTGCACGGCGTGCCGGTCGGGATCAAGGACATCTTCGACACCTGCGACATGCCGACCGCCTACGGCTCGCAAATCTACAAGGACCACCGTCCGGCGAACGACACCGCCGTGGTGTCGCTGCTGCGGCTCGCGGGCGCGGTGATCATGGGGAAGTGCGTCACCACCGAGTTCGCCAGCCCGGTGCCGATCGGGACCAGAAACCCGCATGACCTCAAGCGCTCGCCCGGCGTGTCCTCGAGCGGAAGCGCGGCGGCGGTGGCGGATTTCATGGTGCCGTTGGCGATGGGCTCGCAGACCGGTGGGTCGACCATCCTGCCAGCGGCGTTCTGCGGGGTGGTCGGCTACAAGGCGAGCCTGACCGGCATCGATCGCGGCGGCATCCGGCACCTGCGTCCCACGATCGATACGATAGGGCTGTTCGCCCGCAGCATCGAGGACATCGCGCTACTGCGCTCGGCGCTGGTCGGCGCCGAGAAAGCGACGTTCGACCTCGACGCCAGCCGCGTCCGCATCGGCGTTTGCCGCACCCCGTACTGGGGCGAAGCCCAGCCGGAGACGGTGCAGGCGCTCGAGCGCGCCGCTCGCGCGCTCTCGGCCGCCGGAGCGGAGGTGACGGACGTCGAATTGTCCGACGTCTTCGCCGGCATCGAGGACAGCTTCCGCGTGATCGTGCGCCTCGAGGGGGCACGCGCCATGGAGTGGGAGGCGCGGCATCATCTCGCGACCATGAACCATTGGCTCAAGCGGGAGCTCGACCCTGCCGGTCGGCCTGACGAAGCGCAATACGAGCGGGCGCAGGCCCATGCCCTCGAGTGCCGGCGCGCATTGGCGAAACTGTTCGAGCGCTGCGACGCCATCATCACGCCGAGCGCCTGCGGCGAAGCCGTGGCCGACCTGGAGTCGGTCTCGAACTCGGCGTTCAATCGCGTCTGGACGCTGATGCGGGGTCCATGCCTCACGATTCCGGCCTTCAACGGACCGAACAGGATGCCGGTGGGGCTGCAGGTCGTCGGTCCGGCGGGCAACGACGATCTCACGATCGCGCTCGCGGATTGGATCGCCGCGCGGCTCGACCGGTCGACGTGACCAGGCTGCATATCAGGAGTGGGAGCGATGGCTGAGACTTTCGAGGTAGTCACGCGAACGGACATTCAATTCGCCGAGCATGATGGGACCAAGCTCGTCGGCGATCTCTATTCACCGAAGGGACTGGACAAGGCACCGGTGCTGGTCGGAGTGCATGGCGGCGGCTGGCAGATCGGCGACCGCAAGTTCTACATGCACTGGGGCAGCTATCTCGCAAGCAACGGTTACGCCGTTTTCGCGATCGAGTACCGCCTGATGAAGCCCGGGTTGAAGACCTATCCCGGGGCTGTCTACGACGTCAAAGCAGCGGTGCAGTACGTGCGCGCCAGGGCCGAGGAGCTCGGTGTTGACCCCAACCGCGTCGCGCTCATGGGCGACTCGGCCGGAGCGCATCTTTCGGCGCTGGTGGCGCTTGCCGGCGGGGGGCCGGAATTCTCCACCGACTACCGCAACGATCCTTATTCCTCGATCTCGCCCGAAGTAAAGGCCGTGGTGGGCGTTTACGGAGTCTACGACATGCTCGGGCAATGGGAGCACGACCAGATCGCCAGGCCGCGCGACCAGATCACCGAGAAATTCTTGGGCGCGTCGCCCATGACGAGCCGCAAGGCGTTCTTCGAGAGCTCGCCGATGAGCTATGCCACCGTGGACAAGAACGCGACGCGGTTTCTTCTGATTTATGGCACGCATGACGACATCGTCGATTCGGACAGGCAGTCGGCGGCCTTCCTGACGGCGCTCAAGCAGGCGCAGTTCATCGCGCGCGCCATCGTGGTCCCGGGG
>Ga0081455_10006370_pt1 | contig 12671 bp, 13 predicted proteins | sample TabmetS3T2R1_FD_70207 | JGI IMG/M metagenome (GOLD analysis project Ga0081455, IMG submission 70207) | Tabebuia heterophylla rhizosphere microbial communities from the University of Puerto Rico - S3T2R1 | ecosystem: Host-associated > Plants > Roots > Rhizosphere ... | reverse complement strand
GACCGAATCCCCCAGCTATCGAAAACCGTCATGACCATCGGCCCGAACTCTTTGAGTGCGTACTGCCGCAATCCCTCCAGGAGTTCCGGTCCGCTTACGTGCCGAATGCTGGTGCCTTTCGCCTTTTTCTGCTGCTTGGTGGTGAAATCGAGGGCGTCACGCAGAAAAACATATGCATCTCGTTGGTACCGCGGATCGCTCCTGACAATGGAATCAAGGGCTTCAGCAAATCCAATTTTTTGCATAGGATGAAAAAAGGCGCGTTCTAAACGCGCTCATAAGCATAATCGGCAAACTCAAAACGGGCAACTTCCACCCGGAGCTCTTCGTTGCCGTATCCCATAGTGTGGCCGTTAGTTCTCAAAGTGGTCGGCCAGTGCATCCAGGTAGATCGACAACGGATCGCGCCGTCGCGGCGCAAAGATCTCCGATTGATGTGCGGCCTTGAGATAATCGTTGAAAACACCGCTCCGCCTTTGCATCTGTGTCGCTTCAAACCAGTTCATGTAATCGTCGATTTCGCCCATTCGAGCGGCGAGTTCCTTACGGGTATCGTCCAAATGCGATAAACGCTTCGCAATTCCTCTTCGCTTTCCACGAGCAAGGAGGGTTGCAATTTGCTGATACTCGCGCGCCACTGGACGCAAAATTGGATGCGCCGTTCCAACGAGCAACAGCAACGCTTTGCTCATTTGGTCGACCGCAGCCTTTTCATCTCGTGAGGCTTTGCGGCCAGCAAGCTCGGTAAGTTCAATTGTTTTTGGCTGATCGCGATTGCGCGAGCTATCTGAAATTTTGATCCGCAATAATTCATCGAGACGTCGGTCGCTCTCGGCGAAAGTCAGCAATTGGTAAGTCAGACGCTCGCCAAGCCGAGTCACCGTCAAGCGCCATTTCTTTTCCAAATCATGGCGCAATTGTGGAAACCGCACCTTCAAATCCGCAACTGGATCGTTCGACGCGTGCGAAAGATTTCCAATGTACCTTGCCAAACGCGCGCCACCACCCTCATCAAGAAGCAATTGAACAAGCGCAATGGAATAGGCCCGGTAAAGCGTGCGTCCGGCTGAATCGAGCAGATCGAATCGCTGACTGAGAAATTCCTGCAGCGACTTTTCTTTATCAGTGGTCGCGAGCGCCTCCACCAGGGCTTCGCGGTCCCGTCCAGGGGTTAGCGCCAGTATCCCTTCCACTAACCAATCCGGCGGCTCGACGAGTGTCGCACCGGGTGCGAGATCGTTTTCGTTTCGATAAATCATCTCGAGCAGAACGGCGCGCAGTAACTGGCGTTCAATCAATGAAGCATCCAGATTTTGGCCAACCGTCAGATCGAGTTGCAGCTTCGTGCCAAAACCGGTCTGGCTAACTCGCAAGTCAGTCGGCGGAATTTCCGGAAGGTTCGCCTGTTGCGGCTGCAAATTGATTATCACCGTCGTTTTCCATTCATCGTGCTGGCCCAGAAACGCGAGGAGATTGCTCTTGGTCTGCTCTGCCAATTCGGAGATCGTCCCGCGCAGCCGCGCATCCACACCGTAAATAATGAATTGCCGCGATGGACTGACACTGTGCGCTGGTAACACGGCCTGAACCCCGTTCCAGGCGACGACCGATAATAGGGCAAGCGCCAGACACCGCATCATCTTCATCAGCCGGGATGATAATCGCAGCTGCCGAGGGCTAGCGAGCAGGAATGAAAGTGAAAACGCTGCCCTTTAGGGTTTTCAACTAGGTGCCCAGTAGCCGCGCATCCGCGGCAAAGTGCAATAACGAATCATGGGTACATCGCGCCGGTCTCAAGGTTCAAATTCACCGGGACCCTGCATCGCGGAGAACCCTTGTGTAACCTGGCCAGCGCTATGTGGGAAAGATAATTAGAAAGGGATTACCTTATGAAAACTAAATGCTTGGCATTGATAAGCAGCTTGGCCGCTACGGTCTTGATTGCATCGCCGGTACTGGGCGCGCAAAAGAAATCGAAGGCCACCTCGCATTCGCGGTCGCAACGAATGAATGCGCGAACCACACAGGTCACGCCGGCATACCAGCGTGGCGTTAATTCATCCTACAGGGGCACACGCAATTACGCGCGTACCCAGAGATACGCTGATACGCGGCCGTATACAGGCGCCCGTTACTACACCCAGAACCGGTATGCGGGTCGGAGCTATTACAGTGGGACCCGCTCCTATTACGGCGGCCCTGGCTACTACTATGGGGGATCGGGTTATCCGTATTACGGCTATTATTCAGGATGGCCGTCTGCTTCGTATGGGTATTACCCGTATACAAACTACGGGAGTTATCCGTATTCGTACTACGGGGGTTATTCCGGCAGTTATAGTTACTACCAGCCGGGCTACCTGAACGATGACGCAACGGTTGCCGCTGTACAGCGTCGCTTGGGTGAACTTGGCTACTATCACGGCTCAGTTGATGGAGTGATCGGGCCGCAAACCCGGGCAGCAATCGCCGGTTTTGAAAGCACCCATGGGATGGTCGTGGATGGTGTAATCACCACGCGACTTTTGGACAGAATCGGTTTGGCCTGATTTGGATGAGTTTCTAATCTCGGTTTCGTTAGACGGCGGCTCGCAGAGCAAATCTGCGAAGCCGCCGTCTTATTTATTTTCAGATCATCGTAAAAAAACTGAGACTTTCCCATGCATCCGGTGTCTAATAATTAGAAACCCCATCTGACATGAATCATTCAAAACTTCTACTTTCCTTAAGTTGCTTTGTCGCCATAACCCTGGCTTCGCCATTAGCCACAGCAGCGCCGCGCGGCGGCGGCGGTGGGCATGGCGGCGGTGGCCATTTTTCCGGGGGTCGCGGTTTCGCTGGGCGTCCTGGAATGGGAACAATGGGCGGTCGCAATTGGAACGGCGGTCGCAACTGGAACGGCGGCCGCAATTGGAATGGCAGAAACTGGAGCGGTCGGAATTGGAATGGCCGGAACTGGAATCGCAATTGGCACGGTCATCACGGTCACAATAACGTTATTTTTATCGGCGACTTCGGTTTTCCCGGCTGGTGGGGCTGGGGATGGGGTTGGGGCGGATATCCTTACTGGGGGGGCTACCCGTATTATGGATACTATGATTACGGTTACCCATATGGTTACAACGGCTATGGATATGGAAATCCAGGCTACGGATACGGCAATTACGGGTATGGCAACGGCTACGGTTATGGCTACGCGAACGGTGGTGGGCGCTACGCTTCTTCTCCTACCAAGTCGAAAGTAGCGGAACTACAGCGCCGACTCTCCCGCGCTGGCTATTATCGCGGGTCGGTGGATGGAGTCCTGGGACCTCAGACGCGGCGAGCAATCCGGGCCTATGAAGCGGACCACGGTTACGCGGATGCAGGCTAACGCTTTTTCCTCGCACTCACCTATCACGAGTTAGTTGCCAGCTAGATTTTCGGTTGGTTGACCGGCGGAATTCGCAAGGGCGCAAAGGGCGAACCGCCGGTCGCCATTTTTCACACTCGTCCTCGTAATTTTAGTCTCCCTGAAGGAATTCTTTAATTTTTTTCTTTTCATCCGCAGGATTTTTGGGATACGACACAATCCCGGAGGAAATTTATCTATCCGGTTAGTCATCGAATTCTGCTTGGTATCGCTCTTTTCGCCTGGGTCGTTCCATCAGCAATAGGCGATCTCTTTCCAAACTCCGGACCTGTAGTGTCCGGAAGCACCGCCCGTCTTCGCTTTGGGAAAGCAGCTGCGCCAAAAAAAGCGCCGCTTGCTGTGAAACGCGCGATCTGGGCAGGCAATCAGCTTCGTCACAAGCGTTATCGTTACGGCGGCGGTCACAAATCGTTTGATGATCGCAGCTACGATTGTTCCGGCACAATCTCGTACGTGCTGGGTGCGGCGGGCTTGATTGGTTCGCCCATGAGCTCCACGGAGTTTCGCCGTTATGGCGATCGCGGGCCGGGCCAATGGATTACCATTTACGCACGGGAAGGCCACACGTTCGCTGTGATTGCCGGCTTGCGACTTGATACCACCCCCTACGACCGATACACCGGCAAATGGGCGCCGCGATGGCAAACGATTTATCGTCCACCGCGCGGGTTCGACGCAAGACATCCAGTCGGCTTGTAGTGAAATTAACGGGCAACATTTGCGTTTCTGTGCTGAGGAAGATAGACATGACGCTCGTGCGCCGGGTCGCTTTCATTAGCCTTTTTGCGCTGGCTTTGCTTGTGCCGAGGCAGCCTGCTCCCGGGGCAACTGCAGACGATCCGGTCGTGAAGCTGGATGCCTTCATCACAAAAGCTTTGAAAGAGTATCAGGTGCCGGGTGCAGCAATCGCAGTCGTGCAAAACGGCAAAGCCGTTTTGATCAAAGGATACGGCGTCCGCGATGTGACTAAACAGGGCGCTGTAGACGAAAATACGATTTTTCAACTGGCGTCCGTTACCAAAACTTTAACGGGTGCAGCTGCGGGGACCGTTGTCGATGAAGGCAAGCTCGAATGGGATAAGCCAATCTTTAATTACCTTCCCGAATTCGTCGGCTACGAGCCCTACATGACGCGGTGGCTTACTGAACGCGATTTGCTCGCGCAGCGCACCGGTTGGCCCGCATTCGCCGGCGACCAGCTTGATAGTTTCGGGTATGACCGCGCAGAAATATTGCGACGCCTCCGATTTTTTAAGCCGCGCCATAGCCTCCGCGAAGTGGCCCAGTACTCCAACCCCGGATTTTTCGTGGCCGGTGAAGTAGCGGCGCGCGCCTCAAAGCAGTCATGGAACGAGCTGGTCGAAAAACGCTTGTTCGCCCCTTTGGAGATGTCGCGGTCCGGGACGGTGATAAAAGCCTTGCAAGACAGCAATGCCACAGCTGCGCATGCACTCGTAGACGAGAAACCTGTAGTCGTTGAACCATCAGATCTCGACGTAACCGGCGCGGCCAGCTCTGGAACGTCGACTGCCGCAGATATGGCGAAATTGTTGCTGATGTTTTTGAATAAGGGCACGTACAAGGACAAACGGGTCCTGAAACCCGAAACGGTTGAAGAAATTTTCAAGCGCAGCATGGTCAGCAAAATCGATTTCACCGATCTGCCGCCAATCAGCGATAAAACAGGTTTTTATTACGGGCTTGGTGTGGGCAGTTATGATTACGCCGGGCATCAGATCATCGAAAAAGGGGGAGCTCTTGCAGGTGTCCGGACGACTTTGGTTCTCGTGCCCGATAAAAACGCCGGAATCGTTGTTCTCGCCAATCTCAATCTCACCGCGTTTCCGGAAGCGGTGCGCGCATATTTTTTGAATCAAGTGTTAGGCATTGATCCCGAAACGGACCAAAAACAGATGTTCGAGCTTAATCAGCAACTGAAGAAATTAATGGCGCCGCCGCCGGCTCCGAAAAATCCGGGCAAATTCGACGGCACCCTGCAATCGCTCGCTGGCGTTTACGAAAACGACTATTACGGTCGCTGCGAGATCCTGCAGGATGGCAGCGCCCTGAAAGCTCAATGCGGCCCCGCCAAATATCCGGCGACCTTGAAACACTGGAATAACGGCGCGTTTCTGATGCAATTTCCGGGCGCGACCCAGACTCCGTCCGTCACCACCTTCATGATCGGCGAGGACGGCACGGCCGACAGCTTTGAAAGTGAAGCTCTGGGAATTTTCACACGCGTGAGGGAAAAGAAGTGAAAAGTTGCCGCCAATATACCAGCTTCGATTGTGCGAAGCACTGATAATTTCGGATTTACATATTCAGAGTGGCGCCGACTGCGTGCTTTGAAAACGCCGGCCGGCATTCAGAAATTTCTCGATGAGTTGCCTTACAACTTGAGCTATACCGCGCGATCACCAAAGAAAGTCCTGCAGGATCAAACCGCATCATGCCTCGAAGGAGGAATTTTTGCCGCGGCCGCTTTGCGAATCATCGGTTTCCCGGCCTTGATCTTCGATTTGGAAGCAGAACAGGACACCGATCATGTCGTCGCGATTTTCAAGGTCCGTAGTCATTGGGGGGCAGTGGCGAAATCGAACTTTACCGGCTGTCGTTATCGCGAGCCCGTTTATCGCAGCCTCCGCGAACTGGCGATGAGCTATTTTAATATTTACTTTAACCTGCGCGGTGAACGCACGCTGCGACGTTATTCGCGTCCGGTAGATCTGGCGCGGTTCGATTCTCTGAATTGGATGACCACGGAAAAACCGACTTGGTTTATTGCCGAATATCTCTGTGAAATCCCGCATGTTTCATTGCTAACGTCGGCGATGGCAAAGAACCTTACCCGCGTTGATCGACGCACGTTCCGCAGTGAAATGGTTGGGCACAGAAAAAGATGATTCTGATTCGCTGTAATCACGGCGCTCGGTGGTCACGTTGCATGCCAGAGAGCAGAGCCCGTATCCAGCAATCTTGAATTGTGGCAGGTCGAATGGCCTGTTAAAAAAGAGCCTGGTTTCGTCTTACACGGAGTCCCTCCCGGGAAACAGCGGAAATAGGCGAAACAAACTTTCGTCCAATTGTAGTTAGACGGCAGTGAACAGGAGCGATGTCAAAGAGAGGATCAAGTGGCGAGACTTTCCAGTTTGGCTTCGAATATTGTTCGTTGTAGCGATGATAAATTTCTTCGCATTTGTAGCCATCGCTTCGGCGAATGGCGGTGACGCGATCAATGGCTACAAGCGTGACGGGAAGTATTTCGTTTGTCAGCATGGCGGCTGCACGGAAGTTTCACGCAATTTTTGGTGGTATAGCTATTCGCACTGTATTTCGATGTGGATAACTCACAGCACGGCACTGATTGCAGGATTTATTTTCATCGGTGGCCGACTGACAAACCGTCTAATGTTTTGATGACTTCGACACTGAAATCCGAAGCACAGCTCGCTCTCGTCAGCGGTCGCTCATCTTTTTCTCGTTAGCCAACTTCAGAAGCACGCGATGCGCCCCCTTCGGTATTCCATCAACATCACCTTGGACGGATGCTGCGATCATCGTGCAATCCCGACGGACGAAGAGTTGCATGATTACTGGGCCGAGAACCTCGCTCAGGCCGATGCCCTGATCTTTGGCCGCGTGACGTACGAAATGATGGAGGCGGCGTGGCGGCCGCCGGCACCGGCGGTCGCAAGGCCTGCTTGGATGGAGCCCTTCGCCCGGACGATCGACGCGGCCAAGAAGTATGTCGTATCGAGCACCCTGGACCGGGTCGATTGGAACGCGGAGCTTGTGCGCGGAGATCTGGGCAAGGCAGTTCAGCAACTCAAGCAGGAGCCGGGCAACGGGCTGTTCGTCGGAGGCGTGAAGCTCCCGCTGGCGTTGGCGGAGCTCGGATTGATCGATGAGTACGAGCTCGTGGTGCAGCCCAGGCTCGTGGGCCACGGGCCGACGTTGTTCGCGGGGCTATCGAAGCATATCGACTTGAAACTCGTGAGCCGGCTGGAGTTCGCCTCGGGGGCAGTGGCCATGCGATATGAGCCGAAAAGTTAACCATCGGGCTCCGCTCGATTCTCATTAGGCAAGGTCGTCCGCGCGAGATGAGTATCCACGAATTTCAAAAGCTGGCGCTTGAGATTCCGACGGCTGTCGAGCGGTCACACATGCATCATCCTGACTTCCGCGTTCATGGCAGGATTTTCGCATCCCTCGGTGCCCCGGATGAAAACTGGGGCATGGTAAAACTCGCCCCGGCCCAGCAGCGCACATTCATCAAAAAGGCACCCGAGGTTTTTAAACCCGCCAGTGGTGCCTGGGGCCGGCAAGGTTGTACAAATGTTTATCTTCCTGCAGCGAAGGCAGGCCTTGTGCGCACCGCACTCGACGCGGCCGCAAAGAATGTCATCAACAAAAAGCGAACGCGGGCGCCAAATGCCTAAAGATTCGGACAAGAACGCACAGTCCGCGCGTTTGATACGGCAATCAGAGACAGTCGCTACAGAGTTGCTACAAGGAGTTTTAAAAAAATGCGTTCTCGAAGCTTGATTGAAACGGCCTCGGGTCGGTCTCGCCAATCCGAAATCGCGGAGTAACTTCGAATTGAGTGGCGCAATGGACGTCCAGGTCAATCCTGCCGCGCTTTGCCAGAGACGCGCGCACTGCTTCCAACGCCAGCTGGGGTGTGTTGCAATCGCGGCTCAGATGGCCAAGCACAACGCGCTCGATTTTTCCCGGCAACAATTCCTCAATGACGCCTGCCGCGGCCGTGTTAGATAGGTGGCCGTGTCGCGATTGGATCCGCTGTTTTACCGGCCACGGCCGATGCGTGTCGTTCTGCAAAAGTTTTTCGTCGTGATTAGTCTCGATCACCAGCGTTTGCACCTGACGCAACCGCTCCACAATCATCTTGGTCACGTAGCCGAGATCGGTGATAAAACCGAGGGCTCCTGAACCGGCATAAAACGCAAACCCCACTGGATCGACCGCATCATGCGGGACCGGGAAGGTTTGCACCGTGATGTCGAAGATCGCAAACTCCGCGCCAGTGGCGAAGATTCGCCAGTTGCGGTGCCGCACAAACGAGCTGTCGCAACGCGCAGCTTCTGCCGTCAAGGCATTGCAATAAATCGGCACATCAAATTTCCGGCAAAGCACTTCAAGACCGCAGATGTGATCCCCGTGTTCGTGCGTGAGCAGGATGCCATCGAGATGCTCGGGCATGACACCGCATCGCTCCAGACGCAACACCAGTTGGCGCGCGCTCAGCCCGCCATCGACAAGAAGTTTGCAGTGATCTGTTGCGACCAGCGCGCTGTTTCCCGCGCTCCCGCTGCCGAGCATGGTCAAGCTGAACACGGAAGTTAAATTAGCCGCGTTGCGTCAACTTGCGCAAACGGAAATCATCGGAATGACAAATAGTTTCGCAAAATCAAGTTGCTAGACCGTTAAAGCTTTAACAGGCTTTGATTTCAGCCACCAGTCTGCAGCTCAGCCAGTCGTGCATGCAGGTCTTGCAAGGTATTTCGCTTTTCGCCCTTGCTCAGGAACGTGTCACCGTCATCGGTCATGTTCTCGTCAATCTCCATGAGCACTTCATCGATTGGATACCTCAACCGGGCGTGAAGCACCTGAAGGCGCACCTGCAAATATCGGCGAATCGATGCTTCGCGGGGAACGTCGATTGCGCGCAGCCCCTTGAGCTCCTTCCGATCCATATGAATCTCTTTCCGAATATCGCTTTGGACCGCCGCAATTTGCGTATCGGTGAGGTAAAGTTCGCCCGCAGAGTCCGACGCCGCGCCATAAAATGCTTTCACCCCGTCATAGCCTTTGAACGAGCTGCGGGAAATGTTTGGCTTACCTTGTCCATAGGTAGATTGATTCACCGCGCTTGTGATTCCGAACCCTGCCTCGTCCCAATAGCCGCCCGCGAACGCGTCTCCGTTGAAGCTGCCGTCGGGTCCACCAATTTGGATATTGTTGTTGTTCCCTTTCCAAAATTCGTCGCACCAATCGAAAATGAAACCGCCTGCGCACACCTGACTAGACCCACCCTTGAGATTGTTTTTGATCGTGTCCCATTGCGTCGTGAGAAATTTCGCGACCGGCTGCGCTTTGAAATAGGGCTGCCCGGCTCCCATCTGACTCTCGGGCACTTCGTCGAGATTTCTAATCGGTTGTGTCGAGGTTTGGCCGTAAACTCCAATCGGCCGGGTCGTGTGGGGTGTACCCCATTCACCAAAGATTAGCGGTTTCTTGATCCCAAGCGAGTTCATCAATGCCAAATATTGGGCGAAAGCCGAATTACCGTTGCCGCCAAACTCCGGGCCGCGATAAATGTTGATACACCAGGAGTCGAGATTCCTAAGCTTGCCAGATTGTTGGCCCAACTTTATTGCCGGCCAACTGGTTTGCGGCGTGAATTCGTCGTTAACAGCAGTCGTAAGGAAGGGGTTCTGACCTTGGCTAAGCCCCGCGCCCTGTGCTGCATCTATTAGTTTCCCAAAATTCGTCCAGAACTGTGGGTTCTGCGTCACGCCGCCGAATATTTCATTGCCAACCATATATCCAAAAACCGCTGGATGTTTAACGGTGCTCTGCACGAGCTCAGTGTACTGCCTGATATAGTCGTTTAAGCCGGTTCCTCCCTGCGCAATGACGTTCCCCTGGGTATAAGAAAACATGACCACGTAAATCGGTTTGTTTCCGCCGTTGTAACAGTAATCGAGAAAAGCCTTCCAATTGCCCGAAGTCCCCGGAGCGCCTGCGTTCAGATCAGGATTGCCAGCGTACAGTTTGATTACATTGATGTTTGCCGCGCGCATCTTGTCCACGTCCGGCTTCCAGACATTGGCGTAGTAAGGAATAAAATAATCGCCATAGGGCACAAAACCGGGAGCCGTGCCGATCGGTACGGGTGAGTAATTCATCCCTTTCGCAACGAACGGTTGTCCGTTGAGCTTTACCTGGAAACCGTTGGCAGTTACTACGGCAGCAGGCGCGTCTGCAGGTGAAGCGACCAACGACATTGTAAGGACAAGGAGGGTGAAGTTAACTACACGTTTTAAAGCAAGAGGAGTCATGGGGCGGGGAGGCTGCCAGACGCTTGCTCGATTGTCAAGAATTCAACAGGGACTGGCGTAAGATTGGCTGAACTTTGGTTGCTGTTCAGCTTGCCATGCTCGCTTCGCTCGACACGCGACACGCTGAGATTTACATTCGTCTGCTTGAAAATGCGGATTTTGATCATTGTCATGGCGGTCAGCGAGTTACTCCGAGGAATTGGACTTGGCGCGACCGACGCATCAGTCGCAAGTCCCATCAGCCTAGATTCCAAACAGTGGGGTTTGCTGGCAATCCAGGACGGCGGCCGGCGAAAACCGATCGACACGTTTGCAAAAGAAACGCTGATCCGAATTACCGGAAGATCGGCCTATACAGACAAAATGGGCCGCACATGGCGACCGAACGATTTCATTTTATCTGCTTTGATCGAGACACACGATTGGAAAAATGAGCCAATGGTGTTGATCTCGACAGGCCAGTTAGTCGAGCAGCTCGGACTCGATAAAACCCAACGGCGATTCTCGTTTGCGCAGCTGACTGAATCAATGGAATTGCAGCGGCTTGGGACTGAAGCGCAGGCGCTCAAGCGCGCAGAAAAACCGTTGACGCGTGCTCAGCAGGAAACGCTGAGCGTAAACGACCGGCTTACGCTTCTTGCCCGTGTAATGGACGGGAGGGCCTTGCTGATCGTGCCTGCGCCGGCCAACGAAACAGATCCGTGGCTCGCGCCCACCTTAGACGGATCCAAGTATTATTCCGAGACGCAACTCGCGCCAGTCCAGACCCAGTTGCAAACAGTCGTTAACTCCTATGTGCAGGGTGACGGATTCAACCTTAGTCGGGCGGCGAATCAGCTTCGCGAAGATCTGCGCGCTTTGAGTCCGTCAATTTATCCCAGAGATCAACACTTACAGCTCGAATACTTCTATAATCACTTCGAAGCGTTTTATCGGGCGATCTGGTGTTACGGAATTGCGCTGGTCATTTTGATCACGGCACATTTTCGAAAGCGCGGAGGCGTCCTGCAAAACATTGGCGTCGCGGTGGCGATGCTTGGTCTCGCGTTTCAAGCAGCTGGGATCGTGATGCGTTGCATGATCGCCGGCCGGCCTCCAGTGACGAACATGTACGAATCGATCATCTGGGTTTCGTTCGCAGTTTCTTTTTTCGGGATGATCTTTTTCATTCGTTATCGGGCACTCATCTATTTGTTGGCGGCGTTACCGGTCACGCTGACCGCGCTACTGCTTGTGCATCAAATGCCAATTGCCATGCCTTCGAGCATCGATCCGTTGGTCCCTGTACTGCGCGATAATTTCTGGCTCACCATTCATGTGTTAACGATTACCCTCAGCTATGCCGCTTTCGCGCTAGCTATGGGTTTCGGACACATCTTGCTGTGGCGATATGCCCGGAATCCGGCAGCCGCGCGCGCAGACGCGCCGATGCATTTCTGGCTTTATCGCGTGCTGCAACTCGGTGTGCTGTTGCTTGCAGCGGGAACAATTCTGGGTGGCGTCTGGGCAAATTATTCATGGGGCAGGTTCTGGGGCTGGGATCCCAAGGAGACATGGGCACTCATCGCGTTACTTTGCTATATCCTGGCGTTGCATGGACGGCTGGCAGGTTGGTGGACACAATTTGGGCTCGCTGTTGCCAGTGTTGTTTGTTTTCTCGCTGTGTTAATGGCGTGGTACGGTGTGAACTTTGTGCTGGGCAAAGGTTTGCATAGTTATGGCTTCGGCATCGGCGGTGAGACTTACGTAGCAATCTTTGTTGCGCTTGATCTTTTGTTCGTAGGGTTCGCCATCTGGCGATACCGCAGCAGCGCAAGCGCCGTTGCGCCGCGCGAAATCGAAGCGGAGCGCGCCGCAGTGTAGTTGCATCCGGGACTGTTGGTCCCCTGATCGACAGAATAATCACTCAGAACGTAGAAAGGAAAAGAAAGCTGTGCCTGTCACCCGCCGCGATTTTCTCATCCGCAGTTCATTGTCTCTGGCAGCTGGAGCATTTTCGCCACTTGTTGTGCGGGCTGAAAAGACAAAGCCGAGCGCGCCTGCCGACTTCAAAGATTGGGAATCGGTGCGCCAGCAGTTTCAACTGGCTCCCGACTACGTCCATCTCGCCTTGTTCTTTCTGGCTTCTCATCCCCGGCCAGTGCGCGAAGCGATTGAGCAGTACAGGGAAAAAA
>Ga0081455_10006369_pt1 | contig 12671 bp, 9 predicted proteins | sample TabmetS3T2R1_FD_70207 | JGI IMG/M metagenome (GOLD analysis project Ga0081455, IMG submission 70207) | Tabebuia heterophylla rhizosphere microbial communities from the University of Puerto Rico - S3T2R1 | ecosystem: Host-associated > Plants > Roots > Rhizosphere ... | reverse complement strand
TGCCAACGTTGGTCTGGACCAAGATGTATGCCTGTACGACCATCGAGTGGTACCTCCTGCGCTTCAGACAGCGGTGTCTTCTCAGTCTCAGGGTGCGTCGTCAGTCTTTGGCTCCAAACCGCGTACGCTCGCCGATGTGCGTCACGCTACATGGTCTGAGCGCACCGTGCGTACGCGGGAGCGCGGGAGGCTTCAGTGAATTTCAGCCGTACCGCCACGCTGGCAGAGGTCGGAGAGTTTCCACTCATTTCAGCAATCACAGAACGGTTCTCGCTCGCGCCAGATGTCCGGGTTGGCCCGGGGGACGATGCAGCCGTGCTCGCTATCGGAGATGCAGTGGCAGCATCGGTGGATGTGCTAGTTGAGGGAATCCACTTTCGGCGCGACTGGTCCGAGGCCGGCGACGTCGGGCGTAAGGCAGTCGCCGTCAACGTCGCCGATATCGAAGCGATCGGCGCCCGGGCAACCGGCCTGCTGGTCGCCTTCTCGGCGCCGGCCGACTTGCCCCTGGGTTGGGTACTCGATTTCTCCGACGGCCTTGTCAAAGAAAGCCTGGCCGCAGGAGTGAGCCTGCTCGGTGGTGACGTCACCAGAGCGCGCGATATCACCATTGCGGTAACAGCTATGGGCACATTGGAGGGCCGCGACCCAGTGCTGCGGTCGGGAGCCCGTGCAGGCGATCTGGTCGCCATCCATGGCCGGCTGGGTTGGGCTGCCGCAGGTCTCGCCGTACTCGGCAGGGGATTCCGCTCGCCTCGAGTGCTGGTTGAGGCGCAGCGAGTGCCTCAGATCAACTATGGCGCCGGCGCTGTTGCTGCCCAAGCTGGAGCCACCTCCATGATCGACATCTCGGATGGCTTGCTCGCCGATCTGGGCCATGTGGCAGAGGCTTCGGGCGTGATGATCGACCTACGCCGGGATGCCTTCGACGTCGCAGAGCCACTCGAGGCAGTAGCGGCGGCCACCGGCTCGGACCCGTACAACTTCATCTTCACCGGGGGCGACGACCATGCGTTGGCTGCGACGTTTCCCTCACTGGATGCGATACCGGCCGGCTGGCTCGTAGTCGGTGACGTCGGTCCCGCCGATGATGATCGAGCTGATGTCTTGGTGGATGGGGCGGTGTGGGAGTCAGCCGCCGGCTTTGACCACTTCAGCTCGCAAAGGGCCGCGGAGCCGCGCAGATGAGCCTGCCTACCGCTCGAGTCCTCACGATCGCCGGCTCGGACTCAGGTGGGGGAGCGGGTATCCAGGCGGATCTGAAGACGATGCTGGCCCACGGCGTCCATGGCATGACTGTGCTCACTGCCATCACCGCCCAGAACTCGGTCGGTGTGCAGGGCATCTGGTCGCTGCCGACCGAGGCGATTCGGGCACAGTTCCGCAGTGTGGTCGATGACATCGGGGTGGACGCGGTGAAGATCGGCATGCTCGGTAGCGAGGAGACTGTAGCCTGCGTCGCAGATCTCGTGGCTGATCTTGATCCGCCGGTGCCGCTCGTCGTCGACCCGGTGTGCGTGAGCAAGCATGGGGATCCGCTGATCGATCAGGCGGCAGTCCGAGCGCTCCGCACACTGTTGTTCCGATACGCCACGGTGATCACTCCCAATCTCGACGAGGCCGCTGCACTCACCGGGCGTCCACCTTCCACTCCTGCGCCGGTCCTCGCCGACCTCTTGCTGGAGGCTGGCTCGCAGTGGGTTTTGATCAAGGGTGGGCACCGCGAGGGTGCAGCAATCGACTACTTGAAGAGCTCTGACGGCGAGCACTTCACTTACACCGCTGCTCGAGAGGACAACCGGCATACGCACGGGACCGGCTGCACTCTTGCATCGGCGCTCGCCAGCCAGCTGGCGTTGCGTCACGGGGTCCCGGAAGCGATGTCTCTGGCGAAGACCTACGTCACGGGCGCCATTGCCGGAGGTTTCGCACTCGGCAGCGGCGTTGGCCCGACAGATCATCTTTGGCAGTTGCGGCATGACCTTGCCGATCCCGCGGAGCGCGGCGTGTGACCCGCCCATCGGGCGATTGATCTTGTAACCTCACAAGCATGGCGACCCGCGCGTCTTCCCCGCCGCGGTCCCGCAAAGGCTCGGGCTCATCCCAGCGTGCAAAACCGCGGTCGACCGGAAGCAAGAAGTCCTCTCGTACCTCCGCGGCGAGGGCAAATGCTCCCCGCAGGCGGTCTGGCACGCGCCGCTCAGGAAGCCGTCGCAACCAGCAGACGGCTTTCGATCGGCTGCTGCTCGGAATCGCTGCAATATTGACCAGCCTCGCTCACGCGGTGGGTAACGCGGTGCGGCGGATCGGGCCTGGCGTAAAGGAAGTCGACCCAGCTCTGCGACGAGATGGAATCGGACTGTTCCTGCTGGGCAGCGCGATCGTCGTCGGGGCAACAGTCTGGTGGGGGTTGCCTGGCGTGGTTGGGCAGGCTATCGCCACTGCCGTCGCTAGCACCATCGGTGTCCTTAGCTATCTGGCTCCCATCCTGCTTGCTCTGATGGCGTGGCGAACCTTGCGCCATCCAGATCGCAACGGTCCGGTTGGTCGACAGGTGATCGGCTGGAGCGCGATCCTGCTCGGGCTACTCGGATTGATCAACATCGCTCGTGGACTGCCGCGGACCAACGAGCCTGAACGACTGCGAGCTGCCGGCGGAATCATCGGTTATGTCTCCTCCAGCCTGCTCTCGGACCTGTTGACGGTTTACGTGGCGGTGCCATTGCTGATCTTGCTGCTGCTCTTCGGGGTGATCGTCGTCGTCGGTGTTCCGCTGCACCAGATTCCCGCTCGGGTGCGTGCCGCACGGGCCCGGCTGCGGCACCAGCCGGACGTCATCGAAGGTCGGGTCGTACCTGAGCTGGAGGACAGCGGCGCGCAGGCCTACGACACCCCTGTTATCAGAGATCACGGCCGGTCCCGTCGGCTAGGCGACGGGAGCGAGGAGGCTCCGGAGTCGAGCTCAGCGGCCGACGGTGCCGATGGCGAGGCCGCCGCCGAGGCGCGTCATCCGGTCACAGCCGGACTGCCGCCCGGTGTCACGGTGCATGGCGCCGATGGGGAGGAGTTGGAGGCCCCGCAGCACAGTCCGATCCCGCAGCGGGTGGAGCAGCTCCAGTTGTCCGGCGACGTGCAATATCTCCTTCCGGACCCGACCACGCTGAAGCACGGCAGTGTCCACAAGGCGCGTACCAACGCCTCCGACGCCGTGGTGCACCAGCTGACCGAGGTGCTGCTCCAGTTTGAGATCGACGCCCGCGTCACCGGCTACAGCCGCGGTCCAACCGTCACTCGATACGAGGTCGAGCTTGGTCCGGCAGTAAAGGTGGAAAAGGTCACGACCTTGAGCCGCAACATCGCGTACGCGGTGGCCAGCGCCGATGTGCGCATCTTGTCACCGATTCCCGGGAAGTCCGCCATCGGGATCGAAATTCCCAACAGCGACAAGGAGGTGGTGTCACTAGGGGATGTGCTCCGGTCGGCGCGAGCCCGGAATGATCATCACCCGATGACGGTCGGTCTCGGCAAGGACGTCGAAGGTGGCTTCGTCATGGCCAACCTGGCCAAGATGCCTCACCTGCTGGTCTCAGGCGCCACCGGATCGGGGAAGTCGAGTTTCGTCAACTCCATGATCACCTCGATCATGATGCGAGCCACGCCCGACGAGGTGCGGATGCTGCTGGTCGACCCGAAGCGTGTCGAGCTGACCGCGTACGAGGGAATTCCGCACCTCGTGACGCCGATCATCACCCATCCCAAGCGGGCCGCCGAAGCACTGCAGTGGGTGGTCCGTGAAATGGACATGCGGTACGACGATCTTGCCACTTATGGCTTCCGCCACCTCGATGACTTCAACAAAGCGGTGCGAACCGGCTCGATCAAGCCAATCATGGGTGATGCCGCTGTCGCCGCGGACCCCTCCGCACCGCCAGATGCAGCGCAGAGCCGGGCACTGGTGCCTTATCCCTACCTCCTTGTGATCGTCGACGAGTTGGCCGACCTGATGATGGTGGCTCCTCGTGACGTCGAGGACTCGATCGTCCGAATCACCCAGCTGGCCCGGGCAGCCGGAATTCACCTGGTGCTGGCCACCCAGCGGCCGAGCACTGATGTGGTCACTGGGTTGATCAAGGCAAACGTGCCTAGTCGGCTGGCTTTCGCGACGTCCTCAATGACCGACTCCCGAGTGATCTTGGATCAACCTGGGGCGGAGAAGCTCGTCGGCCAGGGCGACGGGCTGTTCCTGCCTATGGGGTCCAGCAAGCCGATTCGCATCCAGGGTGCCTGGGTCACCGAGAACGAAATTCGAGCCGTGGTCAGTCACGTGTGCGGGCAGCTCAAGCCCACGTATCGAAAGGACGTGACCCTGACGGGGGAATCGTCCACCAAGGTGGCTGAGGATATCGGCGACGATCTCGATCTAGTCCTTCAAGCCGTGGAGCTGGTGGTGACCCTGCAGCTTGGTTCGACCTCGATGCTGCAACGCAAGCTTCGCGTCGGATTTGCTAAGGCGGGGCGGCTGATGGACATCCTGGAGACCCGCGGCATTGTGGGGCCTTCTGAGGGCTCAAAGCCGCGCGACGTCCTGGTTACGCCCGACGAGCTGGAAGCGGTGATGGAGAACCTCAGGGTCGGCTGACCACAGTCCCATCGGTCATACTGGGACGGCCATGCATGATCAGGGTCTGACAGCGAACTCAAAGCCGACGGCAGTGCATCTTGTCACGCTCGGTTGTGCGCGTAACGAGGTGGACTCGGAGGAGCTTGCGGCATTACTGGAGCGTGATGGCTTCAGGCTGGTGGCCGAGCCCGATGCCGCAGACGCGGTGATGGTCAATACTTGCGGTTTCATCGAGGCGGCCAAGAAGGATTCGATCGATACGCTGCTTGCTGCCAGCGATCTCAAGAAGTCGGGCCGCGCGCAGGCCATAGTCGCCGTCGGGTGCCTGGCTGAGCGTTACGGCCGCGAATTGGCCAACGCCATGCCTGAAGCCGATGCCGTCCTCGGATTCGACGATTACGGCAACATCGCTGATCGGCTCAGGTTGATCTTGGCCGGCGCACGCCACCCGGCTCACCTGCCGCGTGATCGTCGTTCACTACTGCCGGTGGCGCCTGCGGCGCGACCAGCCGCAGCTGACACCACAATCATCCCGGGGCACGGGTCGATGCGCCCGGACACGGTGGGGCCGGCGAGCGGGCCCCGGCTGTTCCGTCGCCGGCTCGACGGCGGTCCGTCGGCACCACTGAAGATCGCCTCTGGGTGCGACCGGCGCTGTACCTTCTGCGCCATTCCCGCATTTCGAGGCGCTTACGTCTCACGCCAGCCTGCCGAGATCAAGGCGGAGGCGGCTTGGCTGGTGGAGCAGGGTGTCCGCGAGATCTTCCTGGTGAGCGAGAACTCCTCTTCGTATGGCAAGGATCTGGGTGATATCCGCCTGCTGGAGCGGCTGCTCACCGAGCTGGCGGAGATTGACGGGCTGTACTGGATTCGGATCTCCTACCTGCAACCGGCCGAGATCCGGCCCAGCCTGATCGAGGTGATGACGGGTACGCCGAAAGTCGTCCCCTACTTCGATCTGTCCTTCCAGCACGCCTCGCCGCGGGTGCTGCGGCGGATGCGGCGCTTCGGTGATGCCGCATCATTCCTGGGATTGCTTGAATCCATCCGGCGGCTGGCTCCGACTGCAGGGATCCGCAGCAATGTGATTTGCGGTTTCCCAGGCGAGACCGAGGCAGATGTCGAGATGCTCTGCGAATTTCTCGCCGCGGCAGAACTGGATGCGATCGGGGTATTCGGCTACTCGGCTGAAGAGGGTACCGAGGCGTCTCGGCTGGACGGGCAGCATTCGCCGGCGGAGATCGCGGCCCGCCGCGCGCGGGTGGCCGATCTGGCCGACGAATTGGTCAGCCAGCGTGCCGAGGCGCGGATCGGCGAATCCGTGCAGGTGCTCGCTGAGGAAGCTGCTGAGCACATCGTTGGTCGCGCCGCTCACCAGGGCCCGGAGGTCGACGGCAGCGTGCGCTTGATCACGGGCGCCCGATTCGAGCGCGGCGAGTTGGTCGACGCCATCGTCTCGGGCAGCGACGGTGCCGATCTGATTGCCACCGCGATTCAGAACCAGCAGGTCCCGGTCGGTCACTGGATGGGTGCGGACACACCATGATCGATAACGAGCATCCGAAGCCCGACCGCGACGCGCTGGCACCGAGCGAGACACATCCAGTCGGGCCCATGGCCGAGCCCGAAACGAGTCCCTGGAACGTGCCGAACGCACTGACCGCGTTTCGCATCATTCTGGTCCCGATCTTCGCGTGGATGCTGCTAGTTCATCCTGACCAGCCAGGGTGGCGGTTCCTGAGTGCCGTGATCTTCACCGTGGCGATCTTGACGGACACCCTTGACGGGTATCTGGCACGCAAGCACAACATCGTTACCCGCTTCGGCAAGCTGGCCGACCCGATCGCGGATAAAGCGCTGACGGGTATGGCGTTCATCGGCTTGTCGATCATCGATGAGTTGCCCTGGTGGGTAACTGTCACGATCTTGGTACGCGAATGGGGTATCACGGCATTACGCTTTGTGGTCCTCCGTTACGGCGTCATGGCCGCGGGACGTGGCGGCAAGATCAAGACCGTGACGCAAGCAGTCGCGGTGATCCTGTATCTGCTGCCGTTGCCCGGCAATACCCATATCGTCGCAGTGATCGTCATGGCCGTGGCCTGGATCATCACCATGGTGACAGGCTTGGATTACGTCCGCGAAGCGTTTCGGCTGCGACGTCGGGCGCACGCCCGCGGATGAGATCTGGGCTGGCCGCGAGCGTTCTCGCCGAGCTTGACCGACGAGGCGAGACGCTGGCAAGCGCGGAGTCCTTGACCGGGGGAATGGTCGGCCAGCTGCTCACCGATGTACCCGGCGCGTCCGCCAGTTACCTGGGCGGCGTGATCAGCTACGCCACGCGCCTCAAGACGACTCTGGCGGGTGTGGACTCGGCCACACTCTCCGAACTCGGCCCGGTCGCGGAGCGTACGGCCGCGGAGATGGCGCGCGGCGTTGCCGAGCGATGCGATGCCGATTGGGGACTTGCGACAACAGGAGTCGCAGGACCAGAGGCTCCAGCCGGCCATCCGGTTGGCCAGGTGTTCGTTGCCGTAAGCCACCAGGCCGATGGTGTGCTCCGCGTCGAGGAACTGACGCTCCACGGGGAACGCGCGGCGATCCGGCAGCAAGCCGCGGTCGCCGCCCTCGCACTCCTCGCGGATGCATTGGGTCTGAACGGAAGCTCAGGTGGCGCTGACGACGCGTACAAGACCTGAGCGTGGACCAATCTGGTGTTGTCAGTCAGGATGGGTACAGTTTCCATATGCGGTCCGAGGAACTCCCGGTGAAGCCGGTGCTGGTGCGCGAGCTCATCGGTGAGTCGCTCCGTGAGGAGCGGGTCTCGCAGGGAAAGACGCTGCGGGAAGTGTCCAGGAATGCCCGTGTCAGCCTGGGATATCTGTCCGAGGTGGAACGCGGTCAGAAGGAAGCATCGAGCGAGCTGCTCGCGGCGATTTGCGCGGCGCTGGATCTGCCGCTCTCTGTCGTGTTGAACGTGGTCAGCGAGAAGATGGCAAGCTACGAGCGCGTGACCGCGCTACCAAACGTACGAGCCATGGCGCAGGCGGCTGCCTGACCTTAGATGGCGGGCCGCAGCCGCAGGCCCTGAGGTGTCATCCGGAAGCCTGCAGCCTGGAGAGCCTCACTCACTGGAATCGAGCCGAAGACGTGCGCGCCGTCGGCGCGCTCCACTGTCAGCTTGCCGAGTAGTCCCTGCTGCACTGATCTTGCGAGCGCTGCCGCGGCCGGTTCCAGCAGAGTCGGATCCTCGGTGAAGGACAGCAGCGTCCTACCGCCGCGTTCCACGTAGAAGATCAGGGCGCCTCCGACCAGCACAACCAGAGCTCCCGCTTTGCGGCCGGGGCGGTGGCCCTCTCGATCGGGCCACGGAAGCGCTGCACCGTACGGGTTGGCGGGATCACACGCGGCGAGTACGACGGCATCGCGTTCAGCCGGTTCTCGCTGATGACTACGAAGTCGATCGACGGCACCGGTCAACGCGAACTGGGCCGCACCCAGGCCATCCACGAAGTACCCACGGCGGCACTGGCCGGACTCCTCGAGCGAACTGAACGCACGGTAGGCAGCACCGAAGCCACCCTCGGTGTTCTCGGTAAGAACAGTGCCGCGCGTCACCACGCCATAGCGATCCAGCTGAGCGAAGACATCGGAGGCTAGGCGGTCCGAAGCTGACGATGACGACCGCTTCACCAGCGACCAACGACCCGCCGTCGTCGGAGTGCTGAAGCGCGGTGTACGAGCGAGACGGCCGAGGCCGCCGGTGGACAGTCGGGTCCGGTGGGTCCTAGCGATCGGCCGATATGCCCTTCGGTGCGCTCCGCTCATGGCAAGGCTGCGAACCGGGGCAAAAGTATCTCCGGTAACCAGGCCGGCCCAGACCAGGTCCCACAAGGCATCGACGTACTGCGAGCGTTCTGTGACTGGCAACTCATCGGGCAGCAAGGCGTCAAAGAAGTAACCGCCTCCGCTGCCCAGGGCGGCGAGAATCTCCTGGCTGCGGTACTGGGCTGGATCGCCACGTGGAGCTTGCGGTTCCTGATCAGCGACGTACCAGCGCACCCAGCCGTCGGATTCACCGATTGGCCCGTCTCCCACCCAATAGATCTCGCCTGCCGCAGTCAATTCGTCGAGCATCGAAGAGGAGTAATCAGCTACTCGCGCAGGCAAGATCATCGACTCGACGGCGCTGGCAGGCATCGGGTAACCCGACAGCTGCTCGATGGCGCCCAGCACCGCATCGACGCCGCGGCCTCCCTTGCCGACCCCCTGCCACTCGGCGAGGAAACGGGCAAATGCCACCTGCTCGACGGGCTCAACGCCCTTGCGAAGTAGCGCCAGGGTGCGCCTTTTGATCAAGGCCAGCACTTGACTATGGCAGTACTGACGTCGTTCGCCGACTGCGTCACCCGGCAAGTCGACGAACGAACCGGCAACCAGCGTGCCGGGAGCCACCAGCCCGTCACACGCCGCCTCAACGATCGCGCGCCCCAGCCCGTAGCGCTGTGCGATTGCTGGGACAACGAATGGTCCATGGGTGCGGGCCCAACGCAACACAAGATCATCGATGGGACGCTCGGCAGTGTCGGTGAACGTGGCCCCCACACCGGGCGGAACCGGGATTCCGAGGCCGTCCCGCAACCGCGGAATATCCTCAGCAACTGCCAGCATGCCGTGACCGGCAATTCGCAGCTCGACCACCCGGCGATCTTTGATCAACGTGTCGATCGCCTCAGCGACATCGAGCCCCGTGGCCGTCCGTTCCGCCAACTCGGCTGGGGTGAACGGTCCAGCCGTGCGCAACAGATCAAACGCCTGCTCCAACGTGGTCACCTGTCGCTCGGCGCTGAGGCACTGGAGATCGGCCTCGACGCGCGCGATGACCTCGGCATCCAAAAGCTGCTTGATGCCGTCCTTGCCGAGCAACTCGGCCAGCAGCGTGGCATCCAGTGAAAGCGCAGCGGCCTTCCGCTCCGCGAGAGGTACATCGCCTTCGTACACAAATGCCCCGACGTAGCCGAAGAGCAGCGAGCGGGCGAACGGCGACGGCTCCCGGGTCTCAACCTCGACAATGCGAAGGGACCGCGACGCCACCTGGCGTTGCACCTCGAGCAGACCCTCGAGATCGAAGACGTCGTTCAGACATTCGCGCATGGTCTCGAGCACGATCGGAAACTCCGGGTACTGCGCGGCCACCGTCAACAGCTGCGCGGAGCGCATGCGCTGTTGCCAAAGCGGAGAGCGCAACCGCGGATCACGCCGGGGGAGCAGGAGCGCGCGCGCCGCATTTTCGCGGAACCGGGCGGCAAACAGGGCCGATGATCCGACCTCGTCGCTAATGACGGATTCGATCATTTCCGGATCACACACGATCAACTCGGCACTCGGCGGCTCGGATTCAGTGTCCGGGATGCGAAGCACCATGCCGTCATTGGTCGCAGTCGCCTGCACGTCCATGCCATAGCGCTCGCGGGCCGCCTGCTCGACCGCCAGAGCCCATGGGCTGAGGACGCCAGTTCCAAGGGGACAGTGCACACAAACCCGCCAGTCACCCAGCTCGTCGCGGAAGCGCTCGAAGACCACTGTCTGATCGGTGGGGAGCGTCCCGGTGGCTGCCTGCTGCTCGGCCAGGTAGGAGACCAGGTTGTTGGCGGCGAATTCGTCCAGTCCGGCCTCCTGCAGCCGAGCTCGGGCAACCGTCGGCCGCATGGCGCCCACCTCGCGAACGAAGGTGCCGTATGCGCGCCCCAGCTCCAATGGCCGACCCGGTGCATCACCCTTCCAAAAGGGCAGTCGTCCCGGAGTGCCGGGCGCGGGGGAGACCAATACCTGGTCGTGGGTGATTTGCTCGACCCGCCAGCTCGTGGTGCCCAAGGTGAAGACGTCACCTACTCGAGTCTCGTAGACCATCTCCTCATCGAGCTCGCCAACACGACGGCCCGGTGCGTGCCGACCGGACGCGTTGCCCTCCCCGACCAGGAACACCCCGAAGAGTCCGCGGTCGGGAATGGTGCCACCAGAGGTCACCGCAAGCCGCTGGGCACCTGGGCGAGCGACCAGTACGCCGGTGTCGCGGTGCCAGATCAGGCGTGGCCTCAGCTCCGCGAACTCCTCACTTGGATAACGGCCGCTCAGCATGTCAAGCACCGCCTCAAAGGCGCTGTATGGCAGCTGGCGGAAACTGAAGGCCCGGCGCACCAAGGCGTACAGCTCCTCGGCCTTGGCCTCCTCGACCGAGACGATCGCGACGACCTGCTGGGCCAGCACATCGAGTGGATTGCGGAGCTCAGCGACTTCCTCAATCGCACCTTTCCGCATCCTTTCGACGACGACCGCCGATGCGATGAGATCGCCACGATGGTTGGGAAAGAAAACCCCACGAGATGTCGCGCCGACGTGATGTCCCGCCCGGCCGACCCGTTGCAGCCCGCTGGCCACCGACGGCGGCGCCTCGACCTGCACGACGACATCGACGGCACCCATGTCGATCCCGAGCTCCAGGGATGAGGTCGCCACAACACATGGCAGCCGGCCGGTCTTGAGGTCATCCTCGATCTGGGCGCGCTGCTCCTTGCTGACCGAGCCGTGGTGTGCTCGAGCGATGATCGGGCCACGACTGTCGTCGCGGCCGCTGGATGCGCCGGATTGGGCCATCACTTGTGCTGGTGGCGGGAATGCCTCGGTAGCCTCACCGAGCCGTTCGGCATGGAGTTCGTTGAGGTGAGCGGTGAGGCGCTCCGCCAGCCGGCGTGAGTTGGCGAAGACAATGCTCGAGCGATGCTCGTTGATGAGGTCGAGAATTCGGTTCTCGACATGGGGCCAGATCGAGGGTGGCCGCGGCGGGGCCTGCTCATCGTCCAAGCTCGCAGGTGCGGCTGTCGGCGTCGATGCGGTGGCGCCAAGGTCGCTCATGTCCTCGACCGGCACCACGATCGAAAGATCCCACGATTTCTCGGCGTAGGGCGCGACCACTCGAACCGGATGCGGCCCACCGAGAAACGCTGCGACCCGTTCGGGTGGTCGTACGGTGGCCGAGAGGCCGATCCGCTGAAGCGGATGCCGTGCAGTCGAGGCACCGGCGGCAGATTCGGACAGCGCCTCCAAGCGCTCGAGAGAGACCTCGAGATGGGCCCCGCGTTTGGTGCCGGCAAGGGCATGCACCTCGTCAACAATCACCGTTTCGACGGATTGGAGTAGGTCGCGGGCAGCCGAGGTCAGCATCAGGAACAGCGACTCGGGGGTAGTGATCAAGATGTCCGGCGGCCGAGTGATGAGTGCACGCCGGTCAGCTGCCGAGGTGTCTCCGGACCGCACTCCTACAGTGACACTCGGCGGCACTTGATCCAGCCGCAGGGCGGTCTGAGTGATGCCGGCCAGAGGTGCCCGCAGGTTCCGCTCGACGTCGACCGCGAGCGCCTTCAGCGGGGAGACATAGAGGACTCGACACCGTTCTTTGGTGCTGGGCTGCGGCGCACGAGTCAGATCATCGAGAGCCCATAGAAAGGCGGCGAGCGTCTTGCCAGATCCAGTCGGTGCGATGACCAATGCGTTATCGCCGGAGGAGATGGTCTGCCACGCCCCGGCCTGTGCGGCAGTCGGGCGCGCAAAGACCTCCCGGAACCACGTCGCGGTCGCGGCGGAGAAGACCTCCAGAGGATCAGCAGGCACGTTGTCTATCTTGCCCTCGAGCACAGACATTCCGGCGGCAACAAATCTGCTCCTACTTGATGGCCAGGCACAATGGCGGCTGTGAAAGAGACCGAGCTATGGCAGCGTTTGCAGCTCCACCTCGGTGCGGGCTACTTCCGGGTGTGGGCGGCGGAGTACAGCCTCGCGGCGCTGGGCCAGCGCACCGTCGTGGAAGCGCTCGCCGACGGAGTGCCATGCAAGATCATCTGGCGCGCGGTATGGACTGCGCTCGAGCTGCCGGCGCGCGACCGCTAAGCCTGCAGGATGCACTCCACGCCGGGCGTGTCGAATGCGGTTCGAACAAACGTTCGGTAGGTTATCCACCAGGGGTCGGGATTGGTTATCCACAGAATCCTGTGTG
>Ga0081455_10006368_pt1 | contig 12671 bp, 12 predicted proteins | sample TabmetS3T2R1_FD_70207 | JGI IMG/M metagenome (GOLD analysis project Ga0081455, IMG submission 70207) | Tabebuia heterophylla rhizosphere microbial communities from the University of Puerto Rico - S3T2R1 | ecosystem: Host-associated > Plants > Roots > Rhizosphere ... | reverse complement strand
AATTTCAGACTCAGCTCTTTAAAGTTGTATTTCTTACTACCCTGTATGTAGATGTCAAAGAACCAGCCGTTCGTTACATTTGGCCACAAAAAAACTCAATCTCGTGCCGACAAAAATCACAGCTTTCCGCCATTGCGGGTTTCCGTTTTCATTTGCCGGGACAAAATTGAGCCCAATTTGCAGTCCCAAATGTACGTAGAACGCACTCCAATTTAGTGGAGTCCCGCTACCAGCGGGACAGCCATAATATCACACCTCAGCGCGCCGTCAACGAACTTTTTTGCGAAAACCAGGGAATTGCCCAGCCTTACCAGCAAGCGATAGCGCAAACATTTCGCGTTTAGCCTGTTGCGTAAGTTGAGTTTTATCAGCGGTGCCCTTGAAAGCGACTCGCGTTTAGTCCGTGTTGCCTGTATCACCGTAAATGAACTCGCAGGCGAAACAGGTTATTTGAAATCGCGTCGGCTAGGCCGTTGCTTTAGTGACCACGATCTTATCAAGAAGCTGAGTGTGATCGGCATTGTACAGCCGAAATTCGTAAAGAAAACCTTCCTTAATCCAACTGGCGACCTGCGAACCGCGAGGCGAGCCTGAGAACAGCGACTCTTTGCCTCCATTTGTTGAAACGTAGATTTTTCCGTCCACGCTGTTCCACGAAATGGTGGTTGTACCTTTCCCTTTGCTTGCGGGTACTAAATCAGGCGACGCTGTGAGAGTAGAGGTCGCCTTCGTGACGAACACGATGCCTGGCGTAATAAGCAGATTTTTAAACTTCGAGAACCGAAAGTCCCGTTTGCGACCCATGGCAATGCTGCCTGCCCCCTGTTCGTCTACCAATTCCTTAATGAACCCTACCATGCCGTACGAATGGCACGGAAATGGAGTCTTCATTCGTCTCTTTAGGCGTCGAGGTAGAAATGAACGAAGGCGAGCGAGAAGCGAACGGTTCGATTCGAAGCGTTTGCCATCCGGAAAGTCATCCAGATAGCCCGTGCCCCAGTCCTCGATCGCGTATAATCCACCCGGCTTCAGATGATGATCGAACAGGTGCCAAAACGTCGTTTTAGTCACTTCACCGATGTGTGAGGCATCATCTATGATGATATCCAACCCATCCGGAGCAGCTTGATTTGCCGCTTTCGATAGAAATGCCCTGTCTGCCTGGTCGCCTTGAAAGACGTGAATACGCTCCCCCAATTCAAGGAGTCGATGCAGCTTCCGATCGACACCAATGATTGTCCCGCGGGGGAAATAGTCCCGCCACAATTCAAGCGAACCTCCATTTTGGACACCGACTTCCAACAGCTTGATCTTTTTGTTGATCCAAGAACTGAGAATGGGCTCGTAAAGATCGAGATAGCCCAGCTTAATCTTATCAGTGTCGTATACGTTTAGGTCTAATCGCCTATTTGGTATGTTTCTCGCGACTGGACGTGCGGCATTGATGGATAGGTCTTCTACGATCCCGGGCAGGCAGGTTGAAAGTAGCTTCACGGTCGGAACCTTCGCGCAGAGCTCCGAACAGTGACAGACAGATGCTTCCGAGTCCTTTTGTAGGACTATGTCCTATGTAGGAATCTCGCTGCTTAATAGCAACCTATTTTAGATTAGTTGCGTCTTCCCAGCGAATTGCGGCGCGGAGAAGTTCGCTCAGGGAACTAACACCGAATTTTTCCTTCGCGCGCGCACAGTAAGCCTGCACGGTTTTCAAACTCAAATGCAAATCCTCGGCAATCTGGGCTGTGGTGCGGCCTTGGCCAAGCAGACGGAATATTTCCAGTTCGCGATCACTTAAACGTTCCACAGGTGAACTCTCTGCCTTCTTAGGGGACGAGCTAAACCGGCGAGCCATGCTGTTAACGACCCTTTCACTAACATAAACGCCGCCTTGCATTACTCGGCGAATCGAGGCGAGGACGCTTTTTGTGCTCTCTCGCTTCATGACGTAACCGCGCGCGCCGGCGCGTAAAGCCCGTTCGGCATAAAGAGCCTCATCGTGCATCGAAAGGACAATCAAGGCGACCAGCGGGAATTGACTCTCCAGGTTTTTTACCAATTCCAAGCCGGACTCATTCTTCAGCGAAATATCCACAAGAGCGACGTCGGGTCGTGTCTTAGACATTGCCGTCATGGCTCCAGCCGAATCTTCCGCTTCGCCGCAGACGACCATGTCGGGTTGACTGTTGATGAGATTCCCCAGTCCTTCTCGAACCAGTGGATGATCGTCGATAAGAAAAATACGGGTTTTGCGCGCTTCACCCGGCTTTGAAGTTGATTCCATTCTTATAAACTCCGATTAGGTTCGTTTTGCAGGTTCAATTTACACGTTACGAGTGTACCGTGCTGGCCATTCCGTCGAACATCGAAACTCGCGCCAGCAAGGGATGCACCATGGCGCATCAATTGCAGGCCGAGTCCTTCAGACCGAGGCAATCGATCGGGAAATCCGACTCCATCATCGCTGATTGCGAGCAACAGTTCGGAGGGGCTCATCCCGAGTCGAATGGTAATTCGCTGCGCAGCGGCGTGCTTGGCCGAGTTGGCTACCGCTTCCTGGGCGATCCGATAAAGCTGAGTTGCAATTGCTGAGTCGGGGACTCGAAACGACTCTTCTCCCTCGAAGACGCAATCGATGCCAAAGCGCTCAGTGATGTTCGCTGCAAGTCCTTGAAGGGCCACCGTCAGGCCATCGGCATCCAGTTCCGGCGAAAAAAAACCGCGCGCCAGATTACGAGTCAGGTCAATCCCTTCTTCCACGTAACGAACCAGCTTTTCTGCCTCGGCTGTTTCCGACGCCGCCCTGAGTGCGAGCTTTTCCTTTAATACTTGAGCGGCAAGCGCAGTACCGGTCAGGTGTTGACCAAGGCTATCATGTAGTTCCTGCCCCAACCGGTGTCGCTCACGATCCGCCACTTGCGCAATCTCCCGGTCGAGCCGCTGTCGCTCGAGCACCTCGCGATGCAGTGCTGCCGTTCGTTCTTGAACTCGACGATCCAAGTTGCCTACCAGCGTGCGCAGTTTGGCTAACACCGCGGCGAAAAGCGCATAGGAGACGAATGCCATTCCTGCGTTCCAGAAACCGAGAGCTGGGATTCCAGCTGCAAGGTCTGACAACATTGAGATTGCGACGCTGAAAACCGCGATCCCCAAACCAGTGCGGAGGGACCCAAACCATGTGGCCAACCAGATCGGCAAAAGATAAAACAGAAGAAGAGGGCGTTCGTATCCAGTCAAATAGTCTATGTATCCTACAATCCCCACAAAACACAGACAGGTTACAACCAAGGCGGCCCGAGAAACTCCAAAGAGCGGAGGACGTCTCAGATTGGCTGTAATTCGATCGAAGCTGATTCGACGCGAGACCATCTCAAATACACGCCCATGGTACGCTATAAAAATCTACAGCGAAGCGGAAAATCCGAAGCGACACTTTGTTTGCCAACACTCTTGTAAGAGACCGCAAGAAATTCCGCCTGTTCCAATTGATCGATCTCAACGGGGCGTAGTCGCGCATGGCGTCTATCCCGGCGTTGCACCGTTTCATCAACCCGAAGTGTTGGCTTTTGCTTTTGGTCGAAAGAGCCAGGCTCGGTTTCGACTGTTTAACGATCCTGTAAAAAAAGATGGACGATAGACGGGCGAAGTCTAATAATCGCGTCGGATTAAATCCTGCATGTGGCCCCTCCGCGATATCGATTTCGGCTCAGTTGCCCTGTCAAGCAATGCGTGAGCATCTTCCCTCGTTACTGATCAGGGCGGGCTTCCTTCTGCGCGCCGGCACCCATTTTTTTCACCACTTCAAGCATTTCCTTGTAGTGGGACTGGTGAACGCTCGGAGCTGGCCGCGGATCTCGTCCCGGAGATCTCGTGCAAAAGCATCAATAACGGCACGTAACCGACCTCCAAATATCCAACAGTCTTCTACAGTATGGAAACAGAATTTGTGCAAAACCGACGAGGTCGCGAAATGTCGGGATAACATTTACATGATCACAGGCCCCGCAAGAACGGGCAGCACCATGCTAGTTCAGCTTCTTCGATCTCACCCAGAGATTTGTTCGCATTGCGAGCTCTTTAGTCCCAACAAGATCACTGGCATGACGGGCATCTATCTTCAGAAAAGCCATGAACAGCCAGACTTTATCGAATGGCTCTCAAGAGAGAGAGATCGCGATCCGATTAAGTTCCTTTACAAAATCGCGCTCGATTCTCAGGGAAGAAAGGTGGTTGGTTTCAAGCTCAAACATGACGAATTGGTTTTGCCCGAATATACGGCCTTGCGAGATGAGATTGCAGGAGACCTCGATTTTCGCATCATACATCTCCGACGAGAAAATTTGCTGCGCCGTTTTCTCTCCTGGCATATTGCTAACCATATCACCCACACAACCCTCGCTGTTGGACGGCAAGCTATCCCTGAGGTGCCTCCCGTGCGGCTAAATCCGAAGAAATGTCAGCGTGATTTTGAAACCACGGAAAAACGGGAGAAGGAATTTCGAGAACTGTTCGCGAAGCACCGGAGCTTTTCGATATCTTATGAGGAACTGGCTAGCGGAAACAGTGACAAAGTCTCCGCACTTTTGAGTTTTCTTGAAGTGACGCCTCGAGAGCTCACCACTACTACGAAAAAACTTGGTAACGATGACCTTCGGAAGGCGATTGCTAACTTTGACGAATTGCGCGCCCATTTCGCGGGCGGCCGATTCGCCGATTTTTTCGAGGATGCCTGACCTCAGGGAGCTGGATTACGCAAACTGTATTCGCGCGCAAATGGCGCATTGTTCGAATTTAGACGGCGTCCTGATGCTTAGGCGGATCGACGGAACTGAATTAACAAGCGCATTCGACATTTGGCCTCGCAATGCTGAGCGCTTTCCTGGGGGTACTAACGCTCTTCTTTTTTAATAAGCAGCGGGAATTTTGGCTTAGCAAAGCGCTGGAAGAGAACGGCGTGTTTCTGACCGCCAATTTGCGTCATTTGTTAAAGTGACAATCGGCGGCACTAAACTTTTAAAGCAATGCCTGATCCGTGATAATTTTGCTACTGGCATTGCTTCTCCAAGGTCTTAATGGTTTGTGCAGCATTTCGAAGCTGATTCTCGACGGTCGCCACGTGTTGCACCCTCTGGCCAAACCCGGCTGCCATCTCATCAGCAGCGAGGGAGGACGATTCAGTCACTCGGGGAGCGTGCTGCAGCTCTAAGTAGAGGTTCGTAGCGTCTTCAACAACCCGGCGATCCGTGGCTGGATCATCGGCCACAAAATCCGGCGGCACGTCGGAGCTATTGATTTGATGACGCAGCGGCTCAAGACATTGCGCGTTAAACGGCTCGCCAACAAAATCCAGAACGGACCGGATCGCAGCCTCCGGGGCATCAATCAAAGCATTATAGTCCAAGCGCCGAACGACATTTGAACCATAAGCCTTTTCGGCCTGCGCGCATGCTTGCACCGTACGCAGCCAATACCTATAGGCCTCTTCTTCATTCGCCACCAACTGAACCCCGGCAAGGCGATGCAGATTCAGCATGGAGCGGACCACATCGTGCACGTCGCGCAGCACATGGATAAAAACCGTCTCCGGGAAGAGTTTTCGCAGTGCGTAAATATGCAACGAGTACTCCGGCGTACCGTCCACCCATCGCATCTTAGGCCCGGGAAGCGAGCGCCTCATGAACTCGGGTAGCGAGGGGATCGCAGCGCGTGTTTTTTCCAAATCGAAACGATGGGACAGAATTAGATCGTTTAGACTTCGACCAAAATTAGCAAGCAGCTCATCAAGGGAAATATGCATGGCGCTCAGAATGCTTAGGTGGCCGCGCGCCGCCCCGACTTGGTGGACCACTGCAGCGTTGATGCAAAAGTCTCCCATCCAGTTCGATTCTGGAACCGCGAATACGTTTGGATGTTGTCCCAAACACCAAGTGAGGATGCTAGTCCCGGAACGCGGCGAACCGACAACAAAAATCGGTTTGTTCATGCTACTCTGTATTTGGTTCCATAGTCTGCGTACGGTAACTCTAACGATCGTCCGCTTGTATCCCTACCGTTAGAGAACATCAACTTTACAATCAGTGCGCGACATCTGCATGCGTCTGTAATGCTAAGACAACTCGCTGAAACAGCATGGCGCCCATCTACGAAATACCAAGCGATCTTAGGATGAGCCTGCGAACAAGCTCAAGAAAACAGTCTATCCAATCTTATCAGGTTTTCGGCACAGAATCTGGTACTGCGCACCCAGTGGCACAGATGCAAGGTTAGGTTCTAAGCAGCGCAGCCAACTCAAGGGGCGAGGGAAAAAGAATAAGAAATCGGTCCGTAGCACTTGGAATCCACGTTTGCGCAGCAGACGGCGTGCAGCCGGCGGGGACAAAGTGATGGCACCCTCATCAAATGGGATCCGACGCATGACGTAACGCGCCCCGGGGTTCCATGGGTTGTTTTCCCAAAGTGCAAACAAGCCGCCTGGACGGAGAGAAGAATAGACTGTGTCTACGGCTGCGGCGCGATCGCCCGGCGAAATGTGGTGGAAGACGCCATTGCAAAATACCAGATCGAATTGATCTGTGGGTCGATGTTCGGCAAGAGGAATAAACGTGGCGCGAGTGCCATGTGTGGCTCGCGCAATCGCCAACGATTGGGTGGACGCATCTACACCCACTAGCGATTCCAGTTGGAATTCGTTCGACAAAAACGGTATGGCAGACCCAGTACCGCAGCCGAAATCCATAACGGCGCGCGGGTGCTTGTGCAGGCAGCTTAAGCACCGGGAAAGCCAAAATACCCGGCCACGGGCAAAGTAATTTTTGTCCTCCCCCGAGATGGAAAGTCCCCGAGCAAGCGCGGCATCATACGTGCTAGCATATTCGTCAAAGTCGGTTTTGGCCTCTCTTAAAGACTGGCTCATAGACGACGTTTCATGCCGAGAATACTCACGAAAAAACTCGAGAGTATGGTTTGAAAGCCCAGCGCGGTGAGAGTCGCACCCGGAATGGCCCAACGCATGGTCACAGCGTAATCGAGGCGTCCGAAACCGACAGCCTTCCACTGTAACACGGCTGCGCCTAGCAAAACCAGGCCTGCGAGGAACGCCAAGGCGCCAATAGCCAAACCGCGTTCCAAATAGATCAGCTTAAAGAATGAATCAATCCGCGAGTCTTTAGGTAACAAGCCTTCATTGATGGCGAAAGTTTTCGCGCAGATGGCGAACAGAACGGATTGATAACCCATCAGAATAGCGAGACTGGAAAATAAAAGTGTATGGGCATCGAAGGTAACACGGCCAATTTTCAATCCCGGCAATGCCAGGGCGTATCCAGCCAGCCCCAGCAGCGCCAAAAAGAAGCCCGGCACCAAAAAGAGCCATCGAGGGCTGAGGACAAGAAAAAAGCGCAGGGTGCGCCAACCATCGCGAATTGTGCGGAGATGTGGTGCCTGTGTTTTGCGTCCATCCTGATGGAGGGTAATAGGAATCTCTGAGATCCGAGCGCCGTGTAAACTGGCTTTGATGATCATCTCTGTGGCGAATTCCATTCCTTCGCACCGAAGGTCTAATCGATCGTACAGTTCCCGTGTGAATCCGCGCAGGCCACAATAAACGTCGTGAATAGGCACGGCGAACATATGCTCCGCCATTCGTGAGAAGAGCGGATTGCCGAACCAGCGATGTGAAAGAGGCATTGCACCTGGCATGATTCTCCCGCCGCCGCTCGGCAGGCGGCAACCCACGATCAGTTCGAAGCCTTCCCGGAATTTTTTGACGAAGCGATCCGTCTCTGAGAAATCATAGCTCTGGTCGGCGTCCCCCATGACAATCCATTTTCCGGACGCGGCGTGAATGCCACCCGCCAGTGCGTTGCCGTATCCTTTTTTCTTTACATGAACAACGCGCGCGCCGAATTCTTTGGCAATTTTCACTGAAGCATCCTGACTACCATTGTCCGCTATAAGGATCTCGCCACGCACGCCGGAGCTTTGGATACCCAGCCGCGCCTTTTTAATACATGCTGCCAGCGTCTCCGCTTCGTTGAGACAAGGCATCAGAATAGTCAACTCGATCGTATCAGTCATGCAGGGGTTTAGCCGCTGAATTCAGGGGAATAACAGCGGCGGATGAAGAAAACGTTGCGTTGGATTCGGGGCCGCGCAACGCTCCGCGAGGTATCGCCAGTGGTCGGGCGGTTGGTCCGAAGGCAGCAGCTCGTCGATCAGGGCTAGGAGTTGATAATCATTGTGCAAAGGTGCAGCGACACGTCCCGCAGTCCGGACCGACAGATCTTCTCGCCATTCCTGAAGCAACGCTCGCCCGGTGTTACCTCGATAGATTGCAACTTCGAGCTGGCCGAAATCTTGGATCGGTACCTTACGGTACTTCAAGCCGCTTGGCGAAGTGATATAGAAGACGCGCCCCTCTGGGGGGGCATCAAGCCGGGAAGCAACTCTCTTAAGGTATTGATCAGGCATCAGAATAAAACTTTTCGCGTTGCTGAAGAATTGCGACAATGTGAATCCATTACCCCATCCCGCAACGACCACGTCTCCCTTTCGTAATTCTGCATGCAGAAATTTGGCCACGCCTGTATGCTCAATATTTCGTCTTGCGCCAAATGGCTTGCGGACAATGGGCGCCCAGCCCAGGACAATTAGTGCGGTAAGAACCCATGCTATCGCAGCAGCGGCTCGCCGTATCCGAATATGTTTCGCAAGCCAATCGATGCCCTCTGCTAGTACGATAAGCAGCAACGGAAGGGAAAAAATCAAGTAGCGGGGTTCGTTGGGAGTAACCGAAACCCCCTGCAAGGACATAAGAACAGGTCCCAGAATGATTCCGAGACACACGAGAAGAATCGGCCGCTGGAGTTGTGTGGCCGACCAAATACCTGCGAGCAGTAGCAGAGCGACCACAAAGGCAAAGTAGCCAGAGCCCATGTAAGCGCTGAAAAGCATTGGAAGATATTCCATGCTCGTTGGCAGAGAAGCGGTCCCCCAGGTCTTGGCAACCTTCGCAATATCGGGCAGCAGACGCCAGTAGGCGATGGCGACTACTCCCGCCGTCCCAGCCAGGGGAATCCAAAGAGTCCTGGATTCCCAGAGAAACTTTCGACCGTCAGGCCAACCGCGGGAGGCGCTTTCGATTGCCAGCAGCGCTATGAGGAATGCGACTGTGTAGACGCCGTTGATATGCACAAGCAGCATCAGTAGCACGGCAACGGCACATCGCCCGCCGCTCCACCAATTGCGCTCGTGATACCAATGAAAAAATTCATTGATTGCCAGCAGGCTAAAAGCCACCAATAACGAATAAGAGCGGATCATCGGTCCCCAGAAAATCAGAAACGGATTGAATGCAGCCAATGCCGCGGCAATCAAAGCAGTGCGTGTGGAACCCGTGAATTTGAGCGCGAGCGAAGCAGTTAACGGGATAGTTGCAACAGCCCCTGCCAGCGGCAGGAGAGTCAGGCGCCAATCTGCCGCGCCGAAAAGCCATGCGATCCCTTTCTCCGCCAGGATGAAGTAATTCATCGTGAGATGCGAAGCAAAATGACTCAACAGATATCCAGGGCTTTTCTTGATGTAGTCGAGCGTGCCTATTTCATCGCCCCAAAATATTCGACCGTGTTGAAACCAAGCGCGTGTTAGTAGGGCGAGTATCGTTATCAGACAAAGCGCAAGACGTTCCCCTTTTGAAAGGTGCCGTAACTTCAGCTCACTGTGTACACTGGACAACACCGTTTGTCGTTTGTGTGTTGTAGCGATGGGAAGTTCGGAAAGCGGCATCACTTATCTATTGTTCATAGCAAACTTCGATTGCTCCCATTTCAGTCTAATGGAGATGCGACTGGATGAGCAGTTGGATTGGAGCCTAAATTGCGCCAACCCGTGGCTCACCTTACCGAAATAGTCAAGCACTACGCCTTCCTTTCTTCGGCGGAAATGGCGATGTGGCAGGTTGCATCCATTCTATCCCTGGAACAACGATTTCAACAACGGCAGCGTACTGATGGCCCAAGTTCCGCTGAAAGCAGGGATTTAGAGGATGAGTTGCTGCGAACGAAACAGCGCGCGGGTTGATGCGCGCTCTTAACGCCAATCGAACCGTTCGTTGAAAATGAGAGCGACTGGAAAATGAAACTGAACTGTTTTACTTCGACGATTGAAACAGCATTGACGTGCGCGAGTAAACCGAACTGCCCATCCCTAATTTTCCTGGCGAGCGGTTTTCCCTCCGATACGATGATACTATGAATCGGATTGCAATTGGCCCCGAGGGACGCTTTTCGTTCGGAGGGGAAGATTTTGTAATTACTGTGCCAATGAAACAGGGGCTTCCGTCGACGCTAGAAGCTTTTACCATCGCAAAGAACGAACCTTACCTTCGTGTTTACGAGGACCTTGCCCACGCCTTTTCACCACGATCAATTCTTGAACTGGGGATTTTTCAAGGAGGGAGCTACGTGTTCCTGGACAAGCTGTTCAAGCCTCGTCGAATGGCTGCGGTCGATATCAGTCCCCGAGCTGTGGCGCCGCTTTCTCACTATGTTGCCGACAAGGAGGCTCGGTTTGTGCACTTTTCCACCTCGCAGTCGGATCAGGGAGTTTTGGAGCATATTGTTCGGAATGAACTTGCAAACGAGCTTGATCTCGTGGTTGACGATGCGTCCCATATTTACGAACAAACAAAAGCATCCTTTGAAATTCTTTTCCCGCTTCTGCAGCCCGGCGGCATCTACGTAATTGAAGACTGGAGTTGGGCACACACCCCTAACTACCAACCACCGGACTCTCCTTGGTTCAAGCGCAATGCCCTGTCCAATCTACTGTTCGAACAGATCATGCTGGTGGGTTCTACTTCATTGATCACTGAGATTCGCGTTTGGAATTTTCTCTATCTGATCCGCAAGGCTGAGAGCGCATGTAGCGGATCAAAGACTGAAGGTGCGTCGATTTTTGATCAGGTCCTTAGTCGAGGCAAACAGTGGAGCCCGATCTAGCTTGGTTGAACCATTGAGAATTACCTAGGTTGGGAAGAGACGTCACGTTGCGGTTCCTCGAATGACATGCAATCAATCGCGATTTAATTAATTTGAAAACGACTGGAAAATCCGAATGGGCCGCTTTTATTCCGGCAATCAAAGAAGCGTCCGGACACGCCAATTCTCCGACCGATATCGGTGCAAGTATGGGTTCATATCGCGATAATATTTACATGATCACAGGTCCCGCCAGGAGCGGCAGCACAATGCTGGTTCACCTTTTGCGCTCGCATCCGGACATTTGCTCTCATGATGAAGTCCTGTCTTCGGGTACGCTTGGTGGAATTACCGGCACGTATTTGATCAAGCGCCGTCAGGAACCGGATTTTGCTCAGCGTATGGCTGCGATAAGAGACGACAATCCAATCAAGTTTCTTTACAAGATCGTGCTGGATCTCCAGGGAAAAAAGGCGGTCTGTTTTAAGCTGAAACACGACGAACTGGCAGCGCCCCAGTATAAAGCGTTGCGAGACGAGATCGTTAACGATCGTGATTTCCGGATCATCCATTTGCGCCGCGAAAATCTGCTTCGGCGTTATCTTTCGCACTATATCGCGAACCATGTGACTCGAGTCACATGGGCCGTTCATGGCCAGGCCGTACCTGAAATGCAGCCGGTGGTGCTCGATCCGCAGGAGTGCCAGAAGGATTTTGAAAACGTCATGGCTCGCGAAAGGGAATTTGCCGAGATTTTTGCGCAACATCCCGGCTTTTCGATTTCGTACGAGGAGATGACTGCTCCCGGATCCGAAAAGCTTCAATCCCTCCTCGATTTTATGGGCGTGCCGCGCCAGGAACTAACCACCACAACACAGAAGCTTGGCTGCAATGATTTGCACAAGGTGGTCGCTAACTTCGACGAACTTCGCGCCTATTTTGCGGATAGTCTCTACTCCAAATTTTTTGAAGATGCCTGATTCTGCGCCGACAGATTACGAAGCCCGGATACGAGCCCAGATTGCGCAATACGCCAATCCAGAAGGTCTTCTCAAGCTGGGTCCGATTTACCACTACTGGATCTCCAACTACATCCGTCCCAGGATGTCCAGCGTCTTTGGCGCGGCGGACGTTATGCTCCTTTTTGTAGGCTATGCCGTGGAAGCGTTTCATCAACCCGGCGCCAGTCGCCGAATCGTCAGTCTGGGTGCTGGTGAGTGTGAGCATGAGATCGCCTTGATCAAAAAGCTATTGGAAAAAGGGGAAGATGATTTCGTGCTCGAGGCGCTGGAGTTGTCGCCTTTGCGTTCGGAGCGGGCGAGAGAACAGGCAGCCAAAGAAGGAGTAGGCCGCTATCTCACGATCACCGAGGCGGACCTAAACACTTGGGTGCCGGAACAAAAGTATTCGATCGTCATCGCCAAGGATACGCTGCATCACGTTCTCGAACTCGAGCATCTCTTCGATTCCGTTCACGAAGCGCTGGAAGATGAAGGTACTTTCTTAACCAGTGACATGATCGGTCGCAACGGCCATATGCGATGGCCCGAAGCGCTGGAAATAATTCAAGGAATCTGGAAATTCATCCCGGACCATTACAAGACCAATCACCAACTCAAAAGGGTAGAGCAGGAATACGAAAATTGGGATTGCTCCAAGGTAGGTTTCGAAGGAATTCGCGCCCAAGATATTCTGCCA
>Ga0081455_10006367_pt1 | contig 12673 bp, 10 predicted proteins | sample TabmetS3T2R1_FD_70207 | JGI IMG/M metagenome (GOLD analysis project Ga0081455, IMG submission 70207) | Tabebuia heterophylla rhizosphere microbial communities from the University of Puerto Rico - S3T2R1 | ecosystem: Host-associated > Plants > Roots > Rhizosphere ... | reverse complement strand
GAATGAAGAGTGATCTTGAAATAATGTATGCGGTCGAAGCAATAAAAGGCGGGCTCGAGCATCTGACGGGGATCGCACAACCAACAGCTCGGGAATTGAGAAAACGAATGGTGGACGGGCGGTTTTTCCCGAGGTGCCAGCTTTATCGCCAGACGAAGTTCTGGCCAAACACGGGCTGACCAACGCATCGCGTCGATTGCTCGACGCCAAACACGGGCTAGAGCTCGTGACCTGGTCCCGTCCCTAAGGTTTTTTGTTGCCGACGTGGAACTAAAAGAGCTTCGTTTCGCGGACGTTCACTGGGGACTCGGCCACCGTGAAAGCCGCGAAGTTTCCACCTTTGTAGTAACTGTTCAGCCTCTGTTAGCGTGAGGCTCTCTTCGCATACAGGCTTTGACACGTCGGTCGTGCGTTTAAATGTGAAGCGTTGTCCGGTTTTTTCGACGACGAAAAATAATTGATCGGCTAGCACGCGGAGATGGGCTTCACGTTCGCATGTCGTTTGCATCAAAACCTCATGGCAGATTCAAAAACGCACGAACCAACACAAACCGCGAGCTTCGCTAATCTGCTGCCGGCGGCTCAGCGGCATTTGTCGCCGGGCTGCTTTTTTTTAAAGAATAAGGGCTGCCGGAGGCAGCCCTTGCCAAGATGCTACTGGCCTTCGGGGGAAGGGGGCGGGGCCAGCAGCGTCGAAGAAACTTGCGCCATGGGCGGATTGTTCCAGCGGCTCTGATGGGCTCGACATGTGGGATACGCTTGAAAAAAACGCAGACGCATCCCGTTGGTTTTCTTGATTAAGGCCTTAAGGGCTAGCTTTTGTCTCAATTCGGCAACATTGTTGTATAAAAGCACCAATATCGGGGAGGGCCGGAGCCTTTGGCCGGCGCGTCAGTTGGCGGTCGCTTTCCGAGTTTCTGCGCAGGGGGCTATGAGCGTCGAACAGGCCGCCACAGCCGAAACGGCACTTGCTGGCGCTCCTGCAAAAAGGGGTGAATCCTGGATTGTCGGACCGCTCGTCGTCGGGCTGGCCTTATTCTCCGCCTTCATCACCTTCATCGTCCTCGCCGATCTCACGCCTGTTTCGCCGACCCACAATGTCGTCGTAACGCTGCTACTGGTGAACGCTGCGACGGTTCTGCTGTTGCTTGGCATCATCGTTCGCGAAGTCTGGCAAGTGGTGCAGGCACGGCGCAGCGGGCGCGCCGGTGCGCGACTGCACGTGCGCATCGTCGGGCTTTTTTCGATTATCGCCGCGGCTCCGGCAATCATGGTGGCAATCGTTGCGAGCGTCACACTCGATCGTGGACTCGATCGCCTGTTCTCGACACGAACGCGATCCGCCATCGAGAACTCTCTTATCGTCGCGGAGGCCTATTTGCGGGACAACGCGCAGATCGTGCGCGGCGACATCATGGTCATGGCGTTCGATATCGCGCGGACCAAACCTATTTTCGAGCAGGATCCCGACAAACTTCGTCAGTTTCTCACATTCCAGGCCTCGGTGAGGGGCCTTGGCGCGGCCATCGTGCTCGACAAGGACCTCAATGTAGTTGCCCGCGCCAACGTCAACATCAATCAGACGTTCGCCTTGCCGCCACGCGATGCATTGTCCCACATTACTGAGAAGGAGCCGCAAATCGTTTTGCTGCCGGACGCGAACTACGTCGCTGCGGTCATCAAGATTGAGCAGTTCGATAACCACTACCTTTACATAACACGCCTGCTGGACCCTCGTGTTGTGCCGCAATTGCAGGCGACACGGGCAAGCGTCACCGAGTATGCCGCACTCGAGGCACGACGCCTCGGCGTCCAGGTGGCGTTTGCGTTGATGTATACGGTGATCGCGCTGATCGTACTGCTTTCAGCGGTCTGGATCGGCTTCAACTTTGCCAACCGGATGGTTGCGCCGATCCGGCGCCTGATAGGCGCCGCCAACGCAGTCTCGACCGGCAATCTTTACGTGAGAGTCCCAGTTCGTCAGGCGGAAGGCGATCTCGCTCACCTCGGCGAGACCTTCAATCGCATGACCCAGGAGTTGCGCACGCAGCGCGACGACATCATGCACGCGCGCGATCTCATCGACAGCCGCCGACGCTTCACCGAGGCCGTGCTGGCCGGCGCCAGTGCGGGTGTCATCGGCGTCGATAGCAAGGGCAATGTCAGCATTCTGAACCGGTCGGCGGAAAAGCTGATCGGCCGCGCCGAAAGCGAGGCGCTCGGCCAACCACTGATCGACGTGCTGCCCGAACTTGCGGACACCATGGCGGCGGTTCAATCGGGCGCGCCGGTGCAAAATCAGATCACCATCAGCCGCAACGGCCGCGAACGCAACTTGTCGGTTCGCGTCACCAGTGAACAATCCACCGACTCGGATCGCGGTTACGTCGTGACGCTCGACGACATTACCGAACTTGTTGCTGCGCAGCGTACATCGGCATGGGCCGACGTCGCACGCCGGATTGCCCATGAAATCAAGAATCCGCTCACACCGATCCAGCTGTCGGCAGAGCGGCTGCGGCGCAAATACGGAAAAATGATCGGCGAAGATCGCACGGTATTCGAACAGTGCACCGACACGATTGTTCGCCAGGTCGACGACATAAGGCGGATGGTTGACGAGTTCTCGCACTTCGCGCGCATGCCGAAGCCTGTCGTTGCGGCTGAAGACGTGGCGGATGTGATCCGGCAGACTGTTTTCCTGATGCGCGTCGGTAATTCGGAAATCGACATCAACGTCGATATCAAGGAAGACCCCATGCCGGCGCGTTTCGACCGGCGGCTGATTTCGCAGGCGCTGACCAATATCATCAAGAACGCGACCGAAGCGATTTCCGCCGTACCGACAAACGAGCTCGGAAAAGGCGTAATCAAGGTCTACGCTGAGCGTGAAGGGGGCGACATTGTCATCGATGTCGTGGACAACGGTGTTGGCCTGCCGAAGGAAAATCGAAGCCGGCTGCTCGAGCCCTATGTCACGACCCGCGAAAAAGGTACCGGTCTTGGCCTTGCGATCGTGGGGCGCATCGTCGAGGAACACGGCGGCGTGATCGAGTTGCGCGACGCCGCCGAGAAAAGTCCTGGGCAACGCGGTGCCTGGGTGCGCGTACGGTTCGCTGCTTCCGGTAAGACTGAAATCGCAGAATCCGAAAAGCCAAAGGTCGCAAGCGAGTAACAGATGGCTGGTGAAATTCTAATTGTCGACGACGAGGCCGATATCCGCGATCTGGTGGCCGGCATCCTCCAGGACGAGGGCTACAGCACGCGCACCGCGCGCAACAGCGACGATGCGCTCTCCGCGATCGCGACGCGTAGGCCGAACCTTGTGTTTCTCGATATATGGCTGCAGGGCAGCAAACTTGACGGGCTGCAGCTACTTGACACCGTCAAGCAGGAACAGCCCGATCTTCCGGTTGTCATGATTTCGGGCCACGGCAACATCGAAACGGCGGTGGCGGCTATCAAACACGGCGCATACGATTTCATCGAGAAGCCGTTCAAGGCTGATCGGCTTGTTCTGGTCGCCGACCGCGCGCTTGAGAACTCTCGCCTTAAGCGTGAGGTCAAGCAACTCAAGCAGCTCTCGCCGCAGCCCTCGACGCTCATTGGCCGTTCGGCCTCGATCGGACAACTGCGCCAGGCTATCGAACGCGTCGCCCCGACCAATAGCCGCGTGCTTGTCGTAGGCCCATCCGGGGCAGGCAAAGAGCTCGCCGCGCGAACAATGCACCAGCTGTCGGCCCGCGTAAACGGTCCTTTTGCCGTGATCAACGCGGCGGCGATTACTCCGGAGCGAATGGAAATCGAGCTATTCGGCGTTGATCAATCCAACGGCTCGGAGGGGCGCAAGCCGGGAGCTCTCGAGGAGGCGCATGGCGGCACGCTCTTCATCGACGACATCGCTGACCTGCCGCGAGAGACGCAAAACAAGATCCTGCGCGTGCTCGTGGACCAGACCTTTCAGCGCGTCGGGGGGAGCACCAAGATTGCGGTCGACGTGCGGATCGTCTCGTCGACCTCGCGCAATCTCGAGGCGCTCATCACGGAAGGGAAATTCCGTGAGGATCTGTACCACCGGCTTGCGGTTGTGCCGATTCGCGTGCCCCCGCTTGCGGAGCGGCGCGAGGATATTCCCGATCTTGTCGACTACTTTATGGATCAGATTTCGGCGGCGACAGGCCTGCCGAAGCGGCGTATTGGCGAGGACGCCATGGCGGTGCTGCAGTCCCACAATTGGCCCGGGAATGTGAGGCAGCTGCGCAACAACATCGAACGACTGATGATACTGGCGGGGGGCGATCCTGAGGCCGTGATGAACGCGAGCATGCTGCCGCCGGATGTCGGCTCGATGGTGCCGAGCATGCCGAACGGCAATGGGGGCGAGCATTTGATGGGCTTGCCGCTGCGCGACGCGCGCGAAGTATTCGAGCGCGAATATCTGGTTGCGCAGATCAGCCGCTTTGGCGGCAACATATCGCGGACCGCCGAATTCGTTGGCATGGAGCGGTCAGCTTTGCACCGCAAGCTCAAGGCGCTCGGAATCGATTAGCCGATGTCCCGGATTGCCTACGTCAACGGCCGCTACTTGCCGAGGAACGAAGCCAAGGTTCCTGTCGAGGACCGGGGCTATCAGTTTGCCGACGGAGTCTATGAAGTCTGCGAGGTGAGGGGAGGGCGTCTGGTCGACGAACGACGTCATATGGCGCGTCTCGACCGCTCGCTTGGAGAACTGCGAATTGCGCGTCCGATGCCGCAAGCCGCACTGGCGGTTGTGCTGCGCGAAACAATTCGTCGAAACCGGGTACGCGATGGCATTGTGTACGTGCAGGTCACGCGTGGCGTGGCGCGCCGGGATTTCCCGTTCCCATCCGCAGGTACACGTCCGTCCCTGGTTGTGACCGCGCGCAGCAGCCCTATCGAGCAGCTCGAGGATGTTGCAGCACAGGGGGTAGCAGTTGTCACCGTGCCTGACATCCGCTGGAAACGCGTGGACATAAAATCTGTGTCGTTATTGCCGAACGTTTTGGCGAAACAGGCCGCCCGTGAGCAGGGCGCACGCGAGGCCTGGCTTGTCGACGCGCAAGGGCGTGTTACGGAGGGCGCTTCATCGAATGCCTGGATCGTGAGCCGCGATGGCAAGCTGATAACCCATCCGATCGGTCAGGACATCCTGTCCGGGATCACGCGCGCGGTTGTGATCGACGCGATCAAGGCGCAAGGCCTGCCCTTTGAGGAGCGCTCCTTCTCGGTCGAGGAAGCCTATTCCGCCCGCGAGGCCTTCATTACATCGGCCAGCCAGACTGTGTTGCCGGTGGTCACCATCAACGGCCGGCCGGTCGGCAATGGCGCCCCCGGACTGATCGCGACCGGCCTGCGGCGCGACTACCATCGCTATGCCGAGATCAGCGAATAGCTGTTTTCGACGCGATTCTTGCCAAACCTTGAGTCCGGCCAAAACAGACAAAATCGTTTAATTTCTGCGAGTTAGGCGCGCGCACGCCAACTTCTGCTTGCGCCGGAAAGGTAGCTAACATCTAATAGTGCCACTCCCGGGGCCCCAGACCGCTTTGCGAGGGGCAAAGCGGCGCATGTTCTCAACGCATGCGAAAGGACTTGGGCAAAGAACGTCTCGCGCGCTAGACGCGAGCAAAAATGGAAAAACGGCCATGGCCGCCGATCGTGCGCAAAACCTGCAAGACACATTTCTCAATCACGTCCGCAAAAGTAAAATACCGCTCACAATTTTTCTGGTGAACGGTGTCAAGTTGCAGGGCGTCGTGACCTGGTTCGATAACTTCTGTGTGCTGTTGCGACGAGATGGACATTCCCAGCTCGTCTACAAGCATGCGATTTCGACCATCATGCCTGGTCACCCGATCCAGCTCTTCGAAGGGGCCGACGAGCCGCCGGCCGGAGATAAACCCTAGTTGGAAGTACGACGTCGCGACCAGCGTGCCGATCGTCTGAGCCCGACCGCATCGGGTCTCGAGACCGGTCGGGCGATTGTCATCGAATCTTGGCTCAAAAAGCCGCCTCCCAGAGGCGGCGGCCGTTTGTCCGCGGACGCGCGCACGCCTGAAGCGCGTCTTGAGGAAGCCGTCGGGCTTGCGCGCGCTATCGATCTGACAGTCGTGGAATCCGGACTGGTGACGCTCAGCGAAATTCGACCTGCGACCTATATTGGCAAGGGCAAGGTCGATGAAATCGCCGGGCTTGCAAAAAGCATGTCGGCGTCGATCGTGGTCATGGATTGTCCGCTCTCGCCCGTTCAGCAGCGCAATCTGGAGAAGGCGTGGAACACCAAAGTAATCGACCGCACGGGATTGATCCTTGAAATTTTCGGACGGCGCGCGCGTACGCGCGAGGGCGCGTTACAGGTCGAGCTTGCGCATCTCACGTATCAGAAGAGCCGACTGGTTCGCTCGTGGACCCATCTTGAGCGTCAGCGCGGCGGGTTCGGCTTCCTGGGCGGCCCCGGCGAGACCCAGATCGAAGCGGATCGCCGCGTCATTGAAGAGCGTATCGCGCGGATCGAGATCGAGCTGGACAAAGTCAAGCGCACACGCAAGCTGCACCGCGACAGCCGCAAGCGCGTGCCTTATCCGATCGTGGCACTGGTCGGGTACACAAATGCCGGCAAGTCAACGCTGTTTAACCGGATGACCGCGGCGAGGGTGCTGTCGGCGGACATGTTGTTCGCAACACTTGACCCGACCCTGCGCGCAATCGAATTGCCGCACGGCGCGAAGGTCATCATGTCGGATACCGTCGGCTTCATTTCGGAACTTCCCACCATGCTGGTGGCGGCATTCCGCGCGACGCTGGAAGAGGTCATCGAAGCAGATGTCATCCTGCACGTTCGCGATATCTCGCATGGAGATTCAGAATCGCAATTGCGCGATGTCGAAAAAGTTCTCGGCGAGCTGGATATTGCCGCGACTGATGGTCGGGTCATAGAAGTCTGGAACAAGCTCGACAGATTGGACCGCGCCGGTCGGGAGCGGGTGCTGAACCTGGCCGGGCGTCAGACTTCCGATCGACGCCCGATACCGGTCTCGGCGTTAACCGGAGAGGGGGTCGACCGCCTCGTCGATGCGATCGAGGCGCGCTTGAGTGAAAGCCGCCTCACGCTCGAAGTCTCGATAGATCCTGCCGACGGCGCCGGCTTGAGCTGGCTCTATCGCCACTCGGAAGTGCTGGTAAAGGACATGCGTGACGATGGCAGATTGGCGGTCACCGTGCGGGCAGATCCCGACAACGCGGCACGGGTGCGCGCCCGGTTCAATTCCTGAAACTATTTTTCCGCAGCCTTCGCTTCGTTCCACAACTCGTCCATTTCAGCAAGGCTCGAACTCTTTGGCGTTTTTCCGCGCGCCGCCAAGGCCCGCTCGATTGCCGCGAAGCGCCGTTCGAATTTGAGATTGGCATCACGCAGGACGCCCTCGGGGTCGGCATCGAGATGGCGGGCGAGGTTGACCACGGCGAACAGAAGATCGCCGACCTCTGCGGCCACGCGGCTCCTTTCAGCGTGATCGAGCTCCTTCTCAATCTCGTCCGCTTCCTCCCGGATCTTGGCCAGGACCGCTTTCGGATCGTTCCAGTCAAACCCGACCCGTCCGGCCTTGTCCTGCAGTTTCAATGCGCGGGTTAACGCGGGCAGGGCAACCGGTACCCCCGCCAATGCTCCGCCTGGCGCCTCCTCGCCTCGCTCGGCCTTTTCTTCGGCCTTGATCCGTTCCCACAGGCCTTCGACCGACTTGGCGGTCTTGCCCTCGGCATCCGCAAAGACGTGCGGGTGCCGGCGCACGAGCTTGGTGGTGATTGTTTCGACCACGTCGGCAAAATCGAAGGCGCCTTGCTCCTGTGCCATTCGGGCGTGGAAGACGACCTGCAGCAAGAGGTCGCCGAGTTCATCCTTCAACCCGGCGAGATCATCACGGGCGATCGCGTCCGCAACCTCGTAGGCTTCCTCGATCGTGTACGGAGCGATGGTGCGAAAACTCTGCTCCAGGTCCCATGGGCAGCCGCTGCCTGGCGTCCGCAGAGCCGCCATGATCTCAATCAGGCGGGAGATGTCGCGGGACGGCTTCACTGGGCCGCAGACCGGAGGGAGGGTTTTGGTGCTGGTCGGGCCAAGGCTATCAAACCATGTCTCCTCGGATAATCCTGGATGGCAGATTCGCATAAGACATATTATGGAATATTTCTGGGTGCTGTTTCGAGGCTGCAAAAGCCCAGAATAATTTGGATAAAAACACGAGACGTCGGGCCCAATGTGGCTCACGACCCCGAAAAAGTCAGCTGGTCATAAGCAGGCTCTACTGCCGGCGGCAGCTGCGCGCACAAGGCCGCATAGTCCATGTCCGTATGAAGATTGGTCAGAATTGCACGCCTGGGCTTGATCCTCGCGATCCATTCCAGTGCCTCGTCGAGATTGAAATGGCTCGGGTGTGGGCTCTTGCGCAGCGCGTCCACGATCCAGACCTCGAGTCCCGCAAGCGCCGAGATGCTGTCGGCAGGCAGGCTCTTGATATCAGCCGAATAGGCCACATTGCCAAAGCGGAAGCCCAAGGACGGGATATCGCCGTGATCCTGCAGAACCGGCAACGCCTCGACCGGGCCACCCTGTCCGTTAATGGTGACCGGCTTGCCCGCGACCAGGCGCTTTTCAGCGGCAATGGGCGGATATTCGCTGCCGGGCGGCGTCATGAAGCAATAGCCGAAGCGGGCATGCATGGCACGCGAGGTGGGCTCGTCGAGATAGACATCGACGCGGCGGCGCTTGTGGACGAACAAAGGCCGTAGGTCGTCAATACCGTGAGTATGGTCGGCGTGTTCGTGCGTAATCAGCACGCCGTCAAGCCAGTCAACCTGGGCGTCGAGCAGCTGCATGCGAAGATCCGGCGAGCAATCGACCAGCACGCGTGTGCGGTGCCCGTGCGCGTTCCGGCGCTCGACCAACAGCGAGCAGCGTCGCCGTCGGTTCTTTGGATTTTCCGGATCACAGGAGCCCCAGCCCAGCGCGACGCGCGGCACACCCATGGACGAACCGCAGCCGAGAATGGTGAAAGTTAATGTCATGCGGCGTCGGCTAACACGCGTGGCACCTTACTGAAGAGCCGGAAAAAATTCTCCGTCGTCTGCCGCGCAATTTCGTCGGCGGCTGCGCCGCGCGCATCCGCTAAAACTTTAGCGGTTTCGACTACGTACGCGGGTTCATTGCGTTTTCCCCGGTACGGGAGCGGCGCGAGATAAGGCGCATCGGTTTCGACCATGATGCGGTCAGCGGGAAGCGCGGCGGCAATCTCGCGTAGCGCGTCCGAATTCTTGAACGTCAGGATGCCTGTGAAAGACACGTAGTGTCCCAGTTCGATCGCCGCGAAGGCGAGATCGCGGCCGCCGGTAAAACAATGCAGCACGGCAGGGAAGGCCCCCTGCCCGCTCTCCTCGCGCAAGATCTGCATCATGTCCGCATCGCAGTCGCGCGAATGGATTACCAATGGCAAGCCCGTCTCGCGGGCAGCTGCGATGTGCTGGCGGAAACTGGCTGCCTGCGCTTCGCGGGGACTGTTGTTGCGGAAATAGTCGAGCCCCGCCTCCCCGATCGCCACGATTTTTGGGTGCTTCGCCAGACTGGCGAGCTCTTGCGCGTCGACGTCTGCTTCTTCGTCCGCGTAGTGCGGATGGGTGCCGACCGAACAGAAGACTTCGGGAAATTTTTCCGCGATCGCAAGCACCTGAGCGTGTCTCTTCACGCGGGTCGAGATGGTAATGATGCGGCCGACGCCAGCGGCGCGAGTCCGACTGATGACGGCATCAAGTTCGGTCGAAAAGTCAGGGAAGTCGAGATGGCAATGGCTGTCGACAAGCATGGGCTTTAGCAAGAGTTCATTTCTCCAAGGTGGTCAGGCGAAGGGACAAACCCCCTCTTTGTGTGGCTGTTGGTAGCGACTGCTCCACGTGGTGGTCAAGTTGGTGGAACTTTGCGCCCAGAACCTTCCGGGAACCTTAGGAGAGCTTGGTGACTTGTTTGCCGTGTATCTTCCAGAGGAGGAAACCAATGCTGAAGAAACTGGCCCTGGCGATGACTGCTGTAGGGCTGCTGATGTCCACGGCTAGCGCCGACTTTTACATCGTCCAGGAGAAAGCGACGAAGAAGTGCAAGGTCGTCGAGACTCGTCCGACTGAAACGACCTGGATCCAGATCGGGCCAGCAGCGTTCAAGACGCAGGCCGAAGCTGAAAAGCAGATCAAGACGGTCTGCGTAGAAAAGAACTAGCGACACCCGTCTCGGCATGTCGCAACCAAAGAAAGGCCACCTGACGGTGGCCTTTCTCATGATCAATGAAGCGAATCCCGCCTGAACCGGAACCATGCAGTATTCGGGACGTTAGCGAGCGCCGGGGGATTACGAGGAGGATATCCCGATGAGGATACTTGGGTTGGCCATTGCGGCCGGCGCCCTGTTGGCTGCGACGCACGCGAACGCAGGAACATTTCCCATCAACGCGGGCTTGATCGGCTCGGGCAGCGATCTCGTTGATCAAGTCGCTGTGCGCGTTTATGTGCACGAGGGCAATCGCTATTGCTTTTACTTCAATGGCTGGCACGGCCCCGGGTGGTATCGTTGCGGCTTTGCGTTCCGGCGCGGCCTGGGTTGGGGCGGTGTCTACGGTTGGAATAGCTGGAGCTATGCACCCTATGAGCGCCGGTACGGCAGGCGCCACCATGGCGAACGAATCGGAGTGGAGTCGGGTTCGCGCCGCTCTGGCGATCGCATGGGAGTAGAGACGCGGACGCGTCGAATGGACTCCAGCATGGATTCCCGCACGACCACACGCTCTTCGACTGGCGTTGAGACGCGCTCACGTTCGACAACCGGGAGCGGCTCCTTTGAAGGTCGTGCCCGGGTGCGCGGCAACTCGCCAAATGCCGCCGTTCAGTCGGAAGGTTCAGGTAAAATGCAGGGCGGACCGACCGGTGAAGGCTCCGGCACTCGTGGCAGTGCGGGCGGCAGCATGGGTGGCGCCCCGATGGGCGAAGGCAATCCGCGCCGATAACTGATCCAACCAAGGCACGCGAGGTCACGTCTCGCGTGCCTTTTTTCAATCGATCATTCTTTGTCTTCCGTTTCGACGTAGCGCGGAAACACGGGTGATGGCTGGGGCAAAGCGACACCTGGGTTGATCCGCGAGCCCGGTTTGAGCGCATCGAAGGAGCGCGCCCCTGGCTCCACCGCCAACAGATCGAGCAACCTGGACGCTGAAGCCGGCACAAAGGGCTGGGCCAAAATAGCAACCTGGCGCAGGACCTCTGCTGTCACATAAAGGACAGTCCCCTGCCGCTTCGGATCGGTTTTTGCCAGCGCCCAGGGTGCTTCCGATGCAAAGTAACGGTTGGCATCGGCCACGACAGACCAGACGCAATTGAGCACCTGGTGAAGCTGTTGGGTTTTCATGTGCTCGCGCGCGGTTCCGATCATCGCATCCGCCGCGGCGAGAATGGTCTTGTCGTTTTCCGCAAAGGGCCCCGGCTCCGGCAACTTGCCGGCACGAGCCTTCGCGATCATCGACAATGAGCGCTGCGCCAGATTTCCCAGGTCATTGGCCAAGTCGGCGTTGATGCGATTGACAATCGCCTCATGACTGTAGTTGCCATCCTGTCCGAAGGGCACTTCCCGCAGGAAGAAATAACGGAATTGATCGACGCCATAGGCGTCGGCCATCGTGAAAGGGTCGATCACGTTACCGACCGACTTCGACATTTTCTCGCCGCGATTGAACAGAAAGCCGTGCGAAAAAATTCGCTGCGGCACCTCGAGACCGGCCGACATCAGGAAGGCCGGCCAATAGACCGCATGAAAGCGCACGATGTCCTTGCCGATGACGTGAAGGGCGGCTGGCCAGTAGCGCTTGAATTTCTCGCTTTCGGTGTCCGGAAAACCGACGCCCGTGATGTAGTTGGTCAGAGCGTCAACCCACACATACATGATGTGACCGTCGCTGCCGGGCACGCGGATGCCCCAGTCGAAAGTGGTGCGCGAGATCGACAAATCCTGCAGGCCGCCGCGTACGAAACTCGCAACCTCGTTCAGTCGCTCCTTCGGCAAAACGAAATTTGGACGCTCGTAAAGTTTCAGCAGCTTGTCCTGATAGGCAGACAGTTTAAAAAAATAGCTCGCCTCCTCCACCCAATCGACCGGCGTCCCGGTCTTGGAAGCGACGCGGACCTTGTCTTCATTCAGGTGCGTTTCGTTCTCCGCGTAGAACGCTTCATCGCGCACAGAGTACCAGCCGGCATATTTGCCTAAGTAAATGTCACCGTTCTGCTCCATCCGCTTCCAGATTGCTTCGGATGAACGGTGATGGCGCTCTTCCGTGGTATGGATGAAATCGTCGTTCGAGCAATTCATCCGCTTCACCATCGCCTCGAAGCGCGGCACGTTACGGTCGAGCAGCTGTCGCGGGGTCAGCCCTTCCCTGGCCGCCGTCTGCTGGATCTTCTGACCATGCTCGTCGGTGCCGGTCAGGAAATAGACGTCATCGCCATCGAGCCGCATGAAACGGGCAATGGCATCGGTTGCGATCGCCTCATAGGCATGGCCGATATGCGGCGGCCCATTCGGATAGGAGATCGCTGTGGTGACGTAAAAAGGCGTCCGTGCCGGCATTTC
>Ga0081455_10006366_pt1 | contig 12673 bp, 13 predicted proteins | sample TabmetS3T2R1_FD_70207 | JGI IMG/M metagenome (GOLD analysis project Ga0081455, IMG submission 70207) | Tabebuia heterophylla rhizosphere microbial communities from the University of Puerto Rico - S3T2R1 | ecosystem: Host-associated > Plants > Roots > Rhizosphere ... | reverse complement strand
GGCCGCTTCGCCTGGAACGCCTTCTGCTTCCACTACGCGGTCGCCGCGCGCAACGAGGGACACGCCGCCGACGCCGCCGTGCCGCACACCATCCACCACGTTCCCGCCGAGAGCCGGCTCGACATCACGCTCGACACCGGCGGGACGATCTCGCTCTGGTGGGCGACGAAGAACGAGTGGCTCGGGCTGATCGACGTCGCAGGCCTCGAGGTCGAGGCGCTCTACGGCTGGTTCGACCGGCGGCCCTTCGACGACGAGAGCGCGGAGTTCGTGTGGGTGACCCGGAAGCCGGCCTAGAGCCGTCCGTCTACGACCCGATCGCCGGCATCTACGACCCGTGGAGCCGGTCGGTCACGGAGGACGTGCAGTTCTACGTCGAGGAGGCGCTCGCGTCGGGCGGCCCGGTCGTCGAGCTGGCCGTCGGCACCGGGCGGATCGCCGTGCGGATAGCGGAGGCCGGCGTGCCGGTGATCGGCGTGGACGGCTCACGCGAGATGCTGGCCGTCGCCCGGGACTTCGCGCGCGAGCGCGGCGTCGAGGAGCTGCTCGACCTGCGGCTCGGCGACCTGCGCCGTCCGCGGGTGCGCGCACGCGTCCCGCTCGTGATCGTCCCGTTCCGCTCCCTGCTGCACATGACGACCGACGACGACCGGCTGGCGGCCTTGCGAGCCGCGCGCCGCCTGCTCGAGCCCGACGGTCGGCTCGTCTTCGACGTCTTCGCGCCTGGTGCCGACGACATCGAGGCGACGCACGGACGGTGGCTGGAGCGTGAGCCCGGCATCTTCGAGCGCGCCGACTGGGACGAGGCCGAGCGCGTGCTGACGCTCTCCGTCCGCGGGGGCGAATCGTTCGGGACCATGCGCCTCGCGTGGCTGTCGCCGCCGGAGTGGCACGCGCTGCTCGAGCGCGCGGGCTTCGCGGTCGAGGCGCTCTACGGCTGGTTCGACCGGCGGCCGTGGACCGGCGGCGAGGACTTCGTCTTCGTCGCGCGGCGGGCCTGACAGAAGCGGCGACGTCACGTAGAGACGTCTGGCGTCGCGATGGTTGGCGGGTGAGCATTCGTGCCGTGGAGCCCGTGATCACCCACAAAGACGTCACCACTAGCATGGATCTCGTCGCGAAGATCGTGGACGGGTTGCGCGCGATTCGCCTCCTACTCGACGACGACGATGGCGAAGAAGAAGCGGAAGACCAGCCGGACGCTCGAGGAGGACCTGCAACTCGAGGAGTTGCGGCGGCGTGTCCAGGAGCGGATCGCCTACCACGAGGAGATGTCGATCCTCCTCAAGGAACGAGAGCGCGAGCAGGCCACGCTCGAACGCCTGCGCCGCGAGGCCGCCGGCTCGTAGCGTCGCCGTCGCGGCCGCGGTGTAGGGTCGCCGCGTGCTCTGGCTCTGGATCGTCGTCGCGCTCGTCGTCCTGCTCGGACTGGCGCTCGTCCTGCTCTACAACCGCCTCGTCCGCCTGCGGAACCGGGTCGAGAACGCCTGGGCGCAGGTCGACGTGCAGCTCCGCCGGCGCTACGACCTGATCCCCAACCTCGTCGAGACCGTGAAGGGTTACGCGTCCCATGAACGCGAAACGCTCGATGCCGTCATCGAGGCCCGCAACGCCGGCATGAACGCCAGCGGCCCCCACGACCAGGCCGAGGCCGAGAACCAGATCACCGGGGCACTCAAGTCCCTGTTCGCCCTGTCGGAGGCCTACCCCGACCTCAAGGCGAACCAGAACTTCGCCCAGCTCCAGGAGGAGCTGACCGGCACCGAGGGGCGGATCGCCTACGCCCGCCAGTTCTACAACGACACCGTGTATCGCTATAACACCAAGATCCAGAGCTTCCCCTCCAACGTCCTGGCCAACGCCTTCCGCTTCTCGGAGCGCGAGTACTTCGAGGCCGACGACGAGTCGCGCGGGCCGACGCAGGTGCGGTTCTGAGCGTCCTCGCCCGCCGTCAGTCCTTCGTGTACGACCAGGTCACCTCCAACAAGCGCCGCAGCTGGGTGCTCGTCGCCGGGTTCGTGGTCCTCGTCGCCGCGGTGGCGACCGCCTTCTCCTACCTCATCGGCGGCGGGCCGGTCGGCATCGTCATCGCGGTCGTCATCGCGGCTGGGACCAGCTTCTTCGCCTACTGGAAGTCGGACGCGGTGGCGCTGCGCATGAGCCGCGCCCGGCCCGCACCGGTCGAGGAGTTCGCCCGCTACCACAACATCGTCGAGGGCCTGTGCATCGCGTCGGGGCTGCCCAAGCCGCGCCTCTACGTGGTGGACGATCCGGCACCCAACGCGTTCGCCACCGGCCGCAACCCGCGCAACGCCGCAATCGCGGTCACCACCGGGCTGCTCGAGAAGATGAACCGCATCGAGCTCGAGGGGGTGCTCGCCCACGAGCTGTCCCACGTCAAGAACTACGACATCCTGGTGTCGACGCTGGCCGTCACGATGGTCGGCATCGTGGCCCTGCTCGCGGACATCGGGATCCGCATGCTGTGGTGGGGCATGGGCCGCAACCGCTACGGCGACTACGACCGCCAGAACGGCGGCAACCAGGGTCCCCTGGCGATCCTGTCCTTCGTCGGCTTCGCACTGCTGGTGCTGTCGCCGGTCATCGCGACCGTGATGCAGCGGACCATCAGCCGGCGCCGGGAGACCCTGGCCGACGTGTCGGGCGTGGAGATGACCCGCTACCCGCCCGGGCTCATCTCGGCCCTGGAGAAGCTGCGGGACGACTCCACGGTCGTCCACGCCACCAGCCGTGCCACCGCCCACCTGTGGATCGAGCAGCCGTCGGCCCAGACGCAGGGCGAAGGGCGGCTGTCCCGCCTCAACCACCTCTTCGACACGCACCCGCCGCTCGAGGAACGCATCGCCCTGTTGAGGGAGCTGTAAGCCCTCGAACCGGAAATGGACCGGGAAGTGGCTGGGGACCTGGGCGTTTGCCCCCCGTAGACTGACCTCATGAGCGAAGCCGCAGGTTCCCGCCTCCCTGCCCACGACACCGGCACCGTGCGGGTCAAGCGCGGCCTGGCCGAGATGCTCAAGGGCGGCGTCATCATGGACGTGGTCACCCCCGAGCACGCCAAGATCGCGGAGGACACCGGCGCGGTGGCGGTCATGGCCCTCGAGCGGGTGCCCGCCGACATCCGACGTGACGGTGGTGTCGCCCGGATGAGCGATCCCGAGCTGGTCGAGGGCATCATCGCCAGCGTCACCATCCCGGTGATGGCGAAGGCCCGCATCGGCCACTTCGTCGAGGCCCAGGTGCTCCAGGCGCTGGGCGTCGACTACGTCGACGAGTCCGAGGTCCTGACCCCGGCGGACGAGGCCCACCACATCGACAAGTGGGCCTTCACCGTGCCCTTCGTGTGTGGCGCCACCAGCCTGGGGGAGGCGCTGCGGCGCATCAGCGAGGGGGCGGCCATGATCCGCTCCAAGGGCGAGGCCGGCACCGGCAACATCGTCGAGGCGGTCCGCCACCTGCGCTCGATCCTGGGCGACATCCGCAAGATCACCCAGGCCGACTCGGCGGAGGTCTACGACTGGGCCAAGCAGCTCCGGGCGCCGGTCGGCCTGGTCCAGGAGATCGCGGAGACCGGCACGCTCCCCGTCCCGCTGTTCTGCGCCGGCGGCATCGCCACACCGGCCGATGCCGCCCTGGTCATGCAGCTCGGCGCCCAGGCCAACTTCGTCGGCTCGGGCATCTTCAAGAGCGACGACCCGGCGCGGCGGGCCAAGGCCATCGTCGAGGCGACGGCCCACTACGACGACCCGGGGATCCTGGCCAAGGTGAGCCGGGGCCTGGGCGAGGCGATGCGGGGACAGGAGATCGGCCAGCTCGACACCAAGCTGGCCGAGCGCGGCTGGTAGCGGGAGGCAATAGGGAACGGTCCGGCGAGCCGGAGGCGATAGCGAACGGAATCCGTTCGGCATTGCCTCGGCCCCGTCGCAGCGTTCGGTATTGCCTCGGGCGTGGGTGCCCGCCCGCGGGAGTGCCGGGGCTAGCGGTCGATGTTGCCGGACTCCCAGAGGCCAGCGCGGCCGTAGTCGGTGCCGGCGATGAGCACCTGGTTGTCGTCGATGACGATGCTGGTGACCGACTGTCGGCCGGTGCCGCCCAGCTCGGGCTCGCCCCGGTCACGCCGGTGGATCTCGCCGTCGGCTCCCAGGCGCCACAGCGCCACGTCGCCGTCGCCGACCGCCGTGTCGGTGCCCCCGATCAGCCAGCCGCCGCTCGGCACGGCCGCCGCCGCGCTGGCCCACTGGTCGCCCCCGCCGCCGAACATGCCCGATTCGACGCGGGTCCACTCGCGCCCATCCTTGGAGCTCCACACCCTGGCGTCGGCGTCGCCGCTCCGGTCGTCGGACCCCACGACGATGAAGCCGTCGTCGCTGGCGGCGCAACCGTAGGCCTGCTGGTTGCCGGCGCCGCCAAAGGAGCCGTCGTCGGTGACCCCGGACCACTTGCCATCCTTGGCGCGGTAGCGCACGAGGGCGTCGGAGCCCAGGGCCGCGCCCGAACTCCCCACGGCGATCGCGACGCCGTTGGCGACGCAGACGTCGCGGAAGCGCTGGGTGCCGGCGCCGCCGGCCGCAGGGTTCTCGCCCTTGAGCGCCTTGCCGTCGGGCGAGGCGACCACGATGGGGTCGGCGTCGCCGCTCACGTAGGCCACGCCCACGGCGATGAACCCGTTGCCGATGGGCGCGGCGGCGTCGAGCGAGCGGACGCCCGGGCCCCCGGCGGGTGCCACGGTCTCCGGTGGCTGGCTGGCCAGGATCCCGGCGATGACCGGCGCCTGGCCGGCGTCCGGGTTCTCGATCACGTTGAGGTCGCCCTCCGTCACCTGGGACAACACGGCGCCGAGCCGGGTCCACTTCCGGCCGTCGGGGGACGTCCACACCAGGCCGTCGGGCTGGCTGTCGCCCAGGAACTGGCGCCCCGCGGCAACCCCGAAGTCCTCGGTGCCGACCGCCACGAAGCCGCCCTTGAACGGGACGACGTCGGTCACCTGGCCGGCGGCCAGGTTCTTGCTGTCGATCGCCTGCCAGCCGCCGGCGCCCCGGTCGAGCCAGACCTGCCCGCCGAACGTCTCGCGGGTCGCACCCTTGGGTGCGCTGTGGCGGTATCCCGCCGCCACGGTGACCTTCGGCCCGACCGCCAGCGACGTGGCGAAGGGTTGGGCACCACCGTTGGGGAACGCGTCACCGGAGGCGTCCTGCCAGCGGTTGGCCGAGTCGATGTAGAGCACGCTGGGCTCGCTGCCGATCGCCACCCGGACCCCACCGGCGCCCGCGGAGTCGACGAGGGCAACGCCGTCGCCGAACAGGCCGGCGTGCACCGGGTTCGGAAGCATCCGCCACGACGCGCCCGAGTCGCTGGACCACCAGGTGTGCGGGCGCCAGGCGTTGCCGCCGCTGGCGGTGATCCCCGCACCGTCGAAGGACAGGCGGGTCACGCTGTAGTCGGCCGCCGCCGTCCGGCCGTCGCCGTCCAGCGCCAGCGGCGCCGAGGGATTGCTCCACTTGGCGCCATCGGTCGAGCGCCAGATCACCGGCTGGCCCTGTCCGTAGCCGTCGGTCGCGTAGCCGCCGGCCACCACCATGTCTCCGGTCGAGACCACCGACTCCAGGGCCTGGCGTCCGGGGCCGCCGAGGCTGGGGGCGGCGACCCTCGTCCAGGACGTGCCGTCGGGCGAGAACCATGCGGCGCCGTCCTGGCCCTCGCCGCCGGCCGATCCCACGGCGACGAAGCCGTCGCCCACCGCGGCGATGTCGCGGATCGATTCGTCGCCGGTGGCGTCGAACGGCCCTCCGGCACCGCCGTCGACGCTGTGCCACGCCTCACCGTCGTCGCTGAACCACAACCGGGGGCGCACCTCGCCCCACGCGTTCTCGCCCCCCGCCACCAGGATCCCGGTCTTGTTGCTGGCGATGTCGAATGCCCACTGCTCGCGGTCGCCCCCCATGACCTCGGGCGTGCTGAGCGTCCAGCCCTTGTCGTCGCCGGCGGCTTGGTAGCGCCAGATGCCGGCGTCGGACTCGGGCTCGTTGCCGACCCAGCCGACGGCGACCACGTTGCCGTCGGCGTCACGCTCCCCGGCCGTCAGCACCTCGCTGACGCTCTTGCTGGCCGGTTTCACGTCGGTTCGCTTCCAGCTGCGACCGTCGTCGGCGGACCACATGGAGGCGACGGAGGTGCCGGCCTTCGGGTCGAACACCGAGCCCAGGATGAGCCACTGCTGGCCCTTGGCGGCCGGCGGCAGCAGGTCGGCTACGTCGGCCATCGGCTTCTCGTAGGCGATGGACGAGCCGGCCGCCCGCTCGAAGGTCGGGTCGGCATCGTCGGGCGAGGCGCTGGAGCTTCCGGCGCAGGCACCTGCCACCAAGGCCAATCCTGCGGCCGCGACGATCGCCCGAAGGCCGGCGCGTGGGCCGGCCATGCGGCCGCTCGTCTCTGGCCGCCGGATGCCGCGGGTCTTGGCGTGCACGGAGAACCTCCGGTCGTCGATCGAGTACCTGTCGAGCTCCCCCAACGTCCCAGTCGGTGTTCGATTCTCGTCTCTCGAGACTGCCCCGTACAATCGAACCGTCATGTGCGAGGCAGCGAGGCCCCCAGGTGAAGGTGGGTGTGCTGGCCCTCCAGGGGGCGTCAGCACGGCATTCGTCCATGCTGTCGCGGCTCGGCGTCGAGCCCGTGGCATGCCGCCTGCCGCCTGACCTCGACGACGTCGACGCCCTGGTGCTGCCGGGCGGCGAGTCGACGACCATGTCGATGCTGCTCGAGTCGTCCGGGCTGTTCGAGCCGCTGGCCGAGCGACTGGCGGCGGGGATGCCGGCGTTGGGGACCTGCGCCGGGATGATCCTGCTCGGGCGCGAGATCCTCGACGGGCGCGACGACCAGCGCTGCTTCGACGCCATCGACATCGCGGTGCGCCGCAACGCGTTCGGCCGCCAGGTCGACTCGTTCGAGTCGGATCTCGACGTGTCCGGCGTCGATGGGGGCCCCCTGCACGCCGTGTTCATCCGGGCCCCGGTGGTCGAGGCGGTCGGCGACGGGGTCGAGGTCCTCGCCACGGTCGACGGCCGGCCCGTCCTGTGCCGCCAGCGCCATGTGCTGGTGGCGGCGTTCCATCCCGAGCTCGGTGACGATCCCCGGCTCCACGAGTTCTTTGTCGACGAGGTGGTGTGATGTCCGGCCATTCCAAGTGGGCGACCATCAAGCACAAGAAGGCGGCGACCGACAAGGCCCGCGGCAAGCTGTTCGCCAAGCTGCTCCGCCAGGTGGAGGTGGCGGCGCGCGAGGGCGGCGGCGACCCCGAGGCCAACCCGACGCTGCGGACGATGTTCCAGAAGGCCCGGGACAACTCGATCCCGATGGACACGATCGACCGGGCGATCAAGCGGGGCACCGGCGAGCTCGAGGGCGTCACCTACGAGGAAGTCACCTACGAGGGCTACGCGCCGGGGGGCGTCGCCGTGATGGTCGAGGTGCTGACCGACAATCGCAACCGGGCCGGCGCCGACATCCGCAACATCTTCTCGAAGAACGGCGGCTCGATGGCCGAGCCGGGTGCGGTGGCCTGGCAGTTCGACCGCAAGGGGACCATCCTCGTGCCACGGTCGGTCGACGAGGAGGAGCTGATGCTGACCGCCCTCGACGCCGGGGCCGACGACATCGTGGACGACGGCGACTCCTGGCGGGTCACCACGCCGCCCACGGATCTGCACGCCGTGCGCACGGCCCTGGAGGGGGCCGGCATCGGCGTCGAATCCTCGGACCTGACGATGGTGCCGCAGACGACGATCCCGCTCGACACCGCCGACGGTGCCAAGACGGTGCTGCGGCTCATCGACGCCCTGGACGAGCACGACGACGTGCAGGCCGTGCACGCGAACTTCGACATCCCGGACACCATCCTCGAGACAGTGGAGGCCGCATCGTGAGCGAGACCGTGGCCGTGGGGCGGTCGGCGCCCGACTTCACCCTGCCGGGCACCGACGGCACCCCCGGCGGACACCGCGACTACACGCTGTCGGAGTTCAAGGGACAGCCCGTGGTGCTCGTCTTCTATCCGGGCGACAACACCCCGGTGTGCACCCGGCAGCTCAACAGCTACACGGCCGACATCGATCAGTTCCGGTCGGTCGAGGCGCAGGTGCTGGCGATCAGCCCGCAGTCGGTGGAGAGCCACGACGGGTTCAGCGCCAACCAGGGCGGGTTCGCGTTCCCGCTGCTGGCCGACGGCGACAAGGCCGTGGGCAAGACCTACGGCATCCTCGGGCCGGTCGGCTTCTACCGGCGCTCGATCTTCGTGGTCGACCGCGACGGCACCGTGCGCTACGCCCACCGGGCGGTGGCCGGCCTCTGGTTCCGGCCGACCGACGAACTGGTCGAGGCGGTTCGCGGCGCGTCGGAGTAGGTCGCCCAGCATCCACCCGAGCTCGTCCGGGGTCGGCTAGCGTCCGAACTCGTGTTCGTGCTCGGCATCGATCCCGGCCTGTCGCGGTGCGGCTACGGCGTCGTGGAGGGGCTCGGGCGGGGCCGATCCCGGCCCGTGGCGGCCGGGGTCCTGCGCACCGATCCCGCCTCCGCCGTTCCCCAGCGCCTGGCGGCCCTGCGCGCCGACCTGCGCGCGTTGCTCCTGGAGCACCGGCCCGCGGTCGTGGCGATCGAGCGGGTGCTGTTCCAGGCCAACGCACGCACCGCGATCCCCGTGGCCCAGGCGGCGGGTGTGGCCATGGTCGAGGCCGTGGACGCGGGGTGCGAGGTCGTCGAGTACTCGCCCAACCGCGTGAAGCAGACGATCACCGGCCACGGCGGGGCCGACAAGGAACAGATGGAGCGCATGGTGAAGACCCTGCTCGGCATCACCGGGCCGCTGCGCCCGGTCGACGCCGCCGACGCGGTGGCGGTGGCGCTGTGCCACCTGGCGCACGGCCCGCTCCAAGAGCGCATGACCGCGGGGGCGAGGCGATGATCGGGTCGCTGCGGGGACGGTTGCTCGACCGTGGGGGCGCCGAGGGCGTGGCCGGCGAGGTTCTGGTGGAGGTCGGCGGCGTCGGCTACCGCGTGATCGTCGCCCCCACCACGGCGGTGGCACTCGGCGACATCGGCGACGAGGTGTTCGTGTGGGTGCACGACCACGTGCGTGAGGACGCCCACACGCTCTACGGGTTCGGCGGCCGTGACGAGCGGGTCACGTTCGAGGCGCTGCTCGGCGCACACGGGGTGGGCCCGTCGCTGGCGCTCGCGATCCTGTCGGTCCACGATCCGCTGGCGCTGGCCCGCATCCTGGCCGAGGACGACGTCGGCGCCCTGTGCCTGGTCCCCGGCGTCGGCAAGAAGACCGCCGCCCGCCTGCTGGTCGAGCTCAAGTCGCGCCTGCACGTGCCCGTGGGCGACCCGGGCGCGGCTCTAGGTCGGGGTCCCGCTGCGACCGGCAACGGCGCCGCCCACGAGCCGTCGGTGCGGTCCGACGTGCGGGAGGCCCTGGCGGGCCTGGGCTACTCAGCCGACGAGATCCACGGCGCCACCGCCGAGCTGCCCGCCGACGGCGACGCATCGGAGCTCCTGCGCCAGGCCCTCCGGCACCTCGCAACGGCCCAGGTGTCGTAGTGCGCGAGGAGCTGCTCGACCCCGAGTCCCGGCCCGACGAGGCCGCGGCCGAGAACGGCCTGCGCCCGCGCCGGCTGGCGGAGTTCGTGGGTCAGGCCGAGCTCAAGGCGCACCTCGACATCGTGCTCGAGGCGGCGCGCCGGCGGGGCCAGGCGCCCGACCACCTGCTGTTCTCCGGCCCCCCGGGGCTGGGCAAGACCACGCTGGCGACGATCATCGCCAACGAGCTCGACGCCCACCTTCAGGTGACGTCGGGCCCGGCGCTCGAGCGGGCCGGCGACCTGGCGGCGATCCTGACGCAGCTCGACCACGGCGACGTGCTGTTCGTCGACGAGATCCACCGCCTGCCCCGCCCGGTCGAGGAGGTGCTGTACCCGGCGATGGAGGACTTCCAGGTCGACATCGTCCTGGGCAAGGGCCCGGCGGCGCGGTCGATCCGGCTCGACCTGCCGCGCTTCACCCTGGTCGGGGCCACGACCCGCACCGGATCCATCACCGGCCCGTTGCGCGACCGCTTCGGTCTGGTGGCCCGGCTCGACTACTACACGGCGGCCGATCTCGAGGCCATCGTGCGGCGCACGGCCGGCATCCTGCACGTCCGCATCGACGAAGCCGGCTGCACCGAGGTCGCCCGCCGGGCCCGGGGCACCCCGCGCATCGCCAACCGCCTGCTCCGCCGGGTGCGCGACTTCTCCGAGGTCCGGGGCGACGGCTCGGTGGACCGGCGGACGGCCGAGGAGGGCCTCGCACTGTTCGGGGTCGACGGCTGGGGCCTCGACAAGGTCGACCGGGCGCTCCTGTCGGCCGTGTGCGAACGCTTCGGCGGCGGCCCGGTGGGGCTGTCCACGCTTGCCATCAGCGTGGGGGAGCAGACCGAGACGGTCGAGGATGTCTACGAGCCGTTCCTCATCCAGCAGGGCCTGCTCATGCGAACCCCGCGCGGACGGGTGGCGCTGCCCGCCGCCTGGGAGCACCTCGGCCTGGCGCCGCCGCCCGGCGGGCAGCCGGGAACCGCGCCCACGCTCTTCGGGGGCTGACCACCCTTCGTGGGCCCTCGCAGAAGTCGTCGTGGCGTCTCGCCGGCCAGATTCGCCGCTGGACATCGTCCTCGTCGTCGCCGCAGCCATGGCTGCGCCTTCCTCCTGCGTCCTCGCCAGCGACGAATCTGACACGGCGATACATCCACGGGACTTCCACGAGCGCCCACCACTCCACCGCTAGCGTTGCCACACCCCATGGACGTGGCCGACTTCGCCTACGAGCTGCCCGTTGGCTCGATCGCCCAGACGCCGATCGAGCCCCGCGACCATGCGCGCCTGCTGGTCGACCGGGGGCCGGGTGAGGCGCCCGACCATCGCATCGTCGCCGACCTCCCGGCGCTCGTGCGCCCCGGCGACGTCGTGGTGGCCAACAGCACCCGGGTGCTGCCGGCGCGGCTGCGCCTCACCAAGCCGACCGGGGGAGCGGTGGAGATGCTCCTGCTCGAACGGCTCCCGAGCGGCGAGTGGGAGGCGCTGGTCCGTCCGAGCCGCAGGGTGGCGCGCGGGTCCGAGCTCATAGCCGGGCCCGACCTGACGGTGCGCGTCGGGGCATCGGGTCCCGGGGAGGGGACCCGCATCGTCGAGTTACAGACGGGCGATGGGAGCGGCGACTTGGCCGCCCTCGACCGGCATGGCGCCTTGCCGCTCCCGCCCTACATCACCGCTCCGCCGGCCGACCCCGAGCGCTACCAGACGGTGTTCGCCGACCGGCCGGGCTCGGTGGCGGCGCCCACGGCCGGCCTGCACCTCACGCCGGCCGTCCTCGAGGGCTGCCGGGGCGCCGGGGCGCGCATCGAGATGGTGGACCTGGTCGTCGGGATGGGCACGTTCCGCCCGATCTCGGCCATGAAGGTCGAGGATCATCACATGCACGCCGAGCGCTACCAGGTGAGCGCCGCGACGATGGCGGCGTGCGATGCGACCCGGGCCGCCGGCGGACGGGTCGTGGCGATCGGGACGACCACGGTCCGGGCCCTGGAGTCGGCGGCGCTCTCGGGCCGGCTCGAGGGCCGGACCGAGCTGTTCATCCGGCGCCCCTGGAGCTGGCGTGCGGTCGACGTGCTGCTCACCAACTTCCACCTTCCCCGCTCGTCCCTGCTGGTGCTGGTGGACGCGTTCATCGGCCCCCGGTGGCGCGCGCTCTACGACGAGGCCCTCGCGGCCGGCTACCGGTTCCTGTCTTTCGGCGACGCCATGCTGCTGGACCGCAGCCTGTAGTGGGCCCTCGCGGAAGTCATCGTGGCGTCTCGCCGGCCAGAACCATCCACGGAACTCCCGCGAGCGCCCACTAGGTCCCGTGGCCCTCGAACTCACCATCGATGCCCGCTGCGGGGCGGCTCGGGCCGGCACGGTCACGACCGCCCGCGGCACGTTCCGGACGCCGTGCTTCATGCCCGTCGGAACCCGCGGGGCGGTCCGAACGCTGTCGTCGGCCGACCTCGAGGGCCTGGGCGCCGAGGTGATCCTCGGCAACACGTACCACCTGATGCTGCGGCCCGGCGCCGACGTGGTCGCTCGCTGGGGCGGGCTCCACAGGTTCGCCGACTGGCACGGCCACATGCTGACCGACTCGGGTGGCTACCAGGTGTTCTCGCTGGAACCCCGGGTCGACGACGAGGGAGCCACCTTCGCATCGACCTACGACGGCAGCGCGCACCACCTCACCCCCGAGCGGGTGGTCGATGCGCAGGTGCTCCTCGGCAGCGACATCCAGATGGTGCTCGACGTCTGCCCGCCGCTGCCCTCGCCGCCGGAGGCGATCCGCTCGGCGGTGGATCGGACTGCCCTCTGGGCGGAGCGGGCCCGCAAGACGTTCTTGGCCCACGAACGTTCCGACCTCAGCCAGTTCGGCATCGTCCAGGGGGGCGTCGACGCCGTGCTGCGTGCCGAGAGCGCGGCGCGCACGGTCGCCGTGGGGTTCGAGGGCTACGCCGTGGGCGGCCTATCGGTGGGGGAGCACCGCTCCGAGATGCTCCCGGCGCTGGCCGCCGCCCTGGCGGGCCTGCCCGAGGACCGTCCCCGCT
>Ga0081455_10006365_pt1 | contig 12673 bp, 9 predicted proteins | sample TabmetS3T2R1_FD_70207 | JGI IMG/M metagenome (GOLD analysis project Ga0081455, IMG submission 70207) | Tabebuia heterophylla rhizosphere microbial communities from the University of Puerto Rico - S3T2R1 | ecosystem: Host-associated > Plants > Roots > Rhizosphere ... | reverse complement strand
GATCGGTGACAATCAGATGGAAGGCGTAGTCGATCACCGCTTTGGGCGTCGCGGCCTCGTGATAGTCCTGGACCACCTTGCGCAACGACATGCCGCGATGCTGGGCGGCGAAAGGAATGATGGTCGTCGTGCCGCCGAACGCCGCCGACACGGTACCGGTATAGAAATCGTCGGCGCACATGATGCCGAAGCCCGACTTCTGCTCGACGTGGACGTGGCTGTCGATGCCGCCGGGCAGAACGAACTTGCCGCCGGCGTCGATCTCGCGCGCACCCTTGCCTTTCAGGCCGGGTTCAATGGCGGCGATGCGGCCGTCCTTGACAGCGATGTCGCCCTCGGTCTGGCGATCCTCGGTGACGATGCGGGCATTGCGAACGATCAAATCGTAGTCGGACATTCTTCTGTTACTCCGCCGCGGCCTTGCGGTTCTTGCCGGATGCTGCCAACCGCCGTTCCAGCCGCCCAATCAGCGAGTCGAGCTCGGCGCGATCTGCCGCCGTAAGCGAGGAACCCGGCGCGCGTTGCCGGGGGCTCTTGATGGCGCCGCGGTAGAACAGCACTTCCTTGCGCAGCGCCAATCCGATCGCCGGCTGAACCTCGTGCCGTACCAACGGCAGGTAGATGTCGAACAGGTCTTCGGCCTCCTCGACCTTCCCTGCCGTGAAGAGGTTGTAGACCTCGACCAGCATTTCCGGCCAAGCGAAGCCCGTCATCGCGCCATCGGCGCCGCGCCGCAGCTCCTGCGGATAGTAAAGCCCGCCATTGCCGACCAGGATCGAGACACGGCGGCGGCCAGATTTCTTCTCGCTTTCGCGGACACGCGTCAGCTTGGCAAGGCCCGGCGCGTCCTCGTGCTTCAGCATCACGAGTTGCTTGAAGTCGTCGACGAGACGTTCGAACACCGGCGGCGGCAGATAGACGCCGGTCGCCTGCGGGTAGTCCTGGTAGACGACAGGAATATCGGGCCCAAGAGCCGCGAACACCTGCGCATAGTAATTGTAGATGCCGTCGTCGCCCTTCAGTCCCAATGGCGGCGCAACCATCACGCCCGCGGCGCCCGCGATCATCGCCTCGTGCGACAGGCGACGCACATTCTCGATGCCAGCATGGCTGACGCCCACGATGACCTGCCGGTTGCCCGCGCGGCCGATCACGCGCTTCACCACGTCGATCGATTCTTCGCTGGTGAGCTTGTGAGCCTCGCCCATCATCCCGAGCAGCGTGAAGCCGTGCACGCCGCAGCTCAGGTAAAAGTCGGTCAGCGTGTCGACACTCTGCAGATCCAGCGCGCCGTCGTCGGTGAACGGCGTCGCCGCAATGATGTAAACGCCCTTGGCTTGTTCGGTGAGTTTTGTGGTCATGGCTCAGTGCCTGTGCCCATGGTGATGGTGATGCCCGCCGCCGAAACGATCGATATGCAGCGGCTGCTTGGCGAGTCCCGGACAGAACGTGCCGACGATCTTCTCCAGCCGGTCATAGAGCGCCTTGGCCGGTTTGTTCGCCTTCGCCAGCCGCTCGCGTGACTTCTCCGCCTTGCGGGCGAGATCCGCCAGATCGACGGTCAGGAGCTTCCTGTTCTCGACCACCATGCGGCCGCCGATCATCACCGAATGGACGGCGGTGCCGTCTTCGGTATGCACGAGCTGGTTCGTGGGATCGTTGAACGGGATCCAGTTCACATGGTTGAGGTCGAGGAACACGATGTCGGCCTTGTAGCCCGCCTCCAGCCGGCCGATCCTGTCGCCCAGGCCCAGCGCACGGGCGCTCCCGGCGGTGGCGGCTTCCACCACTTCCTCGGTCGTGAGCCACTCCTGCCAGTCCGGCCCCTGCACTTTCGACACCATCGAGGCCAGACGCATGTTTTCGTACATGTTCTGGTTGTCCGAGCAGCTCGCGCCGTCGGTGCCGATGGCCAGGTTCACCTTGGCATTGAGCATGCCCCGCACATCGGCAAGCCCGTTGCCCAGGCGCATGTTGGAGGCCGGGTTGTGCGAGACCGAGGCGCCCTTGTCGCCCAGCCGTTTCATGTCGTCATCGTCCAGCCACACGCCATGCGCCACGGTGAAGTTCGGGCCCACGAGTCCCAGCGAATCCATGTAGGCGGTGAGCGTCGATCCGTAGTGCTGGTAGCCAGCGATCACCTGGACCTTCGATTCAGCGACGTGGCTGTGCAGACCGGTGTCGTAGTCCTTTGACAGCTTTAGGCAGGCGAGCAGGAAGTCGCGGCTGCAATGATGTGGAATGGTCGGCGCGACGGCGAGGCTGACACCCTTGCCATCCAGCTTCCAGCCGTGCAGCGCCTTCTTCATCTGCGCCACGCTCGCCTTGTGCGGCGCCGGACGGAAGCGCTCGACATCCTTCTGCAAGCCGGCCGGAAGACGCTCCATCAGCCCCGGAGTCGCCTCGAAGAACGTCGTATCCGCCACCATCGGCGCCAGCACAGCGCGCATGCCGACGTCGGCATAGGCCTGGCCGATCGCAGCCAGCCCCTCCGCCGATGGCATGGGGAATTCGCTCGCGAGGTCGTAGGCTGCGGTACAGCCCTTCAGAACCATCTCGGCGGCGCCGATCAGGCTCGAAAGATATTTGTCCTCCAGTGTGCGGCTACCGCTCATCCAGGGGCCTGCGGTCAGCAGCAATTCGAGCGTCAGCCGGTCGCCCATGCCCTTCGCCAGATTGCCATGACTATGGGTGTGGCCATTGATGAGCCCGGGATGCAGCAGGCGATCCCTGGCATCGACCGTCGTGGCGTTCGGCGGCGCGGGAAGACCCGGCCGGCCGATCTCGACGATCGTGTCGCCTTTCACAAGAATATCGGCCTTGGGCGCGGCATGCTTTCTGATGTCGAGCACCCGTCCGCCTCGAATCACCACGGTCGACGACGACTTGTTCATCGTAGCCATTTCCCTACGACGTCATGGGTATCTTGCCATTCGACCATGGAAAGACCCGTCGGCCAACTTCACCCGTGATTCCTCCCGCCGAAGCGCCGTTTCGCCGAATTTTCGAATGGGACATTTCGACGATGTGACGATAGAGCTTCCGACCAATTGCCGACATATCCCATAATATGGACAGGTTATGCCTAGATCGATTGGCGACAGCGGATGAACCTCGGGACACTTCTGATTGCCCATCGCGTACTGACGCTCGGCAGCGTGCGCCATGCCGCCCGCCTCCTTGGCCGCCCGCCGTCAACCGTTTCGGCGGCCATGCGCCGCCTCCAGGCCGAGATCGCCATTCCCCTGGTCGCAACGTCGAGCGACGGCACGCAATCAACGCTCGAAGGCCAGCGCCTGACGCGGGACTTGGCGAATGCCGCGAACCTGGTGTTGCGCCTGGCGAGGCTCAGCAGGACGTCTGGCCCTCCGGAGCATCGGGCGGCGAGACTGTCGACATCGATCTCGACCCTCCAGCGCTTCATCGCGGTCGCGCGGACCGGCAGCATCCGAAGCGCGGCCCGGGAAATCGGCATGGGACAGCCGCAGCTCACCCGGCAGCTCAAGGCCATGGAGCGTGATCTCGGCGTACCTCTTTTCCGGCGCGACGCCCGGGGCATCGTTCTCGTGAAGGAAGGTCGCTCCGCTCTAGTCCACGCAGAAGCTCTCGACCGGATCTGGTTGCGCATTTCCAAGCACGCAGAACGTCGATTTCGAAAGAGCCTGGTCGAAGCAAGATTCGGATCGATCATCCAGTTTGCCCGCGAAAGCAAGATCGCCGAGATGCTGGCGGTGTTGGCCACCGAATGGCGCCGCAGAACGCCGGACAATCCCCTCTTCATATCCAGCACGATTTCCGAGGAATTGCTGACCAACCTGCAGAATCGCGCGCTCGACGCCATCCTTCTCGATAGCAATTCCGTTCCAGCCGGCTTGAACTATCGAGTCATCGCCCGGTCAAAGATGATGCTCGTTCGGCATCCCCGCGCCGGACGCCAGCCGGTTCCCGATGCTCGAACCTTGCTCCTCACGACACCTGCGGCACTACTCAGTTTGAAAAGCAGTCTGCGGCAAAAATTCATAGCGCTTATGGAGGACGTGCTGTCGGAAAGCGAACGCGAACGTGTTTCGTTCGTCGAAGCCGATTCAATGCCGGTGGTTGCCAATCTCATCCACGATCACGGTTACCTCACACTTCTTCCGGAACATTCTCTGGGCGTTCTGACCAGCACGTTCGAGTACGTCGTCCTTCCCCCGAAGTATGATGTGCACTTCACCGTCGCCTGGCATCCATCACCGCAGTCCGAAAAGGTTGCGAAGCAGGTCTTCGAAATCCTAAAGGACTTCATCGACGAGCCGAAGTCCCCGGCCGAGCGACGTCCGCGCCTGATCGACAAGGAGATGCATCGATGAAGACCACCCGGATCGCCAACCTCGATCACATCGTTGCCTGGGACGAGGCCGAGCAGCGGCATGTCTATCTCGACTCGGCCGATCTCGTGTTCAAGGGCAACGAGGTCGTGCATGTCGGGCCGGGCCATACCGGACCGGTCGATGCGACAGTCGACGGCAAGGGCTTCATGGCGATCCCCGGCCTCGTCAATGTGCACAGCCATCCCTTCTCCGAGCCCGCGAACAAGGGACTGACCGAGGAATACGGCAGCGACAAGCTCGGCCAGAGCTCGCTCTACGAATATCTCACCGTGTTTGGCCTGGCGCCGGAGGACGCCGCTCCGGCGATGCAGGTCGCGATGTCGGAACTTCTGAAAAGCGGTGTCACCACCCTCACCGACCTCTCCATCGCGCGCGACGGCTGGGTCGAGGATCTGGCGCGGACCGGGATTCGCGCCGTCGTCTGTCCGATGATGCGCCAGGGTGTTTGGTTCACCAAGAACGGCCACACTGTCGATTACGCGTGGGACGAACAAGCCGGCCAGAAAGCGTTCGAGATGTCGATGAAGACGATCGACGAGGCGATCCGGCACCCGAGCGGCCGCGTCGGCGCGATGGCGGGGCCGGCGCAGATCGATACCTGCCGCGAGGGCTTCTTCAAAGAAGCGCTACAGGAGGCCCGCAAGCGCGGCATCCCCATGCAGACCCATGCCTGCCAGGCGGTGGTCGAGTTCCATGAGATGGTGCGGCGTCATGGCAAGACGCCGATCGAATGGCTCGACTCGATCGGCGTGCTCGGGCCCGACCTCGTGATCGGTCACGGCATCTTTCTGAACGATCATCCGCAGATCCATTATCCGCACGGCAACGACTTCGAGCGGTTGCGCGATTCAGGCGCCGCGGTGGCGCACTGCCCTACCGTGTTCGCGCGCCGTGCCATGGTGATGAACTCGCTCGGCCGCTACATGAATGCCGGCATTACCGTCGGCATCGGCACCGATACCTACCCACACAACATGGTCGACGAGATTCGGCTCGCCTGCTACGTCGCCCGCGTCTTCACCGGCAACTACAAGATGGGCACGACGCGGCACGCCTTCGAGGCGGCAACGATCGGCGGCGCCAAGATCCTGCGCCGACCTGACCTCGGCCGGCTCGCCGCGGGTTGCAAGGCCGACTTCTCGCTGGTCGACATGAACCACCCCTACATGCAGCCGAGCCACGAGCCGGTGCGCAGCCTGATCTATTCGGCCAGCGAGCGCGCCATCCGCCATGTCTATGTCGACGGCGCGCAAGTCGTGCGCGACGGCAAGGTGCTGACGATCGACGTCGAAGCCGCCACCGCTGGCCTGATCGAAGGCCAGCGCAAGCGCCTCAAGACCGTGAGCCAACGGGACTGGGCCGGCCGCGATGCCGACGCCCTGTCCCCGCCGGTGTACGGCAAGAAGGACCGCTTGCCGCAATCTCGGCCGGTGCTGTAAAGCCGGGCGGTCAGCTCCTGGGTTTGCGCAGCTTTATTCGCGCCACGTATTTATGCGTGGTCTGCCCCAGGAGGCTGTGCACGAGGACCAGCTCCGTCACCTGCCAGCTGATCGGCGTGATTCGGTGCCGCAGGACGAGCCGCTTGTCGCGCAGCAGGGTCATGTGCGGTGTGAAAGCCGAACGTCGTCTCAGGCCCTTGACCAGCAAGCTCGTCTTGAGCTGCTCGTAAGTCATCTTCAGTCCGTCGACTCCTTCCTCTCCGCACAAGACGACCGGGCCATGGTTGAAGCTCATCGCGTGGTCAAAGGCGACTTGGAACGGCGGCATCTCGATTCGACTGGCGCGATCCACCAGCTTGTCGATCACGTCAATTGACGGCGCGAGAAGACTATCGCCGACATGCCACAGCGTGACATGCAACTGCTCCGTTGCGATTGATTTACCGGTGAGACCGAACGTCTCTCGGAGGTCCTCACGGACTTCCTCGATCCGGGATGCCGTTGCTGGATCAGGAATTGCCGCAAAGAAGAGTCGGTCGGTCGCTCGAATAACACTCATTCAGCCCTCCTCTCACATTTATGTTCTTGTTTTGTTCTTTTTAGGACCAGAGTCAAGCCCTCCGAGAAACCCTTTGAAATTGCGTTATTTGACGGTGATCTCGGCGCCGCCGAGGCCGACGAACTCGGTCTTGGCCTTACCGGGGCCTGGCAGGAACTGCGGGGGATGGACGGAACCCGTGAGCACCACGTCGCCTGCCTTCAGGTGCTTGCCGTGGGAGATCAGTTTGTTGGCGAGCCAGGCCAGCGAGATCATCGCGCCGCCCATGACATTGGCGCCCGGTCCGGCGCCGATCTCCTTGCCCTCGAACTCGGAACGGCCCTGCACCTTGGCAAAGTCGAGCTTCTGCCAATCCTTGATCTCGGTGCCGACGATGCAAGCGGCCTGCAGGACATCATCGGTGATGCGGCCCGGGCCGCCGAGCTTGGACGCGTCACCGTAGCGATTCTCCACCACTTCCATGCCGCAGTAGAGATTGGCAACGTAAGGCTTGATGCTATCGGCGGTGTAGGGCGTGGTGCCCGCCAACACGTCACGCGCGATCCGCGCCACCATCTCGCATTCGACACCGGCCTTGATCGGCCAGCCGGGCTGGAACACTTCGCCGCTCTGGCGGATGCCGTCCTTGTAGAGACCGGCAAAGGCAGGACCCGAAAGCTTCAGCGGCTCATATTGCGCCGGAACGGCGAAGGCCACCTTCCAGCCCGCGAGCGGATTCTGTCCTTTGCCAGTCAGCCGGTCGTGAACCGCAAACTGGACCTTGTAGGCATCCTCCTCGGAGATCCCCGCTGTGGCTTCGGCGAGGAAGGGCAAAGGCGCGCGTGCACGACGGCATTCGACGATGCGATCGGCCAGCGCTTCGATTTCCTTGGTGTTCACGGCACATCCCTCCCGATTTCGGATCGGGAGGGATATTTGCCGCGAGCCCGCATCTGCGCAAGCAAACGTGGGCCTGCGGCGAAATTGCCGCGCTAGGCCGCCTGCGCCTGTGGCTGCGCGACGTGCGGGCCGTAAAAGCTCTCGCCTTTCGCCGCCATGTCCCGCAAAAGCTTCGGCACCTTGAATTGCGGGCCGTACTTCTTGGCGAGCTGGTTGCACTCGGCGACGAACTGCTTCACGCCAACTTGATCGATGAGGCTGATCGCGCCGCCGGTCTGCGGTGCGAAGCCCAGGCCCATGATGGAGCCAACGTCGCCATCCTGTGGCGCGGTCAGCACCTTGGCTTCGAGGCAGCGCGCGGTGTCGACTGCCTGCACATAGAGCAGGCGCTTCTTGATCTCGTCCTCCTTCGCGCGCTTGGCCTCGCCCTCGCCGTAGAGCAGCTCGGGATTGGGCGGGAAGTGCTGGGCGAGCTCCGGCCACAGCCGCTTCTTGCCGTCGGCCGGGTATTCATAGAAGCCCTTGCCATTCTTGCGGCCGAAGCGCTCGAGCTTCTTCACCATCAGCTCGAGGATATCCTCGGTGCCCGAGGCGTCGTACTTCTTGCCGGCGGCCTCCGCGTCGCGCCGCGACTGGTCCATGATCTTCCACGACAGATCGATCGCGACCTCGTCGTTCAGCGCCAGCGGGCCCACCGGCATGCCGGCGAGACGCGCGCAGTTCTCGATCATCGCCGCCGGCACGCCTTCCTTCAGCAGGCGATGGCCTTCGCTGATGAAAGCGCCGCAGACGCGCGAGGTGAAGAAGCCGCGGCTGTCGTTGACCACGATCGGCGTCTTGCGGATCTTCTGCACGAAGTCCATCGAGCGCGCGAGCGTCTCGGACGAGGTCTTCTTGCCGACGATGATCTCGACCAGCGGCATCTTCTCGACCGGCGAGAAGAAGTGCAGGCCGATGAAGTTCTTCGGCCGCGCCGATGCTTCGGCCAAGCCAGTGATCGGCAAGGTCGAGGTGTTGGAGGCAAAGACCGCATCGGCCGCAAGCTCGGCCTCGGCCTTCTTGGTCGCCTCGGCCTTCACTTCGCGGTTCTCGAACACAGCCTCGATCACGAGCTGGCAGCCCTTCAGCGCAGCGAAGTCGGGCGTCGCCGTCACCTTGGCGAGCAAGGCGTCGGCCTTGTCCTGCGCCAGACGGCCGCGCTTCACGAGCTTGCCGAGCTCGCCCGCGATATGCGCCTTGCCCTTGTCGGCCGACGCCTGGTCGCGATCGACGAGGACGATGTCGAGCCCCGCCTGCACCGACACCGTTGCGATGCCCGCGCCCATCAGGCCGGCGCCAATGATGCCGATCTTGCTGTACTCCTGCTTCGGCACATCCTTCGGACGGCGGGCGAGCTTGTTCGCCTCCTGCAGACCGAAGAACAGGGTGCGGATCATGCTCTTGGCGACAGGATCACGCAGCAGCGACACGAAATAGCGTGTCTCGACCCTGAGCGCCGAATCGAATGGAAGCTGCAGGCCCTCGTAGACGCAGCTCATGATCGCCTTGGGTGCGGGATAGACGCCGTTGGTCTTGCCCGCGATCATCGCGTTGCCGCCGATGAAGGTCTGCACGCCGACCGGGCTCCAGACCTGGCCGCCGGGGAAGCCCGGCACCTTGAAGCCCTTGCGGTCCCACGGCTGCACCGCGCGGCCGTCGATCGGCTTTGCGCCCTTGCCGGCATATTCCGGCACAACCTGCTCGCCAGCCGGCGCCATCAACCACTCCTTGGCCTTGGCCAGGAGCTGGTCCGCCGGCACGACGTCGTGGATCAGGCCCATGCTCTTGGCGGTCTCGACCGGCAGGTCCTTGCCTTCGAGCAGGATCGGCGCGGCGTTCATGACGCCAATGAGGCGCGGAATGCGCTGCGTGCCGCCGGCCCCAGGCAGCAGGCCGATCTTGACCTCGGGCTGGCCAACCTTGGCCCGCGGGTTGGCCGCGGCGATACGATAGTGGCAGGCGAGGCAGATCTCGAAGCCGCCGCCCAGCGCGGTGCCGTTGATCGCGGCGACCATCGGCTTGCCGCCGGTCTCCTGGCGACGGAACATCTTCTGCAGCTGGCTGAACTGCTCCATCACCTTGGCGGCATCAGACGTGTCGAGATTCAAGATCATGTCGAGATCGGCGCCGGCGATGAAGTCGGCCTTGCCGGAGGTGAGGATGATGCCCTTCACCTTCTCGTCCTTCAGCGCCTTGTCCAGCGCCTCGGCATAGGCCGTCATCGAGGCCTCGTTCAGCACGTTCATCGTGCGGCCCGGCATGTCCCACGTGATGGTGGCGATGCCGTCATTGTCGACGTTGTAGTTGATCATGTTGCAGCTCCGAATTCTTCTCGTAGCCACCCTTCGAGACGCTCGCTTCGCTCGCTCCTCAGGGTGAGGTTATTCCTGAAGCAACCACCTCACCCTGAGGAGGCCGCGTGAGCGCATTCACATGCGCGGAAGCGGCCGTCTCGAAGGGTGGGCAGCCGTAGCGGTCTCTACACGCGCTCGATGATGGTGGCGGTGCCCATGCCGGCGCCGACACAAAGCGTGGCGAGGCCGGTGGAGAGGTCGCGCCGCTCCATCTCGTCGAGCAGGGTCCCCAGGATCATCGCACCGGTCGCGCCCAGCGGATGGCCCATGGCGATGGCGCCGCCGTTCACGTTGATCTTGTCGTGAGGCATCTTGAGGATCTGCAGGTAGCGCAGCACGACGGCGGCAAAGGCCTCGTTCAGCTCGAAGAGGTCGATGTCCTTCACCTCCATGCGGGCGCGCTTCAGGGCGCGCTCGGAGGCCGGCGCCGGACCGGTCAGCATGATCGCCGGCTCCGAACCGATCGAGGCGAAGGAGCGGATTCTCGCGCGCGGCTTCAGGCCGGTCTTCTGACCGAACTTCTTGGTGCCAATCAGGATCGCTGCCGCGCCATCGACGATGCCCGACGAATTGCCGGCGTGATGGACGTGATTCACCTTCTCGACTTCGGGATAGCGCTGCAGCGCCACGGCATCGAAGCCGGGCATCGCCTCGCCCTGCATCTTGAAGCTGGGCTCGAGGGCGGCCAGCGTCTGCATGGTGGTGGTCGGCCGCATCAGCTCGTCATGGTTCAGGAGCTCGATGCCGTTCTGGTCCCTCACCGGCACGATCGACTTCTTGAAGTAGCCGTTGTCCCAGGCGTGCTTGGCGCGCTTCTGCGATTCGACGGCATAGGCGTCGACGTCGTCTCGGCTCATGCCGTACTTGGTCGCGATCACGTCGGCCGAGATGCCCTGCGGCAGGAAGTACATCGGGATTGCGACCGCCGGATCGACCGGCCAGGCGCCGCCGTCGGAGCCCATGGGCACGCGGCTCATGCTCTCCACGCCGCCGCCGATCGCCGCCTGGCTCTGGCCCGACATGACCTGAGCGGCGGCCATGTTGGTGGCCTCGAGGCCCGACGCGCAGAAGCGGTTGACCTGCACACCCGGCACGGTCTCATCGAAACCGGCGCGCACCGCCGCGGTGCGCGCGATGTCAGCGCCCTGCTCGCCGATCGGCATGACGCAGCCCAGCACCACATCGTCGACCAGCTTCGTATCGAGCTTGTTGCGGTCGCGAATCGCCTCGAGCGCCGTCGTCGCGAGGCGGACCGGCGTCACTTCGTGCAGCGAACCATCCTTGCGGCCCTTGCCGCGCGGGGTGCGAACGGCGTCGTAGATATATGCGTCGGTCATGATGCTTCTCCTGCTTCCGAATGTCCCTGCCGTTTAGAGCGTGCGGCCGATCAGTTCCTTCATGATCTCGTTGGTGCCGCCGTAGATTTTCTGAACGCGCGAATCGGCGTAGAGCCGCGCGATCGGGTATTCCCACATATAGCCATAGCCGCCGAAGAATTGCAGGCACTGGTCCATCACGTCGCACTGCAGGTCGGTGGTCCAGTATTTGGCCATGGCGGCGGTCGCGACATCGAGCTCGCCCTTGAGATGACGTGCCACGCAATCGTCGACGAAGACGCGGGCGATATGGGCCTTGGTCTTGATCTCCGCGAGTTTGAAACGGGTATTCTGGAAATCGATGATCGCCTTGCCGAAGGCCTTGCGCTCCTTGACGTAGGCCAGCGTGTGCTCCAGCGCCGCTTCGATGGCGGCGATCGCCTGGATGCCGATCACCAGCCGCTCCTGCGGCAGCTGTTGCATCAGCTGGATGAAACCCATGCCAGGTCCGCCCAGCAGATGATCGGCCGGCACGCGCACATCGTCGAAGAAGAGCTCGGACGTATCCTGCGCCTTCATGCCGATCTTCTCGAGATTGCGGCCGCGCTTGAAGCCCGGCGTGTCGGTCTCGACCACGATCAGCGATGTGCCCTTGGCGCCGAGCTTGGGATCGGTCTTGGCGACCACGATCACGAGATCGGCAAGCTGGCCATTGCTGATGAAGGTCTTGGAACCGTTGATCACCCAGTGATTGCCGTCCATCACCGCATTGGTCTTGACCGACTGCAGGTCGGAGCCGGTGCCCGGTTCGGTCATGGCGATCGCCGTCACCAACTCGCCCGAGCAGGCCTTAGGGATCCATTTCTTCTTCTGCTCCTCGCTGCCGTAGTGGAGCAGGTAGGGAACAACGATATCGTTGTGCAGCGAGAAGGCCGGCCCCGAGGCGAGCGCCCGGCCCTGCTCCTCGATCAGGATGGCGCTGTAGAGGAAGTCCACACCGGCCCCGCCATACGCCTCCGGCATGGTCATGCCCAGGAGCCCTTGTGCGCCCGCCTTGCGCCACAGCTCACGCGGCACGACGCCCTCCTCCTCCCACTTCATGTGGAAGGGCACGACCTCCTTGTCGAAGAACCGCCGGCAGGTTTCCCGGAAAAGCTGATGTTCGGGGGTGTAATGCGCGGCCAGAGCGGTCACGGGCGGTTTCCTCTCTTATCGTTGTCGAACGTCTGCCGAAACGGGACTCTGGGCTTCCGGCGCCCGGCTTACCAGTGAAGCTTAACTAGTTTACCTTTACGTAAACGTCAACTTCGCTAATGCGGACCAGATCGGCCTTTGCAGGCTACTTTTCGCCGCAACCAAGGACGACGGAGCATATGACGACAGCACAGTGCGATGTGACCGACCTGATCGACTGGATTCTCGCTGAAGGATGCGACAGCGACGACCTGGGCGCCATCCTCGGCGGATTGATCGAACGTTTCGTCGCACGGGGCATCCCACTCCGGCGTGTGAATTTGAGCATGCCGACCATCGACCCCACGACGGCCGTCATCAGTTTCCGATGGTCGCATGGTGAAGGCCTAAGCAGCGCGGCTCTCGGCCTCGCCGAGAGCGCCGGTGCTTCCTTCCAGCGTAGCCCCATCCACTACTTGCTCGAGCGAGGTGTGTTCCGGGCGCGATGGAAACTCGAGGATCCGCAAGTGGTCCAGCAGTT
>Ga0081455_10006364_pt1 | contig 12675 bp, 12 predicted proteins | sample TabmetS3T2R1_FD_70207 | JGI IMG/M metagenome (GOLD analysis project Ga0081455, IMG submission 70207) | Tabebuia heterophylla rhizosphere microbial communities from the University of Puerto Rico - S3T2R1 | ecosystem: Host-associated > Plants > Roots > Rhizosphere ... | reverse complement strand
GCGGCTCGTTCCGTCGGGTCCGGATAAAAGTCGACCTCACCGAAGGTCGCGAACGGCGCGGCCAGGGCGGACTCCGCGCTGGGAACGAGCGCGGTGCGGGCAAGCTCCTCAGCACGAACGCCAAGCACTGCCTCAGCGATCAAAAGGAAGTCAGCAAGCGTCAACCGGTCATACATATTCCGGTGGCAAGCTACCTGAAATATTGGTGTCTAGGTGGCTTGTTTGCTTTAATTCGTTGAACCGTGAACCCGCCTCACATGGTCCATATAAGGAGACCCAGGTGGCAACCAAAGCAATGAGCCTCCGCCTCCAAGCGGAGCAAGCGGCTGAACTCGAGGCCGTCGCCCGCGCCGACGAGATGCCAGTGTCGGAAGCAGTCCGGGAGGCGATCGATGCGCACATCGCGGCGCGTCGGGCCGACAAGGACTTCCAGAAGCGACTCAAACGGCGGCTGGAAGAGGACCGCGAGGTCCTCGAACGGCTGGCGCGCTAGCGCCCTACTCGAGCAGGCCGATGACCTGCCGCACCGCGACCTCGAGGTCGGGGTCGGTCACCAGGTCGGGTGAGGCCGGTGCCTCGTAGGGGCTGTCAACGCCGGTCAAGTCGGTGATCTCGCCCGCCCGCGCCTTCGCGTAGAGGCCCTTGGGGTCGCGGCGTTCGCACTCCTCGAGCGGGGTGTCGACGAAGACCTCGTGGAAGGGGATGCCGGCCTCCTCGTGCAGCGCCCGGACGCGGTCGCGGTCCTCGCGGTAGGGGCTGACCAGGGAGACGATCGAGATCGTCCCCGCTTCGGCCAGGGTCCGCGCCAGCTCGCCGGTGCGGCGGACGTTCTCGGCCCGGTCCACGGGGCTGAAGCCGAGGTTCGAGTTGAGGCCGTGACGTAGGTTGTCGCCGTCGAGCATGAAGGCCGACTGGCCCGAGCTGACCAGGGTGTGCTCGACCGCGGTCGCGATCGTCGACTTGCCCGAGCCGGAGAGGCCGGTCAGCCAGATCGTCGCCCCCTGGGTCGCCAGCGCCGACCAGCGCTCCTCGCGGCTGAGCTGGCTCGGGTGGAAGGTGATGTTGGTCGCCAGCGGCGCCTCGGCGACGACCGGCATCGGCACTTCGGCGGTCTCGCCGGCAGCGCCGATGATCATTCCGGCGGCGACGGTGAGGTTGGTCGCCGGGTCGACGAGGATGAAGCTGCCGGTATTGCGGTTCAGCCGGTAAGTGTCGAAGAACAGCGGCGAGGCGGTATGGAGGGCGATCCGGCCGATGTCGTTGACTTCGAGCGTCTCGGCGGTCCGATCGGCGTGCAGGGTGTCGACGTCGAGCTGGTAGCGCAGCGCTTCGACCTCGGCGGCGACCCACCGCGTCGTGTGCTTGAGCTGGTACGGGATGTCGGTCCGCAGCGAGCTCGTCTCGTCGAACCAACAGACCATCGCCTCAAAGGTCTGGTTTGCCGTCGGCTGGTTCGACGGCCGGCAGATCATGTCGCCGCGCGAGACGTCGATCTCGTCCTCGAGCAGCAGCGTCGCCGCCATCGGCGGAAAGGCCTGGGTTACGGGACCCGTCGGCGTGTCGATGCCGGCGATCCGCGAGGTCCGCTTCGAGGGCAGCACCATCACCTCGTCGCCGGTGCTGAAGATCCCGCCGACGACCGAACCGGCGAAGCCGCGATAGTCGCGCTGCTCGGCCGACTGCGGCCGAATCACGTACTGAACCGGGAAGCGGTTGTCGACCAGGTTGCGGTCGGAGGCGATGTGGACCCCCTCGAGCTGGCCGAGCAGCGGCTGCCCTTCGAACCAGGGCATGTTCGGCGAGCGGGTGACGACGTTGTCGCCCTCGAGCGCCGAGATCGGGACGAAGTCGAGGTCGGTGATCTCGAGCTTGGCGGCGAAGTTGGTGAACTCCTCGCGGATCTCGTCGTAGATCGACTGGTCGTAGTCGACGAGGTCCATTTTGTTGACGCAGAGGACCAGGTGCGGGACCCGCAGCAGCGAGGAAAGCAACGCGTGGCGGCGGGTCTGTTCGAGCACCCCTTTGCGGGCGTCGACCAGCAGCAACGCCAGGTTCGCGTTCGAGGCGCCGGTGACCATGTTGCGCGTGTACTGGATGTGGCCCGGCGTGTCGGCGATCACGAACTTGCGCTTCGGCGTCGCGAAGTAGCGGTGGGCGACGTCGATCGTGATCCCCTGCTCGCGCTCGGCCCGCAGGCCGTCGGTCAGGAGCGCCAGGTCGGTCTGCTCGTTGCCGCGCTTTTCCGAGGTCCGCTCGATCGACTCGAGCTGGTCTTCGAAGATCGATTTGGTCTCGTACAGCAGCCGCCCGATCAGCGTCGACTTGCCGTCGTCGACCGATCCCGCGGTGGCGATTCGCAGCATCTCGGCCATCAGTGGGCCCCCACTAGAAGTAGCCCTCGCGCTTGCGATCCTCCATCGCCGCTTCCGAGAAGCGGTCGTCGCCGCGGGTCGCGCCGCGCTCGGTGATCCGCGAGACCGCGGTTTCCTCGATCACCAGCTCGTAGGTGGTGGCGGTCGAGCGGACGGCCCCGGTCGAGGTGGCGTCGCCGACCGTCCGGTAGCGGACCATCTCGGTCCGCGGCTCGGCGCCCTCGGGCAGCGGGAAGAACTCGTTCACCGCCATCACCAGGCCTTCGTGCTCGACCACCTCGCGCTCGTGGGCGAAGTAGATCGGCGGCAGATCGACCGTTTCCTTGGCCAGGTAGCGCCAGACGTCGAGCTCGGTCCAGTCGGAGATCGGGAAGACGCGGATGTGCTCGCCCTTCTTGTGGCGGCCGTTGTAGAGGCTCCAGAGCTCGGGGCGCTGGTTCTTCGGGTCCCACTGGCCGAAGCTGTCGCGAAACGAGAAGACCCGCTCCTTCGCCCGCGCCTTCTCCTCGTCGCGGCGGCCGCCGCCGAAGACGGCGTCGAAGCCGTTCTTCTGGATCGCCTCGAGCAGGGCGACGGTCTGGTGGCGGTTGCGGCTTTCCAGTTCGTGGCCGACCTGGATCCGGCCCGAGTCGATCTGGTCCTGGACCGAGGCGACGACCAGTCGCAGCCCCAATTCCTCGACGGTGCGGTCGCGGAACTCGATCACCTCGGGGAAGTTGTGGCCGGTGTCGACGTGCATGATCGGGAACGGGACCGGCGACGGTGCGAACGCCTTGGCCGCCAGGTGCAGCATCAGGACCGAGTCCTTGCCGCCCGAGAACAGCATCACCGGGTGCTCGAACTCGGCCGCGACCTCGCGGATGATGTGGATCGACTCGGCTTCGATCGTCTCCAGGTCGGAGAGCTCGACGCCAGCGGCACGCACGGAAGTGAGTTGGTCGCTCATGACCATGGCCTCGCTAACGAGTCCCCCTGAGCGCAGCGGCCGCGCCGCGGCGCGCTAGTTGATCCCGCACTCCGTCTTTTCCAGCCCCATCCAGCGGCCGTCGCGCAGATCGCCGCCCGGGACGACCGGCTGGGTGCAGTGGGTGCAGCCGATCGACGGGTAGCCGTGATCGTGAAGCGGGTTGTACGGGAGGTGGTGCTCACGGATGTAATTCCAGACGTCGCGCTCGGTCCAGTCGGCGAGCGGGTTCAGCTTCCAGAGCCCGAATTTCTTGTCCCAGGCAAGCTTCGGGGTCTTGGACCGGGTGCTTGAATCGCCGCGCCGGACGCCGGCGACCCAGCAGTCTACGGAAGAGAGCGCGCGCCGCATCGGCTCCACCTTGCGCAGTCCGCAGCAGCTGTCGGGGTCGTGCTTCCAGAGCTCGTCGCCGTACTCGGCGGCCTGCTCGGCGAGGCTGATGTTGTGGTAACGGTCGAACTCGATCCCGAGCGCCTCGGCGAGGCGGTCGCGGGTCTCGTAGGTCTCCTGGAAGAGGACCTCGGTGTCGAGGTAGAAGAACCGTGCCTCGGGATTGATCTGGCTCGCCATGTGCGCCGTCACCGAGCTCGTTTTCTGGAACGAGCAGGCGATGTAGTGGTCCGGGCCGAACTGGTCGAACATCCACTCCAGGGCTTCCTGGGCGGAGCCCTCCTCGAGCTCAGCGGCGATCGCCTCGTGGTCGAGGTCGGTGATTGTCGGCACGTTGCCGGAGAGCGTGACTGGCGGTGGCTTCATCGTTCTTCCCGCGGGCGCGAGTCGCCCTAGATCGCGCACTCTCCCTCGCCGCGCTCGACTTTGTACGGCGTCTGGCGGTTCCAGTCGATGAACTGCTGCATCGTCTCGAGGCTGAACTCGGCCGGCAGGGTCAGGTCCTTGACCTGGTCTTCGAAGCTCGCCGCGCCGGATCGCTCGGCGAAGGCGTTGAACTCCTCGCCCTCGTCGCGCTCGGCCTCGTAGAGGCGCACCCAGCGCTCGACCGCCTCGGGGACCCGCTTCGCCGGCAGCCGCGATTTCAGCCGGGTGCCGAAGATCACCTCGCCGCCCTCGTAGTTGCCGCCGATGTGCGGGATGTAGGCGGGCATCTGGCGGCCGCCGACTTTCAGCGAGGCGCCGTAGAAGCCGATGTTGGCGATGTGGTGCTGGCTGCAGCCGTTCGGGCAGCCGCTCATCTTGATGTGGATCTTCTTGGTCAGCTCGTCCTCGATCTGCATCGAGTCGATCCGCTGTTTGATCGCCCGGTTGAGGCCCATCGAGCTGGTGATCCCGAGTTTGCAGCTGTCGGTGCCGGGGCAGGAAACCACGTCGGAGATCTCGCGCGGGCCGGGCTCGTCGAGGCCGAGCTCGCCGAGCCGCTGCCAGACGTCGTAGAGCGCCTCGTCGCGGACCCAGCGGAGGACGAAGTTCTGCTGCACGGTGCTGCGGGCGTTGCCGCCGCTGAAGTCGCGCATGATCTGGGCCAGGCCGCGGAACTGCTCGGGAGTGAGGTCGCCGCGGTCGATCTTCACCTCGACGGCGGAGAAGCCCTCCTGGCGCTGCGCCTGCACGTTGGCGGCGACGAAGCGGTCGAACTCGGAGCGGTCGCCATTCGGCGACGCGGCCGAGGGGAGCGCCGCCGGGGCACGGCTCTCCTCGTCGTCCTCGAAGCTCAGGCGCTCGACCAGCTCGGGGCCGAATTCGCGTTCGCCGACCCAGTCGCCCTCGAGCTCCTCGTCGACCTGCTCGCGAAAGGCGTCCATCCCGATCTTGTCGACCAGGACCTTGATCCGGGCGCGGGCACGGTTGACCCGCAGCCACTCCTGGCGGTCGAAGATGCGGAAGACCGCCTCGGCGACCTTGAGGTAGTCGCCGTTGTCGGCCTCGACGAAGTCGTAGAGGGTCGGGGCGACGCGGGCCATGATCGAGGTGCCGCCACCGACCCGGACCTCGAATCCCTTGACCCCGTCGCGCTCGCGCGAGAGGAAGGCGATGTCGTGGATGCCGGTGATCGCCCGGTCCTCGTCGGAGCCGGTGAAGGCAGTCTTGATCTTGCGCGGCATCAGCTGCGTCGTCGGGTGGCGGACGAAGTAACGGGTGTAGGCGCCGGCGTAGGAGGTCGGGTCGAAGATCTCGTCGGGGTGGACGCCCGCCCAGGGGTCGCCGGTGACGTTGCGGACGGTGTTGCCGCAGCCCTCGCGGCTGGAGAGTCCGACGGAGCTGATCTCACGGATCAGCGACTCCATTTCGCGCAGGGGCACGTGATGGATCTGGATGTTCTGGCGGGTCGTGACGTGACCCTTGACCAGCGGCGCGTACTTCTCGACCACGGTCCCGAACATCTCCATCTGCTCCGGGGTAACGCCGCCGAAGGGAAGCTTGACCCGGACCATCTGGACGTCGGGCTGGCGCTGCCCGTAGACGCCCTGTTTGAGCCGGAAGCCGATGAACTGGTTTTCCTCCAGTTGCCCGGCGAGGAAGCTCTCGGCTTCGTTGTCGAAGTCGTCGAACTCGCGCTCGATGATCGGGATGATCTGTCCCGGGACGTTCTCGTAGGTCTCCGGGTTCTCCAGGGTGCCGACGCGCCCTTTGCCCCGCTGCTCCTTGTCGACTGCGGTTGCTACCTCCATGGCGAGGAATGTAGCAAAACCTGACTGGAATTAGGGTATTTAGCTCTAAGCAGCCCTTTTGCGGGCCTCGATGACCGCGGCGGCCTCGCCCGACTCGGCCACGTAGCCGCCCTCCGGCTCGAGCGGAAGGCCCTCTTCCTCCCAGCCGGTGATGCCCTCGCTGAGCTTGGCGGCGTCGTAGCCGGCCTCGGCCAGGGCTGCGGTCGCCATCGAGGAGCGGTTGCCGCCGCGGCAGTAGAGGACGACCGGCCGCTCCGTGTCGATCTCGCCGGCCCGCTGGGCGAGCTCGTCGAGCGGGATGTGCGAGGCGCCGGCGATCCGCCCCGCCTCCCACTCGTGGTCGGCCCGCACGTCGACCAGCTGGGCGCCATCGTCGAGCAGCTTGCGAGCCTCCTCGCGGCTGACCTCGCGCACCTCTGGCGCGTCCTCCGCCATCAGTCGATCTCCGTTCCCTCGACCAGAAAGGCGACGCGGACGTGGGCCCGGTACTCGTCCAGGTTCTCGCCCCGGATCCCGGTCGAGACGATGTCCACCGCGCGAATGTTGCGCAGCGTCCCTTCCGCTTGGTGCAGCGCCTGTTTCGCCGCATCGTCGGTCGAGGTCTTCGAGCTGCCAACCAGCTCGATGATTTTCACGACTGCCATCTCGCTCCTCCTTGTGGGTCCTGAGGCGTCTCCTTCGCGCTTACCCCCTCCAACAGCGCCGCCCGCTGCCAGGCTCCGTAGGTCGGCTTCGCCACCGGCGGAGCGGCGGCGAACTCGGCCTCGAAGCGCGCCACGGCGGCGGCGATCGCAGCCGCCTCCTCACCCGTCGCGGTCTTCGTTGCCATCGTTCGGAGACTAGTTGAACACGAGGGTTCGCCGCCGGCGCTCGAGGTGGGCGGCGAGGCGTCGCATCAGCGCATCCGGTTCGCGGGCGAGGCGGACATCGGTGATACGGATGATCTCGACCCCGATCGCGAGCAGGTCGTCGGCCCGTTCGCGATCGCGCTCGAAGGAGAGGCGCGAACCGTGGGTGGCGAAGACGTCGAGTTCGACCCCGAATCGCTCTGCTTCCCAATAGGCGTCGATCTCGTATCGGCCAACGACGTAGTTCTGGCTGGGTAGGGGAAGGCCGGTGCGGCGGACGAGGGCCCGGAACTCGCGCTCGAGGCCGGAGCGGGTGAAGGATGGATCGGGCCGGTAGAGGTGGAGCGTTTTCGTCAACCGCGCGTGGCCGGCAGTGCGGGCAAGAAGCGATTCGAAATCGCGCAGGTCGAATAACCGGCGACCGTCGTCGTCCGCGAGCTCCTCGGCGTCCCGGACGATCCGCGCCAACCGGTCTGCATCAACGAGCGGGGCGAGGTCGAGGATCGTGCGGGCGAGTGAGGTGACCGGGATCCCGGAAACCTCCCCCACGTCCACCGCCCCGAGGGTCGCGAAGTGGACCCGAAACTCGGAGCGCCGGTGGCGACGGGTCGGCGCAGTGAGATGGATCCACGAGTTGGTGGCGAAAAGGCCCCAGAGCCAGCCCGCCGTCCAATGGCTCGCGACGCTTGGCGCCGAAGCGAGCGCCGCCGCCATTACCCACCCGTGATGCGTGATGTCCGTATGCCCCACCGCGTACACGCCGCGGTGAATCCTGTGGAGACGACCCGCCGCCGAGTGTCGGCCGACGGCGCTGCTCGTATAGCCGAGGCGCTCTAGCTGGACTGCCGAAACGACTCCGTGCTGAGCCGCGGCAAGCGTCGCCAGGTCACGGTGGTCGATTGGCGTTCGTCGTTCTTCCCGCACAGCGGGAAAAGAGACGAACGCGGTGCGGTTCTCCCCGGCGGGCGCCCTGGCAGGGCGCTATTTGGGGGCTAGCCGTTGAGGCCGGGGACGGGGGTGCCGTGTTTCGTGATCGTGCAGTTGAACGGGCTCGGGTCGAAGGGGTCCGTTAGGGCTCGGCCGGCTGCGTGGCCCGTTGGTTTGGTCAACCCTCCGCCCCTTGATTTCGGTTTCGGGTGCGGGAGCTCGCCGGGGCCACATTGGATCGACCGGTCTCGCACCCCGTCGCGGGCGTCGATGACGTCGTCGCCGCCGGTGCCGAAGAAGGTGTCGCGGCCGGGCTGGCCGAGCATCGCGTTGGGCCGCGAGTCGCCGACGAGGATGTCGGGGCCGAAGCTGCCCTCCATGTCCTCGTCGGTCTTCGAGAGGTGGACGGGATCGCAGCCGTTGGCCGTGGGGATCCAGGCTTTGTTGGCGGGGAAGGAGACGACGAGGACGCCGGCGTGGGCGCCGACCTCGGCGAACGAGGCGTCGTCGCGGCCGGGGCCGCCGACCAGCGCGCCGCCGGCGCAGCCGCCGCCGGCCGCCAGCAGGTCGCCATCCTCGCCGCCGTAGAGGAAGGTCGGGCCCGGCAGGCCGCCGACCAGGCCGTCGGCGCCGGCCCCTCCGAAGAGGCGGTCGGCACCGGGGCCGGCCTCGATCAGGTCGTCCTCCGGCCCGCCTTTGAGGAGGTCGTCGCCGAGGCCGCCGGCGAGGCGGACGTTGCCGACCTCGACCAGCGAGCCGGAGACGCGGACGCTGTCGTCGCCCGGGCCGAGGTCGACCATCAGCCAGCGACCAGGACCGGCTGCCGGACAGCTGACCCGCTTCGCCGCACCTTCGGGGTGCGTGCAGCCAAAGCCCGCCGCCAGCGGCCGTTTGGCGTTCACGCCGAAGGTCTCGCTCGGTTCGTCGAAGGCGACCACGAAGTGGTCGTCGCCGGCGCCGCCGACGACCTGCAGCCCGGCGCCGCCGCCGACCGACGGGTCGAGCTGGACGTAGGCGCTGCCGAGCGGCGGCCGTTCGCTCCCGCAGGAGGTGGTGCGCCCCTTGGCGCCGCTGCAGCGGTCGGCGCCCTGGCCGCCGTCGATCGAGTCGGGCCCGCCGCCGCCGAGCAGGCGATCGTCGCCGGGGCCGCCGAACAGGAGGTTGCCGCGCCGCGTCCCGATCAGCGTGTCGCGGAAGGCCGAGCCTTCGAGGCCCTCGAAGCCGAACAGCTTGTCGTGGCCGTCGCCGAGCGCCCGGTGAGCGGGCAGCGAGGCCCAGACGCCGCTGCCCTTGCCGCCGGCGACCTTGGTCGCAAAGGAGGCGATGTCGCCGCCGCCGGCGCCGCCCGACATCCGGTCCCAGCCGTAATCGCCGTGGACCAGGTCGAAGTCGCCGGGGCCGCCGTTGACGATGTCGATCCCCAGGTCGCCGGCAACCTCGTCGTAGTTGCCGGGGCCGCCGAGCACCTTGTCGTCGCCGAGGTCGCCGATCACCCGGTCGCCGTCGCCGGCGCCACCGTCGACCTCGTCGTTGCCGCGGCCGCCGTGGAGCGAGTCGCTCCCGGGCCCGCCGCAGATCAGGTCGTTGCCGAGGCTGCCGTAAATCCGGTCGTCGCCGCCCCCGCCCCAGATCACGTCGCGCTCCGGCGTCCCGTGCAGGACGTCGGGACCTTCGGTGCCGACGATCTCCGCCTGCCGCCCGTGGCAGCGCGGCACTTCGATCGTTTCGTTCTGCGGCAGCGCGCCCAGCGCGCTGCTCACGAGCAGCAACGCGAGCAGCGCGCCCCCCGCCAAAGCGATCCTCATCTAGATGAGTGGCTCCACGGCGAGGTCTGACTGGGGGCGCGCCCGGCCAAGCAGGTCAAGGACGCAGGTCGCAGCCTTTGCCGGTTGGCAAAGGCAAGACCGAGGACGCAGAGATGCGACGAGGAATGGAGATGCGCTCCGCGCATCTCCATTCCGGCCAGGTGCGTCATCCAGGCGGGCCTGGTCGTGGAGCCACTCATCTAAGCCGAGCGGATCAACTTCTTGTTGACGAACTCGTCGGCGCCGTAGCGGCCGAGCTCGCGGCCGAAGCCGGAGCGCTTGAAGCCGCCGAACGGCAGTTCCGGGGCATCGGCGCCGACCAGGTTGACGTAGACCATCCCGGCTTCGATCTGGTTGGCGACCCGCTCGGCCTGCTCCTTGTCGTTGGTCATCAGGTAGGAGCCGAGTCCGAACGGCGTCTGGTTGGCGAGCGCCACCGCCTCCTCCTCGGAGCCAACCTTGTAGACCTGCGCCACCGGGCCGAAGAACTCTTCCTGCGAGGCCTCGTCACCGGGCTTGATCCCAGTGAGGATCGTCGGTTCGAAGAAGTTCCCGTCGCGCTTGCCGCCGATCACCACCTCGGCGCCGTTGTCGATCGCCCGCTTGACCTGGTCCTCGAGCCGGTCGGCGGCGGTCTGCGAGGAGAGCGGGCCGATCGCCGTCTCCTCCGCGGTCGGGTCGCCCGGCTTCGCCCCTTCGAGCTGCTCGGTGAACTTCTCCATGAACTCGTCGTAGAGGCCCTCGGTGACGATGAACCGCTTCGCCGCGTTGCAGGACTGGCCGGTGTTGTCGAGCCGCGCTTCGGCCGCCGCCTGCGCCGCCGCGCCGACGTCGTCGGAGCCGAGCAGGATGAACGGGTCCGAGCCACCCATCTCGAGCACCACCTTCTTCAGGTTGGCGCCGGCGATCGCCGCCACCGCGGCGCCCGCCCGCTCCGAGCCGGTCACCGAGACGCCGTGCACGCGCGGGTCGGCGATCACCCACTCGATCTGCTCGTTCGTCGCGTAGACGTTCTCGTAGCCGCCCTCGGGCACCCCGGCGTCGTCGAAGATCTGCTGCATCGCCTCAGCCGATTCCGGACACTGCGGCGCGTGCTTCAAGAGGATCGTGTTGCCGATCACCAGGTTCGGGCCGGCGAAGCGGGCCACCTGGTAGTAGGGGAAGTTCCAGGGCATGATCCCGAGCAGCACCCCGAACGGGCTGCGACGGATCAGCGCGGTACCTTCGCCCTCGGCCAGCTCGATCGGCTCGTCGGCCATCAGACTCTCGGCGTTGTCGGCGTAGAACTCGTAGATTTCGCCGGCGAAGTCGACCTCCATCAGCGCCTGCTCGATCGGCTTCCCCATCTCGCGGACGATGATCTCGGCGAGCTCCTGGCGGCGCTCCTTGTGCAGGCCACCGACCTTGCGCACCAGCTCGGCGCGCTCGGCCACGGTCGAGGTCTGCGCCCAGCCCTTGGAGGCTGCGTCGGCCCGCTCGATCGCCGCCCGCAGGTCGCCGTCGGAGATCTCCGGGTACTCCTTCACCGTCTCGCCCGTCGCCGGGTTGACTACCGCATAGGTGCTCATCAGCTCTCCTGTAGTTGTGGTTGCAGTCCGAGCGCCTGCTCGACCGGTACGTACTCCATACCCACTCCCTCCGCGACCGCGGGATGGGTGACCCTGCCGGCGGCGACGTTGATGCCCATCCGCAGGCCCGGGTCGCGCTCGATCGCCCTGGCGACGCCGCCGTCGGCGAGCGCGATCGCGTAGGGCAGGGTCGCGTTGGTGAGCGCGCCGGTCGCCGTGATCGGCACCGCGCCCGGCATGTTGGTGACGCAGTAATGGATGATCCCGTCGACCTCGAAGGTCGGTTCGTGGTGGGTCGTCGGCCGCGAGGTCTCGAAGCAGCCGCCCTGGTCGATCGCGACGTCGACCAGCACCGCGCCGGGCTTCATCAGCGCCAGCTGCTGGCGGCGGATCACGTGCGGCGCCCGCGCCCCGTGGAGCAGCACGGCGCCGATCACCAGGTCGGCCCGCGGCAGCATCTCTTCGATCGCCAGGGTCGTCGAGTAGACGGTCGAGCAGCGGCCGTTGAAGGTGACGTCGAGCTCGCGCAGGCGGTCGACCGAGCGATCGAAGACGAAGACGTCGGCCTCCATCCCGATCGCGATGAAGGCCGCGTTCATGCCGACCACGCCGCCGCCGATCACCAGCACGTTGGCCGCCGCCACCCCGGGCACGCCGCCGAGCAGGATGCCGCGGCCGCCGAGCGGCTTCTCGAGCATGAAGGCGCCGGCCTGGGTCGCGATCTTCCCCGCCACCTCGCTCATCGGCGCCAGCAGCGGCAGCCGCCCGCGGGCGTCCTCGACGGTCTCGTAGGCGATCGCCGTCGCCCCCGACTCACAGAGGTCACGGGTCTGCTCAGGGTCGGGCGCCAGGTGCAGGTAGGTGAAGAGCAGCTGACCGGGGTTGAGCATCGCGATCTCCGAGGCCTGCAGCTCCTTGACGTGGAGGATCATCTCGGCCTCGCCGAAGACCGTCGCCGCGTCGGGGGCGATCTGCGCCCCCTGCCCCGCGTAGTCGGCATCGGCGATCGCCGAGCCCTCGCCAGCCCCGGCCTGGACCAGCACCTCGTGACCGTGCTCCCGCAGCTCGCGCACTCCCGCCGGGGTGATCGCGACCCGGTACTCGTCAGCCTTGATCTCCGTCGGGATGCCGACCTTCACGTGCCCACCCCCACCAGCTCCCGCGCCCGCAGAGCGAGCCAGAACTCGATCCGGTCGTGGGCGCGCGAGAGGTCGCGGCCGGTCAGCTCCTCTACCTTGCGCATCCGGTAGCGCAGCGTGTGGCGGTGGCAGTAAACCTCGCGCGCGGCCCGCTCCCACTGGCCGTTCTGCTCGATGAACGCCTCCAGCGAGCGCAACAGCTCGCCGCCGTACTCCTCGTCGCCGCGCTCGATCGGGCCGAGCACGCTGTCGCAGTAGAGGGTCAGCGCCTCCTCGTCCTGGATCGAGAGCAGCAGGGTGAAGGCGCCGAGGTCGCGCCAGGACGCGACCTCGGGCGCGGCGCCGTTCTCGAAGGCGGTCGCCTCGAGCGCGCAGCGTGCTTCGTGGAAGGCGTGGCGCAGGCTCTCGTGGTCGGCGGTGCGGCTGGC
>Ga0081455_10006363_pt1 | contig 12676 bp, 14 predicted proteins | sample TabmetS3T2R1_FD_70207 | JGI IMG/M metagenome (GOLD analysis project Ga0081455, IMG submission 70207) | Tabebuia heterophylla rhizosphere microbial communities from the University of Puerto Rico - S3T2R1 | ecosystem: Host-associated > Plants > Roots > Rhizosphere ... | reverse complement strand
CTCGTGCATTCTCGTTGAATACGGCGGAGAATTTAGATCTATCGCGGGTGCATCGGAAAACGGACATCCGGCCCGCCATGGACAATATCAAATCAATCCACTCGACGAAACACACTACGCTCGACTGATTAACGACGCCTTTGAATCGCCGAAACAGGGTTGCGCGGGCATCTTGCACTTGTGGTCGTTGGATATTGCTGACGCGCCGTCCGTCGAGTCGAGTGGACTTGGCTGCGGCGGCGTACTGCAACTCGTACGAAAGTTTTCACGATCTGCGACCGTGGGGTCATCCCCGCTCTGGTTCGTCACGGCTGGCGCGCAGCCGATCGCGGCGCGACGGTGCGGATCTCGCCCGCGGGCGCGGCGCTCTTGCGGCTGCGCAGTCCCGCGATGCCGAGCCACAGAAGATAGGCGCCGCCCACGAGCTTGAGCGCCGTCATCCACTGCGCCGAATGCGCAATGACCGCCGCGAGTCCCGCGGCGGAGTAGACGATGTGGACGGACAGACCCAGCGCGATGCCGAGGCTCGCGAGCAATCCCGCGCGCCGGCCATTCACGAGCGACTGGCGCGTGACGTAGGCGAAGTCGGGGCCGGGCGAAGCCGCCGCGAGCACGTGCACGACGGTGAGAACGGCAAAACCGTGCCAGAAAGTCATGGAACCTCCCGCGAGTTGTGGCGAGCCTAACGCGCGGGCCCGAGGAATTCGATGGCCAGCCCAATCGTTGCTGGACGCGTGGCCCGTGGTTGCAGTAGCGTGCGCGCGGCCGGAGAGGTGGCAGAGCGGTTGAATGCACCGGTCTTGAAAACCGGCAGCCCCTCACGGGGCTCGTGGGTTCGAATCCCACCCTCTCCGCCACTCTGGGAATTTATCGCCCAAGGCTCCTGAGGACTTCGTCGAGCTGCCCGAACGTCTCGACCATCGCGTCGGCCGCGCCGGTCCCCGCCGCGTCGAGCGCTTCCTTCGATGGATAGAGCTCGCGCATCACGAGCCGCGTCTTGCCGTCGTTCTCATCGAGCGTCACGGTGGTGACCGACCCCGCGTCGCCCGACTCCTCGTTGGTCCACACGATGCGCGAGTCCGGTACGACGTCGAGATACCTGCCAAAGAACGCCACCGGCTCCGGTCCATCCGGGTTGGCGAACTCGAGGCGGTACCGGCCGCCGGTGCGCACGTCCATCTCGCACGAGAGCAGATTCATGCCCATCGACTTCGGCACCCACCACTGCCGGAACAACTCGGGTTTCGACCAAGCCGCGAACACGAGGCGCGCCGGCGCGTCGAAGCTGCGCGTAACGACGATCTCCCGCTCGGAGGCGCGCTCGACGGTGACGCGGTTCTTCACGGTGTCAGCGCTTCTTCTTGCGTCCATCGATTTTCTCCTTGCGTTTCATTTCTTCGAGGACCCGGTCGAGCGCGTCGAAGCGCGCCTGCCAGAGCTCGTGGTATTTCTCGATCCAGGCCGCTTCGTCCGTGAGGCGCCGCAGCCCGAGCCTGCAGGTGCGCACGCGCCCGACCTTCTCGGTGACGACGAGTCCCGCCTGCTCGAGCACGCCGACGTGTTTCTTCATGCCGGTGAGCGTCATCTCGAACTTGGCCGCGAGGTCGGTGATCGACGCGTCCGCGCGCGCGAGCTGCTCGAGGACGCCGCGGCGCGTGACGTCCGAGAGGGCAGCGAAGGAGGCATTGAAACCGGTCGAGTTATACTGAACCATGTGGTTCAGTATGAGGCTGGACGCGCCTGCGGCGCAAGCCGGGACCTTGGAGTGCCGCTCTTACGGTCCCCGAAACGAGCGAAATCAGCATCGCCTCACACGCGGAGCCGGCACGCGCGGACGGGATCGGCTGCCCGGACGCCGTACGCTCGCGGCATGAAAGCCATTCTTCACGCCGCGCTCGCCGCCGTGATCTCCGGGATCGTGGTCGGCGCGTTGCTCAGCCGTAAAGTCGCCGAGATCCGCGTGGGCTGAGGCCCGCGCTGCTCCGCCGGCGGCCACGCCGCAAAAGTACGCACGCACCGACAGTGCGCGCCGCACGCGGGCTGACAGGATCGTCGGCGATGCGCGGACAGCACTCGGGGCCGCCCGCGCGCAGTCTCGGTACTCCCTCACGGAGGAGTGCCATGAAAGACCGCAACTATCTATCGAAGAGCTTGTTGTTCCTCGCGCTCGCGGGCGTGTCCCACGCCACGCTCGCGGCCGACGCCGAAAGCGCGGTGCCCCCACCCGCGGTGTTCGTCAAGACGGCGGCGCAGGCCGGCATGACCGAGATCGAGCTCGGCAAGGTCGCCCTGCAGAAGTCCCAGGACCCGACGGTGCGCAGCTTCGCGCAGCGCATGGTCGCGGACCATGGGAAGGCGAATGACGAGCTCGCGTCGATCGCGCAGACCAAGGGCATCGATGCGCCGACCTCGCTCGACGCCGAGCACCAGGCGATGGTGAACTCGATGAAGCAGAAGTCGGGTGCCGAATTCGACGCCGAGTATTCGCGGCACATGAACATGGACCACAACAAGGCGGTGGCATTGTTCGAAGGCGCGACGAAGTCGTCGGACGCGGACTTCGCGAACTTCGCGAAAAAGACGCTGCCGACCTTGAAGGAGCACAAGCAGCTCGCGCAGAAACTTCCGGCCAAGTGATCGGCCTCCGGGCCTGACCCGGAGCGGGGCTTGTGGCATCGTTGAGGCCACATGCGTTTCCCGTTGTTCCTGTTGCTGCTCGCCGGCGGCGCCGCGTTCGCGCAGGCGCCTGCCGGAGAGGACGAGGCCGTCGGCCAATCGATCAATTATGTCTTCGCGACGGATCTCGGGTCGGGCCTCTACGATCTCGGCGGCCGTTCGCTGCAGATCTACCGTTTCACGTGGGACCACGACTTTCGCGCGCCGGAGAAGGGTTCGCCGGGCCTGAGATTCGTGCTGCCGGTGACCGCCGGATTCTTCGACTTCAATCCCGTCGACGTGATCTCGCAGGGGCCGCCGACGCGCGTCGACAGTTTCAGTGTGGTGCCGGGGCTCGAGCTCGACTATCTGCTGCCCGACGACTGGCACCTGATTCCCTATGTGCGCGCCGGGTTCAGCGTCGCATCGAGCAGCGTCGACGGCTGGCTGTGGGGGACGGGCGTCCGCGCCGAGCACCACGCGGACTTCCACGGCTGGGATGCGTTCGCGCGCACCGACCTCGCGATCGCGGGCGTGCGTTACCGCCACCAGACCCCGGACGACGAGTTCGTGCGAGTACGGCAGGGCTTCGATCTCACGCGCGGCGTCGGCTGGCGCATCCGGCGGCACGAAGTCGAGCTCGGACTGTATGCAGTCTTCGACCTCGTCATCGATCCGCCGACGGCGCCCGTTGCCAATGGCCGGCAGGTCCCGATCCAGGCCGAGTTCGGCTTCACGATCTCATCGCGGCCGCGGGTGAAGCTCTGGAAGTTCGACGCGCCGCGCGTCGGTTTCGGCTACCGCCTCGCGGGCGAGCTGTCCGCGTGGCGCATCGTGCTCGGCGTACCGTTCTGACCCGAGCGAGTCAGGGCGCCGACGTGCGCGCGAGATCGGCAAGCTGCGCGGCGAGTGCCCGTTGAAACGCAGGGCGCGCCTCGCAGCGGTCGCGCCAGGCCGAGAGCGCCGCACGTTCCTCGATGAGCCGCGTGTGTCGCAGTTGCCGCAGCACCATGATCATCATGATGTCCGCCGCGCTGAAGTCGCCCGCAAGGTGGCCGGCGTTGGCCACTCGCGCGTCGACCAACGCAAGCCGCTCGCGCACCATCGACTCGACCGCCGGCCGGCGCGCGATGGCCCAGGGTTCCTGCGGTGCCCAATGATCGATGTCGCCGAGCGCGATGATGTCGGGATCGAGCGAGTTCACCGCGGCGAACAGCCAGGACTTCGCGAGTGCGCGCGCGTCAGGTTCACGCGGCAGGAGCCCGCGAGTCTCGGCGATGTGCAACACGATGGCGCCCGATTCGAACAGCACGATTCCATCGCCTTCGAACGCGGGGACCTTGCCGAAGGGCTGCATCGCGCGATATCCCGGCGAAGCGCGCTCGGCATCGGTGGCGAGATGCACCTCGAATGGAGTGTGCGTCTCCTCGAGCGCCCAACGCACCGCGAGATCGCGGATCTGGCCATGAAAGGCGCGCGGCGCGGCGCCGAGCGCCGTGATCCGGACGGGCGACGTCACGCGGCGACCGGTTTGTACTTCTCGAAGTTCGCGAGCTGATCCGCGAGCGCGCGCTGGAATGCGGGCCGCGCCTCGCCGCGAAGCTTGTATGCCTCGAGGTTCGGGTAGTCCGCGACGATCGAGCAGTGCCGCAGGAAGCGCAGCACCGACATCATCACGAGATCGCCCGCCGTGAACGCGCCGCCCTCGAGGTAGTCCTTGTCGGCGAGCCACTTCGACAATGCATCGAGGCGGCTGCGCACCATGGCCTCCGCCGCGGGCCGCCGCTGCTGCGCCCACTCGGCGTTCGCATTGAACAGATCGATGGTGTTGAGGTTCAGCACGTGCGGCTCGACGGAGTTGAGCGCGGCGAACATCCACGTGAGCGCACGCGCGCGACCCGCGGCATCGGGCGGCAGCAGCGCGTTCGTCTGTTGCGCGATGTACATGACGATCGAACCGGACTCGAACAACGTCACTCCGTCGGCTTCGAGTACGGGCACCTGTCCGAACGGTTGCAGCTTGCGGTACTCCGCGGATTTCTGGTCGTCCGGGCCGATGAGCACCTGCTCGTAGGGCAGGCCGGCTTCCTCGAGCGCCCAGCGCACGCGCAGGTCGCGCACGAGTCCCTGGGCGAACGGCGGCACCCAGCGGAAAGCGGTGACACGGATCTTGTTCATGATCGCCTCGCAATGAGTGTGAGATGTCGCGCGGTGTGGATCACGGCAGGCGCCCCTGCGTGCACGCTTCGTCGAGATGGGCGAGACCGCTGATCCAGCCGTTGCGATGCGACGGCATCGCGCTCTCGGGCAGTCGCTCGTGGGTGACGACGACCTCGGTGCCACGCTCGACCGGAACGAAATCCACGGTGACGAGCGTCGGCGCGTCACCCGTGTGCGCCGAGAGCCACGTGAACACGAGCTTCTTCGGCCGATCGATGACGCGGTACTCGCCGGAATGACGGATCGGCCCGGACGCTCCCTGCATGACGACCTGGTAGGTGCCGCCGACGCGCGGATCCACCTGGGCCTGCGTGCTGCGGATCTCGCCGGGACGCATCCATTCGGCGAGCGCAATCGGATCGAGCCAGGCATCGAAGATCCTGGTCGCAGGCGCGGCGATGGTGCGGCGGACGACGACGGCAGCGGAGGCGAGTGCGGCGTTCATGGGCGCTTACCTTTGGGTTTCGAGCGGAGTTTCGGCTGGCTCGTTGGTTTGCGCGTGACGTACGCGTCGAGCGCGGCCAGGCGGTCTTCCCAGAATCGTCGGTAGTGCTCGAGCCAGCGCGTCGCCTCGGCGAGCGGCTTCGCATCGAGCGACAGCAGGTGCTCGCGGCCGGCGATGGAGCGGCGGAGGAGTCCGGCGCGCTCGAGCATGCGGATGTGCTTGGAAATGGAGTTCAGCGATATCGGGAAGGCGGCCGCGATGTCGGTGACACGCGCGTCCGCGCCCGTGAGGCGCGCAAGGATCGCGCGGCGGGTCGGATCGCAGAGCGCGTTGAAGATGCCGTCGAGGTTCGCGGATTGATGTTCACCCATATGGGTGAATATAGCCATGGCTCGCGCAGCGTGTCAAACCCGGCGCCCAACGCTCCGGGACTGTGAATTCGTGCGCGCTTTCGGGCGCCCGGCCGGATAAGCTCTAGTTAGTGTTGCGGAGGTAGTTGGATGCGGAGCGCGAGATTCCTCGTATGGATGGCATTGCTGCCGTTGACGGGTTGCGGCGTCCAGAATCTCTGGGGAGACGACACCGCACGCTTCGAGGAGGCGTTCCCGCTGCCGGCGGCAGTCGCGGACGCGCGTTCGAAGCTCGACGCGCTCGTCGCCAGGGACGCCGCGGCGCGGGACAAGTGGCAGCGCGAGTTCGACGCGCGCCGCGCGGTACGCGCGCTCAAGTGCCTGCCGCGAAAACTCTCGCTGTTCGATGACGCGGCCGATATCCGCGCGAAGGTCGATGCGGCCTGTCTGACCGGCGCGGACGAGGAACTGCGTGCCTGGACACAGGGTTCGCGCCTCAAGGTGCTGCTCACGATGCCGCCGCTGCGTCCATTGCCATCCGAGCTGCCGAAATTCATCGCGACGACGGACGTGCCGAGCGTCTACGGCATGGCCGACGCGGCACCGATCCTCGTCGTCGCGCGCGATCGCAAGCTCGAGGTGATCGACGCGGGCAACGACCAGACGATCTATCGCGACGAAGGGCTCACGGAGCGGCCGAACTTCCTCGCCCCGTCACCGAACGGCCGGGTATTCGTGATGGGGGAGGGCTCGAGCGTCGTCCTGCGTGAATCCGAAAGCGGCGAGGTGCTCGCGAGCTTTGCCGGCTATCGGGCGTTCACCTGGCTCGATTCGACGACCGGCCTCCTGACGGATGTCAACTTCAACCAGCGTGCGCTTCTCGACGGCACGACCGGCACGGTGTTGCAGCCCAAAGGCATGACGACCTATACGGGCACGGTCGTCCGCGTGAATGCGAATCCCGTGCGTTTCATCATTCCGGGGTTCATGCGGCTCGCGAAATTCGAGCTGAGCCACGATGCGGGGCCGCAGATCCGCGTGCTCGAGCAGCGTGATCGGCCGCGTACCGGCGGCCAGAACGGCTCCCTGCTCGGAACGCCCGATGGCAAGCACGTCGTGATCGCGGACGCGCAATCGATCGTCATCGCCGACTCGAACACACTTGAGGTGCACAGCATTCCGACCGGGCGTTTCAATCCCCTCGAAGCCTGCGCTCTCGATGAGCCTGGCGCCGTCCTCATCAAGGGCAATGTCCGCGAGCAATGGTTCCGCACTTACTACTACGTCTATTCGCTCGACGACGACACTTTTTCGCCCGTCGAGGACGATCGGCTGCTGCCTACGGCCGGCGGCGTCGCCGACTGTCCCGTGCGCTTCAACGCCTTCCGCGCCGTCTACGTGAAGACCTCAAGTGGATTCCGGCGGCTCGACGATGTGAAACGTGGCGTGAGTTATCACGCGGGTGCGCTCGAGGCTCATTTCTCGGAGCTCTTCGACATCGAGCAACAACGCATGCAGGCGCTCCACGAACGCGAGAACGCGGATCCGTTGGGTGCGTCCTATGCGGCTCGCATGGGCGCCGCGGTGAAGCCGCTGCTCGGTGACGACGTCAAGGACACGAACATCGAGACTGTGGGTGTCTACGAAGCGGAGGGCGCGAACCGAGGCGTTGGGGCCCGCTCGCAACACACGCCGGGGCCGATCACCGTGATCGTGCGACGTACCGACAAGCCCCTCGTGCTCGTACTCACGTCGTACGAACCCGTGATCTGGAATCTCAACGTGATGTCAGGCGCGAAGATCAGGGCCATCCTGCTGGGTGGCTACGCGACTTCCATGGTCACGGGCGCAGGCGATGCGCGCATCGTGAGGATCAAGAGCTACGCGTATGACGCCAGTTCGGGCGGATACGGAGCGCTCGACGCCGAGGTGCAGCGCTATACGGGCCAGCACATCGAGGGCTTCCAGGGCCGCTACGGCGGCAAGACATTCGTCGTCGGCGGCCGCTAGAGATCGAACCTCACGCTCACGGGGCAGTGATCCGACCCCATGACGTCCGCGTGGATCTTCGCTTCCTTCACGTGCTTCCCGAGCGCGCCCGACACGACGACGTAGTCGATTCTCCATCCCACGTTGCGCGCGCGGGAGTTCGCGAAGTGCGACCACCATGAATAGTGGCCGTTGCCCTTCGTGAACAACCGGAAGGTGTCGATGAAGCCCGCGTCGATGAAATTCTGGAAGCCCGCGCGCTCTTCGTCGGTGAAGCCCTTCTTGCCGCGGTTCGGCTTGGGGTTCGCGAGGTCGTCCTCGGTGTGTGCGACGTTGAGATCGCCGCAAAAGATCACGGGCTTCTTCTTCTCGAGCTGCTGCACGTACGCGAGGAACGCGGGATCCCAATGTTCGTGGCGCAGCTTGAGCCGCGACAGGTCGTCCTTCGCATTCGGCGTGTAGACCGTCACGGCGTGGAACGTGGGAAATTCCGCCGTGATCACGCGCCCTTCGTTCGACGAGTCGCGCTTGAGCTCGTCGGCGAACGAGAACTTCTTCGCGAACGCATCGGGAAACCCGTTCGTCACCTTGATCGGTTCCTCGCGCGAGAAGATGGCCGTGCCCGAGTAGCCTTTCTTGTCGGCCGAGTTCCAGAACTCGTGATAGTCCTTGAGGTCGATCTCGGCCTGGCCCTTCTCGGCCTTCGTTTCCTGCAGGCACAGGATGTCCGGCTTGTGCTCGGCGACGAATTTCTGAAAGGTCCCTTTCTTGACGACGGCACGGATGCCGTTGACGTTCCATGAGTAGAATTTCATGGCGGCAGTATAAGGAGCGAGCATGGCGAGCGAAATCACCGGCGGGTGTCTGTGCCGAAGCGTCCGGTTCCGAATTTCGGCGCGGCCCATCGCGATGCGGCTGTGCTGGTGCCGGGACTGTCAGTACTTCGCCGCGGGCAATGCGACCGTGAATCTCGTGTTTCCGGCCGACGCTGTGACGGTCGAGGGCGAGCTGCGCGACTACGTGAGCGTCGCCGACAGCGGCAACCGCATGCATCGGCGCTTTTGTCCGAGCTGCGGGACGCCGGTTTTCAGCGCGGCGGAATCGCGACCGCATCTCGTGATCGTGCGCAATGGCGCACTCGACGACACGGAGTCGATGAGACCCGGCGCCGTCATCTGGACCGCGTCGGCGCCCGAGTGGGCCGCGATCGATCCGACGCTCGAGAACCATCCGGGTCAGCCGCCGCCGATCTCCTGATTTCGGCGCGGCGCGTGCAGTCGGAGTAATCTCGCGGCTTCGAGACCGCGTGGGGTGCGCCCTGATTTTGCGAATATCGAGAGGGTTCGGGCTGTCGCGTCTGTGGCCGTGGATCGAGCGGACCGTCCTGCGCCGCGCGCTCTTCGCGGCGGTGGTCGGCGTCGCGGCCGCGGCGCTGCAGTGGGCGATCTACCCGATCACGCAGGGTCGCGTCACCTTCATCTTCTTCATCCCGGCGATCGTGCTCGTCACGTCGATCGCCGGCCGCTCGCCGGGCGCGCTCGTCGCCCTGATCGGCCTGTTCAATTCGGCCCTCATGAAGTCGCCCGGGTCGATCATGGTCCCGAATTCGGCCGAGCAGGTCGCCATGATCTCGACGGCGCTCGTCTCGGTGCTCGTGATCCTCGCGGGCGACTACTACCGCTCGATCTCGCGCCGCGAGCTGAGCGATGTGCGCGACCTGCACGAGCTGTCGGCGACGCTCGCGTCCATTCCGAAGCTTCCCGAGCAGCTGGATCTCATCCTCGCGACGTTCGCGCGCATGCATGAGACGCGGCAGGGTGTCATCGCGACCTACGATGCCGTGCGCAATGCGCTCGACGTCGTCGCGAGCGTCGGGTTCAGCACGGGCACGCTGGCGAACGTGAAGCTCGACGGCGGCAGCGGCGCGTCGGGCCTCGCGTGCGTCGACAAGGCGCGCGTCGTGATCGCCGATACCGAGAAGGACGACCGCTTCGCGCGGTATCGCGACGTTGCGCGGCGCGAAGGATTCCGCGCGGTGCATGCGACGCCGCTCATTGCCCGCGATGGCGCCGTGCTCGGAGTGATGTCCGTGTACCTGCCCGAGCCCATGCAACCCTCCGATCGCGAGATCCGGATCGCGGACATCTGTGCGCGCAAGGCGGCCATCCTCATCGAGCGTGCGCGCGCCGAGGAACTGGTGAGCGAGCGCGATCGCCGGTTCGAGTCGGTGCTCGAGGCGTCGGGAGTGCCGTTCATGATGTGGTCCCCGGTGCGGGATGCCGCGGGCACGATCGTCGACTTCCGCTTCATGTACGTGAACACCGCGGCTGCCAGCGTGATGGGCGTGTCGCTCGCTGCGTACCTCGGCAAGCGCGTGCTCGAGGTTCTGCCGCACGCATGGGACGATCCGGCGCGCCTGCGACTCTACGTCGATGCGCTCGACCGTAACGAGGTGCAGCAGACGGAGCGCCAGTCGGCGGCGGACGGCAATCAGGCGTGGTTCCACATCGTCGCTTCGCCGCTCGAGGGGAATGTCGCGGTGTGGTTCGCCGACATCACGCAGCGCAAGCGCCACGAGCGCGAGCTGCTCGAGGCGGATCGGCGCAAGGACGAATTCCTGGCGACGCTCGCGCACGAGTTGCGCAATCCGCTCGCGCCCATCCGCCAGGCCGCGACCATCGCGCGCAGCGAGCACGCGAGCGATGCACAGAAACGCTGGTCCAACAACGTGATCGAGCGCCAGGTACAGCACATGTCGCTGCTGCTCGAGGACCTGCTCGACGTGTCGCGGATCACGCACGGCACGCTGCAGCTGCGCAAGCAGCCGACCGACCTGCAATCGATCGTGAGCGCGGCCATCGAGACCGCGCGGCCGCTCATCGACGAGCGCCGTCACCAGCTCCACATCGAGGTGCCGGCAGACCTGGAAGTGAACGGCGATCCGCTGCGGCTCGCGCAGGTGCTGTCGAACCTGCTGACTAACGCCGCGAAATACACGCAGCCGGAAGGATCGATCCGCGTCTTCGCGCGGCGCGTCGCGGGGGAGGCCGTCATCACGGTCGAGGACAACGGCATCGGCCTCGCGCTCGAGGACATTCCGCGCGTGTTCGGCATGTTCTCGCAGGTGCGATCGGCGCAGGACCACGCCGCGGGCGGCCTCGGCATCGGGTTGGCGCTCGCGAAGGGGATCATCGATCTGCACGGGGGACGCATCGAGGCCGAAAGCGCGGGGCTCGGGCGTGGCAGCCGGTTCACGGTGCGACTGGCAACCATCGCAGGCGAAGTGTCGACGCGCCCTGCGGAGACTGCGCATCGCAACGGACAGGCTCCGCTCGGTAAACGCATCCTGGTCGCCGACGACAACCGGGATGCGGCCGAGAGTCTCGCGATCATCCTGCGGCTCGAGGGTCACGACGTGGAGCTTGCGCACGACGGCGCGGCGGCCTTGCGCGCGTTTGCAGCGGCTGGGCACGACGTGGCGCTGCTCGACATCGGGATGCCGCATTCGAATGGCTACGAAGTGGCGCGCGAGATCCGCGCGGCTCCCCACGGCCGCGACGTGCTGCTCATTGCGATCACGGGCTGGGCGCAGGATTCCGACAAGGCGCGCTCGAAGGCCGCGGGCTTCGATCACCACCTCACGAAACCGATCGAACCCGAGACGCTGATCGGATTGCTCGCGCGGGCTGCCGTCGCGCCGGGCCGCGACGACGCGGCTTGAATCACGCCGCGCGCCTGCCCGGGGCGGGTAGTTTGACGCGTTCCCGCGACTGGACCCGGTCCAGCACTAGGTAGAAGTCCGAGTAACCAACGGGGCTATCGAAGTCGCACGATGCATGCGTGAGAGAGCGTGGCGAGCTCGCGGCTTCAGGGGAGCGCGAGCGGACGGAGGACACGGGCTCCCGTAGATCATCCGGACATGAGCTGCGCAGGACGCGCGTCGTCGCCAGGGACAGGCATGTTAGCCGCAAAGCCGCGGCCCATGAAAGCGGTGACGGTTCGCAACGTGCGTGGAATCATACGATCCGAGGTGAGAGAAATTCGCGAGTCGCGACACCATGAGTGGTAGCGACGATCGCGATCGAGGGAGACGCATGAATTTCGGTCCGCTGGAATTCGCGGCGCACCTGCGCCGCAAGGAAGCGAGGAAGGGCGAGTCGGCCGCGGTACGCGCCGCGCGCGCCGCCGCGCCGGTCGTGAAGCCTGCGAACCAGCTGGCGATCGTATCGGGGCCGTCGCGGCTTTCCGACCTCGCGCGCACCGCGCAGATCGAGGCCGTGAGCGTGTACGAGGCCGTGGCCATGGGGGCACCCGCGATGAACCATGCGGCGGGGCCCGTATTCGTGGTTGTGAGGCCGACGCTGCGTCCCATCGTCCTCGTGCTGTCCTCCCATCGCACGGTGGAGTGGCGGCTCGACGTGCTGCCGGGCGCGGCGCTCGCGGCGGTGCTGCTGTCGGGGTATGGCGAATCGACCGTCGGCGGCGCGGGGAATGCCGTCATCGAGTCGATCGGCGGGTTCTACGCCTTCAAGCGCGGCTCGGCCGAATTCCGCCACCTCGAGCAGGAGATCCTGCGCTGCACGGGCCGGACCATCGAGAACTTCCAGAGCGTGTACGCCGGCAACACCTTCGAGATCGGCGGGGACTGAAAAAGGGGACAGATTTATTTATTGGGGGCTTTCTTTTCCCGGCAAACGCGGACAGCTGGGCGTACCGCCAACGCAGCTTCCCGGTTCGAAGGTTTTTCGGCCTGCGTAGAGCGCGCCGAGGAGCGAGCGGCCGCGCGCCGCTGTAGTGCCTATCGACTCGCCGTTTTTGAAAATGTAGAGGCGCGCAGCGAGCGACGAGGGAACGCGAAGAAGGAAATGGGGACATTCACCGATTTCCCGCGCAACGGGCAAATGGGGTCAGACCTCGCTGGGACTCACCAGGCTGAGTCGCCGCTGAGAGGTCTGACCCCATTTGCGAAGAAATCGGTGAATGTCCCCATTTCCTTCTTCAAGCGCGCGCGACCCGC
>Ga0081455_10006362_pt1 | contig 12678 bp, 11 predicted proteins | sample TabmetS3T2R1_FD_70207 | JGI IMG/M metagenome (GOLD analysis project Ga0081455, IMG submission 70207) | Tabebuia heterophylla rhizosphere microbial communities from the University of Puerto Rico - S3T2R1 | ecosystem: Host-associated > Plants > Roots > Rhizosphere ... | reverse complement strand
CTGACCACGGTCGGTACGCCCGCGGACGTGACCGCGCAGGAGCTGCGGGTGGAGGCGTTCTTCCCGGCTGACGATGCCACCCGGGCGGCGTGGGTGAGCTAGATGGTTGATTCCAAGGTCAGTGGTCGTAGGCGATCAGTGATCTGAGGGTGGGTTGTCTGGTTTGGTCGTTGTGCCAGATGGCGGCGGTCAGGGCGAGTATGCGTTGCAGGATGCGGACGGCGACTCCGGCGGGGGTGCGTCCGCCGTGGCGTTCGAGGTCCAGGTGGCCCTTGAAGGTCTGGTTGATCGACTCGATGGTCTGACGCAAGGGTTTGAACAGGCCGGCTCCGGCTCGTTCAGTCTCGCCTTTGCGAGCCGGGCGGAGCAGGTCCAGTCCGGCGGCGGTGAGGGCGTGTTCGAAGTCGGCGCCGTAGTAGTTCTTGTCCGCGATGATCGTTTGACCGGCGCGGTCGGCGGTCAGTGAGGGGTCGGCGGTGAAGATCCCCACCAGGGTCTGGCGTTCATCGGCTTTCGCGCCGGTGAGCGCGAACCCGATGGGCAGGCCACCCAGGGTGGCGATCAGGTGCAGGCGCAGGCCCCAGAAGTAGCGGGAGTGGGAGGCGCAGTAGCCGTACTCGGCCCACCCGGCCAGCTCGGATCGGCGTCGGGTCTGGACTGAGCGACCGCATTCGACCGGGGTGGAATCGACTACCCACACATCGTCGGTCCACAGTGTGGTGTCGGCGGCCAGCACCCGCATCACCGCCCTGATCATCGCGGTAGCCCCGCGCAGCCGCTTGTTGTAGCCGGACTGCTGGGGCAAGTAGGCGAACAGATGCCCAAGGTGGGCTCGCGCGTGGCGTAGCCACCGCGCCTCGCAGGTGTAGCCCAGCAGGGCCTGCATCACCGCCAGTGTCACCAACTCCGCGTCAGACAGGCGTGGAGCGATCCCCACCCTCGGCCGCCACGGCGCCAGGTGCGGTGCCCGCTTCAACAGGTCATCGGTCTTCACGTACAGTGCCGCCGCGAGGGTGTCCAGGTTGTTCGTCACAAAACGATCATGAACACCCTCGCTTCACGTCCACACCCCGCCCACCCCTTGGAATCAACCATCTAGGCGCGGTGCTCGTTCAGGCGCGGCGGCCGTACGCCCGGGTCGCGGCGATCCGCAGCACGACCCGGCGGTCGGCGACCATGACGCGGCGGTAGTCGTCCCAGTCCGGGTGCTCGCCGGCCAGGTCGCGGTAGAGCTCGACGAGCTGCTCGACCACCTCGTCGTGCTCGCCCGCGGCGGGCGCGGTCACGCTCGCCTCGCCCTCCAGCACCACGTACGACCAGAAGTCCGCGCTCGTCACGTGCAGCGCGGCCCAGGGCGTACGCGCGATGTTGTGGTACTTCGCCGTGGCCGCGGTGGTCGAGATGCGGATCGTGCCGTCGGCCGCGGCGTGGTGCATGACGTTCGACAGCTGGGGTTTCCCGTCGCGGCGCAGCGTGACCAGGACCGAGCTCTTCGTGCCGCGGGCGAACTCCACGGCCGTCGCGATCTCCATGCCAGTCCCCAACCTGCGCCGCGCCCGGGCATTCCCCCGGCGGGGCTCAGAGCGGGGTGACGTACGCGCCGGAGATGCCGCCGTCGACCAGGAACGTGCTCGCGGTGATGAAGGAGGCGTCGTCGCTGGCCAGGAACGCGGCCGCGGCGGCGATCTCCTCCGGCTCGGCGAAGCGGCCCATCGGTACGTGCACCAGCCGGCGGGCGGCGCGCTCGGGGTCGCTGGCGAACAACTCCTTCAGCAGCGGGGTGTTCACCGGCCCGGGGCACAGGGCGTTGACCCGGATGCCCTCGCGGGCGAACTGCACGCCCAGCTCGCGGGTCATCGCCAGCACCGCGCCCTTGGAGGCGGTGTAGGAGATCTGCGAGGTGGCCGCGCCGAGCACCGCGACGAACGAGGCGGTGTTGACGATCGAGCCGCCGCCCTGCCGCCGCATGTGCGGGATGGCGTACTTGCAGCACAGGTAGACCGAGGTCAGGTTCACCTCCTGCACCCGTCGCCACGCCTCGATGCCGGTGGTCAGGATCGAGTCGTCGTCCGGCGGGGAGATGCCGGCGTTGTGGAAGGCCACGTCCAGCCGGCCGTACCGGTCCCACACCTGGTCGTACATGCCGCCGACCTCGGCCTCGCTGGTCACGTCGACCGCGACCGCCATGCCGCCGACCTCGGCCGCGGCCGCCTTGGCGCCGCCGGTGTCGATGTCGACGCACACCACGCTCGCGCCCTCCGCGGCCAGCCGGCGTACGCTCGCCAGCCCGATCCCGCTGGCCGCGCCGGTCACCACCGCGACCCTGCCCTCGAACCGCCGCATCCCGCTCCCCTCCTCCTACCTACTCCGTCGCGAGGAAGACGTTCTTCACCTCGGTGAACGCCTCCAGCGCGTCCGGTCCCAGTTCGCGGCCGAGCCCGGACCGCTTGAAACCGCCGAACGGCGTGCTGTACCGGACCGAGGAGTGCGAGTTCACCGACAGGTTCCCGCTGTCCACGGCGCGCGCCACCCGCAGCGCCCGGCCCACGTCCCTGGTCCAGATCGACCCCGACAGCCCGTACTGTGTCTGGTTGGCCAGGGCGATCGCCTCGGCCTCGTCGGCAAACGGCAGCACGGACACGACCGGGCCGAAAATCTCCTCCTGCCAGGCCTTGTCCGATGTGGACAGTCCGGAGAGGACGGTCGGCGGGAACCAGAAGCCCGGCCCCTCCGGCGCGCCGCCGCGGAAGGCGACCCGGTCGGTGTCCACATAGGACTCGACCCGGTCCCGCTGCGCCGCCGAGATGAGCGGGCCCATCTGGGTCGCGCCGTCGCCCGGATCCCCGACGGCGAAGGCCTTCACCGCCGGCTCGAACAGCTCCATGAACCGGTCGTACGCCGACCGCTGCACCAGGATGCGGGAGCGGGCGCAGCAGTCCTGGCCGGCGTTGTCGAAGGCGGCCACCGGCGCCTGCGCGGCGGCCAGCTCCAGGTCGGCGTCGGCGAAGACGATGTTGGCGCTCTTGCCGCCCAGCTCCAGGGTGAGCCGCTTCAGCAGCGGCGCGGCGCCGGCCATGATCCGGGTGCCCACGGCCGTGGAGCCGGTGAAGCACACCTTCGGTACGTCCGGGTGGGTCACGAACCGCTCCCCCACCACCGTGCCCGCGCCGGGCAGCACGGTGAACACGCCTTCGGGGATGCCGGCATCGAGGGCCAGTTCGGCCAGCCGCAGCGCGGTGTACGGCGTGAGCTCGGCCGGCTTCAGCACGACGGTGTTGCCGGCGGCCAGCGCGGGGGCGAATCCCCAGCCGGCAATGGGCATCGGGAAGTTCCAGGGGACGATGACGCCGACCACGCCGAGCGGTTCGCGGAAGGTGATGTCCACCCCGCCGGCCACCGGGATCTGCCGGCCGAACAGGCGTTCCGGCGCGGCGGCGTAGTAGAGCAGCACGTCGCGGACGTTGCCAGCCTCCCAGCGGGCCTGGCCGACCGGGTGCCCGCTGTTGGCCACCTCCAGCGCGGCCAGCTCCTCGACCGCGCCGTCGACGGCTTCGGCGAAGCGGCGCAGCAACCGCGCCCGGTCGGCCGGTGCCACCGCGCGCCAGGCCGGCCAGGCGGCCCGCGCCACCGCGATCGCCTGGTCGGTACGCTCGACCGAGGCCAGCGGCACCTCGCCGATCACCTGCCCCGTCGCAGGGTTGAGCACGGGATGGGTCACGAGGGCGCCCCCACGGCGGTCAGCTCGCGGGCCGCGGCGACCAGCGCCGCGAACAACCGCGACCCGCCCGGCCCGCGCTCCTCCGGGTGCCACTGGACGCCGAGCACGAACCCGGTCCCGGTGTGCTCCACCGCCTCCACCGTCCCGTCGCTGGCCCAGCCGACCGCGTGCAGCCCGGCGCCGAGCGCGCGGACGGCCTGGTGGTGGTGGCACGGCACGGTGGCCGGCCCGCCCAGGATCCGTTCCAGCCGGCTGCCGGGCAGCATCCGGACCCGGTTGGCGCCGAACTGTCCGGGTGCCGGCTGGTGCCGCGGGTCGCCGCAGCGCTCGGGCAGGTGCTGGTGCAGGGTGCCGCCGCAGGCCACGTTCAGCAGCTGCATGCCGCGGCAGATCGCCAGCACCGGGCGCCCCCGGTTCAGCGCGGCCCGCAGCAGCGCCAGCTCGTAGGCGTCCCGGTCCGGCCGGCTCACCGTGGTCGGGTGCGGCACCGCCCCGTACCGGCGCGGGTCCACATCGGCCCCGCCGGACAGCACCAGCGCGTCGATCGCCTCGATCGCCTCGGCCGCGCCGGCCGGCACCGGCGGTAACAGCACCGGCACCCCGCCCGCGGCGGCCACACTGTCCACATAGGACATCGGCAGCACCGCGGCCGGCCGGTCCCAGGACAGCCACCGGCACTGCTCGACGTACGAGGTCAGGCCGATGACCGGCCGCGCTGGCGCACCCCGCTGGCTCATAGCCGTTCGAACCCCCGTGCCCGCTCCCAGTCGGTGACCGCGGCGTCGAAGGCGGCCACCTCCACCCGCGCCGCGTTCAGGTAGTGCTCCACCACGTCGGCGCCGAAGGCCTCCTCGGCCACCTTGCTGGCCCCGAACAGCCGGGCCGCCTCGCGCAGGCCCGCCGGTACCCGCGGGAAGTCGGCGGCGTAGGCGTTGGAGGCGTACGCCGGCTCCAGCGGCAGCTCGTGCTCGATGCCGTACAGGCCCGCGGCGATCATCGCGGCCACCGCGAGGTAGGGGTTCACATCGCCGCCGGGCACCCGGTTCTCCACCCGCAGCGACTCGCCGTGCCCGACCACGCGCATCGCGCAGGTCCGGTTGTCCCGCCCCCAGGCGACCGCGGTCGGCGCGAAACTGCCGTCCACGTACCGCTTGTAGGAGTTGATGTTCGGCGCGGCCAGCAGGGTCAGCTCGCGCAGGCAGGCGAGCTGGCCGGCCAGGAAGTGCTCCATCAGCGGGGAGAAGCCGTGCTCCCCGTCGCCGGCCAGGACCGGTACGCCGGACTCCGAGCGGAGGCTGAGGTGGATGTGGCAGGAGTTGCCCTCACGCTGGTCGTACTTGGCCATGAACGTGAGGCTCGAGCCCTCCGCCGCGGCGATCTCCTTCGCGCCGGTCTTGTAGATCGTGTGGTTGTCGCAGGTGGTCAGGGCGTCGGCGTACCGGAAGACGATCTCGTGCTGGCCGAGGTTGCACTCGCCCTTGGCCGACTCCACGTACAGGCCGGCCCCGGACATGCCGTTGCGGATGCGGCGCAGCAGCGGTTCGATCCGCGCGGTGCCCAGCAGCGAGTAGTCCACGTTGTACTGGTTGGCCGGCACCAGGTCGTGGTAGCCCTTGCGCCAGGCCTCCTCGTAGGTGTCGCGGAAGACGATGAACTCGAGCTCGGTCCCCACGTACGCCTGCCAGCCGTGCGCGGCGAGCCGGTCCAGCTGCCGCCGCAGCACCTGCCGCGGCGAGGCGGTGACCGGCGCGCCGCCCTCCCAGGACAGGTCGCACAGCACCAGCGCGGTGCCGGGGTGCCAGGGCAGCACCCGCAGCGTGGACAGGTCCGGCAGCAGCATGAAGTCGCCGTACCCCTGCTCCCACGAGGACATCCGGTAACCGTCCACAGTGGACATGTCGACATCCACGGCGAGCAGGTAGTTGCACGCCTCGGTGCCGTGCCGCGCCACCTCCTCCAGGAAGTAGCGCGCCGAGCAGCGCTTGCCCTGCAGCCGGCCCTGCATGTCGGTGAGGGCCACCAGGACCGTGTCGATCTCCTCCCGCTCGACCGCCGCGCGCAGCTCGTCCAGACTCAGCATCACACCGCCCCGAGCTCACGCTCGATCGCCGCCAGCTCCTCCGCCGTACCCTGCACCTTCGGCCCGGTGAACCAGTTCCGCGCCGAGACCAGCCACCAGATCCCGGCGAAGCCGAGCACCACCAGCACCGCGATCGGGGTGTAGTTGAACGTCAGCCGGCTCACCGGGCTCACCTGCGGCAGCATGAACAGCACGGTGATGAACACGACCCAGACGACCGCGATGATCCCGATCGGGCGGCTCCACCGGCCCAGGTGCCACGGACCGGGCTGGAAGCGGTCGCCCAGCCGCAGCCGCAGCAGCGTCGGCAGCACGTACGCGATGTACAGGCCGATGACCGCGATCGAGGTGACCGCGGCGTACGCGGCGTTGTTCCACAGGTACGGCAGGCCCAGCACGAAGGCGCCGCCGGCACCCAGCCACACCGCGTTGGTGGGCGTACGGGTGCGCTTGTTGACCCGGTGCCAGAAGGAGCTGGCCGGCAGCGCGCCGTCCCGGGAGAAGGCGTAGATCATCCGCGAGTTCGCGGTCACCGAGGACATGCCGCAGAACAGCTGCGCGCCGATCACGATGAGCAGCAGCAGCTTGCCGCCGGACGGGCCGATGGCGTCCAGGAAGATCTGCGCGGGCGGCACGCCGGTGCTGGAGCCGACCTCGCCGGCGTAGTCCTGGATGGCGAAGGTGACGCCGATCAGCAGCGCCCAGCCGGCGGCCAGCGAGACCAGGATCGACATGACGATGCCGCGCGGGCCGCTGCGGGCCGCGTCGTGGGTCTCCTCGGTCATGTGCGCGCTCGCGTCGTACCCGGTGAAGGTGTACTGGGCCAGCAGCAGGCCGAGCAGCGCCACGTAGAAGCCGGAGGACCAGCCGGTGTTGTTGACGAATTCGCCGAACACGAAGCCGGCCGACTGGTGGTGGTCGGGCATGAAGGCGAGCGCCAGCACGATGACGGTCACGCCGATGACGTGCCACCACACGCTGATGTCGTTGAGCAGAGCCACCAGCTTGACGCCAAAGGTGTTCAGCAGACCGTGTACGACCAGGATGATGCCGAACAGCAGGATCGTGTGCCAGTGTTCGGCGGCACTGAATCCGAACTGCAGGTCGAGGTAGGCGTTCAGGAAGAACGCCGCGCCGAAGTCGATGCCGGCGGTCACCGCGACCTGGCCGAGGAAGTTGAACCAGCCGGTGAACCAGGACCACGCCGCGGCGTTGCGGGTGGCCAGCTTGGCCGACCAGTAGTAGAGGCCGCCCGCGGTGGGGTAGCTGGAGCAGACCTCGGCCATGGCGAGCCCGACCATGAGGGTCAGCACGCCGACGATCGGCCAGCCCCACACGATCAGGGCGGGGCCGCCGGTGTTCATGCCGAACCCGTACAGGGTCAGGCAGCCGGACAGGATCGAGATGATCGTGAACGAGACCGCGAAGTTGGAGAACCCCGACATGCTGCGGGACAGCTCCTGGGCGTACCCGAGCTGGTGTAACCGCTGTTCGTCAGAGGTGAGCGTGGCGTTCTCCAGTGGCTTGTCGACCGTCACGAGGCGCCTCCCCGAATGGACCAATGGCAGTCCTTAACGGCCCCTAGTGGGCCACTGCCGGCGGGGAGTGTCAAGGGTGTAGCTCTCAGTGGTCATTTCGGCCGCACCCGTCTTACGCCAGGAAGCCCCTCAGCAGGGCTGCCGTGCCGTCCAGGTGTTCGCGGGTGGCCTGCCGGGCCGCCTCCGGGTCGCCGGCCAGGATCGCGGCCACCATGGTCCGGTGCTGGTCGGTGGAGTGGTCCAGGTTGGGCTGCAACAGCGGGATCGCGTCCAGCAGGTTGTTCATCCGCATCCGGATGTCGGCCACCGCCGCGGCCAGGCCGGTGGAGCCGGCCACCTCGGCGATGGCCAGGTGCAGCCGGGAGTCCATCTGCCGGTACTCGGCCAGGCTGGCCCGCTCGGACTCGGCCAGCCGCGCGGTCAGCAGCGCCTCCTCCTCGGCCGACAGCGCCCGGCGCGCGGCCATCTCCGCGGCGCCCACCTCCAGCACCTCGCGCAGCGTCAGCGTGTCGGTCAGGCTCGGGCCCATCCCGGCCACCAGCTTCTTCAACTCCGCGGCGCCGCCCTCCGCCGCGCCCGCGTCGTCGACCCCGGGCCGGTAGATGATGAACGTGCCACCGGACCGGCCGCGCCGCGACTCCACGTACCCCGCCTGCTGGAGCGAGCGGATCGCCTCCCGCAACGTCACCCGGGACACCGCGAGCCGCAGGGCAAGCTCCCGCTCGGCGGGCAGCCGCTCGCCGTAGGTCACCACGCCGAGCTTGATGGCCTGCAAAAGCCGCTCGACCGCTTCCTCGAAGGCGTTGCCCGTACGCACCGGCCGGAACACCGCCTCCTGCGCCACCGACCGGGCCCGTGCGCTTTCCACACGGCAAAGATAGATCGGCGTACGCCCGGCCGCCGGGCCGGCTACCCGGCGGTAGCACACCGCGCCCGACCGGCCACGCGCGGGTACCAACAGCCCGCCCGCATCACCGGGTTGGGCGACATTGCAGGATTGCCGGTATGGAGCACCCGCTGGACAACCCGGTGTGGGGCGCGCTGACCGGGGCGCACGAGCGGTTCGCGCAGCGGCACGGGCGGGCGGCGCGGTACGCCGCGGACGTGGCGCCGTTCGCGGCGGTGGCCGACCAGGCCGACCCCGCGTGCTGGGCGGACCTGCGCGAGCTGGTCGGTCCCGAGGGATTCGCGGTGCTGCCGCTGATCGGGGTGGACGCGCCGCCGGCCGGGTGGCGGGTGACCGCCCGGATCGAGGGCGTGCAGCTGGTGGCCGGCGCCGAGCCCGCGCCGGCCGAGCTGGACGGCAAGCCGCTGGAGGCGGTACCGCTGGGGCCGGCCGACGTGCCGCGGATCCTCGACCTGGTCGCCCGTACCCGCCCCGGGCCGTTCCTGGCGCGCACCATCGAGCTGGGCAGCTACGTCGGCGTGTGGCGCGACGGCGTACTGGCCGCGATGGCCGGCGAGCGGGTGCACCCGGCCGGCTGGACCGAGGTCTCCGCGGTCTGCACCGACCCGGCCTACCGCGGGCAGGGGCTGGCGGCCGGGCTGGTACGCCTGGTGATGGCCGGCATCCGCGCCCGCGGCGAGATCCCGATGCTGCACGCCGAGGCCGTCAACGCCACCGCCATCCGCCTGTACCAGCGGCTGGGCTACACCGAGCGCCTGCGCCCGATCTTCGTGGCGGTCACCCCGACCTAGCCGGCGGTCCCGCGAGGTCCGAGCGCCAGCGGCCGGTGTGGTGGTCGTAGTGCACCGGGCCGACCGGGAACTGCGCCAGGTCCAGCTCGAACAGTTGCCGGTACGCCTGCTCGGGCAGGTCGGCCTCCAGGATGAGCCGGACGCCGGTGGCGGTGTCCCGCAGCACCAGCGGCCGCGGTGGCTCGTGCTCGCCGCGGCGGCAGATGCTGTGCACGACCTGCTTCAGCCCGGTGTAGGCGTCCTCGGCGAGCTTGCCGACCAGGGCGGTGAGGAACGCGCCGACCGGCAGCGACAGCAGCGCCAGGCAGGCGATCCCCAGGCCGCGGTGCGGCGGGACGACCCGGGCCTGCGGCTGCAACCCCCACTGCTCCAGCACCGCGAGCAGCGCGTCCTGCCGCTCGCCGGGTACGCCCGCGTCCAGCAGGACCTCGACGCTCACTCGCTCGGCCAACTCGCCCCTCCCGGCAGTACCCACAGGTCGCACCCGGCCGCCGTGCCGGCGACCACCCGGGTCCCCGCCGGGTTGAGCGCGACGCCGTACACCGGGCTCTCGTGCCGGAGTACGGCCCGTTCGGTGTGCCCCGCCGGGTCCCACAGCAGCACCCGGTTGCCGCTCGCGGTGGCGATCGTGCCGGCGCCACCGGTGGCGACGGCCAGCACCGGATCCTCGTGGACGAGCCGGTACGCCGTCGCGCTGCCGGCAGCCTCCCAGCCGCGCACCGTGCCGTCGTCCCCGGCGCTGACCAGCCGGTCGTGGGCGTCGAAGGCAACCGCCCGCACCGGACCGTCGTGCCGCACCTCGCGGACGCACTCGCCGCCGGGCAGGTCCCACACCCGCGCCGAGCCGTCGTCGGCACCGCTGGCCAGCGACCCGCCCGGCCCGTACACGACCGCCCGCACCGGGCCGTCGTGCCGCAGGACCGTTACCGGCTCCCCGGCCGCCAGGCTCCACACCCGTACCGTGCCGTCGTCCCCGGCGGTGGCCAGGTGCTGGCCGTCCGGGCTGAAGCTCACCGCGTTCACCCAGTGGTGCAGGTGCAGCCGCAGCATCTCCTTCCCCGCGGCGACCTCCCATACCCGGGCGGTCTTGTCGTCGCCCGCGCTGGCCAGCCACCGCCCGTCCGGGCTGAACGCCACCGCGGCCACCGCGGACAGCCGGGCGTGCCGCACCACCAGCGGGGAGCCGTCCCGGTCGGGTTCCAGCACCGTCACCTCGCGCCCGGCGGCGAAGGCGACCCGCTCCCCCGAGGCGCTGAACCGCACCGCCCACACGGCCCGGCCGGCGGCCAGCCCGCGCCGCTCGGGCTCGGCCGGCGGTAACAGGTCGCCGTCGGAGCGGAGGAAGAGGACCGGCGTGCCCCATTCCAGGGTGCCCTGGTTGGCCATCCACATCGCCTTGCGGGCATCGGTCACCGCCGCATCCACCGGTTGGCGCTCGGCGAGGGTGCCGTAGAACGTACGGCTGAGTTCGATCGCCGCGGTGTCGGTGATCTCGAACTGCATGGCGAGCACGGCCGGTATGTCGCGGCGGACAAGCGCACCCGCGACGCTGGAGAACGGATCCAGCGAGGTGTTGCTGCCGGTCTCGCACGCGTTCAGCACCACCAGCTGCAGCAGCTCGGAGCGCAGCAGCGTCGCCAGCTGGCTGGCGAGCAGCGTCTTCGTACGGCCGTTGTCGTCACGCAGCGCGATGAAGCCCTCGCCAGCGGAGTCGTCGAAGCCACCGTGCCCGATGAAGTGGAACACGTGCCACGGGCCGTGCCTCGTCGCCTGCTGCAGGTCCCGCCAGCCCTGCCCCGGGACCCAGTGCAGCTCGACCAGCCCGGCGCCGATCAGGCCGGCGAGCGCGTGCGCCAACCGCTTCTGTTCCTCCTCGATGGCCAGCGCCGGGGACTCGTCCGGACGGGCCACCATGCCGAGGATCCGCAGCGGTACGTTCATCCGCGGCGGCACCGTGGACCGCGGCACGGTCGGCCGGCGGATCACCGGGAAGTTCAGGCAGAGATACTCGTCCTCCTCGGCGTCGAACAGGAACTCCCACGGCAGCCTGGCCAGCTCGCGGGGCCGTACCTGCAGGACGAACCGGATCCCGCGGCCGTCGCGGCGGGCCTCCTCCCGCACCGAGGTCAGCAGCCCGCGCACGTTGCCCTGCACCAGCGCGTCGTAGAGCATGCCGCCGAACTCCTGGACCGTACGTTCCTGCTCGTTCACCAACCGCCGGCGCGGCGCGGCGGAGGTGAGCACGGCCTGCCTGACCCCGTCGACCAGCACCTCCAGCTCGGCGTTGGTGACCGGCAGCCGCATCCTCGACGCCGCCTCGGCTCCGCGGGGGCAGCGGACGAGTACGTCGTAGCCGTCGACGCCGTTGATCCCGCTGATCTCGATCATGACGTCCAGCGGCGGCAGGGCGGGCGGGTTCACCGGCCGGTCACTGCCTCGACCAGGCGTGCCTCCAGCGCGGCCAGCGCCTGCCCGATCACCACCGGGTCGTCCTCCTCGTGGACCACCAGCGTGCTGATGGTCTCCCGCAGCGCCGCGCTGACGGCGGCGTAGTGCGGCGTGACCGGGCGGCTGCGAGCGTGCTCCACCGCGCTCTTCAACTCCGCCGCGTCCTGCCGCTGGTCCAGCACGCCCGGGTCGGTGTAGATCGCGGATCTGGTCGCCAGCAGGCCGCCGTCGAGGAACAGGTCCTTCTGGTTGCCGTCCTCGGTCATGAACTTCATCAGCTCGACCGCCTGCCTGGGATGCTGGCTGCCGGCGCTCAGCACCAGGCTCCAGCCGCCCAGCACGCTCGGCCAGGGCAGCGCATGGTCGGTGAACTCGACCGTCGGCCTCGCGTTGTGCAGCACGTTGACGGCGTACGGCCAGTTGCGCATGTACGTGGCCGTGCCGGAGCGGAAGGCGCTGAGGGTCTCGTCCTCCTGGAACGTGGTGCTGCCCGCGACCATGTGCACCGCGGCACGCACCAGGTTGGTCAGCCCGGTCCGCGCCTTCGCGTCCAGGAACGCCTCCTGGTCGACGAAGTGGCCGCCGGCGTCCCAGATGGCCTCCAGCGCGTTGACGCTCAACCCTTCGTAGTTCTTCAGCTGGGTGGCCATCGTCAGGTGGCCGTTGCCGGGCGCCGCCGCGCCGGCCAGTTCGGCCCAGGACCGCAGGGCGGGGCTCCCCTTCCGGGTGTACAGCATCCCCACGTCGGTGGTGAACGGGAGGGCGTACAGGCGGCCCTGGTAGCAGCCGGCCTGCCACGGCCCGGGGAAGAAGCCGTCCGGCCGGAAGCCGAGACCGTCCAGCGGCCGGATGAGTCCCGCCGCGGCGAACTCCGGGATCCACGGGATGTCCAGCAGGAACAGGTCGTAGTGCGGGTAGCGGTTCTGGGTGGCGCCGGCCTCGGCCGCGTGCACGGCGTCGGTGCTGGCGCCCAACTCCACCAGCCGGGCCTGCCGGGTGGGGTTCTGCTTGTTCCACTTGGCGATCAACCGGTGGCGCGCCCGGCCCTGGCTGGCGTCGGTGTCGGTGGCGACGACGATCTCGTTCGACCCGGTCGCACCAGGGTCGGCGGCGGTCGGCGGGGCCGAGGGGCCCGACCCGTCACACGGCGGCGACGCGGGCGGGCCGGGGGGCGGCGGAGCGGTGCCGCCGCACCC
>Ga0081455_10006361_pt1 | contig 12679 bp, 10 predicted proteins | sample TabmetS3T2R1_FD_70207 | JGI IMG/M metagenome (GOLD analysis project Ga0081455, IMG submission 70207) | Tabebuia heterophylla rhizosphere microbial communities from the University of Puerto Rico - S3T2R1 | ecosystem: Host-associated > Plants > Roots > Rhizosphere ... | reverse complement strand
GGAAGCGTCGGGGGCCACCGAGGAGCAGCTGGCGCGAGTGGTCACCAAGAACCGGCAGCACGGGGCCGCCAACCCGCGCGCGCTCCTCACCACCACGGTCGGTCCGCGCGAGGTGCTCGACGGAGAGCTCGTCGAGTGGCCGCTGCGCGACGCGATGGTCGCCCCGCCGTCAGAGGGCGCGGCGGCAGTGGTGCTGTCGTCGAGCGAGCGCGGCCGCCGCGGCGGCGCACGCGCCCCGCGGATACTGGCCTCGACGCTCGTACGCGAGGGCGGCGTCGACCCGCTCGCGAGCGCGGCGGGGCGCGCCGCGCGCACGGCATACGAGGCTGCGGAGCTCGGACCCGAGAGCATCGACTGCGCCGAGATCGACCATCCGACCGCGGCCGGCGAGCTGGCCGCCTACGAGGCGCTCCAGTTCGCCCCGGACGGTCAGGGCGCGGAGCTCGTCGACAGCGGCTTCACCGCACTCGGGGGCGTGCTGCCCGTCAACACCAGCGGCGGGGCGCTCGCGCAGGGAGAGGCAACCGGGGCCGCCGGCATCGCGCAGCTCTGCGAGCTCGCCTGGCAGCTGCGCGGCGAGGCCGGGCGCCGACAGGTGCCCGGAGCGCGCGTCGGCCTCGCGCTCGCGAGCGGCCACGAGAGCGACCGCGGGATCGTGTCGCTCACTCTGCTCAAGACCGGCTGAACGCCGACTGTGATGGTGCACAACGACCCGCCTGGGCGGCGTGGCACTCGCGCCGTCCGCCTGCCAGGGTCCACGAGGATGAGCGAGCTCCTCTCGACGGAGGTCGGCACGCTGCCCGGGCTGCTTCGCCTGCGCGCGCGCGAGCTCGGCGATACGCGCTTCGTCCGCGACGCCCAACAGGAGTGGTCGTACGCCGAGTTCGCGCACCGCGCGAGCCAGATGGCAGCCGGCCTGCGCCGGCTCGGGGTCGGCCGCGGCGACGTCGTCGGGGTGATCCTCCCGAACAGCCCGCACTACCTCGAGGTGTGGTGGGGGATCCTGTGGCTGGGGGCGACCTTCAACCCCGTCAACCCCGCGCTCACCGCGCGCGAGGCCGCCGGCATCCTCTCCGACTCCGGCGCGATCTGCGTGGTTTGCACCCCCGAGGCCGCCGCCGGCCTCGAGGAGCTGCGCGACGAGCTGCCCGCGCTGCGCGAGGTCGTGATCGCCGAGGGCGACGACCCGGTGGCGACGTTACGCGATGCCGGGACGGTCGACGACCCGGAGCAGGTCGACGGCGGCCAGCTCGCCTCGCTCGTCTACACGTCCGGCACCACCGGGCGGCCGAAGGGCGCGATGCTCTCGCACGCCAACCATCTCGCCAACGCCTGGCAGCTCGGCGAGCCCTTGCCCGTGGGGCGCGGCGACACGATGGGCATGGTCCTGCCGCTCTTCCACGTCAACGCCCAGGTGGTCACGACCGTGATCCCGCTGTTCATCGGTGCGCAGGTCGCGATGTGGGAGCGCTTCTCGGCTTCGCAGTTCTGGGGGGAGGTCGAGCGCTTCGGGCCGGTCACCTTCTCCGCGGTCCCGACCATGCTCGCCGCGCTGCTGCACGCGCCCGGCGCCGACGAGGCCGAGGCCAACACGCTGCGCTTCGTGATCTGCGGGGCGGCGCCGCTCTCGCCCGCGCTCTTCCGCCGCTTCGAGGAGAAGTTCGGCGTGCGCGTGATGGAGGGCTACGGGCTGACCGAGGGGACTTGCTGCTCGACGATCAACCCGTTCGTCGGTCCGCGCAAGATCGGCTCGATCGGCCTGCCGACACGCGGCCAGCAGGTCGTCGTGCTCGACGACCACGGCGCGGCGGTGCCGGACGGCACGCCGGGCGAGGTCTGCATACGAGGCCCGAACGTGATGCAGGGGTACTACAACCGGCCCGACGCGAACGCCGAGGCGCTGCGCGCGGGCTGGTTCCACACCGGCGACGTCGGCTACCGCGACGACGACGGCTTCTTCTGGCTCGTGGACCGGAAGAAGGACATGATCATCCGCGGCGGCGAGAACATCTACCCGCGCGAGATCGAGGACGCGCTGCTGGAGCACGCCGGCGTGAAGGAGGCGGCCGTGATCGGCCGCCCGGACGAGGTCCGCGGCGAGGAGGTGCACGCCGTTCTGGCGCTGACCGAGGGCACCGAGCTGGCGGAGCTCGAGGAGCACTGCCGCGCCCGGCTCGCGCCCTACAAGGTGCCGTCGACCTGGGAGCTCGTGCCCGAGCTCCCCAAGACCTCGACGGGGAAGATCGACAAGAAGCCGCTGCGGGCGCGCATGGCGAGCAGCGCACCGGCCTGAGCGAGGAGGGGCATGGGCATCCTGGACGACAAGGCGGTGCTGATCACGGGCGCGGCGAGCGGGATCGGCCGCTCCACCGCGCTCGAGGCGCACCAGGAGGGGGCGCGGCTCCTGCTGTGCGACGTGAAGGACGAGCAGGGTGAGGCCGTGGCGGAGGAGATCATGGGCGCGGGTGGCGCCGCGACCTACGCCCACTGCGACGTGACCGACGAGGCGGCTGTGGAGGCGACCGTCGCGCGCGCGGTCGAGGAGCTCGGCGGGCTCGACGGAGCGTTCAACTGCGCGGGCATCCTCGGCTCGCTCGGCAACGTGGGGGATACCCAGCTCGACGACTGGAAGCGGATCCTCGACGTCGACCTGAACGGCGTATTCCTGTGCACGAAGCACGAGCTGCGCCAGATGGCCGCGAACGGCGGCGGCTCGATCGTGAACATGGCATCGGCTGCGGGGCTGATCGGCTGGCCCGCGGCCGCCGGCTACGTGGCGGCGAAGCACGGCGTCGTCGGACTCTCGAAGTCGGCCGCGCTCGAGTACGCGGAGCAGGGCGTCCGCGTCAACAGCATGTGCCCCTCCTACGTGCGCACGCCGATGGTCGACAAGGACCTCTTCGAGGACGCGCTCGGCAACGACGAGGTGCTGATCGCCGCCGCGCGCGCGAACCACCCGATCGGCCGCTTCGCGCAGCCCGAGGAGATCGCGGCGGCCTGCGTCTGGCTCCTCTCCGACAAAGCCTCGTTCGTCACCGGTACGGCGATGAGCGTGGACGGCGGCTACACGGCGCCGTAGTCCCGACGGGCCGGGGCGCCGCTCCTCCCTCCCGGCGCCCCGGCCCCGCTTGGTGATTCCTCCAAGCTGCCGTTTTGCTGCGCGTTCGGGCAGCGTGCCCGATGGATGACGATCCAATCTGAGACGCGACTTGCGGAGGCGAGGCGATGAAGGCAGCCATTTTCAAGGGCATCGAGAGCATCGACGTCGAGGACGTCCCCGAGCCGGAGGCGGGCCCCGAGGACCTCGTCGTCGAGGTCAGCGCCTGCGGCATCTGCGGGTCCGACCTGCACACCTACCAGCACGGCTCGTTCGTCCAGCCCGGTCAGATCATGGGACACGAGTTCTCGGGCCGGGTGATCGAGGCGGGCTCCGACGTGCAGGGGGTCGCCGTCGGCGACCGCGTCACCGCGGTGCCGATCGTTCCCTGCGGGGAATGCGCGCGCTGCCGCGAGGGGCGCTACAACCTCTGCGCCGTGGCATGGACGACCGGCATCGCCTACGGGAAGCCCGGCGCCTTCGCCGAGCGGGTCCGGATCCCGCGCTCGATTCAGGGCGAGAACGTCTTCAAGCTCGACGACGACGTGAGCGACGAGGAGGGCGCCACGGTCGAGCCGCTCGCGGTGGCAGTCCACGCGGTGAAGCTGGCCGGCGACGTCGAGGGCAAGACGGCGCTGGTCCTCGGGCTCGGGACGATCGGCCAGCAGGTGGTGCAGGTGCTGAAGGCGCGCGGCGCCCGCCGGATCATCGGCACCGATCTGTCCTCGCTGCGGCTCGAGGCGGCGCGCGAGCTGGGCGCCGACGCGATCGACGGCGCCGCAGGCGTCGCTGACGCGCTCGCCGAGGCGCTCGGCGACGAGGAGGAGATCGACTTCGTGTTCGAGTGCTCGGGCGTGCCGGCGCTCGCGACCGCTGCGCTCGACGCGATCCGGGGCGGGGGCACGATCGTCGTGCTGGCGCTCTACGACGACCCGGTGACCTTCAACCCGACATCGCTCGTCCAGAAGGAGCTCCGCCTCCAGGGCAGCATCGCCTACACGAGCGATGACTTCGCCGAGGCGATCGAGCTGCTGCGCTCGGGCACCGCGCGCGCCGACACGCTCATCACGCAGCGCGAGCGCCTCGACGACGTGGCGGACGCGTTCAGGGTCCAGCTCGAGAAGGACCGCTCGCTGAAGGTGCTCGTGAAGCCGAACGGCGGCTAGCGGCCGGCATGCCGGACCGTGACAGCTTCGAGCAGCATCCATATGAGCTCCCCGCCGGCGCCACCGAGATCGTGCTCGTGCGCCACGGCGCCTCCGAGGCGGCGGTCGAGGGGATCAAGTTCCCGCTCGTCGACGGCCACTCGAACCCACCGCTGTCCGAAAAGGGGCACGACCAGGCGCGCTCGGTGGCGGAGCGGCTCGCCCCGGAGCGCCCGCACGGGATCTTCGTCTCGCCGCTGCGGCGAACCCAGGAGACGGCCGCGCCGCTCGAGGCGGTGAGCGGCGTCGAGCCCGTGGTGCTCCGGGAGCTGCGCGAGGTGTTCCTCGGCGAGTTCGAGGGCGGCGAGTTCCGGGTGCGCGCGGGGCGCAACGACCCGATCATCCAGCGGGTCTTCAGTGAGCAGCGCTGGGACGCGATCCCGGGGGCCGAGTCGCTCGCCTCGCTCGGCGCGCGCGTGCGGGCCGCAGTCGAGGCGATAGTGGCGCGGATCGGGCCGGACGCGTCCGCGGTCGCGTTCGCGCACGGCGCGGTGATCGGGGAGCTGTGCCGGCAGGCCACGGACAGCCGCCCGTTCGCGTTCGTGCACGCGGACAACGGCTCGCTCTCGCGGCTCGTCGTGCACGCCGACGGCCGCTGGCTGCTGCGCTCGTTCAACGACATCTCGCACCTGACCGTCACGACCGGCCCGGCCGGCTGAGAGGAGACCCATGCCCGCCTTTCTCGTTCACGGCAATCCCGACACCTCCCTGCTGTGGGACAAGGTCAAGGAGAACCTCGGCGACTACGGCGAGGAGGTGGTCGCGGCCGACCTGCCCGGGTTCGCCGAGCTCGAGCCGGACGGCTTCCCCTGTACGAAGGAGGCCTACGTCGACTGGATCGTCGAGCAGCTCGAGGAGCTGGGCGGCAACGTCGATCTGGTCGGCCACGACTGGGGCTCGCTGCTCGTCCAGCGGGTCGCGTCGGTCCGCCCAGACCTGCTCGCCTCGGTCGCCTGCGGCGGCGCGACCGTCGACGTCGACTACCCGTGGCACCCGCTCGCACAGGTCTGGCAGACCCCGGGTGAGGGCGAGCGCTACATGGAGGAGGAGCTGACCGACGAGTTCGGCACCCAGCACCTGATCGAGAACGGCGTCCCGCCGGAGTACGCCGAGCGCAACATGTGGCGGACGCCGCACGGCAAGACCACGATCCTGAAGCTGTACCGCTCGGCCGTGCACATCGGCGCCGAGTGGCAGCCCGACCTGGAGCGCGTCGAGGTGCCGGCGATGGTGATCTGGGGACGCGACGACCCGTACGTGCCGCTCGAGTTCGGCGAGCGCCTCGCCGAGCGAATGAACGCCGAGCTGGTCGTCCTCGACTGCGGCCACTGGTGGCCGTTCGAGCGGCCGGCGGAGACGGCTGAGGCACTTCTACGACTGTGGTCGCGCGTACGCGCGTGATCGACGGCCGCATTGTGGCCTCCACAAGGCGGCCCGGGCCCCCGGTCGCCCCTCCGTGGGGCTGCCAATAGCGTCTCGGAGGCGCATGACCGATGCCGTGCTCTTCGACTGGGACGGGACGCTGCTCGATTCCCGAGAAGCGCTGCTGAGCGCGTGGCACGGGGCCAGTGAGGAGGTGCTCGGGCGGCGCTTCCCGGCGACGCCGGGCGAGGAGCACGTGATCTTCACGCAGCCGGGCAGCCGCGCCTTCCCCTACGCCGCGGGGGACGCTGAGCGGGCCGAGCGGCTGGCGGCGGCGTTCCAGCGCGAGTACGAGCAGAGCGGCCGCCTCGTGCGGCCGTTTCCGGGCGTCGTCGAGGCGCTCCGCCGGTTGCGCGAGGCAGGGTTGCGGGTGGGGGTGGTGACCTCGAAGTCGCGGCGGCGCTACGAGGCCGATGCCGAGCGCATCGGCGTACTCGAGCTCGTCGACGCGGCGGTCTGCCAGGAGGACTGCCCGGCGCACAAGCCGGACCCGGCACCGGTGCTGCGTGCGCTCGAGCAGCTGGCGGTGGATCCGGAGGCGGCGGTGATGGTGGGGGACACGCCGGTCGACCTCGCCGCCGGCGCCGCTGCGGGAACCGAGGTCGTCGGCGTGAGCTGGGGGGCGTCCGAGGCGCGCGTCCTGAGCGAGGCGGGCGCGGGCGGCGTGGCGGGCTCGGCCGAGGAGCTCGTCGAGTTGCTCCTGCACTCGGGCTGCCGGTCGGAGATGATCGCGTCGTGACCGACATCGAGCTCCTGGCGCTGCACGGCCTGGCCGTGAAGAAGGCGGGCAACGCGAGCTCCGTCGCGGGCGTGGTCGGCCGCGAGGAGTCCGAGGTGGCCCCGGCGCTCGAGGCCGCTGTGGCGGCCGGCAACGCGATCGGCGCGAAGGACACGTTCATGGTCACGCCCGCCGGGCGCTCGTGGCTCGACGAGCAGTACCCCGAGGCCTACGCCGACTTTCGCGCCGACCCCGAGGCGACGGCCGCGTACGAGCGCTTCGAGCGCATCAACAGGGAGCTGCTGACGCTGTTCACCGACTGGCAGATGGTCCCGTCGGCCGGCGGCGAGCGCACTCCAAACGACCACTCCGATCCCGACTACGACAACTCGGTGATCGACCGGCTGGGCGCGCAGCACGAGCGCGCCGAGAAGGTCCTCGACCGCTTCGCAGAGCTCGATCCCCGGCTCGGCGTCTACAAGCAGCGCCTCGACGACGCCTACGACCGCGTGCTCGCCGGCGAGCACGACTGGGTCAGCGGGGCGCGCATCGACAGCTACCACACGGTCTGGTTCGAGCTGCACGAGGACCTGCTGCGGATGCTCGGGCGCGAGCGCGAGGAGGCGCCGTGATCCAGCTCTCGGAGCGCGTCGTCGTGCTCGACGGCTCAACGCCGGGCGACCGCGAGGTGCTCGGCAACAAGGGCCTGAGCATCGCCCGCATGGTCGGCCTCGGGCTGCCTGTGCCGCCCGCCTTCGCGCTGCCGATCGACGAGTGCCGCCGCTTCCACGCCGCCGGCGAGCGCCTTGACGAGGAGGTCTGGGCCGCCGTGCTTGAGGGGATCGCCGGGCTCGAGGAGCGCACCGGTCGCCGGCTCGGCGACCCGGCGTCGCCGCTGCTCGTGTCGGTCCGCTCGGGAGCGGCCGTGAGCATGCCCGGGATGATGGACACGATCCTCAACCTCGGCGTGACCGATGCCGTCGAGGAGGGCCTGGGGCGGCTGTCGGGCGATTCCGGCTTCGCGCGCTCGACGCACGTGCGGTTCGTGCACGAGTTCGGCAAGACAGTGCTCGGTGCCGACATCGACGAGCCCGGACCCGACGCCACGCCTGGCGAGGTGCGCGCAGCGGTCCGCGAGGACACGGGCGAGGACGTGCCCGGCGACCCGCACGACCAGCTACGCGGCGCCATCCGGGCCGTTTTCGGGTCGTGGTCGTCGCGGCGGGCCAGGGCCTACCGCAAGCATTGGGGCATTTCGGACGAGGGCGGCACCGCCGTGATCGTCCAGGCGATGGTGTTCGGCAACCTCGGTGGCGAGTCGGGCACGGGTGTCCTGTTCACGCGCGACCCGCTGAGCGGCGGGCGCGACATGTACGGCGAGTGGCTACCCGGCGGCCAGGGCGAGGACGTCGTCAGCGGCACCCACGACCCGCTGCCGCTGCGCGTGCTCGAGGAGCAGATCGGCGACGCGCACGCCCGCCTGATCGAGGCGGCGGAGCGGCTCGAGCGCGAGCACGGCGACGTCCAGGACATCGAATTCACCGTCGAGGGCGGCACCCTCTACCTGCTGCAGACGCGCTCGGCCAAGCGCTCGCCGCTCGCCGCGATCCGGATCTCCGTCGACCTCGTCGAGGAGGGCGTGATCGGCCGCGCCGAGGCGGTGCGCCGAGTGACCCCGGAGCAGGTCGCGACGGTGCTCGCCCCGCGCCTGTCCGAGGACGTGAGCGCGGCGGCCGAGGTGGTCGTGCGCGGCACCCCCGCCTGCCCGGGGGTCGCGTCGGGAGTTGCGGTGACGGACTCGCAGGCCGCGGAGGCGGCCCAGGGCGACTCGATTCTCGTCCGCGAGACAACGAGCCCCGAGGACATCGGCGGCATGATCGCCGCGCGCGGCGTCGTCACGGAGCGGGGCGGCTCGACCTCGCACGCGGCGGTCGTCACGCGCGCGCTGGGCCGCCCGAGCGTCGTCGGCGTGGGCGAGGGCGCCACGGCCGGCCTCGCGGGCGCCGAGCTCACGGTCGACGGCTCGGCCGGCGTCGTCTATCGCGGCCGGCTTCCCACCGAGAGCGTCGAGATCGCCGACGTGCCCGGACTCGAGCAGCTCGTCGCCTGGGCAGGTGAGCTGAGCCCGGTCGAAGTCGCCGACGACGCGCCCGAGATCGTTGACCTTGACGCCCGCGGCCTGGGCGTCGACGCCGAGCGCGAGCCCGACGACGAGCGGCTCGCGTCCGAGCTGCGCGGGGCGGCGGCCGCCCGCGGCTCGGTGCTGGCCACGCAGGCCGGCGCGCGGGCGCTGCTCGCCGCCGAAGTTCCCGTCGCCGTCCGGCAACCCGGACAGGCGGCCGCAGCGCTGCTGCTGCGATTCGTGCAAGTGATGCCACAACCCGAGGAGGAGGAGAAGAGCACGTGAGCGAGACTGCGACGGCTTCCCGGCCGTATCCCGACAGGTGGTCGCGCGAGTCGGCGCTGCCGACGGTCGAGGCGTACCACTCGGCCGTCCGCGCGCTGGTGGCGGAGCGGCTCCAGGCCAGCGGCAAGAACTGGGAGGAGGCGGTCCAGGACCCCGCCCTCGAGCTGACCCGCGAGGACTTCGAGAAGATCGAGGCAGACCTGCTGGCGAGCGGCTACCGCTTCGAGATGTCGGCGACCGTGTCGCTCAAGGAGGAGCCCGACAAGTACAAGCCGGTCGCCGCCCTGGGCGACTCCGGCGAGCATCAGCACGACGAGGACGGCCGGCGGATCGTCGGCTCGGGCGACAACGTCTTCAAGGCGCCGGCCGACGTCGAGGGCACCGCTCGCTTCATCTCGGACGTCGACCGCGTCATGGAGATGCTCACCGAGGGCGTGCCGGAGGAGACGATCGCGGTGATCGACGACTCGGGCGGCACGCTCACCGCTCCGATTCTCGGCGACTTCACCGCCGTGATCTGCCTCGGCGGAACCGTGCGTTCGCACCTCGGGATCCTGACCCGCGAGTACAACGTGCCCTGCCTGATGAACGCGACGATCGACGGGCTCGCCGAGGGCGACCGGATCACGGTCGAGTACTCGAAGCCCGCCGCCGACGCCTACTCCGACGCCGAGACGGCGGCCGCCCAGCGGGCCCGCGTCATCAAGGCCGCCTAGGAGGACCGATGCCCACCAAGCACAGTTACCTCGAACTGCTGGAGGCAAACTCGTACCTCCAGAAGGCTGCCGACTCCTTCTTCTTCCAGTGCACGACGCGCACGGTGCAGGAGTCGAAGCTGTTTCCCGTCAACCCCTACATCTCGCTGTCGTACCTGAACGCCTGGTACCGCTGGCCTGAGCTGCTGCGCAAGATCGACGCGGCGATGCCGGCCGAGGAGATCGGCGACCGCGCCCGCCAGGTCGGCTCCTACGTCAACACGATCTCGATGGGCCTGATCCCGCAGTTCTACTCAGGCGGCCGCCAGATCCTGATGGACATGGGGATGCTGAAGCCCACCGACGCGATCGACGACGTGATGTTCGTGCTCGACTTCGGCCGCCGGCTGAACCTGTCCTATCACCGCGCTCACGGGCACACGATCCCGAGCGACGCGAACCAGCGCGACCAGGTGCACACCGCTCGCCAGACCGCCGCGTTCGAGGATGCGGCGCTCGGCGTCACGCCGGGCGACAAGCTGCACACGGCGTTCGGCCGCTTCATGGCGGCGATGTCCGCGTACGGCTTCCTGAGCCACTGCGAGTGCCGGCTCAGCTTCTGCAACCACGGGCCGTACAAGACCAAGCAGGGCCACGAGATGCTCGTGCGCGACGCGGTCGACCTGGCCGAGTGCGACTACCCGTGGATGGACGGCGTGGCCGCCGGGATCGACCACAACAACCTCACGACGCCGGTGATCATGAAGGACACCCACTTCAACATCGTTGACGACTGGGGCTCCTTCGAGGCGTCGCCCTCGTACGACGCCGCGAACATCGCGGCGGTCGGGCTCTACACCTCGGACTTCCTCTCCGAGGGCTACATCCCGCTGCACATGGACAACGCGTCAGACCTCGCCGACTACCTCGACCACGTGCGCGAGACGATGGAAGAGGCGACGGCGGGCATGTGGAAGATGATGGCCGGCTGGACCCGCGATCAGATGATCGACGCGGGCCTGCTCGTCTACTACGCGACCCAGAAGGACCTGGCGCACTTCGCGGGCGTCTACGACCAGGACGACTGGTTCACGGTCGAGGACCGCTGCCAGCGCTTCAAGCCGCTCATGAACGACGAGTACGGCGGCTCGCTGATCGCCGAGATCGTCGGCCTCGTGTCGATGACCTCGCAGAACCGCAGCGAGCACCACATGGCGAAGTTCTCGGGCGAGCGCGGCGACATGTGGACGCCGATCCCGTACTCGGTGCTCGAGGACGACGAGTTCACCGAGAGCGTCGGCCCGATCCGCGGCGGCAGCACCTCGCTGCCGCCGAAGACGGCCAAGTACACGACGACCCGCGGGAAGCTCAGCCAGGAGGAGTGCAACCAGGCGGCGCGCGAGTTCCACTCGAGCGTGCACGACCTGCGCCACTACGACGACGACACCTGGGTGAAGCACCACCCGGACGACCCAAAGGCGGCCGAGCTGGAGGCGGCCGCGCGCGGCGAGTCGAAGGTGGCGGCCGGCTGAGGGGATGCGAACGGAGCTCCGGTCCTGACTTTTCCCGCTCCTGCGAGGAAAAGTCAGGATCATTCCTGAGTTGTAGGGCTCCTGGCCACACAAGTCAGGAATGTCGCCCGGGTCAGGCCGCCGTGCCTGTGAAAGTCGCACCGCCCCGGCGGGGAGCGGCTTGACTCGGGCCTGAGCTCCGGCGAACGTCCGCTACGTGAGCCTCGCCGGCCTGCTCGACGGCCCGGCCCGCTGGGCGGCCGATCGCCCCGCGCTGCTGCTGGGCGAGCGGCCGCTGCGCAGCTGGGCTGAGCTCGGCGAGGCCGTGGCCCGCCGCGCGGGCGGGCTGCGGGAGCGCCACCGCATCCGGGACGGGGACGCGGTGGCGCTCTTCGCGTCCAACCACCCCGCCTACCTCGAGCTGCTGTTCGCGATCTGGCACGCCGGCGCCGTCGCCGTGCCGATCTCGAGCAGGCTGCACGCGCGCGAGGCCGCCGACATCGTCGAGCGGAGCCACGCCCGCCTCGTGTTCGCGACCGCGGATGTCGCGGGCGGGCTCGCTGCGCTCGTGGACGGGCCAGACACGATCGTGCTCGGCGAGCAGGACGACGAGGCACTCGTGCGCGCGGAGCCTGCGCCGCTGCAGCCGCGCGCCCCCACGGACGACGCGTGGATCTTCTTCACGTCAGGCACCACCGGCCATCCCAAGGGCGCCCGGCTGAGCCACTCGAACCTGGCCGCGATGGCGTTCGCCTACATGGCCGACGTCGCCGAGCTGACGCCGCGCGACTCGATCGTGCACGCGGCGGCGCTGAGCCACGCGTCGGGCCTGCTGGCCCTGCCGTTCATGGCCCGCGCCGGGGCCCAGGTGCTGACCGAGTCGGGCGGCTTCGACGCCGATGAGCTGTTCGGGCTCGTCGCGGCCGGGGAGCGCTCGAGCTTCTTCGTCCCGCCGACCTTGCTGCGGCGGCTCACCGCTCATCCCGGCGCCGGCTCGGTGAACCCGGAGCGGCTCGGCACGATCCTGGTCGGCGCCGCGCCCGTGCTGCCCTCGGACCAGCGCGACGGCGTGGAGGCCTTCGGACCCTGCGTATGGAACGGCTACGGCCAGGGCGAGTCGCCCTGCACGATCACCGCGAACAGCAGGGAGGATGTCGCCGCCGCCGTCGCCGCGGGCGACGACGACGCGCTGCGCTCGGTTGGCGTGGCTCGCACCGCGATCCGGGTGCGCGTGGTCGGCGCGGACGAGGGCGAGCTCCCTGCCGGCGAGGTCGGCGAGGTGGTCGTGGACGGGCCCACCGTGATGGCGGGCTACCTCGACATGCCTGAGGCGAGCGCCGAGGCGCTGCGCGGCGGCTGGCTGCACACGGGCGACCTCGGCCGCTTCGACGAGCAGGGCCGGCTCACGCTCGTCGACCGGGCGAAGGACATGATCATCAGCGGCGGCTACAACGTCTACTCGCGCGAGGTCGAGGACGTGCTCGAGCTCGACCCGGCCGTCGCGGAGGCCGCGGTCGTTGGCCTGCCGGACCCCGAGTGGGGTGAGCGCGTGGTGGCCTTCGTCGTGCCGGCGGCCGGCGCGGCGGTCGACGAGGGGGCGCTCGACCGCCGCTGCCTCGAGTCG
>Ga0081455_10006360_pt1 | contig 12679 bp, 13 predicted proteins | sample TabmetS3T2R1_FD_70207 | JGI IMG/M metagenome (GOLD analysis project Ga0081455, IMG submission 70207) | Tabebuia heterophylla rhizosphere microbial communities from the University of Puerto Rico - S3T2R1 | ecosystem: Host-associated > Plants > Roots > Rhizosphere ... | reverse complement strand
GTGTATATTTTCGTCTATTTCGTAATCCTCTTCAGATTAAAGATTTCCTTCTCCGTATCTTTCCTCAGCCTAATGGTAATAAGCGATAGAAAGGATCCGGTAGAGATATGGATGACGAAAGACTACTTGAGCGGGCATCATCCGGGGATGAAAAAGCCTTCGCGCTGATCTACCAGCGTCACCATCAAATAGTCTTTCGTTTTGCTTATCGCCTCCTGCAATCTAGGGAGATTGCAGAAGAGATTACGCAGGAGTGTTTTTTGAGTTTGTTCAAGGAGCCGCAACGTTTCAAGACCGAGCGAAAGGCTTCATTGAGAACCTACCTCTGCGCCGCGGCTCGAAACCTGGCTTTCAAGCACATGCGACGCGCCGGAGGAGAGACGTCCATCGATGATCACTCGGGATTGCTGACGGCAGTGGTTTCTCAGGAACCATTGCGGCAGTTGCTCGCCGAAGAAATTGCAGAAGCCGTCCGTAAAGCAATCGGCGAACTGCCGCCATTACAGCGTGAAGCGCTGATCCTATTTGAATACGAGGAGCTGTCGTTGGCCGAAATCGCCGAGATTGCCGGCGCCGATATCGGGACGGTGAAATCGCGCCTTTATCGCGCCAGACAGCGTTTGCGAATAATGCTCGCGCCTTACTTCAGTAACGGCGTGGAAATCGATGTAGAGAGATGCCACATATGAAATACCCTGAAGAGAATCCCCATGATCAGATACCGAAGCCGGCCGCTGAGGTCGAAGCAGACGGCGAACTGAAAAATTTACTCGAACAGTGGAGAACCCCGGAGATTCCCGGCTCTCTTGACCGGAGTATTCTCTCTGCTTATCGCCGCAATTTCCATTACCAATCGTGGTGGCGGCGGTATCTCACGGGATCGATCCGCTTGCCGATACCGGTGGCGGCCACGGTATTAGTACTATTGTGTGCAACTTCATACTTTGCTCTGCGCGAAGATAAGAGCTATCCCGTTATCACCGAACCGAAAATCCCGCAGATAAAAGTCGTCGAAGTACCTGTGGAAAAAATAGTGACGCGCGTTATTTATAAGAAAGCGGTGGAACAAAAAACCAGAAAGAATCCGGCGCCGGCGACCGCGAAAATTCCAGCCGATCTGGCGAATTTTCGCCCGGTCAACGAAATCAAGATAATAGTAAGTTCGGAGGGGGAACAATGAGAACCTGTCTTCTGTTAGCGGTGGTTCTGCTCTGCGCGAATCTATTGCAGGCACAATCGGAAAAACCCCTGGGATTGCGCGTGAACGGCGTCGCGGCAGAGTTCTCGACATATGCCGAGGGTCGAGCAACCGCGGAGGGGTTTATTCGAGTATGCGGCACTGACGACAAGACTATCGAGAATATCCTGATCAATTACTCATCAGGGATATATGTAGGCTATTTGATGAACATCGAGAAGCTCGCGGACGCTACGAAACTTCGGATCACTATCAAGCCCCTGCCTGAGGAAACTATCCGCAGCCTGCCTGAGAGCACCTTTGTAAAAAAACTGGGATTGAAATTTCCGAATAGAGCTGTTCTTGGACCCGCGCCTCTACCGCGTTATCCTGACCCGCAAGTGGTTAGTTTGAACGACACGATAAAACTTCCACTGTGGGTCAATCCGGAGACCGGAGCGGTCATTGGAGACCAGGTTCGCTTTACCCTGGACCAGCCGAGACCGGCACAAGATTTCACACTCAATGATGTTACACTCAAATTGAACGGGTTTCGTTTATTCATTAACAAAGAACTGCGCAGTGGCGAACGCGAATTTAGCGGTTTCACCGGAAGGCTCCCTTACTTTTATTTTCCTGGGAAGGGACGTTTCATACTCTCCATCAAGCCGCACGAAGGATATGATTTTCAGAAGATCGGCCTGATCGACGGAAACAGGATCAGCTTCAGCTATGGCGGTGATGAGTTCGAATGGTTGAGTCGCGAGCCGGTGCTCAATGGCGAGAAATGGCACCTCTGGGTATTGCATGACGATAGCTTCACTCCGAGTCCAGATGAGTTGAAAGACTTAAACCTGTACAGCAATGGGAACTGCTGCCTCTATGGCGCGTTGGGAGGCACCTCTCTACTCCCCAAATCCAAAAATTAAAGTAAAACTATTTAACAAGGAGAAATAAAAATGAAATCGAAAAAAATCCGATTTCTTCTAATACCTGTGTGTGTTCTAACAGCTGTGATTTTGACACATCAAAATAATGCTCAGGAAGAAGATGCAATTGATATTTCACTTAAACTCGATTACCAGCACAAGCAACCTTTCGGTCCTGGAATTATGCTCGAGAAAAGCAAAGCCGAGAATGTGCTTATCGGAAAAGCACCTGGTGGTCTGCTGGTTTCCGTTGAGCGATTGCCCGAACCGAAATCGGCCCGACGCTTCAGGATAGACACAGACGCTGATGGCAATCTCGAAAATGAGCCATACCATGATTTGCTGCCTGATTCCTCCATCACGATTGAATTAAAACGAAAATGGCCAAATGGCAGGCAACAAATACTACCTTATTCAATTAATACTCACATTTACCGGGATAAGGACAATGAGGTTCAGGAAAGCCTATCGTGGTTTCCACATTATCGAGCGGAAGGAAAACTGAAGATAAAGAATTGTCAAACACTTTTGGTGGTTTTAGATGCGAATGGAGACGGACTTTTCGATGAGCACGATTTTACTAAAGCGACGAGTATCGGTCTGGATAAAAATGGTGATGGAAAAATTTGGGGTGCTGAAGAATGGCTCAAAGGAAACCAGATTGTGGATTACTGCGGAGCTTCTTTGCTGATTGAGAATCTTAAGATAGATGGTTCAACCATTAGCTTTGCTGAAACGAATCTTCGAGTGCCTAAGATCGGAGATCCATTACCCGCCTTTTCTATCGCAACAGACGATGGAAAATCCATCGAATCCGCAAAGTTGCGAGACAAAATATTCCTCCTGGATTTCTGGGCATCGTGGTGTTCCCCATGTGTTGGAAAATTTGTAGACGTCAAACAGCTGGACAAAGAATTCGGAGATGACCTGAAAATTATCGCGATAAACGTCGACAATCAGTCCGAAACACAAGTGGCGCGCCAGATTATCAAAAAATTTGAACTCAAATGGCCGCAGGTCATAAGCGGTCGAGGCGAGGAAGACCCGCTTTGGAAAATGTTTGGAAGCATGGCGAATAATCGATTATCGATTCCCCTATATGTTCTGGTCGATCATCAAGGGGTGCTGCGATATGCCGGTGATGGGAGCGATAATTTCAGGGAATTACACGCGAATATTCAGAAGCTTATTCAACTGAAAAATCAGAGTGCAAATTGAAGTCCAATAGAAGGAAGCACTTTCAATACAAAGGGTCAAAGGGACAAAGGGTCAAAGGTGAAAACCTCAAATTATAAATCACCTTTGACCCTTTGTCCCTTTGACCCTTTGTATTGAAAGTGCTTCCTTCTATTGGACTTCAATTTGCACACTAAGACCAAAACATCGCCAGGCGCCGCACTCCAAAAGACACGTATACTGAGACCTACTCTTCCTCATCCTTCTTGATTCGGCCCTCGGCCTGAGCCTGCTGGATGATCTTCTGCGAGAGATGCACCGGCACCTCATCGTAGTGTGAAAACTCCATATGATAAGTTCCGCGCGCGCTCGTAATAGAATTGAGAGTTTGTGGATAGGTGAGCATCTCGGACATTGGCACCTGGGCTTTGATCACCTGCATCGTCCCTTTCGAGTCCATTCCCTGGATGCGGCCCCGGCGGGAATTCAGATCGCCCATCAAATCACCGGAATATTCCTGAGGAGCTATCACGCTGACGTGCATAATCGGTTCGAGTAAGACGGGATGTGCCTTGTCGATCATCCCCTTGAAGGCTTTGCGCCCCGCAAGCTGAAATGAGAGGTCATCCGAATCCACCGTATGATAAGAGCCGTCGATCAATTCGACTTTGAAATCGACCAGCGGATAGCCCGCGAGCGCACCCCTGGCCGCGGCATCTTTGATGCCCTTCTCGACCGCGGGCCGCCACTGCTGCGGTATTGCGCCGCCGAAGATCTTGTCTTTAAACTCAAACCCGCCGCCGCGCGGGAGCGGCTCGAAAATGCATTTGCAATCGCCGAATTGTCCGCGGCCACCGGTCTGTTTCTTGTGGCGCCCCTGCACTTCCACGCGATTTTTGATCGTTTCACGGTACGGCACTTTCGGTTGATGTAAAGTTACTTCGACGTTGTAACGATTCTTCAGTTTGGCAACCACCGTTTCGATGTGCTGCTGGCTTGCCCCTCCGAGCTCGAACTCTTTTGTTTCAGCATTGCGGTTATAACGCAGTTGAGAGTCTTCTTCGAGGAGTTTCTGAATAGCGCCCGAGAGTTTGTCTTCGTCTGCGCGCGACTTCGGCTCGATCGCAAAATTGATCGATGCTTCCGGAAATATAACCGGTTCGAAATAAATCGGCTTCGCTTTATCACAAAGTGTATCTCCGGTCGATGTATCTTTGAGTTTTGTGACGGCGATAATGTCTCCCGCATGCGCTTCGGGAACCTTATCCATGTTCTTGGCCTGGACAACATGGAGAGGGCCCAGCCGTTCCTGGGAGCTACGGCTGATGTTGAAGAGCGTCGAATCGGATTTAAAAACACCCGACCAGATTTTTATGATGGTTATCTTCCCGAAGTTTTCGACAATTGTTCTGAACACATAACCTGCCGGTGGTTCACTGTCGGAGACCGGGCGTTCAACTTCTGGAGCCTCGACTCCCGCGAAGGCACGAGCTTTGACCGAACCGAGATCGGCAGGTCCAGGAGCATAATCGGAGATTGCATCGAGGAGGGTCATCACTCCGACCAGGTTCGAGGAAGAGACGGCGAAGACCGGTGTGAGCGTCCGATTCCGAATGGCTTTTTTTACTCCGCCGATAAATTCCTCGTCACTGAGCGTTCCGCCCTCGAAGAAATGCTCCATCAAGGCGTCATCGGATTCGGCAACGGCTTCGACCAGTTTCTCATGTGTCTCGTCGATCAGGCCGCGCTCTTCGCTTGGCAAAGGCACTTCCTTCGCCTTCCCATTGGCGTCGAATTCATAAGCTTTCTTGCGGATGAGATCGACCACACCGCGAAAATTTTTCTCGCTGCCGATCGGCAGAGTGAGCGGTACACAGCTCACGCCGAAGGTTTCGCGCAGGCTATTGAGCGTCGCCCCGAAATCCGCCCGTTCCTTGTCCAATTTATTGACGATAATGAAGCGCGGGCGCGGGCGCCCAAGTTCGTCCGCCATTTCCCAGGCCTTTTCTGTTTGCACGCCGATGCCGGTGACGGCATCGATCACGAACAAGGCAGTCTCGGAAACACGCAGTGCCGGCCTGGCATTGGCGATGAATGCCGCATATCCGGGCGTATCGATCAGATTGATTTTGGTTCCCTTGTGTTCGACGTAAGCGGTGGTGATATTGAGGCTGATCTTGCGGGCAATTTCTTCTTCGTCGTAATCGGTCGGAGCAGTTCCGTCATCGACGCGGCCGAGTCGTGAGCTTGTTCCGGTGGCGAATAGCATAGCGGCGACGAGGGAAGTCTTCCCCGCGTCGCCGTGACCTACAATGCCCAAGTTTCTGATCTCCTGTGTCGAATAAACTTTCATGGACATTTTCTCCTTTTTCCAATATATGGGATTAGTTCAGTGATGGCAAAGTTGGAGTGCCATTAATCGCTCGTCGCGCTAATGCTAAATCAAAATTGCAAAGATTGAAACAATGAAGAGGGATTACGAAAAAAACGAAAATAACGAAATAGACGAAATATCTTCGTAACCTCTCTTAAAGATTTTTTGCAACCTTGGGGACCGAGCAGCGTAATGAGGAATGCGAACTTCTGACAGTCAACCTCTGATGATGAAATTAAGGGAGGATATTATGGTTCCCCGTAATCAGATAATCGCCTGCGTCATCAGGCAATATGGCACGGGTCTATACCGGACATGTGTCAGTCTGGATAAAAACAAGACAATCTGTCTGAGCACGCATCAGGACGAGGCGAGCGCCTCGGAAACAATCAACCGATTTTTAGAAACCTACCAAACAGGAAAGCTCAACACACTCGGCGACTTTCTTGACTTTATGAGCTCGATTCCTTCGCAAGATAAAGCAGATTCATTGGAAATTGCCGCATAAGGGAAGAAGAGTGGGAGAGTGGGAGAGTGGGAGAAACGGAGAGTCCTTATTTTCTCCCGCTCTCCCGCTCTCCCACTCTCCCTACTCCTTCTGCTGTTTCCGCCGATTTAAGCAATAGATATATAAAATCAGCACTGGCAAGGCGATTGCGAGAAACAGGCTTCCGATCGCGGGAAGGGCTGACTTAATTGTCGGAATTTCCGGACGAACCCCATTACCCAATCGGGTCAGGTCTTCACTCGCATCGAGTAACAGCGCGGTTCTCGTGCATTTATGCGTATACATTTCATTCTTCTCATTACCATAAGCATAGACAATGTACTCATCACCCTCCTTAAAAATGAAATTGCATCCGTGTGAAGTGAAGGTCGTGGTAATCCCGTACCTGGATGATGCCTCCCCCTTCCAAACTTCTTTGACGGAAAATTCGACGCGAGTCCCCCATTCGATGAAATGAATAAAGGGAAATCTCAGGTCTATCCTGAGTTTACGATCTGTAGCATTGGCATTAACGACTTTGCCCGAGAAAACAAAGGTGGCCTGTCTTTTCTCTATTTCAGGTGAATTGATTGGAGGACAGGTACAGGCATAAGCCGGTGGCAGAAGAAAGATCATGCCGAAGATCGCCGGCAGAAAGAATTTTCCAATCTTGCAGAGACTTAAGGGCATTTGCAATTTCCTTATTTACATTAATTGAGCGCAGGTTTTCAATCTCTCTGCTTTTGTTTTAGACTGCCTCTGCATGGTTCGCAATAAACGCCTTATTCCGATCTTCATCGTTGTATTCGTCGATCTTCTCGGGTTCAGCATTATTCTCCCATTGCTGCCTTATTATGCCGGGGAATTCGGGGCTTCGCCGCAGGCAATCGGTTATTTGATCGCCTCTTATTCATTATGTCAATTCATCGCCGCGCCGATCCTCGGTGATTGGAGCGACCGCAAGGGGCGCAGACCGATCCTCCTCTACAGCCAGATCGGTTCCTGTCTGGGCTTCATTTTGATGGGGACGGCGCTTCACCTGCCCAATCCGTTATTCTGGCTTTTTGCGGCCAGAATTCTTGATGGTCTCTCCGGGGGCAATCTGACTGTCGCACAGGCATACATCAGCGACATTACCGAGCCTGAAGAGCGGGCCAGAAGTTTTGGAATGATTATCGGAGTTTCCTTCGGATTGGGTTTCCTGATGGGGCCAATGTTGGGAGGCTTTTTATCGCGTTATGGATATGATGTTCCGGCATATGTCGCCGCGGCGATTTCTTTCGCCAGTATTATGGCGACGACTTTTCTCTTACCGGAAACGCAACATCAGCGTGATGAATCCCGCCCGCGGGGACTGGCTCTCTACCGGCGAACGATTGATTATTTGAAATTCGCAGACCTGCGCCGCCTATTGCTTGTCTTCTTTTTCATGTCAGTGCCCTTTGCCCTTTATGTCTCGATGTTCGCGCTCTTTGCCGATCACCAGCTTCACTTCACAGCAGAACAGGCCGGATATTTTCTCGGCCTGGTCGGGCTTCTGGGCATCATCTGGCAGGGTGCTGTGGTCGGCCCTGTCGTCAAATATTTCGGCGATGCCAAAGCTCTGACCATCGGGCTTGTCTCCAGCGCAATTGGTCTCTATTATCTGGCCCAGGTCGATGTCTGGTGGAAGCTGATTTTCGTCGCGATCTTTTTTTCATTCGGACACGGGGTAGGGCGACCGGCATTGACCAGCATTATCACGCAAACCGCCCCGCCACAACGTCGTGGTGGCGTACTGGGCGCGATGACTTCACTCGAAAGTTTTTCAAGGATCATAGCGCCGGTGCTCGGGGGATGGCTGATTGCCTTCCATCCGACCTGGCTGGGTTGGATTGGCGGACTCTTTTTTACAATCGCCGTATTTACCGCCTCGACCATTAGCCCGGCTGTAAAAACGGCCGTCGAGCCCCAAAGAAACCCCGGAGCTTAGTTAGCCCCTTCTTGAATGAAAACAGGGCAGGACATCTATGTTAAAAAGAGCTTTTTTCGCACTTTCGATTCTACTCACCCTTTTCTCACCAACCGGTTCAACAAACGTGAGCGCGAATAAAGAGCGCGAGATTGAAATTTTGCGCGACGATTTCTGGGTGCCGCATATCTTCGCACGGACTCTCGAAGATGCGGCCTTTGCCAGCGGCTATGTGCAAGCCGAGGACCGGCTTGAAGAATTGCTCAAGAATTATCGCAAGGCCGAGGGCACGATGGCCGAGGTATTTGGGCCGGAATGGCTACGCCACGATTACATCCAGCGTGTCTGGAAGCATGCTGCTATTTCACGTGAAAAATACATGTCGGTATCGCCGAAAATGCGGGCGTGTATGGAGGCTTTTCAGGACGGCGTAAAGCAGTTCATGAAAGAGCATCCGGAAAAAGTCCCGAAGTGGGCGCCTGAACTCCATCCTTCCCAAATTGTCGCACTCGGCCGTTACATCATCTGGGGCTGGCCGTTGGGCGAAGCCAATGGCGATCTCAGACGCGCGGGAATCGAGCCTGATCCAACCGAGTACCGGGGCTCAAACCAGATGCTCCTGGCGCCCGAGAAAACGGCAATGAAAGCGCCGATTGCCGTGATCGATCCTCACCTGAGCTGGTACGGTGAATTTCGCTTCTATGAACTGAGAATCTACGCGGATGATTTCGAGGTTTCGGGTGTCAGCATCCTTGGTCTCCCCTTCCCGTCTCTCGGTCATAGTCGCTTTTGTTCGGTCGCGATGACAACGGGTGGACCTGATACTTCGGACATCTTCGAGGAAGAGATTCACCCGCGCAATGCAAGCCAATATAAATACGAAGGCGGATGGCGTGAGATCGATGAACGCAAAGAGGTGATTAAAGTTCTTGACGGCGGCCAGGTGGTAAACAAGGAAGTCCTCATCGAATACACCAATCACGGACCAATTGTCGCCCATAAAGATGGTAAAGCGTACTCAATGGCAATCCCATATCAGGATGAAGTAGGTTTGGCCGATCAGATCTACGAGATGTATCAGGCACGCAACCTCGAAGAGATGAAAGCTGCTTTAAGCAAACTTCAACTGATGGGGCAAAATATAATGGTCGCGACTGTCCAGGGAGACATTTACTATGTGAGGAACGGGCGCGTGCCGGTTCGTCCCAAGGGCTGTGATCCCAGCAAACCGATGCCCGGCAGTGACTCGAGCTGCCTGTGGAAAGGCATCCACCCATTCACCGATCTGGTGCAGCTCGCCAACCCGCCGCAGGGGTACATGCAAAACAACAACGTCTCTCCATTCGCCATGATGAAGGACAGTCCCTTGCGCGCGGAAAAGTATCTCCCTTACATCTACAATTCACAGAACGACCCGGGGCACCAGCGCGCTGTCATGACACTCGAGCAACTGGACGCAGCAAAGAAAGTAACGATCGAGCAGGCGATCGACCTGGCATTCAGCAACCAGGTCCACGGTGCTGAATTATGGCAGGCGCGACTGAAAACGGCCTGGGAGAAAGTTCCTGATAACGCGAAAACTGAGGATGGACAGAAAGTCTATGAACTGATTCAGAGATGGAACGGGCGGAGCGACGTAGATTCATGGAACGCGCTCTCGTACTATGCTTTCAAGACCGGTTTTGTCGATCCGGCGATCGGCCGCTCCGCCGCTATTCCGGATTCGGTGAGTGACGAAGACTTCTACAAGGCTGTCGAGCGAGGCGCGGCCTGGCTTAAATCTACATTCGGCAAGGTCGAAGTTCCTTATGGGCAGTATTTCCGTGTCGGACGGGAAGGCGGAAAGACCTACCCGGTCGGAGGGGGGACGCTGCGGGAAGCGGGAATGGCCACCCCACGGGCGATCGGCTTTCGCAAGGTGGGTAATGAAATGGTGGGTAACATCGGGCAGACATCGACTCAGGTAGTGATTATGACCAAGCCACCGCAGTCGTTCACGGTTCTGCCTCTGGGAGAGAGCGACGATAAAGATGGAGGCCATTGGGACGATCAGGCCGAGAAGCTCTTCAGCAAAAACAAGATGAAGCCGTCGTACTTCCTCGACAGGAAGGAACTGATGAGACATGTCATAAGAACAAAAGTACTGCGCCGGCCATGAGTGTCGAGAAAGAGGAGTATGCGGGATCACCTGATCGTCTGGCGGAGAATTGATATTCCCGGGCATGAGGCTGCTCGGCTGTTTACCCGGGATTCCTCCTGGCGGCTGACCGGAACAGCGGTTTTTTCCTACAACCAGCAACCATGCAAGCTGGACTACTGGATAATTTGCAATTCGGAATGGCGAACTATATCCGGATCCGTGGTGGGCTGGGTCGGGGACAAGGAAATAGATGTCGAAATATCGGTTGATCCCCTGTTGAACTGGCGACTCAATGGAGAGGAAATTCCTGATGTTGCGGGTTGCATCGATCTCGATCTAAACTTCAGTCCGTCGACCAATCTCCTCCCGATTCGCCGCCTCGACCTGAAGGTTGGAGAGGAAGCGACAGTCAGGGCCGCATGGCTTCGTTTCCCGGGTTTCAACCTCGAGCCGCTCGAACAACTATATCGGCGCTCCGGACTCGCGATATATCACTACGAAAGCGCGGGCGGGAGGTTCGTCACCGATATCACGGTTAATGACACAGGGTTCCCCACCCTTTATCCCAACATCTGGGAGACCGAAAGTTATGGACCCAAATGATGCGCTTCGCACCCATCTCGCGAAAATCCTCAGCTGGCAGGATGCCCATGTAAGTTTCGATGCTGCGATTGAAGGAATTCCACCGGAAATGCGCGGCGTTCAACCGCCGGAAATACCTCATTCCCTCTGGCAACTCCTCGAACATCTGCGCATATGCCAGTGGGATATCCTGGAATTCTGTCGCAACCCTGATTATCAGGAAATTGCTATGGAGGACTACTGGCCGCGTACTTCTGCGCCACCGAAGCCGGATTCCTGGGAAGCGAGTATCGCCGATTTCCGGAATGATTGTGAGGCTCTCAAGCAACTCGCGCTGGACCCACATCAGGATCTATTCGCAAAAATTCCACACGGCACGGGACAAACATATCTTCGCGAGTTGCTTTTGGTTGCCGATCATAATGCTTATCACGTCGGCCAGATTGTCATGGTTCGGCGACTGCTCGGCATCTGGTAGTCAGCGCAGATACTGCTTCTCGATCGCCATAATTTTAGCAACGCGCTTACCATGGCGTGTCTCTCCTTCCGGTGTCTTGAGCCAGGTCTCGACCACCTCGCGCATCTTCTCAAGCGTGATCATCCGCCCGCCCAGTGTGAGGACATTTGCATAATTGTGTTCCCGGCTGTTGCGCGCTGTCGCCGCATCGTAACAGAGCGCGGCGCGAACGCCGGGTACCTTATTTGCAACCATGCACGAACCAATGCCCGCACCATCAATGATGATTCCAAGATCGCAGATTCGGTCAGCCACGGCGCGAGCAACGGCATGCGCAATATCGGGGTAATCGACTGCTTCGGCCGAGAATGTCCCGAAATCGCGATATCGAAATCCAAGTTCCTCGAGCATTCTTTTGAGATGCTCTTTCATCTCGAATCCACCATGATCCGAACCGGTGGCGATCAAATAAGGTTTCCCTTTCGCTGAGGAATGACTGCGCTGACGGATTTCAATGCCCTTTTGGCGAATCATGTCCTGGGCAGCCGGGGTGATGATCACGTTTTCCCGGACAATCAACCTCGCCGCATCCGGAAGATGGCGCAGGTCACCTTCGGTGATTACGTCTTTAAGTGACTCGTCGAATTCTTTACGATCTTCGTTCACGATAGTCCAACCGAAAGTTGTTTGACAGCACCGGCCCCAATCAATATATTGCGGCTTTCGTCAACAAACAATGGAGATCGGTGAGCATGTCCAAAAACAATGACTCAGAAACTGAGTTCGGCAGTGAAGACCTCGAAGTCCTGATAACGGCGGAGCAATTGCAGAACCGCATCCGGGAGATGGGCGCCGATATCACTCGTGATTATCTCGGACACCGTCCCGAGTTGATCTGTGTGCTCAAGGGGGCAATGGTTTTTATGAGCGATCTGATGCGGGCAATCGATCTCAATTTGTCGATTGATTTCATCGCCGTCTCGAGCTATGGAAAAGGAAAAAGCTCGACCGGTGAAGTCAAAATTGTCAAAGATTTGGACGGGCCGCTGGAAGGGCGCGAGATCATCCTCGTCGAGGATATCCTCGACACCGGCCTGACACTCAGTTACCTCGCCAATAACTTCCGCTCCCGCGGCGCAACCTCAATCAAGATTGCAACCTTACTTAACAAACCCGAGCGGCGAAAAGTCGAAGTGACACCTGATTATGTCGGCTTTGAAATTCCCGATAAATTCGTGGTCGGTTACGGCCTGGATTTCGCTGAGCGTTATCGAAACTTGCCTTATATCGGTGTCGTAAAACCCTGAAGAGGATTACGAAAAAGACGAAAATAACGAAATATACGAAAGTTTTTGTATATTTCGTTATTTTCGTCTTTTTCGTAATCCTCTTCAGGGTTTTACGGC
>Ga0081455_10005088_pt1 | contig 12679 bp, 9 predicted proteins | sample TabmetS3T2R1_FD_70207 | JGI IMG/M metagenome (GOLD analysis project Ga0081455, IMG submission 70207) | Tabebuia heterophylla rhizosphere microbial communities from the University of Puerto Rico - S3T2R1 | ecosystem: Host-associated > Plants > Roots > Rhizosphere ... | reverse complement strand
CCGCGACTATGTCACCAAGATCGAGGGCTATCCGGGCCTGATCTTCCACGGCCCGTTGCAGGCCGCGCTGCTCGTCGAGTTCGCCGCCAAGCTGCATGGCAGCACCGCGCCGAAGAAGTTCAGCTATCGCGGCGTGCAGCCTTTGTTCGAGGGCGGCGAGTTCTCGATCAACGCCAACGAAACCAGCGCCGGCATGGAATTGTGGATCGCGAACGCCGAGGGCCAGCCGACCATGAAGGGCACGGCGAGCTGGTAAGGCTCGATCAGGGCGTCCACTGACAACCGCGCCGCCATTGCGGCGGCGTCAGGCCGCTACTCGGGACCAAGGGCACTGCCTAGTGCCGCTTGCGCCACTCATTGCCCAGTAAGTCAGAGCCCCTGAAGGCGATGAGGACCAGGGCACAACTCGCAATGCCCATCAGCAATAAAATTGTTTCCAACATCATCGAATCACCTCGCCCAGAAGGAGCATGGGCGCGCGCTTGGATTTCGTCATTAGGCAAATCCAGCCATCGTCGGGACGAAACCATTTTCCTGAGGCGACGAAACCGTCCTGAAACAAAAGGCCGGGTACCCTCATCTGATTAATAGGGGGACGGTCACATGCAATTTATTTTGGATCTGATTTGGGATCAGTCACGAAGCCAGTATCTTATCGAAATGGCTCAGCTGGAGGCCGGGCAATGATCGAGATTTCAATAGCCCTATTGGCGGCACTTAGCGTGACAATCTTTGCCGCCCACGCTCTGGACGCCTACCGCACGGGTTAGCCAGCAAGCTGGTCGATGGTCCAAGGTGCTACCGGCGGCAGCAGATCGGGGGCGATCGCCGCCCGAGCAAGAATTGAGCTGTTTCGGACAAACACAGCAGGGTGCCGGCTTTCTCGACCCCGGTGACGGCTTGACCGCATGGCAAGTACAAAAAGGGAGTGAAGAAGCGACGGGAAGCCAATGAGCGACGACGTTCATACGTGGCTGCGCGCGCTCGGCCTTGAGCAATATTCCGATGCATTCGTTGCCAACGACATCGACCTGAGGGTACTCCCGCATCTCACCGAGGCGGACCTTCGCGAGCTGGGGCTGTCCCTCGGGCACCGCAGGATCCTGATGGCTGCGGTAGCAGGGTCCTCCTGGACGAGTTCGCCGCCAACAGACATCATCGCTACGAACGCAAAGCATCAGCCTCCGTCGCATCTCGCTTCCTCGGAGCGACCACCAGAGCGACGTCTCCTGAGCGTCCTGTTCTGCGATTTGGCAGGGTCAACCGAATTATCCCGGCAGCTCGATCCCGAGGACCTCCGGGAGGTACTTCGCAGCTACCAGGATCGGGTCGCCGCAACTGTGATCCGGTATGGAGGCTACGTCGCCCGTTATATGGGCGATGGCATCATGGCGTATTTCGGGTGGCCCCGCGCCTATGAGGACCATGGCGAGCGTGCTGTTCGAGCCGGGCTCGAGGCCTTGGCTGCCGTGCAAATGCTGGAAACCAAAAACACCGAACTCAAGGCGCGTGTGGGCATTGCCACAGGACAGGTCGTCGTAGGCGACCTCTTCGCCGGCTCCGTTCGAGAGGAGGCCGCGGTCGCGGGCGAGACGCCTAATCTCGCAGCCAGGCTCCAGACGATCGCCCGCCCAAATCAACTCGTTATCGCGGACTCGACCAGACGATTGATTGGCGACGCTTTCGTCACAGAGAGTCTCGGCGCGATACCTCTCAAAGGATTCGGGACAGGCACGCGTGCGCATCTCGTCAAGTCGGAACGTGAGGTAAAAAGCCGCTTCCACGCCGCTCATGCGGGAGAGCTGTCGCCATTCGTTGGTCGCGTACATGAACTCGCCCTTCTCCTCGAAAAATGGAATCTCGCGCGCGGAGCGAAGGGACAGGCAGTCCTGCTGTCGGGAGACGCCGGCATCGGCAAATCTCGGCTCGTCCAGGTCTTTATAGAGAAGCTCGATCCAGCACCTCACGAGATCATCCGCCTTCAATGCTCACCCTATCATAGCAACAGCGCACTGTTTCCAGTCGTTCAGAACCTGTCGCGAACGGCCGCCTTTCAGCCCGGCGATCAAAACAACCAGCGCCTCGACAAACTTGAGCGCATGCTCACCGATCTCTGCATCGACACCAACACCGTGGGTTCCGTCTACGCCGAGCTCCTGTCGCTCGACTACCGTGATCGCTATGGCGAGCTCGAACTCGCGCCACAGCAAAGGAAGAGTCTCATCTTGGAGACTCTCGTCGAGCATTTCCTACATCTTGCGAAACGCACCACCCTGCTGCTGATTGTTGAAGATGCCCACTGGATCGATCCAACCACGACCGAGCTGCTCGACGCCCTATTGCCAGCGATCAATCGAACACCCGTCATGTTGCTTGTGACCCATCGTCCGACCTGGAAATCCGAATGGTCCCGCATATGCGATCACGTGCTGCCGCTTTCCATAGGGGCCCTCCCCCAGCCAGTTGTCGCCGACATGGTACGAAACATCGTAGGTCCTGGCGCCAGCGCTCGACTGGTCAATGAAATCGTTGATCAAACCGACGGAATCCCACTGTTCGTCGAGGAGGTGGCACGCCTTCATGCTGAACGCGATGCGAGCGAGCGCGAAATCAAGGTGGTGTTGCCAGCGACGCTGCAGGGCTCTCTCCTGGCGCGACTTGATCGATGCGAGCCGGCTGCAAGGGAGATTGCGCAAATTGCCTCCGTCATCGGCCGCGAGTTCAGCCGAGACCTGCTCACCCGTGTTTGCGAGTTGCCGTCCGCGGACCTTGACGCCGTCGTCGCCGAGCTCATGGCGGCACACCTCCTTCTGAGGGCGGGTTCGTCCGCAGATATGTTCATCTTCCGGCACGCTCTAATTCGAGACGCAGCGTACCAATCCCTGCTGATGAGCAAGAGGCAGCGATATCACGCTGCGATCGCTCGCATCCTGGCCGAGTACCGCGATATCGCAGAGACGCAACCCGAGTTGATTGCACGGCATTTCTCCGAAGCCGCACTACCGGAGCTGGCCCTTCCGTTCTGGCGACGCGCAGGCGATCGTGCGATCGCGCGATCTGCAAATTTCGAAGCTATCGACCACTACGACAAGGTCTTGGCTATCGTCCAGAAGCTGCCCGACGCGCAAGGCCGCGACGCTGCCGTCCTCGAGACGAAGATTGCGGTGGGCTGGGCGCAGGTGGCCGCCGGCCATCTGCAACAGGCGACCGCCACCTTCGCCGACTCCGCCCGCGAAGCGAGAGCCCTTGAGAAACCTGATGCACTCGCCAATTGCGCAATAGGATTTGCGCAAGCTCATTTCTACTGTCACGATCTTCTCGATTCCTCCATTGACCTTCTGCTCGAAGCGCTGCCCACGATTGAAGCGAAAGACACTCGGCAACGCTGCCAGATATTGAGCGCACTTGGCAGAGCATTTTACATGAACGGTGATCTTGAGCGTGCGGAAGCATTCAACTCCAAGGCCATCGAAACAGCACGTCGCCTCAACGACGATCGCACTCTCTGCGAGGCTCTATTCAATCCGCTCCTCGTCCCAGCCGCTCTGTCCGGGACGCAGTCTCGGAACTTGCTCAAGCGCTTGGGCGAGTTGCTGGCCATTGCGGAGCGGCTTAACGACGCGGACTTTCGGACCCGTGCTCTTGCCACTCGTATTTACTATTCCGCCGAGTTCGGTGACCGCGAAGGAATGATAGGAGCCCTCGAAACCTTCTGCTCACTGACTGAGGACCGGCAAATGACGCACCAGCAGTGGGTTGGACAACATGGGCGAGCCATGCTGGCGCTCTTGGTCGGCGACTTTGCAGCCGCGGAGGGATTTGCTCAAAAGGCCTATGAGCTCGGCCGACAAAGATATGGCGAGAGCGTCGAGGGTGTCTACGGCATGCAAATGTTCACGATTCGCCGCGAGCAAGGACGCCTTTCGGAGATCGCTCCGATCGTCAAACATTTTATCGACAAAGGCGACCTAAACACATGGAAGCCCGGATTCGCGGTCGTCGCGGCGGAGCTCGGGTTCAAGCCGCAAGCGCAAAAGCTGCTCGATGAGTTGGGGGAAACTGGCTTCGCGCTTCCAATGGATGCGATACGCAGCACTACGCTGTCGTATCTGGCGGACGTCTGCGCAGCACTCGATGATGCGGTCAGCGCACGGGCCATCTACGATTTGCTCGAGCCGTATCGACACATGACCGTTACGGCGGGGGTTGTGACCGTTTGTTACGGATCAACCGGCCGCTTTCTCGGAGAGTTGGCCGACGTCCTGGCGGACTGGAACAGGGCTGAACAGCACTTCGACGAAGCTCTCCGCATGGATCGGGACATGCAGGCATACCCCTGGCTCGCACACACGCAGCAGCGTTTCGCGCGCATGCTGCGCCGTCGTAGCCGGCGTGGCGACCTCGAACGCGCTGAAATCCTGTTGAATGAATCTTGGACGACAGCATGTCGCCTGAAGATGACAGCCTTGATGGACAAGATCCGGGAGCAACGACACTGAGTCCACATCATACATAGGAGCGAGTTATGCCGCGTTTCATGATCGAGCGGAATTTCGCCGAAAGACTTGAGATGACAAAGGAAGGAACAGATAGAGTAAACCTCATCAACGATGAGGAAGGCGTGAAATGGATATTGACGTTCCTGAGCGCCGACAAGCGCAAGACCTATTGTCTTTACGAAGCCGAGAGTGCCGAGGCAATCAAGAAAGCGGCGCGGCGCAATAATATTCCGGCCGACGTAATCATCCAGGTGGATGAGATATCGCCTGCAATGTTCGCGTAAAGAGGTTGCAGGGTAGAAAGCCGCTAACTGGGCGGTGTCACTGCTGGGTTCGATCGCGCCAGGTTCGCCAGCCTCGGTCACGACCAGTTCATGAAGTCAGATGCTGACTTCAACCTCGACTTCAGCGTTATCGATAGCCGGCACAATTGAAGGAGAATCGTGTTCGTCCAATTCAATGAGCCTGGCGACCAAGCGGTCCAGAACTGGAGAGGCTGGAGGGGGGCCGCCCAGTGCGATACGCAAGCGATCACCGATTTCCTCGCAGATCGCGCGTGAATGCTCTTCATCAATTTGAATATTGGCAAGGGCAGTGGACATGATCGTTCTCGCGCTATCTCGATGACACGTCATATGGTTCGGGCAATTCCCCGAATTGGGCCGTCGCCAAGGCGGACCCTGCGTAGGCGCTGAGTAGCAGAAGCATGACTTGAAGAACGGACGACATTGACTGTCTCCCTGCTGTCCAGGGAGAATAGCGCGCGGCCGTTTCGCGCCGGTTAGGAAAGGTGGTTGTCAGCCCGTTCAAGCTGCTGGTGAACAGATGATGTATATGCGTGCTTCGAAGGGTCGGCAGATTCTTAATGCATGGTTACAATCTGCAGTGAGGAAACGGTTGCCAAAGCCCTGCGCTGATCGCCCCCGCCGTTGGACGACATTTCGCTGCACAAATCCTCTTTGGCCACGGCGCAGCCGCCGCGAGACACTGGCGCGGCATAGGTGCCATTCGTGATGCGGCGACGGTCGCGCTTGCCGACCTCCGTGTACCCGCCCTAATCTTGGCAGCGGAAACGCGACAAGAACGACCAAGAACAACAGAGGGAACCGGCGGGCCATGGCTCAGGCGAATGCAGCGCGCGCTCCGGAAACGGGAGCATTTGACGCGGTCGTGGTCGGCGCGGGCTTTGCCGGCCTGTACATGCTGCATCGGCTGCGCGGGCTCGGATTCACCGCTCGGGTCTTTGAGGCCGGCGGCGGCGTTGGCGGCACCTGGTACTGGAATCGCTATCCCGGCGCGCGCTGCGACGTCGAGAGCCTGCAATATTCTTTTTCGTTCTCGGAAGCGCTGGACCAGGAATGGAACTGGTCGGAGAAATATTCGCCGCAGCCTGAAATCCTCGCTTACGCCAACCACGTCGCCGATCGCTTTGATTTGCGCAGCCAGATCGTGTTCGATACCCGCGTCACCGCGGCGACGTTCAACGAGGATATAAATAGCTGGCTGATCGAGACCGATCGCGGCGACCGCGTCACGGCACGGTTCTGCATCATGGCGGTCGGCTGTCTGTCGGCGCCAAACCGCCCGGCCTTCCCGGGCATGAAGGACTTTCGCGGGCCGATCTATCACACCGGCGAATGGCCGCATGAGGGCGTCGATTTCACGGGCCTGCGCGTCGGCGTGATCGGCACCGGCTCATCCGCGATCCAGTCCATCCCGATCATCGCAGCGCAGGCGTCGCAGCTCACCGTGTTCCAGCGCACCGCGACCTGGTCGGTGCCGGCATGGAACGAGGCGCTGTCGGCAGACTATCTGAAGGAGGCCAAGGCGCATTATCCGGAATTGCGCGCCAAGGCGCGGGCACGTCCGACCGGCTTCTATTTCCCGTTCAATCTCCAGCCGGCCCTCGAGGCGAGCGCGGAGCAGCGCGCGCTGCAATATGAGGCGGCCTGGCAGCGCGGCGGCCTGCCGTTTCTCGGCGCCTACGGCGATCTCCTGTTCGACAAGTCGGCCAACGATACGATCGCCGAATTCGCGCGGCAGAAGATCCGCAGCATCGTCAGGGATCCCGCGACCGCCGAGCTATTGTGCCCGCACAACGTGTTCGGCTGCAAGCGGCTCTGCGTCGATACCAATTACTTCGAGACCTACAACCTGCCGCATGTGAAACTGATCGACGTGTCCGACAAGCCGATCGAGCGCTTCACCTGCGACGGCATCGTGGTTGATGGCACCGAATACAAGTTCGACGCCGTCGTATCCGCGACCGGCTTTGCCGCCATGACCGGCTCGTTCGAGAAGATCAACATCGCCGGCCGCGGCGGCCGCACGCTTGCCGAGAAATGGCGCGCCGGCCCGCGCGCCTATCTCGGCCTTGCCTCGGCGGGATTTCCAAATCTCTTCATGATCACCGGTCCGGGCAGCCCGTCAGTCCTTGCGAGCATGATCCAGGCGATCGAGCAGCATGTCGACTGGCTGGCGGATTGCCTCGCTCACCTGCGCGACATCGGCGCCGACAGCATCGAACCGCTCGAAGCCGACGAGGACGCCTGGGTGGCACACGTCAACGACGTCTCGACGGTTTCGCTGCGCTCGACCTGCAGCTCCTGGTATGTCGGCACCAACATTCCCGGACGCCCGCGCGTGTTCATGCCCTATATCGGCGGCTTTCCGGTCTATGTGCAGAAATGCAATGAAGTGATGAACAACGCCTATGAAGGCTTTGCGCTCAACGGCGCGCGCGCGAGCAATGTGCCGCCGCAGGTACGCTTCACCGAACGCTGGCAGGTGCCGCTCGATATCGAGGTGATTTCGCCGGCCGCCGTTGCCGCGAAGCGCGTGCCCGTCGTTTGAGATCAGAAGCGGTCGGCTGCGACGCTCAGGGTATGACCTCCCGCCGCACATACCAGTTACTGGAGGTCGCCTTCCTGTGCAGAGGGAAGGGATTGAACTGGTTGGCGAGGAAGATCTCGGAAAATCCCTGATCGCAGGAGCCAAATCCAACATTCGCGCAGGGCGCCGAGTAGACCCGTATCCTCCCCGCACCCATGTGGGCCTGCCAATTGGCGGTCACTGCCTGCAAATTGCTCACGGTCACCTCGGGGCCCGAATTGACTGGACTCGTTGCGCCGGCGCGGTCCGTCGCCTGGGCTCGGGTCGAATAGGTTCCTCCCGGCAGCCCGCATTCCTGGTATTTGAACCTGTCCTGGCTCAGAGCCGCGGGTTTTCGTGCCCGCGTCCCCAACTCGACCTGGACGTTGGCAAGCTGTCCCTCGGGATCGGTTGCGGAGCCTGCTACCGTGACACAGTCACCGCTGACCGAGGCGCTGCTGATCGTGACGCTAGGTGGGACATTCGGCGGCGGCGATCCAACCGTGATCGGATTGCCTGATATCGTCGCGGTGGCGCCATCATTGTCCTTCGCGGTCGCGACCGGCACATAGATGGCATCCGTAGGCAGATTGTCGAACGTGATAGCCCAATTGCTTGTCCCCGACGCTGGCTTGGATGGCTGAGGAAAACGGCCATCGAGCCGAACTGTCACGCTTGCAACCGAGCCCGCGGCGGCGGATGTCGTCCCATTCACGCTGATCGAATTTCCGGTGGCCTGGGCCGAACTGATCGAGATCGACGGGGGTGGGGTCTCGCGGAATGGATGCGCCTTGAAAAAAGCCCATTGCAACTCGCTGGCGCTCGGCCCGGTCGGATCGGCATATTGTCCGCTGTTGTCGCCAACCCAATAGTGCGACCCGGTGCCAATGAAATCGCCACGTTTGCCCTCGTAAAACACCGTCTCGACCACGGAACGCTGCGGGCTCCCATACTTTGTCTGGGTGCAGGGCACGCCTTCAGCCGTACAATCCAATGTCGCAACCGCAGAGGGGCTAAGTCCGTAACGGCGGATCCAGGCATCCCGTATGTTCTCGGAGGCCAATTTATTGACGACGCAATCATTGCGCGAGTGAATTGCCATCATCGGAACTGGACGCTGCTCCTCGGGTTGCTGCTGCTCCGTTTTCATCGCGACCACGTCGGCGGAGACCGGCTTGAAAGTCCCCGGATTGACGCAGACGAACCCCACTGCGGAAGATGTCTCTGCGTAGGGTAAGCCCTCGACAGAGCCGGCCGCTGCAAAATAGTCGCTGTGAGCGACGGCGAGCGCCACCGCCATTCCGGCGCCCGAGGACAGACCGGTCACATAGCGCCGATTGGGATCGATCTTCAGCTCGGCCTCGACCTCGAGTGCGATCTGGTGCAGGTCCTCGGCTTCGCCGGCCCCCTTGTGAATGTGCTGGTCGAGAAAGAAACCCCAGCAATTCGTTTCCCGCATACCGTCATAGGAGGTGATGAAGGGGTAAACCGCGATGAAGTTGTCGCGCTCCGCCAGATCCTTGAAGCGCGTTTCGTTGATCATGTTGACTTCGGTCTGGCGGCAGCCGTGCAGGACTATGACGAGCGGCACCGCGTCCTGCCCGGTGTAGGAGGACGGCACGAAGACCTGATAGTGGCGATCGCGCGAACCTGCGTACGATTTCGCCGTGAACACCTTCTGCCGCAATTCCCCGGCAGAAGCAGCTTCGCTGATGAGCCAGCAGAGAACAAGCGTCAGCAATCGGCACAGGATGGGAAACATTGGACCCTCCGATCTTCAACGACACCAGAGATGCGACGCCGGCGCTTGACGCCCGATCAAAGGGTCGGCGTCACCAGATCGATAAGCCGTTAGCGGCAACAACAATCGCACTGCGGCAACGGCGTTCGTGTGATCCAAAACACAGGTCCAGGCTCTTTTTGAATACGTTCCAGAGCCGTCATTGCGCCCCGGCTGCTTGACTTCGCAAGCCAATCCATCGACAGGTGGATTGCTTCCGCCTTCGCTTCTTGAGCCATGGCGGACGGGTAGTCGTTTGCTCCTCGCAACGGAACACCAAGAAACCAGAAATGGGAACCGCCTGATGTCGTCCCGCAAACCGGCCAAATCCGCCGCCACCGCGCTCACCGTCAAGGACGCCACCTTCGGCCTCTTGCGTGCCTTCGGCATCGACAAGGTGTTCGGCAATCCCGGCTCGACCGAGCTGCCCTTCCTCAGCGACTGGCCCGAGGACATCGACTATGTGCTCGGCCTGCAGGAAGCCTCCGTGGTCGGCATGGCCGACGGTTACGCGCAGGCCACCCGCAACGCCGGCTTCGTCAATCTGCATTCCGGCGCCGGGGTCGGCAACGCGCTCGGCAACATCTATACCGCCCATCGCAACCAGACGCCGCTCGTCATCACCGCCGGCCAGCAGGCGCGCTCGATCCTGCCGCTGCAAGCCTTTCTCTATGCCGAGCGCGCCTCGGAATTTCCCCGGCCCTACGTCAAATACAGCGTCGAGCCGGCGCGCCCCGAGGACGTGCCGGCCGCGATCGCGCGCGCCTATTACGTCGCGATGCAGCCGCCCTGCGGGCCGACCTTCGTCTCGATCCCGATCGACGACTGGACGCGACCAACGCAGCCGGTCGAGGCCCGCCAGGTCAGCCGCGAGATCGGCCCCGATGCTGCGGCGATGAAGGCGCTGGTGTCGGCGCTGTCGAAGAGCAAGCGCCCTGCCCTCATCGTCGGCCCCGCCATCGATCGCGCCGGCGCCGTCGAGCTGATGGTGAAGGTGGCGGAGAAGGCGAAGGCTGCCGTCTGGGTCAGCCCGTTCTCGGCGCGCTGCTCGTTCCCGGAACGCCATCCGCAGTTCTCCGGCTTCCTGCACGCTTCGCCGGGGCAGCTATCGGAGGCACTGCGCGACCACGACCTCGTGGTGGTGATCGGCGCGCCGGTCTTCACCTTCCATGTCGAGGGCCACGCCGCGATCTTCGACGGCAACACCACGATCTTCCAGATCACCGACGATCCGGACGCCGCCGCCGTCACCCCGTCTGGCGCCAGCATCATCGCCACCATGAAGCCGGCGCTTGCGATGCTGCTCGACCTCCTGCCCGAAACGACGCGCGCGATGCCCGCAGGCCGCACGCTGCCGCCGCCGCCGAAGGCCTCCGATCCGATTCCGCCCGAATTCCTGCTCCATGCGCTCTCGGCCGCGATGGGGCCGAACGACGTGCTGGTAGAAGAGGCCCCCTCGCACCGTCCGGCGATGCAAAAATTCATGCCGATGCGCGGCCAGGACAGTTTTTACACCATGTCGAGCGGCGGCCTCGGCTACAGCCTGCCGGCCGCGGTCGGCATGGCGCTCGGCCGGCACAACGCGCGCACGGTCTGCCTGATCGGCGACGGCTCGGCGATGTATTCGATCCAGGCGCTGTGGACCGCCGTGCAGCGCAAGCTGCCACTCACGGTCGTCGTCATCAACAATTCCGGCTACGGCGCGATGCGCTCGTTCAGCCAGGTGATGCAGGTGCGCAACGTGCCCGGCCTCGAACTGCCCGGCCTCGACTTCGTCAAGCTGGCGCAAGGCCATGGCTGTGACGCGGTGCGGGTGACGAAATCATCCGAGCTCGCATCCGCGCTGAAGCATGCGCTCTCGCATGGCGGCACGAGCCTCGTCGAGGTGATGGTGGATTCTGCCGTGCCGCTGCTCTACGCGCAGAAGGGCTAGGGCGCGTATTCATAAGTCTCGCGTTGTCCGCTTCCATGACAGGCTCGACATGGCCTGACCGGCCGGAGGCGTCCGCAACTGACCCAACTCCGACTTGACACCCTTCCTTACACATCCACGCGGTCATGTCAGAAATTTGCATCCGCCGATGTGAGCCGGTTCACATCGACCCCGCGCGTTTGGTCCCACCGTCAAGCGGTGCACTCCAACGTGGGAGAAAAAGATGCGTACGCTCTTCCTGGCCCTGGCGGCGTCTGCGACCATCTTGGCAACGGGCGGAACCCTGGTCGCAGCTGGCGAGTATCGATATTGCCTGCATGGCGATGACTATGCTTACGCGGGCGATTGTGCATTCACCAGCTACCAGCAATGTCAGGCTACTGCATCCGGCCGCACGGCCTACTGCGCGGTCGAGCCTCATTTCGCAAACGCCGCCGTCCCGACCGCTCCTCGCAAGCCGCATCGTCGCTGACGCTGCTCGAGTCACGAGCAAGTCAGATGGCTTGGTCCGAGCAGCGTGCCCGGGCTCGACTTCGTCAAGCTGGCGCAAGGCCAGGGCTGTGATGCCGTGCGGGTGACGAAATCATCGGAGCTCGCAAACGCGCTCTCATACAACGGCAAAAGCCTCGTCGAGGTGATGGTCGATTCCGCCGTGCCACTGCTGTACGCGCAGAAGGGCTAGGGCGGGCTCATTCGGGCAGCTCTGCTTTGCGGAGACCTTCCGTCAGCAGCTTGGCGTTTGATTGTCTGCCCCGACCGATCCTGGATATTCTGAAGGTGGGATCGACATCAAACAGACGCACCACCGCCTCACGCGCCTCAGCGGCGCGTCCGAGATGTGCGAACGCGGACGCCAAACACATGTACGCTGCCGAATAGGAGGGATTTTGACGTTGGGCTTTCTTCGCTGCCGCGATGGCCTCGTCAAAGCAGCGAAGCTCAATAAAGGCCATCCCCATTCCGGTAAACGAAAGGTGTAGCATCGGGTCTACCGGGCTCACGCGGATGGCTTGTTCAAAACTCCGAACCGCCTCCTTCGGCAGCCCAGCAACGTTATGGACCCAACCTCTATTGCTCCATGCGTTAAATGAGTTTGGGTTGAGCGCGACCGCCCGGTCTGCCATTTCAACCGCACTTTCACATTCGCTTGCCAAGAACGCCAAGGTTACGCAAGCAAAGGCCAACGTTTCTGGATCGCTATCGTCGAGGTTCACTGCCAGGCGAACAAGCCGGACTGCTTCCCTGCGCTCGAATTGACGGTCGATCGAATATCCTAAAAGAACGTTGTTCATGTGAGCGGCACCTGCCATGGCGGCGGCAAAGCCGAACCGGGGGTCCAGCTCCAAAGCGCGATGAGCCAACTTTATCGCCTCGGCATACCCATCGCCGGTCGACAGGTAAAAATGGGGCATGGCACGGAGAACGAAATCATATGCGGTGAGGCTTTCCGGTCGTCGCCGCGTCGCCATCGCAATTTCTGTTTGAAGGAGTTTCGGCTCGATGGCAGAGACAACGGCGACTGTTATTTCGTCCTGGAGAGCGAAAACGTCCGTCATGTCACGCTCGAACCGGTCCGCCCAGATGTGCGCACCGGTA
>Ga0081455_10006359_pt1 | contig 12680 bp, 11 predicted proteins | sample TabmetS3T2R1_FD_70207 | JGI IMG/M metagenome (GOLD analysis project Ga0081455, IMG submission 70207) | Tabebuia heterophylla rhizosphere microbial communities from the University of Puerto Rico - S3T2R1 | ecosystem: Host-associated > Plants > Roots > Rhizosphere ... | reverse complement strand
TGAGGGCGCGGTGGATCTCGTCGGCCTGCTCCTGGATGTCGAACGGGTTGACCGAGAGCGTGCAGTCGCCGAGCTCCTCGTGGGCGCCGGTGTTCTCGGAGAGGATCACGACGCCGTCGCGGGTGTTGACCGCCGGCGCCTCCTTGGCCACCAGGTTCATCCCGTCGAAGAGGCTGTTGACCATCAGCAGGTCGAAGTGCTTGTAGCGCGCGACCGCCTCGTGGAAGTTCTCGTAGATCCGCAGGTCGATCGGCATCCAGTCGGTCGTCCCGTGGCGGTGGTTGACGACCGCGACCAGCGCCTCGATCCGCTCCAGGTACTCGGCGTACTCGGGCACGTCCTGGCGCGAGGGCTGCAGGTGGGCGATGAAGGTGACCTCTTCGCGGAACTCGGGGTGCTGGCTGAGGAAGGTGTCGAAGGCGGTGAAGCCGCGCAGCACGTTCTTCGAGAGGTCGGCGCGGTCGACCCGAATGATCAGGTACTTGCGCCGCCGCTCGAGCACCTCGCGCTCGGCCTCCGCCACCTCCGGCGAGGCCGCCACCTGCTGCAACCGCTCGGCGTCGATCCCCAGCGGGTAGGCGCGGGCCAGCGTCCGCCCGCCCTCGTGGCGCACCTCGCCGGTCGCGTAGTCGACCTCGGCTTCCAGCAGTTCGTCGCAGCAGCGCAGGAAGTTGATGCAGTAGGCGACGGTGTGGAAGCCGATGATGTCGTTGGCCAGCAGGCCGTCGTAGATCGTGTTGCGGATCCGGGTCGGCAGCACCCGCCAGCTGTCCGGCTGGGTCCAGGGGATGTGGACGAAGTGGTGGAGGAAGGCGTCCGGGCGCTGGGCACGGATCATGCGGGGCGCGGTGTAGAGGTGGTAGTCGTGCAACATCACCAGCGGGTCCTGCTGGCCCTCGATCTGCTCCAGCACCGCCCTGGCGATGTCGGCGTTCACCGCCTGGTAGCCGAAGTCCCAGGCGTCGAGCTCCTGCTGGCGGATGTCCGGCGCGTTCGAGAGGTCCCAGAGGTAGTGCTGGATGAACCAGAGGATCGGGTTGGCGATCACGTTGTAGAAGCGGTCGTAGGCTTCGGGGTCGGAGCCGACCATGCAGACCCGGTAATCGATGCCGCCCAGCGAGATTTCGGTCGGGCCGGCGGATTCCTCGGCCACGGCGACGTCCTCGTCGGTCATCGCCGAAGCGATCCACAGCGCATCGCGGTGGCGGACCAGGTCGGAGAGCGCCGTCACCAGGCCGCCGCCGCCGCGTCGCACGGTGCGCTCCCCGTTCTCGTCGCGTTCGAACTGGGCGGGGCCGCGGTTCGAGACGATGATCAGCGGCGAGGCGTCCACTGCCGCGAAAGATTACGCGGTCGGCGCTCCCCGCCTGTGGGGTTGGCCCGCCTGCTCAGGATTCGAGCCGGGTGAACAGCTCGAGCCAGTCGCGCAGCAGCCGCGGCGAGAGGAACTGGCGCCGCGCGTGCTCCTTGCCCTCGCGACCGAGGCTCTTGCCGAGGCTCGGGTTGCCGAGGATCTCGAGGCAGCGCTCGGCGCACTCCTCGGGCGAGTTGACCAGGTAGCCGGAGATCCCGTCCTCGATCTGCAGCGGGATGCCGCCGACGTTGCCGGCGACCGTCGGCCGCCCCTTCCAGAGTGCCTCGGTCACGGTCAGCCCGAACCCCTCGCGGATCGACTTCTGCAGCACCACGTCGGACTGCGACTGGAAGGCGTTGACCTCGATCGCGCCGACGTTGTTGAGGTTGCTGAGGATCTTGATGTCGGGGTCGTTGTCGGCGTATTCGTAGGTCTTCTGGAAGTACTCGCGACCCTCCGGGTCGTCGCTCGCCATCGAGCCGACCATCGCCAGCTGCGCGTCGGGCACCTGCTCGGTCACCTTGCGGTAGGCGTCGATCACGCCGATCGGGTCCTTCCAAGGGTCGAAGCGCGAGACCTGGGTCAGCAGCGGCCGCTCGACGTCGATCCCGAACTGGCGGCAGACGAAGGCCGCGTCCTCCGGCGAGAAGGCCATGTTCTTCGGCGACAGCGGGTCGATCGCCGGCGGGATGATGTTGACCCCGTCGTTGCCGCCGTTCATCGCCGCCGGGACGTAGTCGGGCATGTGCCAGACGCTGGCGTCGTATTCCTCGATCAGCGGCAGCAGGCGCTCGATCGGGGCCGGGTTGGGGTTCGAGAGGTCGATGTGGCAGCGCCAGATCCAGTTCTCGCCCTTCTCGCTGGCGCCGCGCCGCAAGCCGATCGGCTGTGGGTCGTGGACGATCACGATGTCCCACTCGCCTTCCAGCCCCTCGGCGTTCATCTGGTTGATCTCGTCGAACAGCGCCCACTGTTCCTCGCTGAGCGTCTCCGGCGCCCCCTGCAACGAGTTGTGAAGGAGCTTGGTCGCGTTGAAGAACTCCTCTTTGCCGAAGATCACGTGCCAGTGCGCGTCGAGGCCGATGTCGCGCATCAGCGGCACGATCGTGTAGAGGATCTCCGAGACGCCGCCGCCGAACGCGGTGGCGCTGACGTGCAGCACCCGCTTGCCCTTCAGCGGCTCCGCCAGGGCGCGGATCTGCTCGGTCACCTCTTTGCCGACGATGTGGGTGTAGTCGGCGAGGTTCTTCTGGCCAAGTGCGACTTCTTGAAGCAAGGCCGGAGTTCTACACCTATAGGCGGCGCATTGCGTCGCAGGCCCGTTACCGCGACACGGTCGCGGTGATGAGCCGGCGCAGTTGCGCTTCGTCCGACCGGCGCCAGCCTCTGCGCCTCCGTCTCGTCAAGTCGCAGGGACCAGAAGACCAGTGATTGGCTCAAAAACACTCGGGTAAAAGAAGTGCTCAGAGTGTTCGAAACCCCCCGTACATAAGGAGGACCCGATGTCACGGCTGGTCCATCGATCCGGGGCTCTCGCCTTGGTTCTGCTCGCATTGTTCGCGTCGATTCTGGCGCCGGTAGCGATCGCGCGCGCCGCTGAATCGAGTCAGTCAGCGGCTGCTCAGGCCTGGGCTCAGTGCCAGGGAACGCGACTCACGCACTGCTGGACGTACTCCTGCGTAAATGGACGCAATACCTTCTATTATTGGGATGTCTGGCAAACTTATCTAAACCATGTTGAGCAGGGCGCCCCGCACAGTTGCAGCAATTCCTGATCAGACCGTCTGATCAGCCACACCGCACGAGAGCTGGCGTGCCCCAACCCGGGGCACGCCAAGCGCATGAGTCTCACGGGGCCTCGACGGTGTGAATTGGGCCGGGAAAGCTCTATTCCGACGCCGGCAATTCGGGACGCGTACCCAAGGTCACTTCGAGCTGCATTCGCTGCCCATCCCGCAGGATCGTCAGGTCAACCTCTTCGCCCGGTTCCCTTTCAGCAATGAATTCGGCCACGTCGTTGGGTGAGAGGACGTCCTCTCCATCGATTTGGAGGATCACGTCGCCGCCGATTTGGAAGGGCCGGGCCTGGAATTGAGTTTCTTTGCCATCGGTGCCCTTGAGGCCGGCTTCGTCCGCCGGGCCGCCAGGCACGACTTCCGCGACCAGACCGCCGAAACGGGCGTCGAGGCCGAGGTGTTCCGCCAGCTGCGGATAGAGCGGCTCGGTCGAAACGCCGATGTAGGCGTATTCGGCCTTGCCCTTCTCGCGCAGCTGATCGATCGAGTGCTCGATCGCCGAGACCGGGACGGCGAAGCCGACCCCGTCGTTGGCGCCCGAGCTGGTCTCGATCTGCTGGTTGATCCCCAGCACCCGGCCGCCGGCGTCGAGCAGCGGGCCGCCGGAGTTGCCGGGGTTGATCGAGGCGTCGGTCTGGATCGCGCCGACGATCTGGAACTGGGTCAGCGATTTGACCGAGCGGTCGGTGGCCGAGATGACGCCGACCGAGAGCGACTGTTCTTCGCCGAACGGGCTGCCGATCGCCGCCACCGGCTGGCCGACCTTCAGCGTCGAGTCGTCGCCGAGCTCGAGCGGGTGCAGTTCGAAGCCGTCGGGTTCGACCTTCAGCAGGGCGACGTCGGCGAACGGGTCGAAGCCGACGATTTCGGCATCGACCACGTTGTGGTCGGGGAACTCGACGAAGACTTCCTCCGCCGGCTCGCGGCTGCCGCTCGATTCGTCGGTGACGACGTGGGCGTTGGTGACGATTTCGCCCTCCTCGTTGAGGACGAAGCCGGACCCCTCGGCGGCCGAGCCGGGGCCGAAGATCGAGCGGATCGTGACCACGCCCGGCGAGGCCTGTTCGAAGACTTCGACCGCGTCGAAGCCGGGCGCGCTGGTCTCGATCGCGACTTCCGGTGCTTCGGACGTTTCCGCGGTGGTCGTTTCGGTGCTGGTCGCGGTGCTCGAGCCCTCCTCGTCGGGGCCCGGCGTCGCGTTCCCCGAGCCGCAGCCGGCGACCACGAGCGCCAGCGCCGCCAGCACGGCGCCCAGCAGCAGGGCCCGCTTCACGAGATGGACCCGACCGGCGCCGGCGGCCGCGGTGCCAGCTCCTCGCGGGCGGGCGGCAGGTCGAGGGTGAAGGCGGTGTAGCGACGGCTGGAGCTGATCGAGAGCCGGCCGCCCATCCGCTGCGCCAGCTCGCGGGCGATCGCCAGACCCAGCCCCGAGCCGCCGGCCGTGTCGGCCGTGTAGAAGCGCTCGAAGATCCGTTTCTGGACGCGGTGGGGGACGCCGGTCCCCTCGTCGGAGACGGTCAGCTCGGCGCGGCGGTTGGCGAAATACGTGTTCACGGTCACCTTGGTGCCCTCGGGCGTGTGCGTGAGGGCGTTGTCGAGGAGGATACGGATGATCTGTCGCACCCGATCAGGGTCGCCGAAGGCGATCGCCGCCCGCTCGGGGGTGCGCAGCTCGAGCCGCGATCCGTGTAGGTCGGCGCGCGGTGCGAACTCGCGCGTCACCTCGCGGGCCAGCTCGCCGAGGTCGACCGGCTGCGCCTGCATCACCATCGCCCCGGCATCGAGCTGGGAGAGGTCGAGCAGGTCGGCGGTCAGCTTCGTCAGCCGCTCGATCTGCTCGCGCATCTCGGCCAGGAACTGTTCCCGCTCCTCCGGGCTCGGGTCCTCGTCTTCGAGCAGCTCGACGAAGCCGCCGAGGCTGAAGATCGGCGTCCGCAGCTCGTGCGAGGCGTTGGCGATGAAGGCTTTGCGGGCCGAGTCGAGTTCGGCCAGCCGTCCCTGCATCTGGTTGAAGGTGCGGGCCAGCGGCGCCAGCTGTCCGGTGGTGGCGACCGGGATCGTCGTTTCGAAGTTGCCGTCGGCGACTTTGCGCGCCGCTTGCTGCAGCGCCCGCACGCTGTCGGCCGCCATCTTCGCGTAGTAGAGGCCGAGCAGGGTGGCGATCGCCAGCGCGATCAGGCCGCCGATCGCGATCTGCCCCTTGACGTCCGCCAGCCCGCTGGCGGCGCCGCCGACGGCGACCACATATAGGTAGACGATCGCGACGCTGCCGACGCAGACGGCGATCGCGGCGAAGACGATGCGGCCGGCGAGGGTGTTGAGGCGCAGGCGGCGCACCATGGGCTCGTGGTCCTCCGCGGAGGACCAGCTACTCCTTGAAGCGGTAGCCGACGCCGCGGACCGTGAACAGGTACTCGGGCTGCTTGGGGTCGCCCTCGAGCTTCTCGCGCAGGTGGCGGATGTGGACGTCGACGGTCCGCGGGTCGCGGTAGTCGGAGTCGCCCCAGACGTGCTCGAGCAGGGTCTCACGGGTCAGCACCCGGCCCGGCGAGCGGGCTAGCGCGCCGAGGATCTCGAACTCGACGTAGGTGACTTTGACCTCGACGGTCCCGAGGGTGACCATCCGGCGCTCGAAGTCGATCGTCAGCTCGCCGGCCGAGATCGGCTCGTCCGGGGTGCCGTTGCCGGCGCCCATCCGCGAGCGGCGCAGTGCCGCTTTGACCCGGCTGCGGAACTCGCGCAGCGAGAATGGCTTGGTGATGTAGTCGTCGGCGCCGACCTCGAGCCCGGCGACCTTGTCGGTCTCCGAGCCCTTCGCGGTCAGCATGATGATCGGCACCTGGCTGCGCGAGCGCAGCGCCTTGCAGACGGCGACGCCGTCGAGCTTGGGCAGCATCAGGTCAAGGATCACGAGGTCGAAACGGCCCTCTTCGAAGCGCTGCAGCGCTTCGCCGCCGTCGAGTGCCGAGGTGACGTGGTAGCCGTCTTTGCGCAGGGGGTAGCTGAGCAGGGTCTGAATCGACTGCTCGTCGTCGACCAGCAAGATGCGCGCCGTCCCATTGGCCACCCGTCTAGATTAGATAGCGCATTCCTTTGGACGCATGTGCGATTACTAAGAACTAAGGATCTCGGGTCACATACCGATAACTAGGGCGATGCAGGCACAAGAGCTGAAGAGCTTGGTCGAGTCGGGCCAGTACAAGCCGGACCCCGCACGGGTCGCGGTGGCGATGCTGCGCCGCCGCGCGGTCAGGGACCTGTTGCTGCCGAACCTCAGCGCTGTGGACCGAGCTGATCAAAGCCGCGCGTCCTCAGGGTTCCGCCCCCGGGCAGCCTGATCTCGGCCCCTTTACCCTCGCCGACCTCGCCGATCGGGGTCAGGCTGGTTTCGGCTGCCTCGCCGATCCGCGTCGCCGCCTCGGTCAGCCGCTGCGCCGGGATCGCCGCCAGCAGCTCGTAGTCCTCGCCGCCCGAGGCGGCCAGCTCGAGCGGGTCGCGGCCGGCTGCCGCGGCGACCTCGGCCAGGCCCTTGGCGAGGGGGACGGCGGCGGCGTCGATCCGCAGGGCGGCCTGGCTCTGGGCGGCGACGTGGGCGGCGTCGCCGGCGAGCCCGTCGCTGAGGTCGATCATCGCCGTCGCGCCGGCCGCGGCGAGGGCGGCGCCGGCCCGCAAGCGCGGGGTCGGGCGCAGCTGGCGGTGGCGCAGGCGCTCGGCGGTCTCCTCGCCGACGCCGGCGCCGAGCTCGGGGCGCTCGAGCAGCAGCAACCCGGCGGCGGCGCCGCCGAGCTCGCCGGTGACGACCAGCAGGTCGCCGGGCCGGGCGCCGCCGCGGCTGACCAGCAGCTCCGGCCGCGGTGCGTGGCCGACCACGGTGACGGCGAGTGAGAGGACCGGCGAGCGGCTGACGTCGCCGCCGGCGACGGCGGTCCCGGTTGCGGCAGCGACCTCGGCGAGGCCGTCGGCCAGCGCCAGCAGCTCGGCCTCGCCGAGGTCGGGGGGGACGCCGAGGGCGACGTAGGCCTCGCCCGGCGCGGCACCCATCGCGGCGAGGTCCGAGAGGGCGGTGGCGAGCGCCTTGGCGCCGACGTCGGCCAGTGAGAAGCCGTCCTCGAGGCGGAAGTGGACACCCTCGACCAGGGCATCGACCGAGGTCGCGGTGGCGCCTTCGGGCACGGTCACGGCGGCGTCGTCGCCGCTGCCGAGGCGGAGCCGCGGGCCTGCCAGCGGCAGTTTTTCGCGCAGCGCCGCAATCAACTCGAACTCGCCCAGGGGCTGAGCCATCGGCCGACTATCGCAAATTGCAGCCAATCCGCCGTGCGGCGGGGGCGCAACTAAGTGCGCCTGCGCGCGTCATTAACCTGCGGATGGACGTGGAGCGCCGCCAACCAATCCTGCACCGCATCGGCGAGGCGGGCGCGACGATCGGATCGAAGCCGCCCCGCAGCAAACGGGTCCGGCTCGCCCTGCAGATCGGGCTTGCGGTCCTGATCTTCGGCTTCCTGGTCCTGACCGTCATCGACCAGTGGTCGGAGATCCAGTCCGAAGGCGTCCACTTCCACGTCGTCTGGCTGATCCCGGCGGTGATCATCCTCTCCAGCTTCTACTTCTTCAGCGCCCTCGGCTGGGACTTCATCCTCCGCTTCCTCGGCTACCCGATCGGCATCGGCCGAGCGCAGGTCGCCTGGGGCCAGCCGCTGCTGGCGCGCTACGTGCCGGGCAGCGTCCTCTACGTGCTGGGGCGGGTACTGCTCTCCGAGCGGGCCGGGGTGCCGCGCCGGATCACCGTCGCCAGCATCGTCTACGAACAGGCGATCTCGGCCACCTCGGCGATCGTCGTCGCCGCCTACTTCATCATCAAGCACCCCGATCTGCAGTCGACTCCGTTCCGCTGGGCGGTGCTGCTGCTGATCCCGGCGGCGATCGCGATCCTCCACCCGAAGGTCTTCGGCCCGCTCGCCAACCGCCTGCTGCGCGCCTTCGGCCGCGATCCGCTGCCGACCCTGATCTCCCTGCGCGGGGTGATCCTGCTGATCGTCTACTACTCGCTGAACTGGGTCGTCGTCGCCTTCGGCATCTACTTCACCACCCGCTCGATCATGTACATCCCCTTCAACGACCTGCTGCTGGTCGGCTCGGCGCAGGCGATCGGCTACTTCGCGGCGCTGATAACGCTGGTCCTGCCAGCCGGTCTCGGCGCCCGTGACGCCGCCTTCGCCTGGGCGGTGAAGGCGGCGCTGCCGAGCCGCAGCTTCGCCCTCGGATCGCTGATCTCGATCGTCGTCCGCGGCGTGATGACGGTCGGCGAATTGATCTACGTCGGGATCGTCACCGCCCTCGGCCGCCGCGAGGGCTGGTCGATCCACACCGGAATCCTCCACCCGAGCCCGGAGGAGGAAGAGGCCGGGATGGACGCCGGCGGTCGCACCCCCGAGATCCTCTAGGGCGGTCTGCGCGGCGCTCAGAGCGGGATGCGGGCGCCGAGCTGGTAAGCGGTGAGGGTCAGCGCTAGGAGCTGCAGGGTGCGGTCGCGCGAGACGGCGACCAGCGGCAGCGCCCAGACCAGGTACCAGGGCAGCAGCCAGGAGGTGGCGAGGAGCAGGCCGAAGCCGGCCCAGGCGGCGGCGCGGACCCAGTCGCCGCCGCGCCAGGTCCAGGCCAGGAGGTAGGCGAGGGCCGCCGCGTAGAGGAGGAGGGCGGCGGCGCGGACGGGGTCGGGGTCGAGGCCGGTGAGGCGGGCGAAGGTGATCGGGATGCTGAGGTGGCTGGTCCGGCCCTGGTTTTCACCGGCCAGCCCGAAGGCGCCGGTCCAGTCCCAGCCGAAGGCGAGGTAGGCGGCGACGCCGACCACCAGCGCCGCCCCGGCCGCCCCGGCCAGCAACCGGCCGATGGGCCGAAAACGGGCGTCCTGGTCACGATATCGGCCCGTCGGCCCTTCGGGGTTCGGGCGCGCGGTGGCGAGGAGCGCGAAGGGGGCGACGAAGGCGGCGGAGAGCTTGACCGCCACCGCCGCGACGAGGGCGGCGCCGGCCGCGGCCTCGCGGCGGGCCAGGATCGCCGCGACGCCAAGCGTCGCCAGCAGCATCGTCAGGCCGTCGTTGTGGGCGCCGCCGACGACGTGGACGAGCACGAGGGGATTGAGGGCGACGAAGGCGGCTGCGCGCCGCGGGTCGACCCCCCGCCAGGCGGCGATCCGCGCCACCACGGCTGCCAGCCCGAGAACCGAGAGCGCGGCGACGCCCTTCAGCACCGCGACCGCCGCGTCGACCGGCAGCCAGGCCAGCGGGTAGGTGGCGAGCGTGAACAGCGGTCCGTAGACGCTCGGCTGTTCGGTCCAGGTGACGTGGGCGAAGGCGGGGTCGCTCGGCACCGCGTCGGGCCGGGCGACATAGGGGTCGAGGCCGTGCTCGACCCCGAGCCGGGCGTAGTCGACATAGCTCCAGACGTCGTGCGAGAGCAGCACCGGGGAGACCGCGAAGGCGGCGACGAAGACGGCGATCAGGCCCCAGACGACGCGGCTCCCCAGCCGCGGCGCCGTGACCAGCACCGCGAGGTAGGCGAGGAAGCCGGCCCAGACGAGGCCGTAGGCGAGCCCTGGGGCCAAAGCCGACTACACCGGGCCGGCGCTATCCACCCGTCGCCGCTTCACCGCCGCCGAGCCCCGCTTCGGCGGCCGGCGGTTCGGGCGGCAGCGGCGCCGGTTCCTGGCCGGCGCCGGGCGCGTAGGCATTCGGGTCGTAGCCGCCGACGGCGGCTTGGCCGGGCAGTTCTTCGCCCGCTTCGGCCGCTTCCTCGGCTTCGCTCTTGACGCCGTCGCCGTGGTCATCGGGGCCGCCCTGGGTGAACTGGCCGTAGTAGGCGGCCCAGCTGATCTGCTGCGACGGTTGGCTGAATTCTTCGCACGGGACTTCCCCGTACTCGTAGACGTGGTTCCAGATTTCGGCCGGGAAGGTGCCGCCGAAGACGGTGATCCCGTGGACGCTGGTCATTTCGATTTCGTTCGATTCGGGGTAGCCGACCCAGACCGCGGTCGCCAGCCGCGGCGTGTAGCCGGCGAACCAGGCGTCGGTGTAGCGGTCGGTGGTCCCGGTCTTGCCGGCCTCGCCGGCGCAGCCGGTGTAGGCGGCGGTGCCGGTCCCTTCGGTGATGTTGTCGTGCAGCAGGCGCGTCACCTCCCAGGCGACCGGCCGCGACAGCACCCGTTCGGGGTTCGGCCCTTCCGGGTTGTCGACGTGGCCGTTGGGGAAGACCACCTTCTCGATCGCCACCGGATTGTGGTGGACGCCGCCGGCGGCGAGGGTCGCGTAGGCGTCGGCCATCTCGAGCGGCGAGACGCCGATCCGCAGGCCGCCGATCCCCTCGGCCGGGATCCCGTCGAGCTTGCTGGTGATCCCCATCGATTCGGCCGTCCGCGCCACGTTCTCCGGGCCGACGTCGAGGTCGAGCTGGGCGAAGACGGTGTTGTCGGAGGTGACCGTCGCCTGCTGCAGGTTGACCGTCCCCTGGTAACCCTCGTCGGCGGTGTGGACTTCCCAGTGACCCCAGCGCGGCAGGTCGAGGTCGAGCGGTTTCGAGTCGTAGTAGGTCGAGTAGGGGTCGATCCCCTGCTTGATCGCGGTGGTGAGGACGAAGGCCTTGAAGGTCGACCCGGGCTGGCGGTGGCCCTGGGCGGCGAGGTTGAACTGGCTCTGGGCGTAGCTCGAGCTCGAGACCATCGCCCGGATGTCGCCGTTGCGCGGGTCGATCGCTACGAGCGCGGAAGCCGGGTCGGTCGAGTAGGGGAGGGTCGAGCGGATCGCTTCGAGGCCAACCCGCTGCAGGTGCAGGTCGATCGTCGTGTGGATCTCGAGGCCGCCGCGGCGCACGGTGTTCACCCCATAGTGCTCGAGCAGCTTGTCCTCGACGTAGTCGAAGAAGTAGGGCTGGCGGTGCGAGAAGAAGTCGTCGGCGACGTCGAGCTGGAGGCCGGAGCGCATCGCTGCCTTCGCCCGCGGCGGGCTGACGTAGCCGAGCTTGCGCATCTGTACCAGCACCTCGTTGCGGCGTTCGCGCGCCGCCCGCGGATTGATGATCGGGTTGTATTCCGAGGGCGCCTGGGGCAGCCCGGCGAGCAGCGCCGCCTGCGGCAGGTCGAGCTTCCAGACCGGACGAGAGAAGAAGATCTTCGCCGCCGCGCCGACCCCGACCGCGGTCGAGCCTTCGATCGTCCCGTAGGAGGCGATGTTGAGGTAGGAGCCGAGGATTTCGCGGCGCGTGTGCTTTTCGAAGTACTCCTGCGCCAGCTTCGCCTCGACGATCTTGCGTTCGAGCGTCCGCTCCGGGTTCTGGATGCAGAGGTTGCGGACCAGCTGCTGGGTGATCGTCGAGCCGCCCTCGACCGCTTCGCCGGCTTCGAGGTTGGCGACGGCAGCGCGGATGATGCTCTGGTCGTCGATGCCGCCGTGTTCGTAGAAGCGCTGGTCCTCGATCGCCACCGTCGCCAGCTGCAGGATCTTCGGGATCCGCTCGATCGAGACCGGGGTGCGGGCGACGCTGGCATTGATGCGGCCGAGGCGGGTGCCGTCGGCGGCGTAGATCGTCGAATCGCCGCCCTTGCCGACCGGTTTGCAGGAGCCGAGCGGCGGGGCGTCGGCGGCGACGTTGAGGACCCAGGAGGTGATCGCGATCACGGCGATCGCGATCACGGCGAGCAGGCTGCCGAGAATCACCAGCAGCTTCGCTCCCAACCCCGCTCGACGGCGCTGACGGCGCCGGCTGCGCTGCGTCATCGCCCAGAGCGTACGCGCTCGCCGGCGGTGCTTCGTTAGGCCTGCGTGTCGCCGGTCGAGCGGTTGTGGACGATCCCCTCGACCAGCAGCTGGTTGGGGATCACGACCGAGCTGCCGTCGCCGGGATCGATGTAGGTGTAGGAGAGGGTGATGTCGGTAACCCGGCCGTCTTTCTCTTCGAAGTCGATCGTGTCGCCGATCCGGAACGGCTGCGAGACGGCGATCTGGATCCCGGCGACCATGTTGGCGATCGTGTGCTGAGCGGCGAAGCCGACGATCAGCCCGATCACCGCGGTCGAGGCGAGCACGCCGGTCGCGACCCGCTTGAACTCGGTGAACTGGCTGAGCGCGATCATCGCCAGGACGACGAGGACGACGAAGACCAGCAGGCGGCGCAGGAAGCGCAGCCTGGTCCGCGTCGTGCGCGAGACCTGTGAGACTCCCGGCGGCATGAGCAGCAACTTAGCCGTGGAGGCAGTCGAGGAGTCGCGTCCCGGCGGCTTTCCCTACGCCAACTGGGGCCCCTGGATGGGCGTGCTCGGCGTCGTGCTGGCGCTCGGGACCGGGGTCTTGCTGGCGATCCCGTTCTCGATCATCGGCAACGACGGCCACGGCGATCTCACCACCTTCGGCAACGTCGGCGTCCAGGCGGCGACCGAGCTCGGCTTCCTGCTGGTGCCGATGGCGATCGCCGCCCAGCACGGCGCGGCGACGATCGCGCTGATCCTGGCGCGGCTCGGAGTGCGGCGTTTCCGCCCCGGAAAC
>Ga0081455_10006358_pt1 | contig 12681 bp, 12 predicted proteins | sample TabmetS3T2R1_FD_70207 | JGI IMG/M metagenome (GOLD analysis project Ga0081455, IMG submission 70207) | Tabebuia heterophylla rhizosphere microbial communities from the University of Puerto Rico - S3T2R1 | ecosystem: Host-associated > Plants > Roots > Rhizosphere ... | reverse complement strand
TTGAACGAAATGCTGTCAAACATCAGCGCGAACAACTGCTCGCGAAGCTCCGTCAGGTTCAGGAGTCGGGAACCGAACGCCGCGCGTCGTTGTCGTCATAAAACCTCCAATCATCGGGGTTGACGGCGGCCCCTTCGCGTCACGACGAAGTCGAGCCGCCGTCGTCCTCCGCCCACACTTCGAACACATATATCTTCTCTTCCTGACGAAGGAATCGGGCCGTCGCTCGGATTGTCACGCCCGGGGGCGTCGCCGCCGAATGCGTGACATCGACCGTCACGCCGACGGATAGTTCACCTTCGGCCAACAATGGCCGCAGCACGCGCGACGCCGCAACCTCCATCAGCGCGATCATTCGCGCCGTGGCCAACACGCCTGGAAATACATCCGACATGCCAACTCCGATTGCGCTTGCCAAGTCAGCATCTGATACGCGCCACGTCACGATTGCATGCGCGCCGGGATCAAGCGTTGCTCTTTCCATAACAATGCGCCTCCTCGATCGCGTTTCACTCCAACCTCTACGCTAGTAGGAATGGCAAACGCCCTGCCAGAGCGTTGATAGATCGCGCCGGGGTCAGGGATGATTAATCAAGTTATTGAAACGGCAGGAAGTAGGCTTGCGGATTGCTGGCGGCTGAGACCGATGTGATGGGCTTGGTAACAGCGCCAGCGCCGATATTTCGGCGGCGCAGATCGGCAAATGCCTATATGCCGGCGTCGGCTGGATGGGGCGGTGGAGCCTGTCGCGCTGGCCGCCCTCCTCTAATAACGAATCCTTTATTGCCGCCAAGAAAACATGATAAATTTGGTCTGTGGTCAGGCCATTGCCCCAACGCATGACGCCGATAGCGACAGGAGGCAAACTAATGTTCAAAACGATCAAGAAAGCCAGACTCTCTGATGAGATTGTCAGGCAGATCAAGGAAACCCTCTTCGAAGGTAAATTACAGGCAGGTGACCGTCTGCCGTCGGAGCGTGAACTGGCTGAGCAGTTCGAAACCAGCCGCGCCTCCGTTCGTGAAGCCCTGAGGACGCTGGAACAGGAAGGGATGATTCACGTCCGTAAGGGGGTCGGCGGCGGCATCTTCATCGCCGACCTGGACCATCGCCCGGTGACGAATTCGTTTCAGACGCTGCTGAGCCTCAAGAAGATTTCGATCAACGACATCGCCGAGGTGCGCCTGATCTTTGAGCCTGAGGCCGCCCGCCTGGCCGCCGAAAGAGTTACGGAAGATGACCTGCGGGAGCTGGAAGAAGTCATTCAACTGATGAGCGTGGCGGTGGAGCAGCAGGAACTGCCCAATTCCTTCGATCTGAAATTTCATCAGATCATCGCGCGCGCGGCCGGCAACCCGATCCTGTCGATGCTCGCCGAATCGATGCTCGGCGTGGCCTCGAAGGCGATCACCGAACTGCACCCGTCGGTGGACACCCTACGCCACGTTCTGGCCAGCCATCGCAAGGTCTTCGAGGCGATTCGGAAGCGTAACAGCAAGCTCGCCTATCGGGCCATGCGCCAGCACATCGTCGATGTCCAGTCCCGTCTCGCCAAACAGGCTGACCGTCAGGAGCGCGCCGTTAAGGCCCGCCGAACTAATGGTCATCGAAGAGGCGCAAACGCTTGACAGGCCGTCGAGGCGTGAGTAAATTTCCGCCGACTAAGGTCAGACCTATTAAAAAGCAGACCTGCCCCTATTCTTACTGAATCAAGCGATTGAAATTCCGCTAGGAGCCGAGCATGGAACAAAGAGATTTACGTAGCTGGATCGCGGCCGTGGAGAAGCTGGGAGAATTGAAAGTCATCAACGGCGCCGACTGGGATGTCGAGATCGGCGCGATCACCGAACTGGGTCATCACCGCGGCGAGCGGAGCAAGGCCTTGCTCTTCGACAACATCGAGGGCTACCCCGCGGGCTATCGCGTTCTGTCTAACAGCATGAACACGGTCAACCGCGTCGCCACGACGCTGCATATGGAGGCCGGCCACAGCAGGCTCGATTTCATCCATGAGCTCAAACGCCGCATCAATGACATCAAGTACATCAAGCCCGAAGTGGTCAAGACCGGGCCCGTGACGGAGAACGTCTTCGAAGGTAAAGAGATTGACATGTGGAAATTCCCGACGCCGAAGTGGCACGAACTCGACGGCGGGCGTTACATAGGCACAGGCTCGATTGACATCACCCGCGACCCGGATGAGGGCTGGGTCAACCTCGGGACATACCGCGTGATGATTCACGACGCGGACACGCTCGGCTTCTACATTTCGCCCGGCAAGCAGGGCCGCATCATGCGCGAGAAGTATTTCTCCAGGGGCGAGCCGTGCAAGGTGGCGGTGTCGTTCGGGCAGGACCCGTTGATCTATCTGGCCGGCGGGCTCGAAGTGCCGTATGGCGTGTGCGAATACGACTGGGTCGGCGGCATTCAAGGTTTCCCAGTCCAGATCATCGAAGGCGAATACACGGGCTTGCCGATTCCGGCTCACGCCGAGATCGTTATTGAAGGCGAGGCGATGCCGAACGACATGCGGGATGAAGGGCCGTTCGGAGAGTGGACGGGCTATTACGCGAGCTCGACCAGGCCGGAGCCGACAATCAAAGTCAAACGGCTATATTACCGTGACAATCCGATCATCCTCGGCGCGCCTCCGACTCGCCCGCCGTGCGAGTTCAATTACATGCGCTGCTTCACGCGCTCGGCCATGATCTGGCAGGAGCTCGAAGCGGCAGGCGTGCCCGACGTGCGCGGCGTGTGGTGTCACGAGGCTGGCGGCACACGCCTGCTGACGATCGTTTCGATCAAGCAGCGTTACCCGGGCCACGCGCGCCAGGCGGGGATGATCGCGGCTTACTGCCACGCGGGCGGCTATCTCGGACGTTACGTGATCGTCGTCGATGACGACATCGACGTGTCGAACACGAACGACGTGCTCTGGGCGCTGACGACGCGCTCGAATCCGTCGGAGGACATCGAGATCATCCGCCGCAGTTGGAGCGGGCCGCTCGATCCGATCATTCCGAAGGACAAGAAAGGTCTCAGCTCGCGCGCGATCATTGACGCATGTCGACCATACGAGTGGATGAGCGAGTTTCCGCCCGTGGCCGAATCGAGTCCGCCAGTGCGTCGAGCGGCTGAAGAGAAGTGGGGCAAGATTTTGGACGAGTAACTGAGCTTTTCAAGACAAAGGGTCAAAGGGTCAAAGGGTGAAGGGAAGAAAAGGGAAAGGGAATGGCTTGTGACCATTTTGGATCTTCGGCCCTTTGACCCTCTGTGTTGAAAACGCTCAATTCGTACTCGCGCTCGGTATATCCGCAAAGACAGGGGATTGGATGATAGAACAGTTACAGGCGGGGTTGGCAAGCCCGGCCGCTCCGGCGGGGGGGGAACACGCTGGCGCCGAGTCGCCACCGCGGACTTCGTGGCGAGTATTCATTGGCCGCGTCCTGTGCGTCGTCGTTCCCATCGCGATCTGGTTCGCGCCGCTTGAACTTGAGCCGACGGTCAAGCGCGCGCTCGCGGTCACTTCGTTCATCATCATCGCCTGGATCACCGAAGCTCTCGACCACGCGCTGACGGGATTGATCGGGTGCTATCTCTACTGGGCTTTGGGGATCGTCAAATTCAACGTCGCATTCAGCGGCTTCGCCAACGACACGGCATGGTTTCTGTTCGGCGCGGTGCTGTTCGGCGCGATGGCGACGAAATCAGGCCTGGCGCGGCGGATCGCATTTCTGGTTATTTCGCGCGTGGGCAAAACCTATTCGCGCATCCTGCTCGGACTGATTCTGTCGGATTTTTTGCTGACGTTTCTGGTCCCGTCCGGAATCGCCCGCGTGGTGATCCTGGGCGCCGTGGCGTTGGGTTTAATGGACGCCTTCGGCCTTGGCAAGGGCAGTAACGTCGGGCGCGGGATGTTTCTCATCCTGACTTACACGGCGGGCATCTTCGACAAGATGATCATCGCGGGCGCGGCTTCGATCACGGCGCGCGGTCTGATCGAAAAGTTCGGACAGGTACCCGTCCTGTGGAGCAAGTGGTTCATAGCTTATCTGCCCTGCGATTTGATCACGATCTTCGTCGCGTGGCGGTTGACGTTGTGGCTCTATCCGCCGGAGAAGAACGCGATGTCGGGCGGGGCCGATCATCTCGCCGCCGGGCTGGAAAAGATGGGGCGGTGGAGCGCGCTCGAAAAGAAGTCGGCGGTCCTGATGCTCGTCGCAGTCGGCTTGTGGATGACCGATTACTTCCATCACATCTCACCGGCCATGATCGGCGTCGGCGTGGGCTTGTTCGCCGCGTTGCCGCGCGTCGGCGTGCTGGAGATCGAGGACCTCAAGCGCGTCAACTACCTGCCGATCTTCTTCGTGGCGGCGGCGGTGAGTATGGGCGAAACGCTCAGCGCGACCAGGGCGCTTGACGTGCTGACGGATGTGATGTTCGCGTGGATGCAACCGCTCGTGACCAATGTTTTCAGCTCGACGCTCGCGCTCTACTGGACGGCCTTCGTCTATCACATCTTTCTGGCCAGCGAGGTTTCGATGCTGGGGACCTCGATGCCTCTGCTGATGAACTTCGCGACTTCGCATGGGCTCGATCCACTGGCGCTAGGCATGGTCTGGACGTTTGCGGCGGGCGGGAAGATTTTCGTTTATCAGTCGGCTGTGCTGATCGTCGGTTATTCGTATGGTTACTTCAACGCCCGCGACATGTTTCGGATGGGATTGTTGTTGACGGTGGTCGAATCGCTCATCTTGATTCTGTTAGTTCCGTTCTATTGGCCGGCGATCGGCATTTGAGGAAAGACCCATTACTGAGGAGTCGTTCATGTCGCGAGCGACGTCCTGAAAGAATGAAAATCGGCGGCGAGCGTAGCGCAAGAGGGCCGAGGTTGCGCGACATTCTCAACTCGTCCATTGCCGAAGCTGCGCAACCTCGGCCCGCTTGCGCTACATTTCCGGAGGAGAACCATCATGAAAGAGCTGTTTGATGAGTTACTGACCGGGGCGGTCTCGCGCCGCCGGTTTATCGAACGCGCTTCGGCCGCCAGCCTGGCGTTGATCGCTTCGTCAACCGACGCGTCGGCGCAGGGCAGGCCCGTAGACAAGCAGGAACACAAAGAAAAACCCGGCGAGAAGCTCAGCCCCGCGAACATCGGCGGCGGCGGGCGCGTCGAACGCAACTTTTATCGCGACTGGATCAGGGAGAGCAAGGTCCCGATGGTCGAGGGCTATTCGATCTACGACGCGAAGAATCAGGAAGTCCAGCCCTGGCCGGATATCGAAGGTCGCGGCCTGTATCTCAATTTCTCCGGCAACGTTCACATGGACGGCGTGATCCTGGAGATTCCTGAAGGCAAAGCATTGGCCCCGCGCCGCAATTTCTTCGAACAGCTTTATTACGCGCTCGGCGGGCGCGGCTACACGGTCTTCGGCGAGGGCAAGAATAAGAACAAAGTCGAATGGGCCGAAGGCAGTCTGTTCGCCGCGCCGGTGAACGTCTATCACCGCCACTTCAATTCCGACCCGGCGCATCCGGCGCGTTTGCTCGCCGTCACGACGTTCCCGTTTATGATGCAGGTGTTCGGCAGCCTGAAACTGCTCAATAATCTCAACTTCGATTTCAACGACCGCTATAACAATCAGCCCGATTACTTCACCAAGACCACGCGGGTGCGCAAGCGCTGGGACAAGACCAATTTCGTGCGCGACATTCGCAACTCCGAAGTCGTCTTATGGGAAGAGCGTGGCGGCGGCAACGCGAGTATGTTTTGGGAGATGGCGGGCAACACGATTCTCGAACCGCATATGTCCGAGTTCGAGGTCGGCACGTACAAGCTCGGCCACCGCCACCCTTATGAAGCGATCATTCTCACGCTCAACGGCCGCGGCTTCTCTCTCGCGGGCAAGGACAGCCTCAAAGAGGCGGACAATCCTGTGAAGATTGATTGGAAGGCGGGCTCCATCGTTTCGCCGCCGTACTTCTGGTATCACCAGCACTTCAACAGCGGGGCGACCAAGGCCCGCTATTACGCCATCACCGAGGGCGATTTTCCGAAGCGGCTCGGCATCCCGCTGGAAGTCGAACAGATCGAAGCCGAAAAGGAAGATCCGGGCATCAAAAAGCGCTTCGAGCAGGAGCTGCGCAAGCCTGAATCAACGTCGCAACCGTCAGCGCAACCGAATAATGAAGAAGAGCATGCTCATATGCACGAGCATGGCGTCGACCATCACCATCATCATGGCTAAAACAATTTAGCGGCAAACGTGAAACTCCACGCCACAAGGCGGTGGCATCTAAGGATTATGAGGTTATGAACGTCGCCGAGATGAACAGGCAGGGAAGCTATACGTGGCCAGACGAGGGGAACTGCCGTGTGCCTTTCTGGGTGTATACCGATCCTGGAGTTTACAAGTTGGAACAGGAGCTGATCTTCCGCGGTTCGACCTGGAATTATGTCGGGCTGGAGGCGGAGATTCCCAATCCCGGCGACTTCAAGACGACTTACGTCGGCGATACGTCGGTCATTGTCGTGCGCGATGGGAATCGCTTGATCAACGCGCTAGTCAACAAATGCGGGCATCGCGGGGCCAGAGTCTGTCGCACGGCCAGCGGCAACGCGACGGATTTCACCTGCCTCTATCACCAGTGGAATTACGACCTCGAGGGCAGTCTGCTCGGAGTGCCATTCCGTCGCGGCGTGGTTGAAGGCGGGCGGAAGGTGGGCGGAATGCCGGCGGATTTCCAGATGCGTGAGCACGGGATGCGCCGACTCAAGGTAAATGTCCATAACGGCGTGATCTTCGCTTCCTTCGATCCGCGGATGGCTCCGTTCAGAGAGTACCTCGGCGAAAAAATGCTCTATTACTTCGAGCGTGTTTTTGACGGACGCAAATTGCGCATGCTCGGACGCGCGCGGCAGATGATTGCAAGCAACTGGAAACTGGTCTTTGAAAACATCAAAGACCCGTATCACGCGACGCTGCTGCACGTATTTCTGGTGACTTTCGGGCTGTTCCGCGCGGATCAGAAATCAAAGATCGAGATGGATGACACCGGCATGCATGCCGCGCTGGTGTCTCGCCGCGGCGAGCAGAAGGCTTCGGAAGGCACCGTGGATATGAGCAATTTCAAGGCGGATTATTCATTGCAGGACCCGTCGCTGCTGGCCAGCCGGCGAGAGTTCAAGGATGAAAACACCGTGGTCATGCAGACCATCTTCCCCAACCTGATCGTGCAGCAGCAGACCAACACGCTGGCCTTGCGTCAGATCGTGACGAAAGGGGCGGGGCAATTTGAACTCGTCTGGGATTTCTTCGGATACGAGGACGATGACGAAGAGATGACCGGCTATCGCCTGATGCAGGCTAACCTGATGGGGCCTTCGGGACTGGTTTCGATTGACGACGCCGAGGCGATGGAGATGGCGCAGCGGGGTTGCGCGGGACACGAGGACGAATCCGCGGTCATGGAGATGGGCGGCCGCGAATGGCATGACGAGGACCATATGGTCACGGAGACCGCGATTCGCGGGTTTTATAACTACTACCGTCAGCTTATGGGCTTCAACTAAACTCCATTCTTGGGTTGAGCAAAAAGAACCACGGGGAGCACGGGGGACACGGGGAAAAAGTTGAAAAGGCTTTGTAGAAGAAAGGTTTCGGCGCACCTTCTTACCAAGTTCATCCCCGTGCTCCCCGTGCCCCCCTTGGTTGGGATTCATTCTGAGTTCAACTCAACACTGGGGTTAACTGATCGAATTCTGCGGAGCGAACGGTGAATCTGAGAGAACTGAAATTCGAGTTTGAAGAGCTGTTGACGGATTACGCGCAGTGCCTCGACGAGGACCGTTTGGAGGAGTGGCCCGAGTTTTTCACCGAACGTGGGGTTTACAAACTTATCGGCCGCGATAATGTCGAACAGGGGCGGCCGCTCGCAACTATGTTATGTGACAGCAGGGCGATGATGAAGGATCGCGTCACCGCAATCCGCAAGGCGCTCTTCTATTCCCCCCGCAACCTGCGGCATCTTACCGGCAATCTCAAAATTGTCGGACAGGAAGGCGATGCCTGGATGGCCCAGGCGAACTACGTCGTTTTCCAGACCCTTCAGGACGAGGAGACGAAAGTATTCAATGCGGGAAAGTACGTAGACAAAATCGTTTTTGAAGGCGGCAGGTATAGGTTCCAGGAGAAGATTGTCGTCTACGACACGATTCAAATTCCCGGACTGATTGTGATCCCGATTTGACGTTTGAGATCGTATGTCAGCTTCCGAATTACATCGAGTCTGTGACGTCAGCGAGATTGTAGAAGGAACGGCGCGGGGCGTTGAAGTCGGCGGCCGGCGGCTTGCGCTCTACAACATCGGCGGGACGTTCTACGCCACTGACGACAGATGCACACACGCCAGAGCGTCGCTTTCCGAAGGATTCATAGAAGGCGATGTCATCGAGTGCCCCCTGCACGGCGGGCGCTTTCACATCCCCACCGGAGAGCCTTTGGCGCCCCCGGTCAGGGCGCCAGTCCGCATTTACCCGGTTGAGGTGATCGAAGGCGAGATTTACGTTCGGATTGCCGAGAACGAATCCTAACGGGAGCGAGAGATGAGCAGTTTGATCCCGCGATTGTCATTTGAAGAGCTGAGGCCCGATCTGGCCGAGATGTTGAGGCCGAGAGTGGAGCGCCTGGGTTATCTGGGCGAATTCTTCAAATGCGCGGGACATCAGCCGCAGGCGCTGATGTCTTTCATGAAGTTCACTGAAGACCTCAAGCATGCGCTGCCGGACAGGCTGACTGAAGTCGTGTCGCTGACTGTGGCGACGGTTTATGAAAACGCCTACGAGCGCATCCAGCACGAACGCCTGTCACTCAAGCTCGGCTTCGGCGAAAGCTGGGTGCGCGGCGTGATTGCGCTGAAGGCGGACGGAAGCGGCGGAATGTCGGAAGCGGAAATTCTGTCGCAGAAGTTGACGCTGGCCGTGATCGAACGTCGCGGCCATAACGTCAATGTCGAGCTTGAAGCTGTGATCAAGGCCATCGGCCACGACCAGGCCATTGCCATCCTGATGCTGATTGGCCGCTATATCACGCACGCGCTGATCGTCAATAGTTTGAACCTGGCGCCGCCGGTTCTATCGCTTCTCCCCCAAAAACCCACGTAGTAACGAATTTATTCGTTACTACGTGGGGGTCTTTCATCATTTCATGGCGTCGCGGCGCGGGATGCGCGACTCCGGCGGAAAAGTGGCTATGTCAGATCAATCGCCTTTGTGGATTTCCGAAGCGGATGTCGTCTCCATGATGAGTCTGGGAGACGCGATCAACGCCCTGGAGAAGGGGTTGCTTGCAGAAGCGCGCGGCGACGCGCAGAACATGGTGAAGACGCATGTGACTTGGGGACAAGGGTCAACGTTGCACGCCATCGGCGCTGTGTTTGCCAAAGACGGATTCGTCGGGACCAAAACCTGGGCGCACACGGAAGGCGGCGCGACGCCTCTGCTGATTCTCTTCGACAGCGGCGACGGCTCGCTAAAAGCGGTCATTGAAGCATTCGCGCTCGGTCAGATGCGGACTGGGGCGGCCTCGGGCGTGGCGACGCGATGGCTCGCGGCCGAAGGCGCCGGCGAACTGGCGATCATCGGCTCCGGAAAGCAGGCCGCCACACAGGTCGCCGCGGTCGTGGCCGTGCGCCCGATCAGGCGCATTCGCGTCTTCGGCCGCAACGAGGAGCGCCGAGCAAAGTTCGTCGCGCGAGTGAAGGAGGAATTCGGAATCGAAGTGGTCGCCACAAACAATGTCTCCGAAGCGGTCGCGGGCGCGCCGATCATCACCGTCGTGACCCGCTCCACGGAACCGATCCTGTTCGCCGACATGGTCGGCAGAGGCTCGCACATCAACGCCGTCGGCGCCATTACGCCGGAACGCGAGGAAATCGCGCGTGACGTGCTGGAGCGATGCGGCCATGTGGTCGTCGATACGATCCCTTCGGCGCAAAAACTTTCACGCGAACTGATCGAATACTTCGGCGCCGAAGCCTCAGGCTGGGAGCCGGTCAAATCTCTGGCGAGCGTCGTCGCCGCCGGACGGCCGCGCGCCGCGAGCGATGATCTCACTCTGTTCAAATCTATGGGCATGGGAATCTCTGACCTGGCGCTGGGAATCGAGTTGTATCACGAGGCGGCGAGGCGCGGACTCGGGCGCGGCTTTTCGCATCCCCAGAAGGTCGCGCCGCGGCTGCGATGAAAGTGGGCAGTGGGTAGTGGGTAGTGGGCTGTGGATAGTGAAGAGGTATAGACTGCCCACTGCCCACTATTATGCGACACCCTGAAAGAATGAAAATCAGTTGCGAGGGTAGCGAAACCTGCCGAGGTTGCGCTGTTTCCCAACTCGTCCCATGCCGAAGCCGCGCAACCTCGGCAGGTTGCGCTACTTTTTCTGAGGAGCAATCATGATGGAGGAACAAGGCTTCAAATTCATTGACCGCACAGGCGCGGCGAATCCTGATCGCCTGACCTTGGGCAAAGAGAACCGTCAGAAATTCATTCCGCCGGTCGTCGTCAAGAAGGAGATGATTGACGCCGAGATCGAACGGCTCGCCGGCCTGCCGGCTCCGGCCAACGGGCGCAGGATGTCGATGGTGGCGCATCATGAGACCGGCGCCGGCGACGGATTGGCGCCGGGCATTGCCGTGTCTATCAATGTGCTCAAGCCCGGTGAAAAGACGGCGCCGATTCGACATAACTCGTTTCTCGTTGATTTCTGCATCCTCGGCGCCGGGCATACTGTCATAAACGGCGCCCGCTTCGATTATCGACAGTACGACGCGTGGACGACGCCGCCATGGATGACGTACCAGCGTTTCAATGACACGAACGAGCTACAGGCGTGGCTGAGTTACAGCAACTCCCCGCTACTCGAAAAACTCAGCGTTTATGTAGTGGATGAAAACGCGTCATTCGAAATCGCCGAGGAGAAGGAAGAAGAGGCGCTCGATCCTTCGCGCATCAGCCCCTACGGAACATTTCAACTGACCGAGCAGGGCGCATGGCTGATGCCTTATGAGAAGCTGATCAATCCCGACCACATCAAGATCAGCCCGCTGCACTGGCCCTGGAAACAGGTTCAGGCCGAGCTCAATAAGCTGCGGGCGCTCGGCAGGGATTACGTGGGCCGCCGGTTGTATCTGCTCTACGATCCGGCGACCGGCCGAACTAACGGCACGTCGAGCAGCTTCTTTGCGACGATCACGATTCGCCCCGCGAACATCGTGGATCGTCCGCATCGTCACGTTTCGGCGGCGATCAATTATTATTTTGCGGGCAGCGGCTACAGCGTCGTCGAGGGGCAGCGTTACGATTGGTCGGCCGGCGACCTGATGCTTTCGGCGCCGGGGTGGGCGGTTCACAATCACGCCTCGAAGGATGAAGACGTTTACGAACTGACAATTCAGGATCAACCGCTGCATCTGGCTCTAGGGTCGCTGCTCTGGCACGAAGACCTGAAGAAGGAAGTCAGGTTGCTGGGGCTGAGCGGAGGGTTTCTGACCAATCGAGCGGGGGTGAGGGGATGATCAAGCTCGAACACAAATTTCTGCGCGGTTCGTATCCGCCCGTGATCACGCCATTTCGCGAAGGCAAAATTGATTACGACAAATTCGCGTCATTGCTCGAGCGGCAGGTGTCGGAAGGCTCGCACGGCGCGCTGATCACCGGAACAACCGCGGAACCCAGCAGCCTCACAATTGACGAGCGCGATCAGTTGATCAGACTGGCCGCGCAGACTATCAACAAACGCATCCCCGTGGTCGCCGCAACCGGTTCACAGTCTTACGAAGAGACGCTGGACCTGACGCGCCGCGCGGAGAAAGCCGGAGTTGACGCGCTGCTGATCGTCACGCCTTATTACATCAAGCCGCCGCAGGCGGGGCTGGTGGAATATTACACGGCGCTCGGAAAGCAGACCGAATTGCCGGTGATGATCTATCACATCCCGGGACGCGCCGCCGTTTCTGTGACTTCGGCGACGGTGGCCAGGATCGCCGAGCGCCTGCCGAATCTGGTCGGAATCAAGCATGCGGTTAACGATCTGGAACTGGTCACGGAGTTGCTGGCGAAAATCGGCATGGATTTCCGCATCTTCTGCGGACTCGAGGCGCTAAGTCTGCCGATGATGGCCATCGGTGGAGCGGGGACCATGAATGCTGTCGGCAATCTGGCGCCGGGACGCGTCGCGGCGATGTGCGATGCGGTGGAGCGCGGCGATCTGGAGGAGGCGCGCAAACTGCACTTCGAACTGTTCGAACTGAACCAATCAATCTTCCTCGACACCAATCCCATTCCTTTGAAGTATATGATGGCGCGGCTCGGCCTGATCGAATCGCCGGAAGTACGCTTGCCGCTGGTTCCCCTCGACGCCGAACGTGGAAAGATCCTTGATAGAGCGCTCCGGCGCGCAGGGCTGTCGGCGCTTATTTAGCGTGTCCCTATCAGATCTCAGCGAAGAAGGCCGCGATGTCACGCGCAAGGAGCTCAGGCTCCTCTGCGGCGGCAAAGTGCCCGCCGCTCGGCATCGAGGTCCACCGACGAACGTCGTAAAGCCGCTCCACCCATTCCCGCGGCGGACTTCCCTCTGATACATAATTGTTGTCGAAGTTGGCAAATCCCACCGGCACATGCACACG